>Ga0187886_1002390_pt1 | contig 15175 bp, 13 predicted proteins | sample June2016WEW_20_1_FD_133001 | JGI IMG/M metagenome (GOLD analysis project Ga0187886, IMG submission 133001) | Peatland microbial communities from SPRUCE experiment site at the Marcell Experimental Forest, Minnesota, USA - June2016WEW_20_150 | ecosystem: Environmental > Terrestrial > Soil >... | reverse complement strand
TGAAATGATGAAGGACACCGTCAATATCAAGATCAAATTTCGCGAGCCCTTCCGGCCTTTCGCGCCCGTCATCCTGGAACAGAACACGGACGAATATTTCAAGGGCCGGAACACGGCCCGCCAATATCCCTCCCGCTATATGCTCCTCGTCCTGCCCCTCAAGGAGGAAAGAGCGGACCGGATCGGCGCCGTCAATCATATGGGGACGGGCCGGCTCCAGACGATTCGCGAGGAATGGAACCCCCGCTATTACAAAATCGTCGAGAAATTCGGGCAGGCCACGGGCGTCCCCGTCCTTTTGAATACGTCCTTCAACCTGAGAGGGGAACCCATCGTCGCGACGCCGGCCGACGCCTATTCCACGTTCAGCAAGAGCGGCCTCGACGTGCTTGTCCTTGAAAATTATATGATCCGGAAATGAGCGGCCGTTGCCGTCGCTTTTATAGCCATCAGCCTTCAGGGGTGCAAACGCCGCCGTGGCCAATTTGGCCGGCTTTGAGGACTTCACGCGCTTGAAAAAAAACCGAAGAGAGAGTAGTTTTTAGACGGGTCCGGAGGAAAAGATGAGCATCGCGAAAAAATTTTCGGCGAGGCTCGACATCTTCCGGGAGCTGCTGTCTTTTTTTTGGAAAAGAAAGCTCTGGTGGCTGATCCCGATGATCGCGATCCTCCTCCTCTTCGCGCTCATCTTGGTTTTCGCCCAATCCTCGGCCCTTGCCCCGTTCATCTACACGCTCTTCTGAGGCCGGGGAAGAGCTCGAGGCTCTTCGTCAATTCTCTATGACGATCACCGAAAAGGCGCTCTTCTGTCCGTAGCTGAAGGTCGTTTTGACGGCATAGGCGTATTTTTGCGTTATCGGATCCGGCGGACTGATGATGTATTGATACGAAAACGTCGTCGTGTCCAAAGTCGCGAGCAGGGCGAACTGGTCGTTGCCGTCCTCGACCCTCTTTCGGTAGATCTCGTATCCGCTCACGTCGTTATCGACGTTCAAGGGGTTGTTGGTGAAGGTGATGGTATTGACCTTTTCCATCTTCTCGTAGAAAAGAAGCCGGAACCTGCGGGTGGAGGTCTGGAGCGCCGGATTTTGGGGCGGGAACTCGAACGTCTTGGTGCTGGTCACGTTGCCGCTCGGATCGCTCTCGTCGGCGTTCTGGGACACGGCCGTCAGCCGGTAGGAATAGTTCTTTTTGACGTCCAGTCCCGTGTCCTCGTACAGAAGCAGGGTCGGTGAAACCGAGGCGAGAAGCGCGAACGTGGCGTCCTCCGTGCCGGCGAGCTTCCTGTAAATCCTGTAGTTCTGGAGCGGGACGTTGGCGTTCTCGGGGTTCACCAGCCAGGTGATTTTATTGATCTTCTTGGCGCCCGTGCCGTCAAGCGTCGTCTCGATCGCCGGGCTCAGCGGGGCCTTGGGCTTGGGGATAAACCGCTGCTTGAACGAGTACAGGATCTCATAGTTGCCCCCCACATTCTCGACCCAAAACAAGTGGAGATTGCCGTTCGATTCGCACACCAGCCATGGTTCTCCGTCAGCGCTGGAGGTGTTCGTGAAATTGACCGTATCCCCCCAGTTCAGCGTCGTCCCCGAAGGCGCGGCCGTCTTCAGGTAGATCTCCGTGTTCCCGTTCACATTTTCCATCCAGGCGACATAGACTTCCTTGGTGGTGGGATTCACGGCGATCGTCGGACTATCGGAATCGCCGGTTGTCTGCGAAATGTTCACCGTGTCCTGCCACACGCCGTTGATCGTCCGGCGGAAAAATATATCCGGGCCATTGCCCTGCATTGCCTGCCAGACGACATAAGCGTCGCCGGCGCCGTCCACGGCGATCCGGGGATCGGTGTCGGTCAGGCCCGTGCCGCCCGAAAGATTCACCTCTGTCGTCCAGGATTGGAAATTTTTCGGCGTGGGGTTCTTGGAGTACCAGGCCTGCGTATGATTGGTGAATACCAGGTGGGCGGTCCCCGTGGGATCGAAGGCGAAGATCTTGGTCAGGTACAAGTATTTCGAAAACCGGCCAAACGCGACGTTGATATAATCGGACCCGACCACCGCTCCGGTGCCGCCGTCCCTGTATTTCATCGCGAAATCGAAGGGCCTGCCGTTATCGACCATGAAGATTCCGAAAATGGTGTTGTCGAGCGGTGAGACTCCGAGACAAGGGTATTCGCAAGGATTGGTGGGTACCTCCGAGAAGTTCAATGGGCCGGAGTTCCAAGTTCCATTGACACATTCCCGGAAAAAGACCTGCATGTATCCCACGGAGTAGTCGGCGTCGTGGTAGGCGATGACGACGTTCGACCCCGTGGACGTCACGGCAATGGTCGGGAATCCGGTATCGTCGATGGCGTCATAGTACACGGGGTTGAGATTGGTCGCGGCCGGCCATTGGCCGGTCCTGTTGGTGTTGTACATGATGTATCTCGCCCCGCCGGCCCCGTAACTCCCCGGCCAGCCCACCCATGTCACATAGAGCTTCCCCTGGGCGTCGACGACGGCCACGGGGTTTCGATCCATGTACGTTGTATTGGAAATATTGACGGGCACTGTCCAACCCGTGGGGGCATTGATCGTTTGGGAAACTTGGGGAGAGGCGGGCCCGAGCGGGGGTTTCGTTCCGCCGGCTGGCGTCAAGGCCGCGAGCGACGCGAATATAGCCAACGCGATAATCGCATTTTTCGTCTTTTTCATAAAAAACTCCTTTTCATAGAGCCGCTATTTTATCCAATATGTCCTATTGGGTCAAGGCCAATCAAAATGGGGTCGCGTCTACACTTTTCACTTTTCGATAAGAGTCGCCTTCGGCCGATTCTCCTACGTCGAGGAAAAGGAAAAAGGTGAAAAGTGTAGACGCGACCCCAACCATCCGGAAGCCCCTCAGCCTCCGAGTTTTTTCAGAAGCGCGTCCCTTTTTTGGGGTTCGACCGCCTTGGAGAAGACGAAAAAGGATTTTCTGGCCACATGAATCCTGGACATGGCCTCATCGTATTTTCCGTGAAGGGCTTTCTCCACTTCGATTTCCCGGCGCAGACCATGTCGTTCAAACTGCCCGGCCCACCAGCCGGACGCGGCGCCGATGATGTGTCCGTTCACCGGATATCCATAGGAATCCGTATGGATGAGGGAAAAAAGCCTGTTCTCCGCTATGTCCCGCTCCCATTCTTCGATATAAACCTCGAAAATCGTCCCGAAAACCTCATCGCGTCCGAAGGCCGGGATGTTGCAGAATAAAAACCCGCCGTCCTCCAGCAGGCTGTCGAGCTTGGCGATATAAAGCGCGAGCTTGTTGGGGTTCAGATGCTCGAAGATGTCAAGGCCCAGAATGAAATCGAAGCGCTTGGCGAGATCCAGGTTCAGGATATCGCCGAGATGAATGTTCCCGCGGATTTCGGGGAAGGCCTTGGCTAAAGCCAGACGGCTGATATCGACCCCTTCGCTCGGGATTCCCATGTCCATGAGGCATTTCATGATCGGCCCGTTGGCGCAGCCGAAGTCCAGGACCGACCGCGGTTCGAAGAGCGAGATGATTTCGGCATGAAGCCGTTTGTCTTCTGAGATGAGATAGCTCCAAACGCCCGGTTTTTCATAATATCCGTTCTCGACGATCTGTCGCTCCAGCCAGTCGAAATCCTCGCTCCGCCCGGCCTGGAAAACCCAGACGTCCCGTCCGTGGATGTCCTTGATGAGACGGAAGTGATCCGGCCGTTCTTCTTTCACGGACAGAACGGGTATGTTCTCGCGGATGACCTTGTTGATGAATTCCTCCGATTGGACGATGCTCAGGACGATCGACATGCGCGGATGGCCTTCTTTCAGATAATTCAGGTAATGATTCTTTCCCGTTTCATCGACTCCCCGTCCCAAGAGCTGATGATAGACGTCCTCCAGGAACTGGAGATCGGATGACGCCTCCGCATCTGCGGTTTTTTCCCTGGGAAATGGATCCGCTTTTTTCTTGAAACCGGCTTTAAACATCTCCACGCTCCGGATTTTCCATGCTATTTCCTGGAGATTGAAAAGTCAAGGAACCGGTTCAAATCGAGGGAGGGGAAACGCTCTTCTTCGTTCTCATGGCCGCCAAAAATATCCCGACCTTATGAAAAATGGCTTTAGGATTCTTGATCACCTTGAGGATCGAGCGTGGCTGGAGATATAACGACACCAGGCCTTTTTTGAGTATGGCATCCATGAATTCCGGGGAATATTTTCCCCAGGATTCTGGGAAAAATACGCCTTTTTCCGCCCGGGGATCAAAGAGATCGGGGTTGCGGGTCTCGGTGTAAGGGACCGTGATGTTGAAAGCCGCGTAAGTGGGATTGATTTTTTTGACGAACCGGATGCTCTTCCGCATTTCGTCCGCCGTCTCGTTGGGCAGGCCGAACATCATGAAAACCACGCTCTCGATCCCGAGCTTCCGGACCAGGCGCAAGCCCTCGGTGATCGTTTTCGGCGGGATATACTTGTTCGTCCGGCGGACGATGGTTTCCTCCCCGGATTCCACTCCGAACTCGATCAGCCGACAGCCGGCTTTTCTCATTTTCCTCAGGCTCCCCTCGTCGACAAGATCAAGTCTCGTCTGGCAGGCCCAACGGATTTTATAGCCGCGGTCGATGATGAAATCGCACATGTCGCTGACGAGTTTCTTGTTCGCAGTGAAAGACAAGTCGGCGAAATAGATATTTTTGACCCCGAATCGTTCGACGGCGAAAGTCAGCTCCTCATTCAGTTTCCGGCTTGTCTTCGACCTGAACGGGCCGTACATGTCCTTGTAGCAAAACGTGCAGCGGTAGGGACAACCCCTCGAACCCTCGAGGACGGCGAATTTCTTGCCGAGAAAATCGAAAAAATATTTATCCATCGGAAGCAATTGAAAAGCCGGCTTAGGCAGGTCGTTGAGGTCCATGAATCTCTTTTTGGGTTTGACGATGACCCTGCCGTTCTCCCGGTAGGCAACGCCTTCCAGGCTCTCGAGGGTTTTGCCTTCGGCGATTTCCATGACCGTGATCTCCGGCTCCCCGAGGATCACGACATCGGCCTCCGTTTCATCCAGGATTTTTTCGGGAAGCGTGGTGCCGTGGGGTCCGATCAGAAAAATTGCGCTCTCCCGGCTTTGCCGGCGGACCTCCCGGATGACATCATAGACGTTGGAGATCCGGTTGACGGGACACTGCCAACGATCCAACGGGCTGGTCGAAATATAAATATTTTTTGCGCCTCGGACCCGTTCCGCCACCTGGAGAGGTCCCCACCGTTCCGTATGGGCGTCGATAAGGAGGACCCGTTGCCCCCTTTCTTCCGCGATCGCCGCGCAATAAGCGAGCGATAGAGGGGGCCATTTTTTCGTATAGAAAACCCCCTTGTCTTTGATGATCGGATAAGCGAAGGCCGGATTGACGAAGGCAGAGTCAATCCGCCCTGGACGATCCATCCATCCTCTTAATCACCCAGCAAATATAACGCCGGCCGCGCGGCGATGTCAAGAAACGCCGGCGGCTTCCCCGCTGCGCCTTTGCGGCGGACTCAGACGGCGTCGTAGTCGCCGAGCGTGAGATGCCAGGATTTGAGGTCGAAGAAACCGGCGGGAGGCGCGGAGGGCATATTCCACCGGAGCAGGACGGGGAATTCACGCGGCAAAAAGCTTCGAGGACAGACGAGATAGCCGTTGCGCCGCAGAGCTTTGGCCGGCGGCGCGCGCTTGAGCATGAGGGCCGCGGCCAGGTCGGCGCCTTCCGACCGGATGTGCCGATGGAAAGCGGCGACCACGCCTCGGCCCGCGGCGCGCCCTTCGGGCGTTTCGGCGGCCAGCATATCGACGATCATTCCCCAGCGGAGGCCTTCGATCGTCGTCAGGGTTCCGGCGAGATAAGCGAGCAAATGCCCGCCTTTGCGAGCGGCGAAAATGTCGTAACGGCGCGTCGGCTGGCGGACAAACCGCCAGTCGAGGAAGGCGCGGTTCCGGATGAGGCAGTTCGGGTAAGCGTTCTTGACGGTTTCCCAGAAGCCGTCGAATTCGGATCCGAATTCCTTGATTTTTTCGATGGCGATGTCCTTGTCCGGGCGGGGCCGGAGCACGGACAAACCCAGCCCGAGGAACGGGTTGGCCGCTCCGGCGCCGACGCGCCAGAGCCGTCCCGGCCGCGATTTCCGCGAGGCAAGGATCCGGCGGAGGTCGAAGGGCAGGATCCAGAGCGGCAATTGGCCGATTTCCTGGAAGTCGAGATGGCGCAAACAGCCCTTGTGCGAGTTCGAGTTGGCGAACCCGAACATGAAAGGATTGCCGTCTCTCACGCAGAGCTTGAAGATCTCCTCATACAGGAGAATGAAGATCCCTTTCCCTCTGAACGCGGGATGGGTGATGGCGTTCACGCCCAGGCTGCCCGTCATCTCCTCGGCGCCGATTTTATAGCGCAGGGGAAGGGCGGCCGCATGCCCCGTGACCAGACCTCGATCCCGGGTCATGAATTCATAGGCGGGCCCCGCCGGATTCTGGTCGTACAGCCAAGGCAGGTAGCGGGGATCGACGATATCTTCGCCGGGGAAAATGGTCCGGGCCAGGACCAGCAGGCCTTCCGGATCGGGCCGTCCGGGCAGGATTTCGAGGCGGCTTCGGGCCCGGGCCAGGGCTCTTTCCGAATGGGCCGGGTTTTTTTTCATGTCCGTTCTATTCTGGAAGTTCGGCGATGTCCTGTCAAGCCGATTGGCCATGGAAGAAATCGAACAGGCCGACAAATTGGCCGATGGACACTTGTTCCGGGCGGATTTTCCGGTCCAAGCCGAGTTCCGCGCAGGCCTTGTCGGCCACGGCCGCAGGCTTCCCGGACGCGATCAAGTTGTTGACCAGGGTCTTTCGTCTTTGTTTGAAGCATTCCTGGAGAAACGAGAGGAACTTTTGCTCGTCGGAAACGGGATAGAGCGGAGACGGACTTTTATCGAGCGCGATCAAGGCGGATTCAACCCGCGGCGGAGGCGAGAAGGACCCGGGATGGACGGTGAAAAGAAGCGACGTCGAGAAATGGATCTGGAGGAGGATCGAAACCGGCGCGTAACTCTTGGATCCGGGCTGGGCGCAGATCCTTTCGGCCACTTCTTTTTGAACGAGGAAAACGCATTTTTGGAAAAGCTCTCTCTCCTCGATGATCTTGTAGAGGAGGGGCGAGGAGATGGAGTAAGGCAGATTGCCGACGAGTTTGACTCTGGCGTAAATGAATCCGCATTCTTCGATGAGTTCCTTGAAATTCACGTCCAGGACGTCTTTGGCCAAGAGAGTGAGATGCGGCTGTCCTTTTTCCTCGAGTAAAGGGATGTATTTCCGGTCTTTCTCGACGGCCGTGACCTTCCCCGCTTTCGCGGCCAAAGGAAACGTCAGGGCCCCCAGGCCCGGCCCTATCTCGATGATGAAATCGTCCGGAAGCGGGTCGATCGCGCGGACGATCTTATCCAGGACGCCCGCGCTCTTCAGGAAATGCTGGCCCAGGATTCGCCTTTGGGTTCGCCTGAACTTGTTCATTCGGCTCAAATTAGATTATTTGACTTTTCCGCCATCCGGATTTATATTATACGCTTTCATTCGATAAATCACGATATGCCAAATAACCTTTTGATCACCCTTCCGGCCAAGGACGAGGAAAAAAAACTCGGCCCGGTCCTCGACCAGATTCGCCGGTACTTTCCCGGCATCGACATCCTGGTCATCGATGACGGCAGCAAGGACAAAACGGCGGACGTCGCCCTTTCCAAAGGAGCCTTGCTCGTGAAGCACGACCGGAACTATGGATATGCCCGGGCGCTCCAGTCCGCCCGGGAATACGCCCTGGGACACGGATTCGATTTCCTGGTCCTCTGCGACGCGGACGGCCAGCACGAGCCGTTGGACATCGGAAGGATCATCGAGGCGCTGGTCGTGAAAGGGAAGGACTGCGTGATCGCCTCGCGCGTGCTCGGCAGCGCGCCCCACGGAGACCCGTTCATTCAGAAGTACGGACGGCGGCTCTATTCCCTCATCGTCAGCCTGATATTCTTCCCGAAGTTCCGGACGAAGATCACGGATTCAAGCTCCGGGTTCAAAGGCTGGAGCCGGCGGGCGATGGAAGTCCTGTCGGAGATCTACGCGACGACGAAAAAGCTCCAGGACGGCCGCATCAACGACCTGGAGGAGCTCTTCATCATGGCCAAGAAGAAGTTCTCGGTCGTCGAAGTCCCCGGCCGCTTTTATAAACGCGCGGACGATATCTCGCGCATCTATGGGAATTACGGCATTTCGGGAAACCGCCTCAGGATGAGGGATCTGATCTATATTCTGTCGTGGCCCGTTCTGTTTTTTCGGACATTGTTCCGGAATATTTCGAGCTAAGGATGGGGACATTGAAGCTCAATTTTTACAGTTTGGGGTACCTGTTCCTGGCGATCGTCAGCGGCGTCTTTTATGGTTTCGGCGGCGCCGTTCTCAAAAAGGGCGCCTTGAATTTCAAGGAGTCGACGGGCGTCTTCGACCTCGCCCGGCATTTCATCACCAACAAGTTCATTCTGGTTTCGCTGCTGTGCAGCGGATTGGGATATATTCTCTGCCTCTATATTCTTCGCAAGACGGACGTCATCACTACGACCCTCGTCATCCAGAGCGTCCTTTTTCTCTCCACCTCGCTGTTCGCCGCCCTGATGTTCGGAGAGACGTTCGGCCTGACGAAGATCATCGCCGTTCTGCTCATCATGGCCGGGATCGCCGTCTTGCTCGCGGGCTGACCGGGCGGAGGCCGGGGCGAACGCGGCGATGAACGGAGTCGAACGACCGGCTTGAAGAAAGGACACCAAGATGAAATTCACGATCGGATTCGATTTGGACGACCGGAAAAAGGTCCACGCGGCCTGGGACGAAATCTTCGCCACCCAGCAGTGGACGGAGGGACGGTTCACGACGCTCTTCGAGGAGAAATGGTCCTCCTGGAACCGGCTGCCCTCGCTCGCCTTTTCAGGCTGGTGCGGCGCGGCCCTGGCGGCCTTGGAATTTTTCAAGGTCAAGGGGAAGACCGTGCTCTGCCCCTCGAACACGTTCATGGCCACTCCCATGAGCATCGTCAAGGCGGGAGCGCGCGTGGAGTTCGTGGACTGCAACAAGGAAGATCTCTGCCTGTCGTTCGAGGACCTTAAGCGCAAGGCCGAGCGCCACAGGCCCGCCGCCGTGTTCGTCGTCCATATCGGCGGACATCTTGCCTTCCAGATCGAGGAGATCAGCCGTTTCTGCAAAGAGCGGGGGATCGTCCTCCTCGAAGACTGCGCCCACGCCCACGGGGCCTCGTGGAGCGGCAAGATGCCCGGGATGTGGGGCGAGGCGGGCATTTATTCCTTCTATGCGACCAAAACCGTCACCACGGGCGAGGGCGGGATGCTCGTCTCGGCGGACAAGGGCCTTGTCGAATACGCGAAGAGATACCGGAATTACGGCAAGCCGGATTACGTGACCGAAGGGCTCAACTACCGGATCAACGAGTTCGCCGCGGCGCTCGGCTGCGCTCAGATCGACCGGATGGCCGACATCGTCGCCTGGAAAAAGGCCTATGTCGAGAAGCATCTGGATCCGAAATTTCCAAACCGGGTGAAATTCCCGGCGGGCATGGCCTCCGGCTATTATAAATACATCGTCTTCGACCCGATCGAAAAATCGACGGGGAAGGTCTATGACCAGCCCTGCCATAAGATCATGGGCCGGACGGACGACCTGCCGAACACCGACTGGATCGCCAAGAACCACTGGTGCGTCCCGCTCTATTACAAAGGGGAATGACGTCCCGACAATGAGGAATGGCGAAGATCGACGAAGGAGAACATCGAGGTGAACGAAGAAAAAAAACTCAGGGTCGCGGTCATCGGGTTGGGAAAGCTGGGCATCCTGCACACCGCGGTCGTCAACATGATCCCTAACGCCGAGCTCGCTGCGATCGCGGACATCAACAATCAATTGTCGAAATATGTCGCGCAGGCCGGCTTGAAAGCGCCGTTCTTTTCCGATACGGACCGGATGTTGGCCGAGATCGAGCCGGACGCGGTCGTCATCTGCACACCGGCGTTCGCGAACCTGCCGGTCGTCGAGCGATGTCTCGCCCGGGACGTGGACGTTTTCATCGAGAAGCCCCTGGCCCATACGTTCGACGCCGCCAAAAAAATGGTCGGTCTCGTCTCCGGTCGCAAGATCATTCATGCGACCGGGTACCTGTTCGCCCATATGGGGCTGTACAAAAGGGCGAAGCACCTGATCGCCGACGGTGTCCTGGGCCGACTCTATCGCGTCCGATCTTCGGTCTATACGAGCGAGGTCTTCTCCAAGAAAAAAGGATGGTATTACGATCCCGCGAAATCGGGCGGAGGGGCGGTGATCAATATCGCCTCCCATCTTCTCTATGTCCTCTATTGGTATTTTGGCCCAGCGAAGAGCGCCTTCGCCCAGACCCGGTCCATCCACTCGGACGTCGAGGACGCCGCGACTGCCCTTCTGGAGTTCGAGGACGGCCTCCAGGGCACGATGGATGTTTCGTGGAGCGTGCCCGGTTTCCGTCTCCCGTACACGGAGATTCACGTGGAGGGCGAGAACGGGACCATGGAGTTGACCAACGACGCCATCAAGCTCTACCTCTACAAGGCGCACAAGGAATATCCCAAGGAATGGACGACGATCCATAAGATCGACATGCCGTCGACCTCGCGGTTCGAAATCGGCGCCGAGGGACTATATGAGGAAGACCAGGACTTCGTCGGACGCTGCCTCGACCGGCGGCCCCCCGCCGTCACATGGAACGACGGATTCGAGGTCCAGCGCATGATCGAGGCGATCTACCGTTCGGCCGCGCGGAAGAAAGTCGTGGCGATAGGAGAAATTCAGTGACCGTGAAGCTCGATCCGTTGATTCTCGGCGCGAACCCCTTCGAAGGCGTGAGCTATATCGGACGTTCGCAGTCCCTCCACTATCTGGAATATTTCGCCAAGGAAGACAACGTCGCGGCTGTGCTCGACGCGGCATACAGCGCCGGCGTCCGGGCGCTCACCTGCTCGAACACGGCCAACGTCATCGGGGCCCTCCAGAAGTTCCCCAAGTCGCAAGACCTTTCCGTCTATCCCGTCATCCCCAATGCCTACGAGTACGCCATGGAGGCCTCGGAGAAGGGCGTCCTGGGCGCGATCATGTCCAAAGCCAAGGGCTTCAGCATGTATCAGAAAGTGAAGCTCGGGCTGAGGGCCCTGACCAAGATCAAGAGCGTCCTGACCAAGGACGTCATGGACATGCTGCTCGAGCTTCTCAATTTTGAAATGATCAGTTTTGAAAAGATGAAGCTCGGCGGCGTCATCCTTCACGGACAGATCACCGACCTCGCCCTGTCCTCCCGCAATCCCGATATCCTCTCCTTCTTCCAGGACGTGATCCGGGAGAACTATGGCGTTGAGCCCATTCTGGCGACGCACAATTTCGGCGTGCTCCTCCCCCAGCTCATCGAGTGGAAGATCAAGATTCCCATCATGGCTCCGCTGAATTCCAAGGGATTCATGATGAAGCCGTCGAAGGAGGAGTGCGAAGCGCTCGTCCGCGATTCCGGCTACCAGATCATCGCCAAGAAAGTGTTGGCCGGCGGGCGTCTCTCTCCCGAGGAGGCGTTTCCTTATCTCCTCGATAAAAAGATCGAGTCCGTCGTCGTCGGCATCGGATCGGTCCCGGAAGCCTACCACACGTTCACGGTGGCGAAAAATATTTTGAAGATCTGATCCGAGGCCGTGCGGGGAATGTCCCTATTTCCCAGGGACGTCTTCCGATAATTCGAACTCGACTTTGTCGAAATAAAGGACGCCCTTTCCGGAGGCTTTGATGTCGAGGATATAGCGGCCTTCGCTCGGGAACAAGCCCTCGAACGGAAGAACCCGATATTCGTCTCCCGGCCCGTCCGGCGGAATGATCATCTTCTTTTGGAACTGGATGATGCCTTTCTTCATGATCCGGATGAGCAGGACGGGATTTGGACCGCCCCGGCCCTCGGCCTTGATGACCAGGCGACCGTGAAACTTCGCGTGACCGGGGAGGACGATCGACCGGTATCCTATGACGCTCGGCTTGCCCAACTCCACGCGGACCGAGAACTGACAGCTGGCCCGCGGGTCGAACAAGGGAATGCCGGTCTCCCGTTCCAGGGTTTCCGCTTCATAGGAGAAGGGCTTGGACGCCGGGCCCGTTCCGTCGCCAAGATCATAGAGGAAAAACCAGCTCCGCCACAGGCGATAGCGGACAAGCGGGCGGGCCCGCTCCATTTCCTCCGGAAAGACCTTCTCATATTTTTCCTGTTCGGCGTTGAATTCTCCGACAAAGAGGTGCGTCACGCCCTCGCGCTTCAAAAATTCGGGATCGTCATTGGCGTAATCCGGATAGAAGGTATGCGCCTTGTTCCGGTTCTCGAGGGAGAGGCTGGGGATGAGCAGCCCCGAAAATACCCCTTGCGGAAAGGCTTTTCCCAGGTCGCGGCCTATCGTCTTCAGGTTGTATGTGGGCGCGCTCACCCAACGAGCATAAGCGCCGATATTTTGCCCGGCGTAAACCATCACGAATACGGCCGCGGCGAACCCCGCCACTTTTTTCGGAATGACAAAGCCCCCGGAAGGGAGTCGTTTGGTCCATAAAAGATAGAGAAAGGCGGCGGCGGCGAGGGCCAGCGGCCAGCTCAGGTAAAAAACCTTGTCGGTGTGAAGGGCCATGTCTTCGTGGGTGAAGAGGTATCGGGCGAACGAAGTCAGGCCGATCCAGATCAACGCCCAGAAGGCGGCGAAAAACAAGCCGCGCTTTTTCAGGGCGAAGTCGAGGCGCGATCCGGCCGCGAGCCGGACGAGAAAAAGGCTGACGAGGATGATCATCGGGATGGTGTATTCGATGTAATGACGGATGGGACGGTATCCGATGAAGGAATTGATCCCGAGCCCGACGAGAAGCCAGAGTGCGCAGAGGATCTCGAGGGGGGCGAATCTTGCTTTTCTTTTTTTGTCGAAGAGGGCGATGAGGAGAGCCAGCAGAACGAAAAAGAGGGCGAAGGTCAGAAGCCGGTTGGTCGGATAAAAGGAGAACGGCGTTTTTCTCAGCCAGTTGCTGACGGCCTGGCCGATGTTCCCCGGCAGCGCGACTTCCGAGTTGAGCGTTACGATCGCATGGAAGGGGGCCGGGTAGCGCGAGAAGATGAAGATATACCACGGGAGGGCGACGAGGAACACTCCGGCCAGGGCATAGCCGATCCGGACGAGGAGCAGCCGGATGTTGCGTAGCTCGCCTCTCTGGACGGCGACGAGGAGGAAGGCGAGGGGAATGACGCCCGCGTGAAAATAGATCATCTTGGGTTTCGACAGGAACGAAAGGCCCAGAAAAATCGAGGTCAGGAAAAAATAGGAAGGCCGGTCCCAGGCCTTCAGGAAGAAATAGATCGCCGGAATGACGAAGAAAACCATGGGCATGATCTGATCGTTGATCCGGCTGAAGATCATGAGGGGATAGTTCAAAGTCAGCAGAAGAAAAAAGAGCAGGCGGGCCTCCGGGAAGAATTTCGAGGCGAGGACATAAAGGGCGATGAGCAGCAGGGCGGAGAAAAAAAGCGGCACGAGATTCATCTGCCAGATCCCCGTCCCAAAAGTCCTGAAGGAAAGGTAGGTCACGATATGGGGAATCGGCGAAAACGCCGCGGCTCCCAGCTCTTCGATTCTCCACTCGCCGGTGACGACCTTGTTCCGGGCGTTGAAGGCGTAATTGCCGGGATCGCCGTATTCGCTGCAGCTGTCGGGGCTGATGGTGTCCGGCGGGTCGGCCGAGAGATGGACGAACCGCAGCGAAAGGAACAGGCCGATTAAGATCCATACCGGGAGGCTCTTTCGTAAAAGGGCTCGGGCGTCGGGAATGGCTGTCCTCGCTTACCGGTCGATGGCCTGCGTTCTCGAATGAAATCTTATGATGAATGCCCGAAGGGAGTCAATAACGCGAACTCGTCCAGACCCTGCCTCATTTATCGAACAACAGCGGAACGATGAAGCCGGAAAGCTCATGGGCGACGGTGGCATTGCCTTTTTCGGTCAGATGAAGTCCGTCGATGAAAAGGTCCTTGTCGAACCCGGAATTCAGAACGCTATAGAGATCAAGCTCCGGCACCCGGCTGATCTCGAGCTGGCGACGGATCCTTTGTGTCAGAGAGGCATAGAGATATGGCTCGCCGTGGTTTTGGAAGGGAAAGATGGCGACGGCAACGGGAATCTTTCTTTGCTTCAACAGCTCTATCGTCTTGGCCAGGTACCGGAACGAACTCTCCTGGCCGAGGAGATACATGTCGCGCGGACGATAACCCGGATCGCGTTTTACCGCGAACTTGTAGAGCGCGAGGTTTAAGATGTTAAAAAGGCGCGAATGCTGCATCAGGCTTTCGCTGAATTTCGTTTTGGGAAGGACATAGGGGATATAATAATCATGGTAAGGAATCAGAACGAACTTCCCCGTGGTTGCCACGGTTTTGATCCCGACGGTCCGTTCGAAATCATTGGGGCCGATCTGGAGTAGGACAAGGTCGGGATTGAGCTGGAGAACCTTATCCCGGACGAGATGGTACATTTGAACGGCGTTGTAGCCGACGACGCCCATCCCCAGGACCTCGACATCGCGGTTTTCCGCATTCAAAAGGCGTTCGAGCTGCTTGTGATAGGTGTCCTTCAACGGGACGAGCCACCCGTACGTCAGAGAATCGCCGACGCAGATCACCCGCTGGCCGTGGGATTTGGTCAAGTGGTACGGCTTGTCCCGGAAACCGTAGGAATTGATCCCGTAATCAATCCCGTCTACGAAGACATCCGAATTGGGCCGCTGCTCATAGACCAAGTCCTTGTTGGCCGACAGGCGATACGTTTTTGAACCGAAGAGCGGAGCATCCTGGTCCGGCCGGAACCGCAGGGGAACGGTGATTCGCAAAACCAGCTCGAGGATGAGAAGCGTCGCCACCACGGACGCGGGGATGAGAGCGATCTTCAGCCAGGTTTTTTTTGTGGACACGCGCGCTGGGAACGGTCAGAAGAAGAGCACGCCTTTTTTGAAGAGATCGAAGGCGAAGCTCAAGCCCACCCCGTATTCGTTTCCGCCCAGGCCGATGTCGAATCCGTTGGCCGAGGCCGTCGCCTTGGTGAAC
>Ga0187886_1002389_pt1 | contig 15178 bp, 20 predicted proteins | sample June2016WEW_20_1_FD_133001 | JGI IMG/M metagenome (GOLD analysis project Ga0187886, IMG submission 133001) | Peatland microbial communities from SPRUCE experiment site at the Marcell Experimental Forest, Minnesota, USA - June2016WEW_20_150 | ecosystem: Environmental > Terrestrial > Soil >... | reverse complement strand
TTGTCTGTGCACCCAGATGCGACCACGACGACTCTAGTGCCCTGAGGCAGATCTTTCTGGTCCAGAATATCCTCCAGTAGTGTCTTGATTCTTTTCTCTTCATTGTATGCACAGACTCCGATGGTCAGGTTCATATGCGCGCCTCGGCGAGCCATCGCCTCGTGCGGACCCAGTGAAGAAAGGGAGGCCAGCACGCTTATCAAAGGAAGCCTCACGCGGGGGAGCTTGTTCCCCCAACCGGTCTGTGCGCGCTCGGGGGTCCACGAGGGGTCTCCTTCTTGTACAGTACGCCGTTCGAGTCTAAGATGACGCCTCGGAACTCTTATGTCTTTTCCGAGCGCCGACACGGAACAAACTTATGTATTTTCAACCCCTAATCCTCTATCGAACCGAGAATGAAGGATCCACGGTTTCTCGCAAGCATGCAAACGCAACGTGACGAACTAGAGCAAAAGCATGAGAGTATCCGGCGCTGGCTGCTAGCGTTGCGAACTCTGACCGGAAGCCAACTCACCGTCGATCGTGGCTTGAATGTGATGATTCACTTCTGCAGTTGGACCGGCAAGGATCCAGACGCCTTGATCTCCGAAAGAGTCCACGACTTGAAAGAGGATGATATTCGACTCCGGAGCCGGCATGAAGAGCTTTTGATGAAGTATTTCCAGACGTTCAAGTCACGCGGGACCGGCGTCGGGGCCATGTCATATGTGAAGAGTTTCTACCGGCACAACTATCTCCCGCTCCAATGCAAGATTCCGAGAGCTTGGCGTGTCACAAGTGAGAAGGTTCCGACTCAAGGGGAGATCAGGCGCATGATGTCTGTCTCGAACCTCCGCGATCGAGCAGTAATCGCCTTCCTCGCGCAAAGTGGCGTCCGCATAGGTACGCTCTGCCGGCTCACTTACGGGGATATCTCTCAGGATCTTGAGGCCGGGAAGGCGCCGGTTCACATCAAGGTCATGCCGTTCCAGGCGAAGGGGAAACGAGCGGAAGGCTACGACACATTCCTTGGGCCTGAAGCAGTTGACGCATTGAAAGCCTACTTGGACTCCAGACGTAGAGGCACCCGCCATATCGAAGGCGAACTCATCAAGCCTGATGCTCCGCTCTTCCGCCGGCAACTGAACGGGGATCAAGAGAGCATACCGATAAGTCACGACAGCATCGAGCAGCTAGTCACGGGCGCAGCCATACGAGCAAACGTCATCGAGGCGAAGAAGAAGCCGGGCGAATGGAGCCAAGTCCGGCCGCATGTTCTACGAAAGTTCTGTCAGACAAGTCTAGAACGAGCGGGGATTCCGCATAACTGGGTTAAGCGTCTGCTAGGTCATCAACTGCCGGCAAGCGAGGACCCGTACAGTAAGCCAACCGTTGAGGATCTTCGGAAGGCCTACGAGCGAGCGCTCCCGCATTTGGCATTGAGTGACGCAACGATTGAACTGACTGCTCAGAAAGAAACGATTGAGGAACTCCGCGCTCGTCTTGAGAAAATCGAAGCTATCCAAGAGCGAGAGTACGTTCTGGCAGCAAACCCGAGAGGACGACCATCCACAGGAGCCAGGAGACGCAAGCGCTAGCCCCCCGTCATGAAGGTTCAAAGTCATCTCATCTGCACCCCCATCACACTCTGGAAGGGTAACTGGCCTCTTGGAATGAATATATCGAGTTTCGACATATTCAATTAATGAAACATCATCATCATCGTGACGACGAGGAAACGAGGATGCTGCCACGCTCAATTCCTCCATTGACTAAGGAAGAGTTCAAGGAGTTCCAAAAAGAGATCCAGCGTGAGCCCTCAAAAGAGCTAGTTGAGACGCTCAAGAGGGCAAAAGCGGTCTATGAATCTAAAGCCCTGTAAAGAGAACTGCTCTCTCTGCTGTTCATCTAAACGGATTCAAATAGACCCCACCGTTCTGAAACCATCCATTCTCTCCGGAGAAGATTGTTGCGACAGATTTCACTGTAGAAGTGAAGGCATAAACAAGTTTATTCTTTCTGAGGCTAAACCATTCCAAAAAGAGATGCTGGGCACAACATACCTTTTTTCGTTCAATGGAGAGACCGCTGCCTTTGTCACTCTGCAAATGGCTGAGATCAAACGCGATTCACTCAGCAAAAAAGATCGGTTACAGATAGGTAGAGATCGCTATCCTGCCGTGCAGATCGGGCAACTTGCCGTTCACGTTGATTACGAGGATAACGACATTGGGACTCACATTCTAGATTGGAGCATTGGAAAGGCCATGAAGATCAGTGAACAGATCGGTTGTAGATTTGTCGTCCTCAATGCTGAGAGAGAAGCAATAGGGTTCTATGAAAAATACGGATTCAGGATGTTGCCGAAGCAAGACAATCGAATCTACCCATTTATGTTTCTCGATTTGCGCTCTCCCCGGCCGGCAGTCTGAGTCCAAAGCAAATGTTTGGCGCCGAAAAAGAGTGCAGACACGAAGGTTCAGGTCTGCGACCCAACCTCACCTAGGCGTCGTCTTCTCTGCGCACTATTTTCAAGCAACATGGAAGCGGTCGGCAACCCCGCCGTCAGTAGAGCAATGATAAGAACCGAAAGCGGACCTCCAGGAACCTGCAGATTCCACATAATGAATGTCGCAAGAAGAAAAGTCAGACCAATGACGAACGCACCGACCTCACATCTTCGAAACCATCTCATAGCAATGGGTCCCATGCCGAATCCCTCGGTCCCAGAAAGGCTCAGCATCAGGAAGACACTACAAATCATCGTGAAAACAAAAGGGATAGAGACAAGGGCAATTGCAACCAGGAAGAACCGAGACTCGCGTAAGATCTCTGCAATGATGAAAAGCAAGGTAACGAGAAGAACGCTAGACTCCAACAACGCCCGGTGGACAGCACCCTCGCCTGACATTGCCGGTTCCTCCGTGAACTCCATGACCGAACCCAGACTATTTGACACTTGCGAAGCCTTCTACAATTCGCCTCCTGCTAGTTACTGTCGTTCGCTCTCCACATCGTTGTGGAGGTCGCTCCGCTTGTGCTGTCCGCTGCTTCGCAGCTGAGCACCGCATCTCACTCTCGTTCGATGCTCTCGCCCGCGACACGCTCACACGACGAAACAGGAAAGATAGAGGGAAGCTAGGCCCCGTAGCAACGCGGAGCCTAGCCGGTTCGATTCTCTACGGCAGACCGAAGGCCTTGGCAATCTCATGGAGGTTCTCAAGGATGCGGACCACGACCGAGGGCGAGACTAGCGACAGGAGAACGAGCCCAAGAATCGTGAGAAGCGTCATGCTTCCTTTGCCTAGGTGAACCACAACTCCATTTCGAATCGTATTCATGCGCGTCACCTCCACAAGGAAAATACGCGCTTTTTGGGCTCCGAAAGGGGCTGACTACATCGCTAGAGAAGCTAGATGTTCAACTCCACATTTGCGAATCGCTTCTTCAGAGCAGCTTGGTCTTTCTGCTCCCGTTCTAGAGCCGCGTTCCAACGGCTAGGATCGATGTGCTGCTTAATTGCGGATGTGACTAGCTTCTGCAATTCGTCAGGCGGAATGGCGTCGAGTTCCCAACACTGGTCCCCGTACTGTGCCACATACTTCGCGCTACGTGAGTCGACCCGCTTGGTCGGGTTCGGAATGAGGCTGTGTTTCTTGACCTGATCTATAGTCAAGGCAATCCGTTTGACCTCGATTTCTAGATCATCGGCGTACCTATCAAAGCGCGTCTGAAGGTCCTCAGTCATTTGGAGGCCGCTCGGATCGTGGTCTCTAAAGTCGAGGAGGACGATTGGCTTGTCAACCGCCGAGAGTCTTTCATCGACGGCGACACGCTTGATGTAGCTGTAAGACGAGTAACCTCTAGACGGGCATACCGTGACCCGGAAGGGGCCGGCTACTCTCGCAATGACTTGGCTTAGAGCATCCTTCTCAACCCAGACCTCGACATGGAAAGCCTGGGTCTCCCAGAGATCTGCATAATATTCGCTGCCAAGGTTGTGAAACCAATCCTTTGCAGCGCTAACGAAGTCGTCCGGTGACTCGTACGCATTGACATGCGCTATGACGGATCTACTTCTATCCTCAATTCTTGTGTCGTCAATCGCTGCGTCCTCGCGGGCCTTGACTAGCCACTTAGAGAGGCTATTGTAGGCCGAGCGCTTGTTCGGAATCATACCGTTGGCGACTAGGCGATAGTAGATTTGTCGTAGAGTGAGAGGGAATGAGTACTCGCTGAGAATCTTCTTCGTTGCCTCAACAATTGTTGCGTAGTCGCAGGTCACGTCTTCGCCTTCTTCTTGTCCTCTCTGATGAGGTCGAACAGGTATTGTGAAACAGATTCCTTGCCGAGTTGTTTGGCGCGGTACTGAGCCCAATTCCAGAGTTCGTCATCCATGATGAAGATTCCCGTTCGCTTGTACTTCTCTGTCATGCGTGAATCATAGGTGCCCGCTTGACTCAAGTGTATTATAGTTCTGCGACGGCTAGAGTCTAGAGCGTTGGGTGATGGGGTTGGCTGGTTACAAGATGATCTCGATAGTGTTGCTCATAGTCCTAGTCGCGTTGGCAGGCGTTTCACCAGTCTTCGCCCGAGACGGATCTACTTTTCCTATCACTTTGACCCCAGCGGCAGCCTGCCCGGGAGCGACAGTCAGTATTTCCGTGAACATACCCATCGACATCGTTGGCGGCGGAATAAGCATCGCCGCCGTGTCACCACTCTCATTCTTAGAGCCCGTCGTGTCATCGGATCCAGTTGGACTCGTAGCTGAGCAGAAATGCGGCCCTGTTGTAACGGATACTACTGTTGATAATGTGTTATGCACTTTCGTAGTCAGCGAGTCCGCGAGTTGCGGCCGCTACACTGTCACTGTCACACTCCCCGTAGATGGTTTGGGAGCAAGCGGTTCGGGCGTATTCGATGTTGCCGGTCCCTGCTGCCCTGCGGTCGGCGGCTGCGTTCAACCAGTGAATACATTCGCCTTGCTTTCGCCGTGGCTTGCGGTCATCGGTCTCGTCGGCTGCATCAGCACCGCAGTTGTGGTCGCAAAGAAACGTCGTTGATGGAACGCGCATTCTCCAAAGTTTTGAGCAAACTGTCTTATAGTGTAAGCTCACCAATCTCGCGCCATCTGCGATGTGAGGTTCGGGTCATGCGCTCCTTCAGATTCTCTCCCAAGCATGTTTTGATCTCAACGTGTCTTCTGCTGGTTCTAGTAGCCGGTGTAACTGCGCAGATCGCTGCACAGTCCACCATATCCCTCGATCTTACTGTAATCGTCCTACCACCCGACTATCTCCTCTTTGACGCGTCGGTGAATGGTGTAGAGTACTGCATCCTAGCTCCACTTAGTACTGGATCCAGCCTTCCCTCTGCCTCCCAGTTGAAGGGAGCAACTACTGCCGATGAGATTACGCTGAATGGCGAAGTGATCGAAGGGCCCTGCCCTCTGACTCTTGGTGCCGGGGGCGGGGGCTTTGGGGTAAGCGATTACCGCAGTACAAACGGGGGCTCTGTCGGCCCCTTCACAGCCACAATCACCTTTGACGGAAGCCTCCCGGGAGACTTCACTATTGTAATCGTCTTCACTGTGGGTGATGGTGGACTCCATTCAGAATCGAAAATCACAGGAACTCTTTCAGTATCAGGTGAAACGGGTTGCATGTTCGAGAATTTGGCATCTCAATACGCGTTCGTGACAGGCGCAGGCTTCACCCTCAACCTCCAGCTTCTAACCCACAATGGGGCCTGCAGTATTCAAAGCAATGAGGGGGACGCTTTTCAGCTGCCAACGCTGACTTTCGGCAACGTTCCTCCTGTCGGCGGCGTCATGATGCCGACGAACACGTTTGCTTTGGTTTCGCCGTGGCTTGCAGTCATCGGAGTAGTCGGGTGCGTCGGTACCATAGTTGTCGTCGCCAAGAAGCGCCAGCCTTGAGTCTCCAAATCGCAAGCTCAGTTTACCAAGCGAGCCGAGTCCCGCAGGACGAGGCGAGCGCCACGAATCAGGGAGCCGTCGACACCTTCTCAAGATTGGTCAACCGTCCGCTGGCCTGGTTGATCCTGCGCTGACATTCAGGACAATAGTTAGCCCTACCAGGATCCAAGCGACCGAACAGCCACACTTCCATAGGAGCGCCACAGCAGGAGCAGGCAACTTGGAACCGTCTAGGCTGCTTCCTCAAACCAGGACACCCCTCCGTTCAGCAATCGATTTTGCCTGGAATCAGTTTTGAAACGAATTACTAATATAACCTGTCAAAAAAGATCGATCTCAACACGGTGGGATCGAGTTAGATCATGACAAGTCTGGATTATCAAGGAATCGGGCCTAGGCTTATCGCGCAAATAATTGATGCAGTAATCCTCTTCATCTTGTACTATGTCGTAGGTGCTGCCATGTTCGGTGGCCCCACGTTCGATGTCTACGGGGCTGCAGCTGTTTCGTTCATGGGCATCTACGGCCTTCTTGGTTTCCTATACTTCCTAATTCTTGAGGGTCTTCGAGGGGCGACTGTTGGAAAGACGCTCATGAAGATCAAGGTTGTAAGAGAAGATGGTTCGGCGTGCGGTTTCGGGTCAGCACTCATCAGGAACATACTTCGAATAGTCGACGCGTTACCGTTCCTCTACATAATCGGCTTGATCTTGATATCACGATCTGACAAGAAGCAGAGATTTGGAGACCGTATCGCGAAGACAGTCGTCATCAAGTCATCACAAGCACCATCACAAGCACAGTCAGCACCCGTCCCCGCACCGCAAGCCAACAGATTCTGCGTGAACTGCAGGGCAGAACTGTCCTCGTCTTCCCAGTTCTGTCCAAAGTGCGGAGCCAAACAGTAGTTAGACAGAAGCGGTGGCCGTGAGAACACACCTCACAGCACCGGATCAAAACAAGACACCCCTCCGTTTCGCCCCGCCGAGGATGTGTCCTTGCAGTAAGAGATGTTGTTCTATCGTATTCGGTTTTCGGTCTTCGCGCATCTTGGCTTTGGTCGTTGTCATTATGATGTGTTTTCAGGTTGATTGGTGCCGCAGTTGGGGCAGAATTTTGATTCACCGACCAGTTCCTTTCCGCAGTTGATGCAGAAACCTTTCGGTTTAGGAGCTGCTGGTTGAATGGCTTTGGGTGGAGAAACTATGCCCTTGTTTCCGCAAACATCACATTTGAAGACCCTCCGGTTGCCCTTGCTTCTAACCTTGTAGTGTCTTGTTTTGAATCCGCATTTTGGGCAAGTCAGCATTGTGGCGGGAGCAAGCAGATCCCAAGCCCCTGTGCCCAGTATCCATATTGTGAAAAGGGAGTAAAGGAGGTTCATCCACGGAGGGTTGTAGTCGTAAAGGTCAAAAAGGAAATAGGCGCTTAGCGCTCCCAACGCGAGCCAGACGATTCCTTTCTGCCACTTCTGCAACCTACGACTTCGCCTTCCGGATTACGATTTCGCCGTTCGTGGCCGCGAACTCTAGCGTGTCCCCGGCCTTGAGGTGCAGAGGTTCGCATATTTCTGTCGGGAGTGTCACGCGGAGTGAGTTGCCGATCTTGACTATTTTGCGCTTGAGAACTATTGGCATGAGGTTCAGTATATCTCAGGGATACACTTAAGTGTAACTATATGTGTTATGTGTATCCGTGGTATATCCAATGAATGAAAGAAAGCAAGTAAGAGAAGTAAGTTGGAAGCGCCTGTTCGCGTGCGAATTGGCGCCGCCGAAAGTCGAGGCGAGTGTCACCGTGAAGAAGTGCCGTTGTGGAAACGGTAACTGTCGAACCGCGAAAAGGATCCTCTGCACCTGCTCCTGTCACAGCACGAATCATGGAGCCGCAAACCGTGCCGGCGTGGAATCGCTCGACAAGAGCCTTGGACTCGACAAGACTGACATGGAAACCCTAGGTTCTCAGCCTGAAATCCTCAGACTCGACCCGCAAACTAGCGGTGAGCTGATCTACATTGCGTGACACCATGAGCTGCGCTCTCCAAGCAACAGCGTACATCCTGAAAATCTGTGAGAAGACCAAGAGAGAGCCGAATGATACAGCTGTTCAGAAGTTCGTCAGGGAGAAGTTGAAAGCATGACTCAGATGGAATTGTTCTCGTTCTAGCCTTCTCCGCCGCAATGTGGACACTTCCCCGAACCTTTACATAGGTAGCATTCACCCGAACCCTGACACAGGTGGCACTCGCCTGAACCCTCACACTGATCACACGGCCCTTCTCCGCAACGCGGACACTTTCCCGATCCGTCGCACTCACCACACTTACGCGAGCCGTCACACAGGTCGCACTCTCCTGAACCGTGACATACGTGACACTCGCCAGAACCATCGCAAACAGAGCATTCAGGCAAGTAGAACGCTTCCTCGCGTCAAGTCGGGGCTCCGCAATGCGGACAATAGTTGGACGCCTCATCATACTTGTAGCCGCAGTGTCGACAGCGTACCTTGACTATCTCACGAGTTATCACTTCTCGTTCCTTGTAGATCTCCTTAACAACCTGTTGTGGCGCGGGAGGAGCATTCGGCGTGGTGGCCTTAACGATCTCGGCCATGATCTGCTCACGCGTCTTGTCCTCAGTATCGATACCCAGCCTCTGTGCGGTTCCAATGAAGGCATCTGTCTCTTCTGACCCTTCAGACAGTTCTTCCCCCTCTTCCTCTCGCGATTGGAATGCTCCACCGTACACAAGCATGACGAGAATCAACACAAGAATGAAAGACCCGGCGAGGACTCCGACCGGGTTGGCGCGCCATTGAGGCGTGACAATCATGAAAAGGACGAAGAAGGCGATCGTCCCACCAGCGAGAGACGCCAGCACCTCATTTCTTTCCTTCTTGTCCAAGAGTTATCCCCCGTCATGGCGGAGCCCCACAATGAGGGCATTTGTCTAGCCTTTCTTCAAAGAGCGTTTTGCAGTGCTGACACCGAATCTTAACAATCTCACGCACGGTCTCGCGATAGACTTCCTTGACTTGCGGGCTCTGGGCTGGCTGGATTATCTGGACAGTCGGTTGTGTTGCGGGCACTGGTTGGTACACTTGCTGCCTCTGTCGTTGTAGCTGCTCGCCAAATATCGGCTCCCCACAAGAGAGGCAGAACTTGCTTTCATCAGGCTTTGGCGGGCGCGTTTTGTCTCCGCAGTTCAAACAATACACCCACGGCCCCCTGACGTTCAACCGCCAGTGGACGTAAGCGAGAACGACCCCCGCGAGAGCCATGAGGATCCAAAACTCAGTGAAGGTCATTAGCATCGGCGTTTAAGTCTGGGTTCTATGCCGATAAAACGTTTCTCCGTCAACGAAGTCTGAGAGAACTCGGCTTCTTTCATGCTTTCCCTCAGGTCTTCTTTCCTTTCTTCTTCTCTGCTACGCCTTCCGCTTCACAAGCGCTCTGTCGTGACCGCATCAACCTAACCGTTGCTCGCTCGTGCCGGCAAGTGTTGGAGTGGCCATTTGACCAGAAGTGACCGCTCGCTATTGCTTCCGCTGACCAAGTCAGTCGTCGCTCACTTCTCGCTCTTAGTTCACTTTCCGAAATGCTCAACAGACGGTTCGATGAAACTGAAGGATGAGGCGAGCAAACAACTTGTTAACCGGAGACGGACTTGACCTCCGAGTAGTGCAACTGTATCTAATGATGACCAGAGATCCATCCCTCGTCAAGTTCCTCCGGGATCGCAAGAGCGTGGAGTCTGCGTTCGTATATGCAGGCTACCCGACGACGGGGATTCAAGTTAACAGACAGATTCGCGAATGCCTTGACGACGATTCTGGTTCTACCGCGGGTACATTCCTTGATACGAAAATGATGAACGATCTCTATCGAATAGGAAGACTGTCACTGTTTCTCACATGGATGCTGCGAACAGGCACAAGTCCGAAGCTCAAAGAAGAGTTCGCGCGACATTTGGAACCATTGGGCCTAGAGTGGGATAAGAAAACTAACGGGGTTCGCCCGGTACACACTCACTCTGAAGCGGAGACACTGATGGAGGATCGCCTAGGGGAACTCTTAGGCAAGATCGATGTCAGCTTCCCAAGCAGGCTTGCCGGCGCTTGGATGGCGTACTTTTCTCAGAATCCCGAGCGGTATCGGAACGCTGTGAACTCGTGTCGAGAACTCCTCACTAAGGTGATCGACAAACTCGCAGGAGACAACTTGTACGACGAAATGACAGGAAAGAAAAAAACAAGGAGGGAAAGAGTCCTAGCGATCCTCGGTTCCAAGTCAAGGGAAGACGAAGTCGCGCAGGCTGCTGCAAGCCTCGTTTGCTCCCTCTATGATTCGCAGTCGGCTCGGGAACACGGAGAACCCGACGAGTCCACGGCTCTGTTCGCGTTGGTCGAGACAGTACACATTCTCTACTTTCTGTTGAGTCGAAGAGAAAGCCTAGCCGAGAGAAGATCTCACTGATTCATCGCAACCTAGCAGTTGCACGAAAGTGCCGGCAACTAGAATATCCGTATGATGAGAAGTGAGGCAAGGCAAGACCGCAAGTCTGAAGTAGACACCTCGGCGAGAGTTGTTTCGTATCGGCTTTGTCAGGCAAACGAGTAGTTCTTGACTGCGGAGAAACTCTCGAAATAAGACAGATAGATTGCGGCGGCGGTTCGAGTACTTCTTATCTGAAGAAGCAAGCTCTAATCGAAGCTAAATGGGATCCCTCCAACGAATCCTATGTGCCAAAAAGCGGTCAAGTCTTTAGCGTCAGAGGAATGCCTACCCAATTCAAAAATGAGATTGAGAGAGTTCGGATTCCAGGCATGATTGACAAGAAGGCTGCTGAGCTGGAGGAGGCTCTCAAGAAGCAGAGATCATCTGAACGAATCATTCTTGGATACCTATTCATCTGGCTTGCAGCTATTTATGCAACGTTCATCTGGGCACTGAGCATACAGCAGCCTCTGGCCATTTTGTTGCCGGTTCTGGTGATGATATTACTGTTTCTCTCATCGGAACGATTCGCCATCAGATACGCTCCATGGAGCGGTTTTCTAGCCTTCGAAGACCTGTTGTTCATTCGGATAAAACATGCAATCGACGAACTTGATCGGTTCCTCGTCAATGGAAGAAGCGAGTTTCTAAAGGAAGCCGTCAAGTTACTGAATGTCCAATCTCTGCCTGGGAGGACAACAAGACGCAGGCCAATCTCGCGAGTGGTTCAGCTAGTTGAAAACGAGGTCCGAGGCCTCACGCAGAACATCGCATGCAGGATTGCGCCTCATGTGGGACGCTCAAGTGATCCGAAAACATTCAGCCAACTAGTCCTTGGAAGGCTCAGAGACCTACTTCCGATTCTTGCGAAGCCTGACGTCACTGCAATCGCTTCATGGAATGAGGCTGTTCGCAACGAGTTCCCCGCATTTGAGAGTCGGGCTCCACTGACAAGCCTTGGAAGAGCGCTCGTCTCTAGGCCGAGGATACTGAAGGTGTTGACTATGGCCGGTTTGCTCTTGGCAGGATATATCATGGGGGCTATGATTCTATTTGGTTTCAAGTCCATTCTAGACGCGCACGTCTTGCAGGCAAGCGATTTCCTCACTCTTCTTAGGGGAGAATATTTCTCGACTTATCTTGTCATAAGCACTGCCCTGGCTAGCCTACTTGCTTTCGTCTCGCTGAGGAAATGAGAGGAAATCGCCACGCTTGAATCGCCCAAAACAAGCGGGAAGGCAAAGGCAGGCGAACCCCCTATCTTGAATCAAATGGAATCAAATACTGTGTTACCGGGGTCCATAGTAGAGAATCATTTCTGGTGGAGTCGCCCAGGTTCAGGCTCAAGGGAGCCGCATCGCCTCAAATCCTGCTCTGTTTAGGCGAGGGTGAACCAATACTGTCTCACGAGAGAGGGGTGGGTTAGGTTTTCATCGCTAATCTTGATTCCGTTTTTCAAATGCGCCTTGTTTCTTGGCGTGTTAGGCTTGCCGGTCGGTCGTTTTCCGCCACCTTTACGTCTAGGTTAGCGGGGGGACTGTATCTGAATCGTCTCATTTTGAGGCGTGTGGGTGGGGACGTATGTCGAAAGCGTCATAATAGGGGGTAGGGGCTCCAATTTATTGGAGACCCTGTTCCCTTTCTCCCTCTTCCAGCTTTGCTTGATGCCGAACGTACTCAAGTATCTGATCGTGTAGTTCCTTGGGCAGTTGATTCACGAAGGCCGTAAGGATCTGCTCCTGGTCTAGCGGGGGCGAGTCCTCCACGTCAGAGTCTTGCTCCTCGCCTTTCTCTGGGGATGGTTGACCGTACCTGCCAATCTCAGGATTCAACCGATCGCTCGACGTAGGCAACCAGAGACGCCGTTCCAACAGCAGCCTTAGAACCCCTAAGCAGTTGCTTGACTGTCGTGTCCCTAGGTCGCCAGTCCAAGACAGCTTAAGTAGTTCCTTCGTGAAGTTGTCGACGCCCTTGAACGTGTCTAGGTCGTAGGATTCAAGCCAAGGCGGACTCTTCCTCGCAGACTCATTCTCAGGCCTAGCCATGCGCGGATTAGCCTTACCGAAATTGCGATTGTGGGTATTCCGTGGATGTCGGATGTTTTGCGTCTTCGTCATACGTTCTCACCTCCATTTGATTTCAAGATAGGGGAGGACATAGAGGCCACCGTATGAGCTGTAAAGACGTTTGTTCTAGGCGAGACGAGAGAGAGTAGTATCTTGTAGTAGGGTAGTGTCTGGGTGGGGTTCCTCACTGTATAGTCCCCCAGGAGTTTACAGGTGCTGCGGTGGGGTCTGTGTCCCCGGAGAGGCTCTTCTTGACGGCTGAAAGCATCTCAGGAGCTATGCTGACCCAGGTTTCCGTGCCTTTGCCTCTGCCCCGGCCGCTCTGTCGCCTTATGACGATGCCGAATGTGGCTAGTTTCTGAACGTGTCTTTCGCAAACGTCGAGGGATTCTCCGCCACCGTAGGTTTCAGCTATTCGCGGGTAATATTCCCCGTGAAGTCTCTGCATTTGGATTGGTCCTTGCTGAAATATGATGCGTACTAAGGTCTTATCGATCGGGGTTAGGCTTTGAATGAACCTCATGTACGGGTCCACGTTTGAGGCTTCACGGACATCCTCTGGGGTGATCTTGTCGCGTTCTTCTCGTTCAGCTCTGAGGCCTGCTTCACGGGTGATGTCTATGACGCCTCTTGCGCCTAAGCCTTGATTGTAGCTGGCGAGGGCGATCTTGGCTATGATGTCCTTGTCCCAAGCGTTATCCCTTAGCCCCTTCTTCATTCGATCCTCGCCGATGTCACTTAATTCCGGGGCGTTGTATTCGGTAAACTCTACACGTTTCCAGCGAAAGGTGTCTAAGGTTCGAGGGTCCAAGTGCTTCCTTAGCAGGGGTTCTATGTCGATGCGGTTTGACACTAGGATTGCGACGACGTTCCGCCACTCATCATGTCGGCTTAGAATGTAAAAGAAGTCGTCAGCACCAGAGTCTCTATGTCGTAAGAACTTGTCAGCTTCATCCAGGATTAGGATGATGTAGCGGTGCTTCTTCAATTCCGCCTCAACGAGTTTACGGTATTCGTCAAGTGGGAGCCAACTTCTAGACGTAGCAAGGTCCGTGAGGATCCCGCTGTATACTCTTGCCTGCGTGTTAGCTGTCGAGCAGCTCAAGTACACGAGCCTGTAGCCAAGCGGCAAGTCTTGACCGATATGGCGAATGGTAGCGGTCTTGCCTGAACCGAACCCGCCAATGATTACGATATTCTTAGGTCTGATTGTGTCTGCGAGGATCGCCTTGATTTCCGTAATCTGGGTCTCCCGGTGGAGGATGCAGTCAGGCACATGATCTACTTCGAAGAGGTCTTTGTCCAGGAATATCTGCGAGTAGTAATGCTCAACCGTTTCCGTGACGGTGGAGGTGGCTCCTAGCGAGGTCACGGTTGCGGATGATAACGCTGACACCTGGTACTCAGCTGAAGTCCCCGAAACCATCATGGTTCCGCTTTCCTTGCTAGAATCAAACGTCCGTCACGAGTCGTCGTGATCTTGAACGATTCACCTGGCTTGATACCGAGAGCTTCGATTACTGTGCGGCCCAAGTCAAGAGGGGAGATAGAACCAGAAGTCATTTCTTCGCTCCTGTCGCTTCGAGCAAACGCCCTATAATTGAGTTGAACGAGTCGGTCTTCGATCCCAGAGCCGCCAGTTCATCTCTGACCCGCTTGGAGACCTGAATTGTGGTCATATCAGACATGGTTGCTCAACCCTTACAGTTGTCACAAGCCTTATAGGTCAAGTGCCAAGACATGTCGTGTGGACTTGACATGTTAACGCATCGGAAAATGAGTTCCAGGCACGATGTAATTGCCAGTCTTTTGAGAGAACTTGCTAATGCAACTCTTCCGTTCAAGCGCACGGGGCAAGAAAAGACTGAGGAGATCGATGAGCCAAAGGGTTTGACGGAGTATAAGCTTCGGATGTCGGTAAAGGTTGACGGTCGGCTTGTCGGCACTGGAACAGTGAGAAAGTATCTCAACCTGTCGAAACTCCTAGGATGGGTTGAGACGTCCAGAGGTACGTCCCGCGCTAAGGTAGCCTACATCTTGACCGATCTTGGGTTGTTCAGGGCTGCAAAGTCGAATGCGGACCTAGCTCCAAGAATCAACTCCTGGCTGGGGGACAAAGTCCCGCAATTTGAGAAGAAACGAAAACAAGGTCAACTAAGGGAACTCCACCGATGGTTCAAGATCGTAGAACGAGTGCTGCAATCTGACAAAGCGCCCCCAAATTGGCGAGCCACATTCGAACTCAAAGCAGACAAGAATGGCCACCTCTTAGGCATTGGATCATCGATGGGCGTACCTGTCGAAAGTAGGTCTCGCAAAGTCTAAAATGCTGCAGAGGATCGTTGAGGCAGGCAAGAAAGACCCGGATAAGGAGACGTAGCTCAAACAACTCGGCGCCTACGAGTGCTAGGAAGACCGAGAATCCTTGCCTTCCAAGGGGTCTTCCGAGTAGCTATTCCTTCCTGAGTGTCAGTCGCTCGATCTGAACCTTCTCCAACTTGTCCAAGCGCTTCCGGAGGTTGCGCTCATAATGCACCTTCGCTGAGGATTGTTCCGAGCGGACACAGGGAAGAGTTATGTAGACTCCGAAGCGCTGACATGTCTCGATCGTAGATTGGTGGAGTCTCCTGTCGGCCTTCGCGCTTTCATCTCTCAGTTTGTCGCAACAGATTGTTCTGATGCTTTCCGTGGTAGTCT
>Ga0187886_1002387_pt1 | contig 15188 bp, 17 predicted proteins | sample June2016WEW_20_1_FD_133001 | JGI IMG/M metagenome (GOLD analysis project Ga0187886, IMG submission 133001) | Peatland microbial communities from SPRUCE experiment site at the Marcell Experimental Forest, Minnesota, USA - June2016WEW_20_150 | ecosystem: Environmental > Terrestrial > Soil >... | reverse complement strand
CCGCCGGGTCCACGGGCATCCGGATGGGCAATGAAGCAAAATTTCATGATATGATGAAGCAATGGCGCCGGCGGAAAAATTGAAGATCGGTTGGTTTTCGTTCTCCTGCTGCGAAGACAACACGATCGTGATGACGGAGGTGATGAACGACCATTGGGCCGAGTGGAAAAAGAAATTTGAATTCCGGCACGCGCGGGTTTTGCAGTCAAAGAACGTGATGGATGAGTTTGATATTGCTTTTATTGAAGGCGCGGTCGCCTCGCCCGCGCAGGAAGAAAAGTTGAAAGACATCCGGAGGCGGTCAAAAAAGCTCGTGGCGATCGGCGCGTGTGCGGTGACGGGCCTGCCATCCGGCCAGAGAAACTCTTTCACCGACGCGCAAAAGGAAGCGATAGAATTTCTGACCGCGCGGTTCGGCGCACTGCCGAAGGTGCTTAAGGTTGCGGATGTGGTCACAGTTGACGCCGAAGTGCCGGGCTGCCCGATGGATCCGCAGAACTTTCTCAAGGTCCTTGAGAGCGTCGTGGCCGAGCTTGAGAACAAAATAATTCCATAATCCCATGCACACGTTTGATCTCACGATGGAGGGTATCACGAAGGTAGAGGGCAGCGCCGGGCTTTCATTGCACGTGGAGGAGGGGAAAGTGACCGATGTGAAGTTCGCGATCACCGAATACAAGCGGTTCTTCACCGAGGCGATGAAGGGGAAATCGGTCATGGCCATTCCGCAGCATCTCGCGCGGATCTGCGGCACCTGCTCCAACGCGCACCTCATGTGCAGCATTGAAGCGTGCGAACACGCCTTGGGGATAGAACCCACCGCGCAGACAAAAACGCTCCGCGCGCTCACCATGCACGGCCTTATGATCCGCGACCACGCCCTACACCTTTATCTTTTTTCAATGCCCGATATTTTCGGCAAGGATGCGTTCCTTGATTTTGACGAGAACGTGGAGGCGGAGCACCAGTTGCTGCACGACGGGTTTGGCGTGAAGGGCGCCGGAAATTTCCTCGCGACGCTCGTCGCCGGGCGGAGCGTCCACGCAGTGTATCCAACGATCGGCGGGTTCCTCAAATTCCCCGATGAAGCGGGCGTCGCGGAGGCGATCAAAAAACTGGAATCCGTCCGCCCCGCAGCGCTCCGGCTCATAGAAATTTTCAAAAACGCGCCGTTCCATTTTGATCGCAAGACGCAGTTCATGGCGCTCGTGCCGGATGGAAGCTACGGCTACATAGACGGCACTATTATCACGAGCAAGGGGGAGGTTTTTCCCGAGCGGGAATTCCACAGGCACTTGGAGCAGGTTGTGCTCCCGTATTCACAGGCATCGGCGTATCTTTATGGCGGTGAGGGCTATATGGTGGGCGCGCTCGCGCGGCTCAGCATTGCAAAAGACAAGCTGCACCCGAGAACAAAGGAATCACTCGGCGATGTTCTGGATCTTTTCCCCTCCACCGACATTTTTTACAACAACCTCGCGCAGGCGATAGAGATATTACATTCTATCGATGAATCAATAGATATTTTGAAGAACAATAAATTTGTGCCGGAGCCGATAATAAAAGTTCCCAATCGCGAGGCCACGGGCGTGGGCGTTGTGGAAGCCCCGCGCGGCACGCTCTATCACAAAGTGGTGATCGGCGCGGACGGCCTGGTGAAAGAAGGGGAGGTAATCGTGCCCACCGGCCAGAACCAGGTGAATATTGAGAAGGACATCGCGACGCTCGTGCAAGGACTTTTACCCGACACGCCAAAAGAAAAAATAGAATTTGAAATAGAGAAGCTTGTCCGCGCCTACGATCCCTGCATGAGCTGCGCGGCGCATTTCCTCAAGGTGAAGTGGGACGCATAGACAGGTGCGCCCCATTCGCTGAATATTGACAATATATAGATATTACCTTATTATATGGCTGTCCATAAGGACAAAGCTGTTCTTTCCAAACCGAAAAAGATTTCATTTCGGCATTGAATTTCTGGAAGAAAAAGGGAGGTAAGACATGTTGGGATTCCTGATGTTCCTGACGTGGTTCGTTCTCTCCATCCCCCCGCTCGGGCGGGCGGTATGGAAACTGATCAAACTCTACCGGGACGAGGACCGGGACGAGGAACCGCTCAAGCGGGCATACCGCTCCTTGGGCCTCACTATTCTGTGGGCCGTGCTCGTGATCGTTGGCTTGTGGGCCCTCGCCTGGCTGATGGACCTGCGCGTCGAATCCCTGTGGTTCGCGGACGCGGGCTATGCCGGACGCTTCTGGACCCAGTTCAACACCGAGCTCGTCCTCTACTGGATCGGGTTCGTGCTCGCCGGCGCGTTCTGTTTCACGAACGTGACCATGATCGCCAAGCTGAACGCCGGTTCCAAAACGGCGCAGCGGGTGATCCTCGGAGTCGGCGGGGCGCTCTCGCTTATCGCCGCTAACGTGTTCGGCAGCGTCGCCGAGGGCATTTGGCAGAGATTGCTGTTGTTCCTGAACGGTCAGCCGTTCGGCAAGCTCGACCCGGTGTTCTCAAAGGACGTCGGGTTCTATGTCTTTACCATGCCGTTCATCGACGGTCTGACGTCGTTCGCGTACTGGCTGATAGGCCTGACCATGATCGCCTGCTTCGCTTTCTACGCGGTGAGGTATGGCGTAGCCAAGGCCGGCTCTTGCAACAACTATGATTTCGGGGCCAGCAAGCGCGCAGAGCTCGCGGAACAAGCCGGGGTTGTGCTCAACCACGGCCTCTCACATGTCTCAGCTCTGGGCATCCTGTTTCTCCTGGACCTCGCAGTCGACACATTCCTGGACCGCTACAAGATCCTGTACTCCACGCACGGCAACGTCTATGGCGCCGGCTGGACGGATCTCAACGTGCGGATCCCGGCCTACTGGGGGTTCATGATTGTCCTGGCCATCGGCATCGCGTTCCTCGCGACCTCGGTCCTATCGAAGTCGCACCGCCACACCGTGAAGAATGCCATCTTCGGTTTCGGCGGGACGCTCCTGTTCTGGCTCTTGGCCGTCGTCATCACACCTGCGATATTCCAATCGGCATATGTAAGCCCGAACGAGTTGCAGGTTGAGAGGCCCTTTATCCAGCGGGAGATCGACTACACCAGTGCGGCATACGGGCTCGATCGCATCAAACCCCTGGATTTCCCCGTGAAGGACGGCCTGACGCGGGCCAATCTGACCCAAGACGCCGAGACCCTGGAAAGCGCGCGGCTCTGGGATTGGCGTGTCCTCCTGGCCACCAACCACCAGCTTCAAGCCTTCAAGCCGTACTACAGCTTCAAGGATGTGGACGTGGTGCGCTACGATGTCCACGGCAAGAAGGTCCAAGTGCTGTACAGCGGGCGCGAGTTGGACGTGGAGAAGCTCCCCGAGTCGGCGAAGACCTGGCAGAACATGCATCTGGTCTACACGCACGGCTTCGGCGGCACCGCCAATCCTGTGAACGATTTCACTTCGGACGGCCTGCCGGATTACTGGGTGAAGGACCTGCCGCCCGTCTCGAGATACCCCGAACTGGAGATGAAGCAGCCTCGCATCTATTTCGGCGAGGCGACCACGAACCATGTGTATGTCAATACCCACATGCAGGAATACGACTACCCCGTGGGCGACGGCAACGCCTGGTTCCAGTATGACGGGCCGGCGGGCATTCCGCTCGGCGGCTTCTTCCGACGACTGTCCATTGCCTGGAAATTCGATGGTTTCTGGAGAACCTGGTCTGAGCAGCTCGGGCCGGAGAGCCGCATTCTGTTCAATCGCGACATCGCGACCCGCACCGAGAAGCTCGTGCCGTTCCTGTGGCACGAGGAGGACACCTACCAAGTCATCGCGGACGGGCAACTGTGGTTCATGCGCGACTTCAATTCGGTGACCGAATGGTATCCCTACTCGGCACCGCACAACGGCGTGAACTACATGCGTAATTCGGTGAAGTCGGTGACGAACGCGTATACCGGCAAAACCGATTTCTACGTGTTCGAGCCGAACGACCCCGTCATCCGCACCTATCAGGCGATCTTCCCGGGACTTTTCAAGCCAATGTCCCAGATGCCTGCATCGCTTCGCAAGCATGTCAGGTACCCGCAGGGGCTGCTTGAGGTCCAGGGAGACATGTATGCCTGGTATCACATGAAGGATGCCACTGCCTTCTACAACAAGGAGGACATGTGGCAGTACGCCAAGCAATTCTCCCCGAGCATCAACAAGCCGGCGCAGGTTGAAGCGTACTATCTCGTGATGTCCTTGCCCGATCGCCACTCGCCGGAGTACGTGCTGGTACTGCCCTTCACTCCGAAGTCCACCGACGCGGAGCACCAGCGCAATAATCTGGAGTCCTGGCTCGCCGCCCGCTGTGACGGCGACCACTATGGGGAGCTCATGCTTTACCGATTCCCCACGACCAAACAGGTTCAGGGTCCGCTCCAGGTTGGGATTAGGATGAACCAGGACGAGACGCTATCCAAGGATTTCAGCCTCTGGAACCAGCAGGGTTCCAAGGTGGTCCTGGGCGACATGCGTGTCCTGCCTCTTTCCGACCACCGATTGCTGAACGTCCAGGCCATCTATCTGGAGAGCGAGGGCGCGAAAATGCCTCAGCTCAAGTACGTGGTTGCCGCCTCCGGCGACCAGATGGTCTACGAGAAGACGTTCTCCGCTGCACTGGAGCGGTTAATCGGCGCCGGGCCGACGCTCATGCCGCCTCCGGCTACCATCACCGCCGTTTCCGTACCCGCGTCCCTCGACCTGACCCAGGAGATACTGGGCCGGCTCGACAAGTACTTCGGGTTGCTCCAGCAGGGCAAGTTCTCGGAGGCCGGGAACGAACTCCAGGCTATCCGGGACGAACGGGCCAAAATGAAATCGACCAAAAAGTGACACTCGCAGAAGCATGCAGGCCCTCGCTTCCCGGGTGACTCACATCTCATCCAGAGCCCTCCATCGCCGTCAGGCGGTCCGGAGGGCTTTTGCATAAAAAGCCCGCTCCGGCGGCTGGATTCGAACTTACTGCCCACTGAGAAATTTTTCGAGTAAGATAATTATTTTCTGGAGCGCCCCAGCTTCGTCCATGGCTCCCGGCACGCCGATTATTTTTATTTTCTTGAACTTGCCGAGCTTTTGGAGATATCGGAGGTTCGTGAGCGCGTCAAAATCGTGCATCGTGACGCGCGGCACGGCGGCGAACTTTGCAAGATCGTCAAAAACAGTCACTTCGTTGATGCCTTCTACGGTATCAATAATAGTCAGTTCTTCGGGCACGTCCCACTCTTCGTTCGGGTCTTTTACTTCAAATTGCACTTGCGGGAATCGTTTCTGAAGTTCGGGAAGGATCCGAAGCGGCAATGAGTCGGCGGGAAGGTCGGGATTGCCGAAAACATAAACGATCATATGCTTTTTATCATATGACGCTACGGGCCGAAGAGCTAATACAACTATTTTAAAGAAAGCGCGCCGTTTCCCGCGGTCCAAGACAGCTTGGCGGGAAACGGCGCTAGGATTCTACTTCTTCGATCTCTACGACCACCCGGCGGTGGAAGTAGACGAACTGGCCGCGCGAGAGGGGGAGATGGTACTGGTTGACCGCGTTGAGCGTCTCTCCTTCGCAAGCGAGGACTACGACTGTGCCGTTGCTTGCTTCGGCCACTTTGGCGCGGCGCACGCGGCACTCGCCTTCGTGGCCGTGGTGATGGTGCCAGAAATCGGCTACCGTGGCCACCGCCCATTGGGCCAGTCCATTTTGGACCGCGTATTCGCGCAATCTCTCGACTGCGTTTGGGAAACATCTTTCAAGAAGCGGACACGTCGGTTGCTCGTTTCTTCTGACGAGCTGGTCAAGCTCGATCAGGTCTTTCTCGGCGATCTTCCAACGTCTCCCATTGGTGACCACCACGCCGGTGGTGGCGCAAGGGAATGTGTAACGGAGGAACAATAGTTCTCCGGTCATAGGACAACCCTCCTTCTGCGGGAAGTTCTGCCCCTGATTATACTCAAATCGTCCGATTCGCCAAGTCGAGGTGGCGTAGCGTGTACTTGCGGAGCATCGCGGCCTCGCGTTCTGTGATGACCTCGCAGGGGACACTCCAATGGATGGAAACAAGGTCGCCGGGCTTGATCTGCTCTATGTCGTACTCCGCCTCCAGCCGCCGCGCGAGTTTTTTCTCCGCGGGCGCGCCGAGAAAAAGTTTTCCGTTGGCATAGAGCAGCGGCTCGGCAAGCACGGTGATCGCGGGACCACTTACGTTTTTTACCCTTCCCCAACTCACGCGGCACTCGTCTATTTCGGAAAGCGTCCTCTCCCGCTCGCCGCGAGCCGCCTGCAACCAAACATCCAGAACGTGGAACGAATGATGCGGCACGGCTCCCTGCGCGATTTTTTCTTCAACGAGTGAAAAAGATTTTGCGCCGAGCTTTTTCTTTATTTTCTGGCCCTCAACAAGGTGGTGGTAAAACTTCCGCTGGCCGATATTTTCCAAAAGTTCGTTGCCGATCCAGTATGCCTCTACCACGCGGTCATCAAAAGGATCGCGGATGCCGTTCGCTTCCGCGATGTGGCGGAGGTAGGGGAACATTGTCTTGAATTGGCTCAACAATTTCTCAAGTCCCGGATCGCTTGCACCCTCTTCAATGTAGGCGCGGATTTCGCTCGCCGCATCCGGGCCGCAATAATGGAGCCGGTTCGGTCCGAAAGCATATCGGCTGCAGCGGATGATGCCGTCCATATGATAAGATAATAGTATGAATGAGACGCCACTCCAAGCATTGCTCAACCTTTCGGGAAAAACCGCGATCGTGACGGGCGGGGCGGTCGGCATTGGTTTGGGGATCAGCAGGCGCCTCGCCGAGGCGGGCGCGAACGTGCTCATTGCCGACATCAACGCGGAAAATGCCGAAAAGGCAAAGCAGGAGCTGCTCGCGGGCGGTTGGAAGGCGGAGGCGGTGCATGCCGACGTTTCAAATGAAGCAAACGTTCAAGCAATGGTTCAAAAAGCGGTGAGCGTATTCGGGGGCGTGGACATTCTTGTGAACAATGCCGGCATCTATCCGAGCGTCCTTTTGATGAATATGACCGCCGCCGATTTTGAACGAGTGCTTGCGGTCAATTTGGAAAGCGTGTTCCTGTGTACGAAAAGTGCTGCGGAGCAAATGATCAAACAGGGACGCGGCGGGAGAATTATCAATATCACTTCTATTGATGCGTTGCACCCGTCATCGGCGGGACTCGCGCACTACGATGCTTCAAAGCACGGCGTGTGGGGGTTCACAAAGAATGTGGCGCTGGAACTCGCGCCGCATAATATCTGGGTGAATGCCGTGGCGCCTGGCGGCATCGCCACGCCCGGCGTTGCCGGAATGCAGAAAAAGGCGCAGGTGCCCGCGGGCGTGGACATGGAAGCAATGCTCAAAAATTTCCTCGCGCGGATCCCGATGAAGCGGATGGGGGAACCCGACGATATCGGGAAGGCAGTGCTCTTCCTTGCTTCCGAAATGTCTTCCTATATGACCGGAAGCCAGATCGTGGTGGATGGCGGTGTGTTGCTCGCCTAATAACCACACAGAGTACTCTTTTCAAACCCTGTGGTGTCTGTGATAGATAAATCTCTACCGGAGCGCGAAGAACATTGCCACTGCCGCTGCTCCCACAAGAATGAACGTCGCCCATACGAGAATATTTGAAAGTGTCCCGCTCTTGTGCTCGCCCATTATTTTCTCGTTTCGGGCGATCTTCGCGATAATGAATATCAATGGTACCGAGATGACGCCGTTCGCGACGGCGGTGAAGACAAGCGCCTGCATCGGGTCAATGCCCACAAAGTTGATTATGAGGCCGATGACGGTGGCGATTGTGATGATGCCGTAGAAGCCGTGGGCGCGCTTCAGTTTTAGGTTGAGGCCTTCTTTCCAGTTCAGCGCTTCCGAGAGCGCGTAGGAGGCCGATGCGGAAAGGACGGGGACCGCGAGGAGCCCGAGCCCCATGATGCCGATCGCGAAAATGAGCTTTGCGATGAACCCGGCATAGGGGAAGGTGGTAACCAATGGCTCGAGCGCTTTTGCGGCGTCGGCGGCGGTCGCGACGTTCGTCACACCGTTCTTATTGAGCACGGTGGCGGCAACAACGATGATGCACCACGTTGCGGCCTGCGAAGAAAGCATGCCAAGGAAATTATCCAGCCGCAGCGCACGCATGAAGGATTTTGTAAGATGCGGTTTTCCATCGCGTATCAAGTGCCTCTTTCGTTCTTCTTCCACTTCTTCGGATGCTTCCCAGAAGAACATATAAGGGGAAATGGTCGTGCCGATCACGCCGATGATGATAAAGAGGAATGCAAAGTTGAACTCAATGTGCGGGATAAACGTTGCTTTAAGAATGGTTCCCCACGGTTCCTGCACGAGAAATACCGTGATGATGTAGGAAAAAAGCGCGAGCGCGAGCCATTTCAAGATTTTTGCGTACGTGCGGTACGAAGTGAATATTTCAAGGATAAGAATGACGGCGGTGAAGAGCAGTGTGAGGATGACGAAGGGCAGGGGAACAATAAGCTGCGCGGCGGCACCCATCGCGCCCAGGTCCGCGCCGATGTTTATGGTATTCGCGATCAAAATAAGGGCGAGCGTCCCGTAAAGTATTTTTCTGTCGTAGTGCTCCTTGATGACGGCGGCAATGCCCTTCCCCGTCACCGCGCCTATCCGGGCGCACGCTTCCTGGACGGCGGTCATGAAGGGGAGCGCGAAGAGGGCGGTCCAAAGCTGTCCGTAGCCGAATTGCGCGCCGGTTTGCGTATACGTGGCGATCCCCGACGGATCGTCGTCCGCCGCGCCGGTGATGAGGCCTGGCCCCACGATCTTCACAATTGACTTGGTCTTTCTGCTGAATTTTGCCACTTCACCTTATTTTAACACTTGCCTCGTTGATTTGTTTTGCGACCGCCGTGCCGTATCATATATAGTAATGACCTTCAAACTTTATAAAAATAAGCGGAACGCTTACGACGTCATCCGCCGCCTCGGGTACATACCGATCGGGACCACGCCGGAGGGCGAGATGAACTGCGTCCGGCCCCTGGGAGGGGACTATCCGCGTTTTCATATCTACCTTAAAGAAGATGCCGAGATATTCCATTTCTCCCTCCATCTTGACCAGAAAAAACCCGTCTATAAAGGGACGGCGGCCCACAGCGGAGAATATGATAGCGATGTCGTAAAAGACGAGGCCTCCCGGATCCGCGGAATCTTGTTAGAAGATTAATTTCAAAGCGGAGAAACCGATCAAGAGGACTATGGCAACGAGCCAAAGAAGGCTCCAAAGAACGGTCTTCATCGCTTCGTGGCGCTTGCCGGAGGAGAAAAGGACGAGCGGGTAGCCCAGGATCAATGAACTGCAAATGAGGGCCGAGATGACGAAGGCGAGCAGGAAAAGGACGATGCTTATAATAGGGCCAGGTTGAACATTATGAAGCAATGACCAGTTTTGCACTTGCTGGACGAGCGTGGCGAAGGCGCTCACGTATAACGTCAAACCGGCAGCCTGGATAAAACCGACAGTTCGAGGAGAGGCTTTCATCAAACTATTATACAATAGCCGACCGCTTTTATGCTATAATGATCCTATGGATGGCTACGTGGTCAACATTGAGAAAGCATCGTCGGAAAACGAGAACTTCCGGAAGGTTTTGTATACCGCGAAAAACAGCCAGCTTGTGGTCATGAGCCTCAAGCCGGGAGAGGATATTGGCATGGAGGTCCACCACCTTGACCAGTTCATTCGCGTTGAATCCGGGACGGGGAAAACCGTGCTCAACGGCAAGGAGCACGACCTTTCGGATGGATATGCGGTAGTGGTCCCCGCGGGCACCGAGCACAACATCATCAATACCTCGCCCGACAAAGAGATGAAACTTTATACCGTATATTCTCCGCCGAACCATCTGGACGGCACCATACACGCTTCAAAAGCCGCGGCCGAAGCAGACGAAGGGGAACATTTTGACGGCAAGACCACAGAACCGGCATAGATGACGCGGGCAACATATCTTTTTTTAATCGTAGCGCTTTTGGGGTCGGTTGGTTTGCAATATGCGAAGGCCGATCTGCCTACGTACGGTCCTTACGGGATCAATGCCGTGGCAGTCAGCGCTTCGGAGATCGATCTTACGTGGAATGCGGTGGACGCCACGCCGGGCGTGACCGGTTACCGCATTGAACGCGAATTTCCCGTGGGCAGCGGGTTCAGCACGATCGTTGCAAACACCAATTCCGCTTCACCGAGCTACGCCGATACGAATCTTTCGCCGAATACTACGTATAGCTATCGCATTACCGCCATAAATAGCGACGGCCTGGGTCTCCCTTCCGCGAATCCTGTGATCGCGACGACGCTCGTGGCGAGCCCGTATGTTCCGCCGCCCGATCCGCCGCAAGGCCTTACTGCGGTTCCCACATCCGGTTCGCAATTGAATCTTTCTTGGACGGCGCCGCCCGCCAGCCAAAACACGGCCGCTTATAAAATTGACCGGGCCGTGGGCGGCGGTTTCGGGACACTTGTCGCGAGCACGACTGCGACGAGCTACACGGATACAAATCTTTCGCCCGGCGGACAGTATGCCTACCGAGTGTATGCCATGAATGCCGCGGGCACCGGGAGTCCTTCTGTAATTGTATATGCGACGATGCCTGTGCCACCCAGCCCTCCGGGAAATCCCACAGCGGTAGCCGGAGACGGCAAGGCGACCGTGAGTTGGCTTCCTGCATATGCTCCGTCTGCATATGCCCTGCCGGGAGGCGTGGCCGGCTATATAGTGACGGGTCCGGGAAGCAGCTCTGTAAGCGTACCCAGCGGCACCTTGAGCACGACCGTCACCGGCCTCACGAACGGCGTAAGTTATTCATTTTATGTGAGCGCCCAAAATGTCGCAGGGCAGAGTTCTGCGGTGCAGACAAATAGCGTCGTTCCCGCGACGTCCACTCCGCAGGCGGTAGTTTCCACGTCGTCCGCGTCATCCACATCGCCTGCATTGCCGGCGAATCACTCATCCCTTCCCGCTTTTTATTTTTCTTTTGCGCTCCAACAGGGAAGCCGGGGCCAGGCCGTGACGGCGCTTCAGAACCGCCTTACCGGTGCCGGATTTTATTCAGGGCCGATCACGGGATATTTCGGTCTGCTTACGAAAGCCGGAGTGGAGGCGTATCAGCGCGCTCACCACGTTTCAGCGATCGGTGTTGTCGGTCCGCTTACCCGCGCATATCTCAACGCGAATCTTTAGGTCCGGATTACGATTGAAAGAGGACAGCGGAAGAGAAGGTGCAGCTGCAAGGGTCTTTGTGGCAAGCATGGCAATTCCTCCCGTACAATTCGGAAAGTTTTTTGGCGACATCAAGATTGATCGAATTTGCCACGCCGAACACGCACGAGAGAGCATCTGCGATCTCATCCTCAAGCGCCCGCATCTGTTCTTCTTTGTGCTCGCCCATGTAGGCATGGATGGCTTCGTTGACTTCGCCGATCTCCTCTGCCAGATGGACGCCCGCCTGGTCGAGCGTGCGCGTTTCAGGGGGATAGATCTCTCTGAACATGTCTTGCAGTTGGGCGATAGTGTGCACTTCTGGAATTTTTAGCCCGGCATAGAGGATGCGTTCCTTCGGATGGATCGCTTTGCAGGCGCAGGGCCGTTTTCCGCAATAGGAGCATTGCATCGGAAATCGCCGCAGGACCCCGCTTTCGGTTTCAATATGGAAGCGATTCGCAATGGCCATCATCCAGGACAACGCGATCAAAAGATTAAGAACAAGCTTTGCTTCGTCTTTTTTCCGGATCCCTTTCAGTGCACGCATGGCAAACCGGTCGACGTTCTGGGCCAGGTCCCATATGGAATAAAAACGATCGTCGTGCTCGCCGTAAATAACTTTGATGAATTCCTGGAAATCCGCCAGAGAGCCTTGTTGGGAAAAACTATGCATGGCTTTAGAGAGGTTGCGGCTCTCCATTTGCGGTCATATATTCCTCTCGCGGCACCAGCCCCTGTTCTTTCAGTAATTGTTCAAAAGCCTCCCGTAACTTTTCGGGGTTTTTGGAAAAGCTTATTTCTATCCCGACGTCAGGTCGTTTGGGGTCTGGCCGACAGCCGGCAAAGTACAGGAATCGCTCATCATATGCATGTCCTTCCTCTCGTAATTTTTCCAACGCTCGCATAGCTTGGTCCCGTGTTTCCGGGGAATCGAATTCGAAATACAGCTTTGATTCCATTTCCCGTTCTTGGGCCGCATCTCTTAATCTTCCTCTCTCCAGCCTCGCCACTTGTGCTTCGAGAGATTCTCCTTCTGCTGCTGCTTCTGCTTCGTTGCTGAACATGGTTACAATTTAGCACATAGCTGGGTATGGAGGCAAGGGTTATAATATTCCTGTGATGATTCTCTTCTATAAAATAGGCAGGAACATCGCAGGATGTTTCCGCGGATATTATTTGCTTTTCCATATTTTGGCGGCGGCGCTTACGTACGTGCTCGTGGTTTCCGGATTTGATTGGTTCTATTTCACTACGTTGCGGAATACCTCTTGGTATCTTTTTTTGTTCCCCGCCGCCGTTCTTGGCGCATTTCTGCCGGTCCTCGTGCCCTTGCTCATGCTTGCGATCGGCAAGGTTCGCAACAATCTGAGGAACATAAATGCGGCATGGGGGACGGGACAGGCGGCGCTTCTTGGGTTGCTGATCTCTTCTTCCTATAAATTTTTTACCGGCAGGATCCGGCCGCCGTTCTTGCTGACCGCCTCCACCCCCGACATAAGCCAGGTATTCAGATTTGGGTTAATGAAGGGCGGAGTGTTCTGGGGCTGGCCTTCCTCGCATACCACAGTGGCCTTTGCGGCGGCAATCGCATTGGTAAAACTCTATCCCGAGAACAAACTGGTGAAAATTTTGGCTTTGGCGTGTGCGTGCTACGTGGGGGTCGGGGTTTCGGCCGGCATCCATTGGTTCTCTGATTTTGTTGCCGGCGCCATCATCGGTTCCGTGATCGGCGTAGTGGTGGGCAACAGTTTTCGCGCGCGGTTGCATGCGCGGGCGGAGCGCTAAGGCAGCGCCGCAGAACCGGGGCTACGCCGCCGGACGTTTTTCCAAGTTGAGATTTACAAACGCCAAGAGCAAGGCGGGTACCATAAGGTCTTTTCTGGTGAGCGTTCCTCCGGAGAAATACATTACCGGATCGTCTTCGCCGGCCAGGTTCTGGGTCAGAGTATCCATCTTGATGTTATTTTTTTGTATTTCTTCCATCATCCACAACGGCACCCTGATGCCGGGAGTAAAACTTTCCACGTGCTTGCCGTCCTTGGTTTGGATGGAAATGCCGATCACGTAATACCACTCGTCCGCGTTATAGATAAAACTCAACGAATTCTCAATGCCGATCCCGATATCAACATTTTCGCGATTGAGCGCTTCCGCTGCGCAAGCCCGCGCTCTTTTAAACAACTCTTCAAATCCAAAGATCTGCGAAGGCAACGACGGGCGAAAGGGACTATCAAGAGCGATGTCCGCCTCAACGCCAAGCTTTTTGATCGCTTCCTCTACGGCTGCTTTTTTCAGGTCAAAATAATGCTCTGAAGTATAGAAGCCTATCGTCATCTCCGTGATTATATCATTTTCTCAACGGGGACTTCCCGGTGGCTGCTGATGCCTCTTTTCGTAGTTTTCGTGATACCGAAACGCCGCCGGAATGCTTGCGGCTACCGGGAGCGCGAGGAATGCTCCCAGGATCCCGAAAAGACTGGCGCCGATTACTACTGCGAGAAAACTTAAGGCCGGGTAGAGATTAAGGGCTTTGTTGTAGATTACCGGGGAGATCACGGCATTTTCGATCTGCTGGTAGACAAGATAAAGAATGAGTACGGCGATGCCTTTTACCGGAGACAGGGCAAAGGCGATTATAAGAGCGGGTATGGCGCCGATGGTCTGGCCGACCAGCGGGAGCAGGTCCAGAATGCCCGCAAAAATGGCGAGCGGCAATGCAAAGGGAATTTGTAATGCCAAAAGTCCCACGAATATGACAGCGCTGCAAATGACAGAGATGATCAGATTCCCCCGAATGTATTGCCCTGTTACCGTGCCCACTTCCCCGAGAAGTTCCTTAAGCTTGGTTTTCTCTCTGTAGGGGAAAATGCCCAGAAATAAATTGAATAATCTTTCTTGGTCATATACGAAATAGAACGTTAAGATGAGAACCGTGATGATCGATAGTACCGTGAACGCGACGCTTTGCGTGGAAGCGAGAATGAAAGCGGGATGGCTTTGGAGATAGTTCCCGATATTAAAATTTTCTAATGCTTGGGGTGCGAAAGGTAAGTGGCCGATCGTAGCGTTCATGTTGTTTATGAGATTAGGAACCTCCGTGCTTAGCTGCGGGATGATCGCAAAACCCAGTATGGCAAGGGGTATAAGAAGAACGAGCAAAACCAAGGATATCGAAAAGATCATTGGCAACCTCGTCTCTTTATGAACTTTACTTACTATGGGGGAAAGTGCCGCAGCCATAACAAGCGCTATCAAGATATCCACGAGTGCATCAGCGCCTTTCCAAACGAGAAGCACTACGATCCCGGTAAGTATGATCCGGCTTAATGCTTCCCAGCTAAAAGGATGGTCTTGTTGATCGGCCATTGTATTCATTATAGCAATCTCAGTCAGATTGTTTGACAAAAGTTCAGATTGGGTAGATAAAATAAGGGAACCCCTTCTCTTCGCCACAAGGTAGAGAGAAATACTGTAGGGGTAGGGAGTACAGCACCTTGAGAAGAATCGCTGTTGTCTGTTTCCTGTTTGCGTTCGCGGCGTTGTCTGCCGCGAATGCGACTACTCTGTGGTCTCAACTGTGGGACACCACGCCGATTACGCCGCCGGCGATGATAAACGGGATCATCGTTTACGCGGATACCCACACCGGATTGGAGTTCGGTGACGCATTGACAGATTTCAACATCTCCGGCTAGACGTCGCTGCTGATCAATCCATGGGAGGTCGAAGCATGGGGGACCCCAACGGACACCGTCTTCGATTTCAACGTCAACTTCGGCTCGCCGGCCAACGCGGCGGGGTACGTGATGTTCGAGTACCTGTACAACGGCCAGTTGGTCGCGCCCGAGACCGGCCCAAACCCGGAGATTTTCTACTACAACGGCGGGAATGGGGAGTCTCGCGGCCCCGTCACGT
>Ga0187886_1002386_pt1 | contig 15193 bp, 11 predicted proteins | sample June2016WEW_20_1_FD_133001 | JGI IMG/M metagenome (GOLD analysis project Ga0187886, IMG submission 133001) | Peatland microbial communities from SPRUCE experiment site at the Marcell Experimental Forest, Minnesota, USA - June2016WEW_20_150 | ecosystem: Environmental > Terrestrial > Soil >... | reverse complement strand
TCAGATCCGAAGTGTCAATGTCCGACGTTTTGCCCGTTATGGTGACGGTCAGTTGTTTGGCTGTCCACTTCAGTTTAGTGGTTTGGTACACATGCGATTTGTCATTGTCGTCGATGTAGGTTTCAACAAAGGTGGCGCTGGTCTTGTTCGTCGCGTAGTGCGGATCGTCGCCAAGGATATGACTGACGTCGAGTTCGCCCACGCTCAGGTCAAAGGACGTGTCCTGGTCGAAGTTGGTGATGTCCACACCCGCCAGCAAGATCGTGGCTGAGATGGTGAAACTATCCCCGGTGAACATGTCACAGTACCAGTCGCCTTCCTCCTTGGCGCAAACGACCTTATCTCTCAACGACTCCGAAAACGTCAGCGTATTGGTGGGCGCACTGCTGCGGGCCAAGGCGGCGCCCACGCTGGACAGCAACAGGATTAAACCCAATAAACCAAAAGCGCTTCTCCGGCTGTGAATCTGGGTACGCATTTGTGGATTCTCCTTCTTGATGTTGTTCTTCTACCAATGTTACTGGCAAGTGCCACTTTCGGTCCGGCGGTTGTGGCGGGACAGCAAATCCCCAGACGGCGACTTCCATCCAGCGGTCACTCCTGCCTACGAACTTCACCATGACTGTTCCTCAATCCAAACTCGGTCGGTCCCCCCGCTCGCACCATTTCCCGACCGTGGTGACAGACTGCTATAACAACCGCTACGCAGTATGGCCAAAGACTTTCACGTTTTGCAAGAGTTATTTCGTGCATCGAATCGCGGGGGGCGCATCTCGGCACCACCAAATGCGCTGACCGGTAGGGCGCGCCGTGTCCTTGCAGAAATTCGGACGGCCCGGCGGTCCGTCCCTACCAACGGCTCATCAATATCTCGGCGGCAGTATCAAAACGCGCCCAATCGCGGGTCAGTTGTGGAACAGGTAAGAATGACGAACCGCAACCGGTAACACGCCCTCACTAGGGTGGACGCAATACTCACAAAACGAGGTTGTCAATGAGGCGCGTCGAGCCGACATACGACGCAATGAGAGCGGCGTTGCCGGGCTGCACGACCGAAACTGGCTCCAGCGTTTCGCCGTCAACAACTTCCGCATAGTCCAAGCGTGCCGAGGGAACCGTGGCGACGACTTGGGCCATCGCTGTCTCCAATCGCTGTGGTCTGCGTTCACCACTGGTGAACAGTTCGCGGGCGCGGTTCAACGCCTTCCATAAAACCAGCGATTGGGCGCGCTGGTCAGGGCTGAGGTAACGGTTGCGGCTGCTCATGGCCAAGCCGTCGGGTTCTCGCACCGTGGGGGCGGCCACGATCTCGATCAGGTAGCAAAGATCGCGCACCATGCGCTGCACGACCTTGAACTGCTGGTAATCCTTCTGGCCGAACACCGCAACATCCGGCCGCACGATATCGAAGAGTTTAGCCACCACCGTGCAGACACCGCGAAAATGTCCGGGTCGCCGTTCGCCTTCCAGGCGTTTCGCGAGAGCCGTCTCCTCAACCCACGTCGAACTCTGGCGTGTTGAGTTATCGCCGTCCACGCCGCCGGGATACATCTCCGCGTCGGACGGCGCGAACACAACGTCCACGGACTCGCGTATGCAGAGATCGAGATCGGCGTCGAGGTCGCGCGGGTATTGTTTGAAATCCTCCTTTGGGCCGAACTGCGACGGGTTGACGTAAATGCTGACGGCGACCGTTGCGCCTTGTTCGCGCGCTTTGCGGATCAACGCCGCATGCCCTTCGTGCAACGCCCCCATCGTCGGCACAAGAGCCAGTGGCCGCCCCGACCGCTTGAGGGCGGCCGCGGCGGCGTTCATCTCTTTAACTGTGCGGATGACTTCCACAACTCCATCATTAGCCGGCACGGGTGCGGTCGTCACGGCGAAAATGCGTCGTCCCGCTGCATTGGGCGCATCTGGACACCACCACCGAGATATTGATGAGTCGTTGGTAGGGACGGACCGCCGGGCCGTCCGAACTTCTGCAAGAACGCGGCGCGCCCGGCGGTCGCGCCCTACCAGTCAGCGCAGCGTCGGCAGTGCCTAGATGCGTCGCGCCGCTGCATTGACATTCAAAACCTTTTTGTGTCTATTCGACGCGACTTATGACCGATTCCTTCATTCAAGGACTGTTTGCCGACCGCATCGGCGGCAAGAGCTTCGGCAAAAGCACGGCCATCTACAAGTTCGAGAAGATCAAACGCGCCAAACGCCTGGCGACAGCCGCGCATCCCGACGTCGAGTTGATCGACCTCGGCGTCGGTGAGCCTGACGAAATGGCGTTCCCGCTCAGCGTGCGCGCGTTGTGCGCGGAAGCCGCCAAACCCGAAAACCGCGGTTACGCCGACAACGGCGGCCCGGAATTCCGCCGCGCCGCCGCCGTGTGGATGAAAAACGTCTGCGGCATCAGCGGCCTCGATCCCGACACGGAAATCATCCACAGCATGGGCAGCAAAGCGGCTTTGTCCATTCTGCCCGCCGCGCTGATCAATCCCGGCGACGTGGCATTGATGACCGTGCCCGGTTATCCCGTGTTCGGCACGCACGCCAAGTGGTACGGCGGCGAGGTGTACGACCTGAAGCTCACGGAGGAAAACGGTTTTCTGCCAGATCTCGATTCGGTCCCGCGCGACGTGCTGCGCCGCGCGAAGGTGCTGGTGTTGAATTATCCGAACAACCCGACCGGCGCGAGCGCGACAACGGAGTTTTTCGTCCACGCGGTGGATTTCGCGCGCAAGCACAGTCTGGTCATCGTCTCCGATGCCGCGTATGCGGCGCTGGTATTCGAAGGCAGACCGCTGTCGATCCTCAGCGTGCGCGGCGCGAAAGAGGTGGCCGTCGAGCTGCATTCGATGAGCAAAGCCTTCAACATGACCGGCTGGCGGCTGGGCTTCGTCGTGGGTAATCCGCTGCTCGTGAAGGCGTATGGCGACTGCAAGGACAATACGGATAGCGGCCAGTTCCTCGCGATTCAGAAGGCGTGTGCGGCGTCGTTGGAGCATCCGGAAATCACGCAGAAGATTGCGGCCAAGTATTCGCGCCGCATGGAAGCGCTCGTCGCCTGCTTGCGGAAACTCGGGTTCGATGCGCGCAGGCCGAACGGTTCGTTCTACCTGTATGTGCGCGCGCCGCGTGCGGCGATCGCGCCCGACGGCGCGCGCAGGCAATTCAAGACGGCGGAGGACGTATCCCAGTGGCTAATCACCGAGAAACTGATCTCCACCGTCCCCTGGGACGACGCGGGAGCGTACCTGCGGCTGTCAGTGACGTTCATCGCCAAGAACGAAGCCGATGAGCGACGCGTCGTCAGTGAGATTGAAAAGCGGCTGGCGGGAATCAAGTTCGAGTTCTGATAGTAGAACGGGCGTCGCGCCGTCGCCATAGCGGCTTTGGCGCGTCGGCGACTCGCCCGTCTTCATCGTGACCCGAGTGAACGGGCGAGACGCCCGTTCCACTATGAAAAACTTTGCTCCTTGCCGGGGAACTCCCCCCACCGCCGTCCGGTGCGCTCCAAGCGCACGCGGGTGAGGTCGAGCCGTTCTACTTTTTCATCGCCGCCGCCGTCGCCGTCTTAATCTCTTCCCCACGCAAATCCTTGGCGATCACCTTGCCGTCCGGTCCAATCAGCCAAATCGACGGAATGCCGCGCACCCCGTACAGGTTCGGTACCGCTTGGTTGGCCGGCCCTTGCCCCAGGAAACCCTGCACCCATTTGATGCCGTTGTTTTGGACATACTTCTTGGGTGCATCCACTGCTTCATCCATGCTCAGCCCGATCATGACAAACCGTTCGTCTTTGCCAAAGGCGTCGTAGATAGCTTTCAGGCGCGGCGTCTCAGCGCGGCAGGGCCCGCACCAAGTGGCCCAGAAGTCCAGCAGGATGTACTTGCCCTTGAAGTCCTCCAGTTTCATTTCTTTCCCATCGAGCGTCTTAAAGACAAACGCCGGCGCCACATCGCCAACCCTCAGCCGGTTGATACGCGCAACCGGCAGCGTTGCCAGATCGAGCGGCACATCGCTCACGCCGCCCGCGATCGGCGGCATCGTGAACTCGTGAGTCGCCGCGGCGATCTCATCGCCCGGCCCGCACTGCCGGACCTTCGGCAGATCGGCGAGCGTGATGCGCAGGGTGTACGCGCCCGCCGTCACATCATCCGCGCGGAAACTCCCATCCCCCTCAACGCGCACAGCGAAGCTCTTAATTTGCTCGATGGCCTTGCGCTCTTCCTCCAGCATCGCTTTGCCCTCGGGCGTCTGCTTCCACTTCTCATACCACGCCGCCTGCTCCTCCATCGTCATCTTCTGGACTTCCTCGGGGATTTCGAACTTCGGCATCTTCACATTGGTCCTCAGGCTCGCATCCCCGATCATCCATGAGCCTTTCTTCAGATCCGCCGGGATCTCGATCCGTCCCAGTACCGGCCGGCCATAGCCGCCAACGGTCACCTCCACCGTCTTCCCCGGCTCCACCAGCGCGTTTGTCCCAGACGAATAGCTGGTCATCTGGTCACTGATCTTGATCGCCTTAGCCACCGACACTTTCCCCGCCATCACGCGCTCGAACCGGAACCGCCCGTTCTCATCTGCCGCCAAGTTGTGATATGCAAAAACTCTCGGTTTCTTCGGGTCATATTCGCCGGGATCTATGTAACCCAGCCACAGAGCCTGCTTCGCCGCCGGCTTAGTTCCCGCTTTGACAACTCCTTGGACCGTGGCCCACGCCTTCAACGTGATCTGCGAATTGGTCTTCAACTCCGTATCTGTCACCGTGGCATAGCCGCTGTCATGGATCGCCAACAGTAGAAACGCATCTGTCTGCGGCAGGAAACTGAACGATCCATCCGCGCCGCTGACCACAAGCACCACATCTCTGAGGGCATATTCCGGCAGCCGACCATTCTGAATCTGCACGCCACTCGACGGTGTGACCATCACCACATCCACCCCAGCCACCGGCTTGGCATCGGTCCCGCGCACAATGCCCTTGATCCCCTCGCCTTTGACCAGTTTGAAGGAAAGCTTCTTCTCCTTGCCATCCGGCGCAAACGGCTCGGAATTGGCTGGCAGATACCCCTCAGCCTCGATCCGGATGGCTTGTTGCGGATAAGGATACCCGAAACTCACCTCGAACTTTCCTTCCTTCCCCTGCGATTGCTCGTCATCGGAGGCCGACCGCCGTTCCCAAGAGATCGGCCTGCCATCGCCCCAGCCTATCCCGGTGACGACGCGGAACGCGGGCACCGGCTCACGGGTCTGGGCATCCACTACTGTCCCTTTCACCACCGTCGGGCCATGCAGGACCACTTGGTTTTCGCTGCCGGTGCTGATCGCCACTTGGCGGTTATCGGCGTAGCCCGACTTGTAGATGTCGGCGTAAACTTCATCCGCCGGCGCTTCCTTCCACGTGAAACGCCCCTCGGCATCGCTCTCCAAATGCGTATTCAGCGTCCGCCCCCCGCGCCAAGTGTCCGTGAAAATGGTGGCGCCGCTGATCGGCTTACCATGTTCATCCACCACCCGCCCCGTCAGCACGTGCCCGGGCTGGAGATCAAAGACCAGCGGGTCTGGCGACCGGGTCACGATGAACTGCTTCATTTCCGGCGCATACCCCGGCGCCTTGACCGTGATCACCGCCGTATCGCCCACCTTGGCGCCACAGGCAAAGCGGCCCTCGGCGTCCGTCTCCTGTTCCGGTATCACGTTGGAGCAAACCCGATCCCTGCCGTATCCCACCTTGGCCTTGGCAATCGGCCTGCCATCGCTGCCGCGCACCACACCCTCGATCAGCACACCCCGTTCGAGCTTCAGCGTGGCAGTGCCATCGCGCAATGCCGAAACCGGCTTGAACTCCTCCATCGGATAACACCCATACCCGCTCTGCCCGCTGGCATAGCGATGGTGAAAGACCCCGACGTCGATGCTGTCAAACTCGGCCGGCACCAGACCGCACGACCACTTGCCGTTCTGATCCGTCTTCACAAACTCATAGATGACATTCACCCGCTGCTTGGATCGCGGGTACTTTTTACGAACGTGCAGTACCACGGTCGCCCCCGCCACCGGCTGACCGGCATCATCGACTACACGCCCGCTAATTGATGTCGCTCGCTCCATCTCGATGGCAATCCTCTCCGGCGGACGGTCGCTGCCCTTGCTCTTGTGCCAATACACGGCCATCGGCACCCAGCCATCCAGCGAAGTCTCCACCGACAAATACTGCAACTCGTCCTTGGGCAGTTTGATGATGGCCCGGCCATCGTTCCCGGTCGTCTGCTTGTCGAACTTCCCGGCACTGCCCTTGATGGTTAGCGCGACTCCGCCGACAGGCTTGTCCGTACCTTTTTCCTTCAGCTCAATGTTAAGAAGCTGCGGGCCACCCAATCCTTCAGTCCCGTTCGCCTTTCCCCGTGGGCTGATGGCCAGCAGGATCGCGCTGATCAGGACGATGGACATGAGTTGAGTTGGATGCGATTTCATCTTCGGGTCCCCCTTCGGCGGATGGTTTCTAAGTTAGCGAACCGAAAACACTTTCGATTCATTGGTATGTCTCCCGTGCTGGCGCGGAGAGTACGGTATTGTTCGGAATCCATCAACGGCAAAATGCCAACAACTGAATCACTGCCCGGTTGCGCCGTCAGTGGCGAATCTGTCCGCAGTCAAATTGAGCAACGCGTTACGGTTCAAGGAACGCATGCGGACCTTTTCACGGTTCAGAGACGACGGTCTACTGGAAGCTCTGCTCCGGGCCGGGGAACTTGCCTGACTCGACATCGCTCTTGTATGCCGCAAACGCTTTGCGCATCTCGTCGGCGAGATTCACGTACCGTTTCACGTGTTTCGGCGTAAAGCGCGTGAACAACCCCAGCATGTCGTGGCCGACCAGAATCTGGCCGTCACACCCAGCGCCCGCGCCGATGCCGATAGTGGGAATTTCAAGCGCTTCCGCGATCTGTTTTGCCACCGATGCGACGACGCATTCGATGATGATCGCAAATACACCGGCTTCTTCTAGGAGCTGGGCGTCACGAAGCAGGCGCTCCGCCGCTTCAGGTTTTCGCCCCTGAACTTTGTAGCCGCCTGTGTCTTTGATGGATTGTGGCAACAGGCCGACGTGACCCAGTACCGGTATTCCCGCGTTCACCAGCGCGCGAACTTGATCGAGGACCGGTTCGCCACCTTCCAACTTCACCGCCTCCGCGCCGGCTTCCACAAACCGTCGCGCGTTGCGGAGAGCATCCTCAACCGTGGCGTACGTGCGGTACGGCATGTCGGCCACGATGAGTGCCCGCGGTTTGGCTCGGGCCACTGCGCGCACGTGGTGAAGCATCTCCTCCATCGTCACGGGCAACGTATTCTCGTAGCCCAGCACCGCCATGCCGAGGGAGTCCCCGACCAAAATCAGCGGTACGCCAACTTCATCGACAAGTTTGGCCGTGAAAAAATCGTACACAGCGAGTGCCGCGATCTTTTCCCCGCGCGGCTTCATCGCGCGCAGAGCGTGGATTGTGATCTTGTGCTCGTCCATAAGTCACGAATTGCTCGAATTAGACGCGAAGTACACGAATCTTTGTCCCTGCTGTTGGGTGTTGTCTGCTTCGCCCCATTCGCGTCTTCTTCGTGTCCTTCGTGTTTACCATTCCTGCCGCACAAAACGAACTTCATTTTCCCGCGCCGGCAACTCTCGAAGCAACATCCGCACCGTCCTGCCCGTGCCTTTCACAATCATCTCCGGCCGAATTGTTGAAAGCGGCAACAGCACAAACCGCCGCTCCGCCATCCGCGGATGAGGAATCACAAGATCCGTCTTCATGACTTCCTTCCCGCCGAAATACAGAATGTCGATGTCGATGGTGCGGGCTGAGTTCTTCCCTGCCGAGCGGTTGCGCCCGTGCGCCGTTTCGTACGCCTGAATCTTCTTAAACAGCGTCTTCGGCGCACCTTCAAACTCGATCTCCAACACCGCATTCAAGAATTTCGGAGAACATGGAGGACATCCGACAGGCTCGGTCTCATACAGCGGCGACGCCAAGTGCCACTGCTCGACGGACAAACTCAACAGATACGCCTTCGCCTGCTGCAAGTGCCGCAGGCGGTCGCCAAGATTCGAGCCGAGTCCCAGGCCAACTTTCATCTGCCTTTCCTGTCATCCTGAACGGAGTGAAGGACCTCGCAATCAAACCACCCCCAACTGAGGTCCTTCCACGTACCGTTGCGACCCTCAATCAGCGCGATCTTCTTCTTCCTCAACCAATCTTTGATCTCTTTCTCGCGTGCAATCGCATCTTCGACTCGATCAAACAGCTCGCAGTGCACGAGCCGTGTGCAATTGTACTTCTTGGTGAATCCGGGAACCAGCTTCCGCTTGTGTTCCCACACCCGCCGCTGAAGATCGTTGGTGATACCCGTGTACAGAACACGCGAAGCGCTGGCCATGATGTAGACGTAATATGTACGCGGTTCCTGCATCCGATTCCGAGGCCCTTCGCTTCGCTCAGGGTGACAACACTGGCGGAGGTACTATTTTATGTCATTCTGAGCGGAGCGAAGAACCTCTGCATCGACCTCATGGCAATCACCGCATTACCGAACAGCTCGTTTCGCTTACCGGAGCAGCCCGCGCCGATCTCACCTCAACCCCAGCACATCCCGCATCTCGTAGAGCCCGGGCTTCTGCGTGACGGCCCACTTTGCTGCGCGGAGCGCGCCGCGCGCGAACGTCTCACGGCTGCTGGCGCGATGCGTGAGTTCGATACGCTCTCCCGACGTGCCGAACGTGATTGTGTGATCGCCCACGACGTCGCCAATGCGCAGCACGTGCGCGGGCACGTCCTTGCCGTGCGCTTTCTTGAGGATTTCCTGCAAGGTCTTCGCTGTCCCACTCGGCGCATCCTTCTTCGCCGTGTGATGCGTTTCGGTAATCTCCGCTTCCCACTTCGGTCCGACGATCTCGGCAACTTTCGCCGTGATCCAAAACAGCGTGTTCACGCCTGTGCTGAAGTTCGACGTCCAGACGCACGGGATCGGTTTGGCGGCGTCTCGCACGGCCTGCTTCTCCGCTTCCGTGTGTCCTGTCGTGCCAATCACAAGCGCCTTCTTGTGTTTCGCAGCGAGCCGGGCAATGGCAGCAGTGGCCTCGTGGATAGAAAAATCCACGACTGCATCGCAAACGGCGAGGAGCTTTGACAAATCGTCGCTCTGATCAACCTCGCCAACGAGCCGCAACTCAGGGTCGGCTTTGGCACAAGCGATGAGCGTCTGGCCCATCCGACCCTTCGACCCGCAGATGATGATTTTGATTGGAGTCATAAAGCTGTAGCGGCGGTCTGCGATCGCCGGTTCATCGACGCGACGCTGCGACGGTCATAGACCGCCGCTACAATATCATGTTTTCACCAGACCCAATTCTGTCAGCGTCCTCCTCAATTGCGCCTTGTTCGTCTCGCTCATCGGCACGAGGGGCAGCCGGTACTTTTCCTCAATCTGTCCCATCAGGGCCAACGCCGCCTTCACCGGAATCGGGTTCGTCTCGATAAACAAATCCTTGAACAGCGGGAACAGTTTCGCGTGGATCCGACCGGCCCGTTCGAAATCGCCCTTGAGCGCGGCGTGCACCATGTCGGTCACTTCTTTCGGGATCGCGTTCGACGCGACGCTGATCACGCCGTTCGCCCCGACGCTCATCATCGGCAAGGTGAGCGAGTCGTCACCTGACAAAATGCAAAACTCACGATCCACCAGCGTCCGCATCTGGCTGACCCGATCGACATTGCCCGTTGCCTCCTTGAGTCCGACGATCTTGTCGGGCAAATCGCGGTGTAGCTTGGCCATCGTGTCGTTCGACACGTCCACGCCCGTGCGGCCGGGAATATTGTAAATGATCACCGGCAGCCCGCCCTCCTCCGCAATCGTGCGGAAGTGCTGGTAGAGGCCCGCCTGCGTTGGCTTGTTGTAGTACGGTGCGACCTGCAGGGTCGCATCCGCGCCAACTTTCTTTGCGTGCTGCGTCATGAAGATCGCTTCGTCGGTGGAATTCGAGCCTGTGCCCGCAATAACCTTGCAGCGGCGGGCCGCGAACTTCACGACCAACTCGATGACGTGGTTGTGCTCTTCATGCGTCAGAGTCGGGGATTCGCCCGTCGTTCCGCACGGCGCCAAGCCGTCGATGCCGCTGCGAATCTGGCTCTCGACCAACTCGCGCAGACGCGTCTCATCAAGCGCGCCGCTTTTGGTGAACGGCGTCACAAGTGCGGTGTAAGCTCCAGTAAACATGGTGTGGGTCATCATAGAATCGATGCAGGGTTTTGCAAGTATTCTGTGGGGTGGACGCGCCGCGAAAATGTTTCGCGGCTACAATTCGCAAGCGGTGTTTGTAGCCGCGAATCCTATTCGCGGCCTCCCCATTCGCTTCATCCCTGTTGCAGCATCCGCTTCAGTTCCGTGGTGAATTCCTGCGTGTCCTTCTGCGTCGGCTTGGACGAGCCAAGTTCAGGCTCGATACCGAGCCGCCCCATTTCGTCGAGGAACCAATGCGCCTTCGCGCCCGACGAAAACCGCGCGTAACCGCTGAGCATCGCCCCAGGTGCGGGGACCTGATCAACGCTGATGGAAAGTTCGCTTTCCGGCTGGAGAGTGGGAGGAGCCTTGGTGCCCCGATCTGCCTGTCGCGGCGCTGAGGCCGCTCCCACGTTGGGTTGTTTCGGCAGTTCTTTCTCCGGCAACTTCACCTCCGGCATCTCGGAGAGCAACAGCCGCAACTCCATATACGTGATCGAGTCGCCCTTCTCCTTCCGAAGGTAATCCTGAATTTCTGAAAGCGTGCGCCCTTCCTTCAACAACTGCCGCACAATCTGCTTACGTTCCTCGTTGGTCATGGGGCAGCAAGACTACACGGAACTCCCGAGTGGCGCAAGCTGCTAGGAGGACTGGCGATTGGTCGGCTGGGTAACTGTAGCGGCGGTTTGTGACCGTCGCCCTTCGCATCACGAAGCTGAACAGAGCTCGTTCACCGCGACAGCCTTCGAGGCAGGATGCACCGCTTCTCAGCGCCACATCACACCGATATATCGCCAAGCGATATATCACAATAGCACCGCTCACCGCATCAGCCTGATACCTTCCACTGGAAGGTATCGGCCACTCCGAGACAGACCAATGTAAATGCAAGCCGAGATGATGTGACCGTTGCACGCCTCGGTTTGCTTATAATGCCGTGAGGATGCCCCCCGCCGTGCCAAGCTGCGAAGTGCTCTCGCTGCCGGGCACTCCACCCCAAACTATTTGACTCTCTGAGCTCCTTTGTGCCAATGTGCTGCGTGGGATCAGGCGGTTGTGAGCGGCGCTCGGCAAACCATTAAGAACCAAAGGACCGGCAGCATCATCGTCCAAGCCGCTGGCAACGGCATCAATATCACCGTCGGCAGCCCGTGGCTGACCCTGATTCCCGTGCAACGCCGCCTCAAGGAAACTCCCATTACCGGCGAAGTCCAACTGCTCGCCCGACTCGAGCAAAGCCAAACAAAGGAGTAGAACCATGGGCTATGCGGCGATTGCGATGCAGGTGGTGGAGTTTCTGAAGCCGTATGTGGTCGCCGGGGGCGGGTTGGCCGCCGGAGGAGCTATGGCCAAGGCCGGGGAGGAGTGTTGGGACTGGCTCAAAGGGCGGTTCACGAAGCCGGCTCAAGCGGAGGCGATCCGCGATGTGATATATGCTCCGTCCGAGCCACTCTCGTGGGAAGCTTTGAAGGTACAACTCCAAAAGGCGCTCAAGGACGACGAGTCGTTCCGCAACGAACTGCTGGGGCGGCTCCCGAAGGAAATGCGGAACCGCTTCGCACTGCAGGCGGCCAGCGCCAAGGGCAGTGGAAACGCGGTTGCCCAAGCCCAAGGTGAGAACATTCAGATTCAGATCAACCGGCCGGGCCGGTAGCTGCCCGCGCTAGATTCGTGTGAGCAACGGATCACCGTAACCGGTGTTTTATGACCTCCGATTCTCTGTGCCCACCGTATTACTATCTCTGAGAATTTTGTCAGCCTGCGAACATCTTACGGGCAACCCCCTCACCTTGATCCTCTCCCCCAAACGGTGGGGGAGAGGTATCCCCTCTCCCTCGTCGTGTAAGGGAGAGGGTCAGGGTGAGGGTTCATGTCGTTTGTACTGTGGTTGCGGCTACGCCGCGCTGTGTCTCTGTGGTTGAATTGTCCGCCGTTCTCCGTTTATAAGCATATCGCATGAGCACTGCAGCGAACGAGATTCCGAAGGCGTACGAACCGAAGAATGTTGAGGAGAAGTGGTACGCGGAGTGGTTGGCGAAAAGCTGCTTCACCGCCAACGCCGCGTCCGCCAAGCCGCCCTACTCCATCGTCATTCCGCCGCCGAATGTGACGGGCGTGTTGACAATGGGGCACGTCCTCAATAACACGCTCCAAGACACTCTCGCCCGCCGCAAACGCATGCAAGGCTACGAAGTGCTCTGGCTGCCGGGCACCGACCACGCCGGCATCGCGACGCAAACCGTCGTTGAGAAGACGCTGCGCAAACAAGGCGTCATCAAGCACCGCGAAGACCTCGGCCGAGAAAAGTTCCTGGAAAAGGTCTGGGAATGGAAGGAGAAGCACGGTGGGATCATCATCCAGCAACTCAAGAAGCTCGGTTGCTCCTGCGATTGGTCGCGCGAACGGTTCACGATGGACGAGGCGTACTCGCGTTGCGTGCTTCAGGTCTTCGTTGATCTGTACAAGAAGGGCCTGATCTATCGCGGCAAACGAATGGTCAACTGGTGCCCCGTCAGCCGCACCGCGCTAAGCGACGAAGAAGTCATCATGAAGGAGGTGGACGGCCACCTCTGGCATATCAAGTATCCGATTGTGGAAGAGAGTTCTGGTGGCGCAGGCGTCCCTGCCTGCGGTGAGTTTCTCGTCGTCGCCACCACGCGGCCGGAAACGATGCTCGGTGACGAAGCCGTTGCCGTGAACCCAGAAGACCCGCGGTACAAACAACTCGTCGGCAAAAAGCTTCTGCTTCCGCTGAAGAACAAACAGATTCCCGTCATTGCCGATGCCGTAGTCGATCCAAAGTTCGGCACCGGCTGCGTCAAGGTTACACCCGCGCACGATGTCGCCGACTACGAGATGGCGTTGCGGCACAACCTGCCGTTCACCGTCGTCATCGGTCCCGATGGCAAGATGACCGAGGAAGCGGGCGAACCGTTCGAGGGTCTCGACCGCATGGAAGCGCGCGAGGCGGTCGTGAAAGAACTCGAAGAGGACGGCCTGCTGCTCAAGACTGAGCCGTATCATCACAACGTCGGTTACAGCGAACGCGCCGATGTACCCATCGAGCCGTACCTGAGCGAACAGTGGTTCCTCAAATATCCGCAAGTCCCCCGCTCCACCGACGCCGTCGAGCAAGGCAACGAGATCAAGTTCTACCCGGAGCGCTGGACCAAGACTTACGCACATTGGATGCGTAACCTCCGCGACTGGTGCATCAGCCGCCAGCTCTGGTGGGGACACCGGATTCCGGTGTGGTATCGGAAGAATAGTAGCGCGGGCGTCTCGCCCGTGTCGTCCGTTGCATCCCAACAGAACGGGCGAGACGCCCGCGCTACTAACATCTACGTCGGCCTCACACCGCCACCCGACCCGGAAAACTGGGAACAAGACCCTGACGTGCTGGACACATGGTTCAGTTCGTGGCTCTGGCCGTTTGCGACGATGGGTTGGCCGGAGAAGACTGACACGCTGAAGAAGTTTTATCCGACGACCGACCTTGTCACCGGGCCCGACATCATTTTCTTCTGGGTCGCGCGGATGATCGTGGCGGGCTACGAGTTCATGGACGAGAAACCGTTCGGGAACGTCTATTTCACCGGCATCATCCGCGACGCCATCGGCCGCAAGATGAGCAAGAGTCTCGGTAACTCACCCGACCCGCTCGACCTCATTGCCAAATACGGCGCGGACGGTTTGCGGTTCGGCCTGATGCACATCGCGCCGCAGGGCCAGGACATTTTGTTCGACGAGAAACGGTGCGAGGTCGGGCGCAACTTCATGAACAAACTCTGGAACGCCGCCCGGTTTATCCAGATGCAGCGTAGTAGCGCGGGCGTCTCGCCCGTTTCGTCGGGAACAATACAGAACGGGCGAGACGCCCGCGCTACTTACAACGCGCACGACCTCAAGATCCTCTTCGAGATGAACGACGCGATCACGAAGGTCAGCAACGCGCTCGATGCGTACAAGTTTAACGAGGCCGCGAAGGAACTCTATGACTTTGTCTGGGGCGATTTCTGCGACTGGTACATCGAAGCCAGCAAGGTCGTGCCGAATATTCCGGTGCTTGACGAAGTCTTCTCGGTCATCCTGCGCCTTCTGCACCCGTTCGCACCGTTCATCACTGAGGAATTGTGGCGCGGGATGGGATACGGCACCGACACAATCCAATTTGCGCCATGGCCGCTACCGCGTGCCGTTCTCGGCGCGACCGCCGAACACGCCGCGAAGGTGGAAACACTCTACGAGCTAGTTACTGCTGGCCGATATCTACGCAACCAATACGGCATCGATCCAAAACAGAGGCTTGAGTTCGTCATCAAACCCAACGTCAACGAGGACTTATTCCGAGATGAGATTGCCTTCTTGAAGATGCTTCTGAACGCCGCAAACGTTACTCTTGATCGCAATTACTGGGGCGGTGGGACCGGGTGGGTCACGAACGCAGCGACCATTTTCATGGTTGGCAGCGCGGCTGCAGAGGCGGAGAAGAAGCTGTTGATCAAGCAGCTTGCCGACGTTGAGAAGCAACTTGCCGCGACGGAGTCGAAACTGGCGAACGAGAGTTTCGTCAGCAAGGCCGCGCCGATTGCGGTGCAGCGCGAGCGGGACAAGCAGCAGCAATTGCGCGAGCAGCGCGAGAAGATTCAAGCGCTGTTGCGCGCGCTTCAGTGATCAAACTGATCGAGGTAATCGCTGATCGGGTTGTGACGGTTTTTCTCGAGCGTGTGAATCTGGTCCAGAGTTTGGAAATAACCGGTGAACAAACCCGTGAATTCCTCTGGCGAATAGATACGCTCCTCCTGATCGAGGTACTCCGTGATCCGTTTCGTCTTTTGGTCAGCGGCGGCGCGGCTGCGGTTGGCGATGGCAATGGCCCGCCTGTATTGGCTGAGCTTCTCGTTCATCAACAAGATCATCGCTT
>Ga0187886_1002385_pt1 | contig 15201 bp, 13 predicted proteins | sample June2016WEW_20_1_FD_133001 | JGI IMG/M metagenome (GOLD analysis project Ga0187886, IMG submission 133001) | Peatland microbial communities from SPRUCE experiment site at the Marcell Experimental Forest, Minnesota, USA - June2016WEW_20_150 | ecosystem: Environmental > Terrestrial > Soil >... | reverse complement strand
TATGGGAAGCTTGTAGAAGTAGGACCAACGTTTGAGGTCGTAACGAATCCTAAACATCCCTATACGATGAAGTTGATGGCTAACGTGCCGAGCCTTAAGCGGGTTGAGCATCAACAGGAGGCTCTGACTGAGCAGGGCCCATCTGCCAGTGGTTGCATATACAGCAAAGTTTGTCCCAAAGTCTTCGAAAAATGTGTCGATCCTCCGGCATTGTTCAGCTTGGGTTCAGATCGGTTTGCCGCTTGCCATCTGTATGATGGAAATGGCCAGAAGAACGATGGGTAGGATTTCTCTCGAAGAGTGTCCGTGATTCTTGTCCCGCATTCAAGACTAGTTAGCAGGGACCCAAAACCGGCGTAACCACCCCTCAAGTTACCCCCAGCACCGGGCCAACAGATGGGCCTAGGCAATAGATCGCCTGTTGTTCAGGCGAACCAACGGTGGAAATAGGTCGCGAGACTGTGGATCAAAATATATATTGGCCGCCTGGCTGATAGCCGCGCGAGGTTTGAGTTGCCTTGACAAAAATAACAATAATCGATTTGAGTCTTCCAATCGTGAGTTATGGATGGGAACCACAGCTCGTCAAGATCTATCGGTTTGATCACGAAGAGGGTAGTCGAGCCATCGGAGGCCCTCTGGGACTTTCCCCGGATGACTTCCCAAACAAAACCGGGCCGGCGGTCGAGGAGATGGTCATACACTCGCATGCCGGGACGCATCTGGATGCTCCCTGGCATTACGGGCCGACGGTTGCGGGCAAACCTGCCAAGACAATCGACGAAGTACCGCTCGAATGGTGCTACGGCGACGGAGTAGTCATTGATGTCAGACACAGAAAAGCAGGCGAATACATAACCTTGGATGACATCAAGAAAGGATTGAAGAAGATCAATTACCAACTGAAGCCAGGCAACATTGTGCTAATTGAGACTGGCGGAGACAAAAGATGGAGGTTCTCTGACTACCCCGATGCTTCTCCAGGCATGAGCGGCGAGGCGACAGAGTGGATTATTGATCAAGGCGTGAAAGTGATAGGCATCGACGGCTTTGGCTTCGACAGACCATTCAAGAAAATGGCTGAAGATTTCAAGAAGGGCGTGAAAGGCGCCCTCTGGCCATCACATCACGACGTGGGTCGCAAGAAAGAGTACTGTCACATGGAGAAGATGGCCAACTTGGACAAGATACCTAAGCCTTACGGTTTCAAGGTTGCGTGCTTCCCCGTGAAGATCTCAAAGGCTGGAGCCGGCTGGTGCCGCGCTGTAGCAATTCTCGAGGAGTAGCTCCATACTCTCTTCCGAAGAAGAGGCTGAACTTCAAGGCAGCTCCTACGGTAGAGAAGGCTCTCGAAGAAGCTCTGCATGATCTGGGAGGAGATGCGCAGATTCTAGTTCCTCCTGCATGAAACGACACATTACCAGTTATCGAACCGAAGGTTCTTCTTTAGGCCTATGTAGTCCATACAATGTTCTGTTGTTCGCGTCATGCATGCGCGCCGTTGTGAGCGGAATCTACTGTACGTGGTTGTCTCATCCGACAGCGCTCGGCTAACGCTCTCCCGAGTCAGGAGTCAGCGTTGTGGGCGCATCTCTTTAACGCGCTTGGCCAAGAATTCATCTCTTCGCTTGAGAAGTGATTCGATGGATTCGGGTGTGTACTGGTAGAAACCTTTCTTCGTCTTGACGCCCAGTTCGCCTTTTGCCACTTTTTCTTTGAGTAGCGCGGGAGGTCTAAACCTTTCGCCAAGTTCACTACATAAATGCTCATACGTGTCGTCAAAGACGTCTAATCCTCCCAAATCCAGGGTCTCCAGGGGCCCTACGATTCCCCACCTTAGACCAATACTCATTCTTACGGTAGTGTCGATGTCTTCAGCAGAAGCCAAACCCTCCTGCAGAATTCTAACCGCCTCATTGTTGAGCGCCGCATGAAGCCTGACGCCGATAAGACCTGGTGATTCCTTGCATAACACCGGGGCCTTGCCCAAGTCGAGAAGAAACTGTCTCGCTTTGTTGGCTGTCGCCTCCGATGTCTCAGCGCCTTTGGTGATCTCGACCAATGGCATTAGATAGGGTGGGTTCCACCAGTGCATCCCAACCACCCTACTTTTCTTGCTAACTGCAGATGCGATCTCCGTGATTCTGAAGCTTGCCGTATTCGAGGCTAACACTACATCTTCGGGGCACAGTTTGTCAAGATCACTGAACAGCTCTTTCTTGGAAGCTATCTGTTCCGTGATGGCTTCCGTGACTAGTTTGGAGCCACGTACGGCGTCAGCGATGGAGGTGGTCGTCGTTATCCGTGCAAGAGCGCTCTTCGCCCCTTCCTCGGTCACGAGCCCGTTCTTCACCAACCCCGTGAAATCAGCGTTTATCCTGTCCGATGCGCGCGCAAGGATTTCCTTAGTCGTATCTACCATGTTCACTTCATAACCTCCCAACGCGCAAGCTATGGCGATTCCTTGCCCCATGACTCCTGAACCGATCACCGCGACCTTTCCTCGAGAACTCAATCCACGACTCCTCGTGGAACAGTAGCGCGCCTCTGTGGATATATAAACACATGCGGGTTCCTCGAATCACATGACAATTGGATCGCTTGAAACAGGAGCGCACTTTAGGAATTCAGTGGATCTATTCTGAAACTAAATCCGAAGACCATACTATGCAAAGAATCTCGTCGAGGGCTTCGACAACATCTTATAGCGCTGAGCTAATACCGGTCGCCCTCTTGTTGGGCGAGGTTTGAGAAATATGAAAGCATCCGGCATTCTTACAATGGACGATTTTGATTTTCGCGGCAAGACAGTGTTATGCAGGCTCGATCTCAACAGCCCACTCGATCCCAAGACACAGAAGATACTGGACGATTCGAGAATTAGAGAGCACGCGAAGACGGTGAAGGAACTTTCTGACAAAAAGGCGAAGGTAGTCCTTCTCGCCCACCAAGGAGACCCAACAATTCCTGACCAGTTTGCGCAGCTAGGGCAGCACGCAAAGATTCTCTCTGAACTGACCCGAAGAGAGGTGCAATACATCGATGATACTTACGGACCGGCTGCCAGAGAAGCAATAAGAAAACTTGGAGAAGGACAGATTCTATTGCTGGAGAATACGAGATACTTCAGTGAAGATACACGACTCTTCGAGGACACGATGAAGAGGTCTCCTGAACAGCAATCCAAATGCCTGCTTGTGCAGAAGCTCTACCCGTTGGCAAACGTGTTCGTGAACGATGCCTTCGCCGCGGCGCACAAATCTCAGCCCTCCCTCGTTGGATTTTCAGAAGTACTTCCGTCATGCGCGGGGAGAGTCATGGAGGCAGAGCTGGATGCGCTGATAAGGATCAGGGACAGTCCGAAGAAACCCTGCATTTTCTGTCTCGGCGGCAGAAAAATATCGGACAAGTACGAAATGATGGAACCCGTTCTTAGAAACAACGTAGCTGACAAGCTGCTGACTTCAGGAGTCATCGGCCTTCTCATGCTGAAAGCCTCTGGAGTTGAGCTCGGCGGCGCGACAGAATCGCTCATCAGAGACATGCACTACGACAAGTTTCTGCCGATCTCCAAAAAGCTACTCGACACCTATGGGCGTGATAGGATAGAATTTCCGACAGATGTTGCCATAGACCATAATGGTAGAAAGGAAATAGATGTATCCTCCCTTCCTGAAGACGCGCCGATAATGGACGTGGGCAAGAAGACTGCTGACAGATATTCAGCAGTAATACGAGGCTCTGGGACGGTTTTCTTCAGCGGACCTCCGGGTGTATTCGAAAACGAGCCGTTCTCAGCTGGTACGAAGGAGATACTGAAGGCGATCGTGGAATCTGGGAGCTTCTCCGTAGTCGGAGGCGGACATTCGATGGCTGCTCTACGGAAATATGACGTTCTAGACAAAGTCTCCTACGTGAGCACGGGTGGAGGAGCGCTTGTGAGGTACCTTTCGGGCGAGGAGCTGCCCGCGGTAGCTGCCCTAAAGAAGGCGGCGAAACGTTTCCCTAGTAGCATGACTTGAGCGCGGACTCACAGAGGCCTCTTCGGTTCCATTCCCAAGTACTTGTTAGTTAAGGAAACTGCTTGAAGCCGATCCGTCTGCATTTTCAGAGAGGCTCTGATTCCATCAATTGTTTCAGGCACAGTCACGGCTTCCTGCGGTATGTACATGGCATACACTAGATCGCCACCGATGAATCCAATGGTTTCATCGTACACTGCAACTTCATACATGTCAGCTGCGGGCCTATGTGCAAAGCGAGCGAACTGAAACAGGGACGTGTTCGTAGCGAAGCCGTCAGCGATTCGTACAACTTGGATTCTCGGATGCGCAGAGAACTCCCGTAAGACCTCTTCTTTTGTGACGCTCTTCTTTGGAGTCGCTACCACACTTATGATGTGGCCATGAGTTATGGGAACATGGACCAGAACCCCCGTGGCCTTGACGTGAGGCATTATCTCCATTAGGTCAACCGCTTGATGCGTTGGAACAGGCTCAACTCTGGCCAAGTCAACGTATCCACGGTGCGTGTCGCCTGGATCAGCGCATCTCCGGATAATTGTTATGGCAATTTTCTCTATTCCAAAAGCTCTATCCAAGCAATCCACAGTTCTTATGAGACCTGTAGTGTTGCAGGAAGTCAGGAGCAGGTATTTCTTACCCAGGCCTTTTTCATAGTTCGCGTAACCGTGAAAGAAGACGTCCGCGACGTCCCCCTTTTCTCCGGCTTGGAAAATCGCTGGAAGATCGTATTTCGCATAAAGTTGCTTGTTCTTAGCGCCGATTCCCCCCGGGGCGGCATCCAAAACAATATCGGCCTCTCCCAGCAGATCTTCGAGCGTTCCTGAAACCGGTATCGCAGCGTCCTCGAAGTTCTTGATCTTCTGCTTGTCAATGCAGTAAAGCTTGTACGGCATGCCCCTTGCCCTGAGAGCTCTCAAGGTTAACGTCGGAGCAATGTCAGCTACCCCAACAAGTTCCATGTCCTTCTGGAGAGACGCAGCATAGGCCAAGCGTGATCCAATCGTCCCATATCCAACGACGCCAACTTTGACAGTCATGGTTCAACCGGCCGCATAGACCGCCATGCGAACCTATTTAGTTCTTGCGTCCTCGCTAGAGTTGCTGAGTTAACGGAATCAAGCGTCCGTCGATATTCGTTGCGTGCCAAGGTTTAACGCTAAGTTCGCCCAGTTGTCGCTAACCGACATACAGAGCACAAGAAACTATTTGGAGTGAGCACATTGAAGATAACCGTCCAATTTCTAGGCAACATACGAGAAACTACTGGAACGCGTGAACAGACATTTGACATCTCCGAACCCACAATGCAAGCGTTAGTCGACAGAATGACCACAGAATACGGCGACGACTTCAAGCGAACACTGATCCATACCTCTACCGGGAAAGTAAGTAGCTCCGTGGTGATAGCACTAAACGGCGTTGACATAGAAGCTCTCAAAGGCCTGAGAACGAATCTCAAAGAAGGAGATATTATCGCCATATTCCCACCGGTAGCCGGTGGCGCCATCATCGACGCACTAGGTTCCGGATGAATCATAATCAATTGAATTGAAATTGAACTTAATTTCGGACGTAGCCAAATCGCGAGCAGGTATTCGAGATCAGGCGCTCAACTTCGATCGCCCGATGTTTCCCTTCTTCCATTTTCCTTTCAACATCTCAAGCATGGTTTTGGCGACGACACTTACGAATTTCTGGTCATTGATATTAGCGTCAATCTTGAGCACTTCGAGATTCGATTTGGACATGTCTATCTGTTTCTCCAAGCCGGCAAGGAGAGCTTCGCTCGTTCCTGGGTCGTACCACCTGAACCCGGTCGCCTTGCCCGTACTGTCGCAGCAGAATGGCCCGTTGGTCTGATCATAGGCACTCCACCCTCTTAACGGAATAACTACTGCTGTTGGCGCCGTTGCTTTGTTAGCCTTGTCCGCCATGATCTGTCCTAGTCTCGTGATTTCGTTTCTCGTCAGCCTCATCAATGTGTAAGATTCCGAGTGTCTAATGAAGTGCCTTGATCGGAACTTGGACGGAATGCTATCCAATGTGTGGAACATAGCGAGCTCCAAGCCGCCTGGACATAGAACCTGTGGAATTCCAATCTCTCCAGCGGCCTCAAGCCTTTTGGTTCCTGCGTTCCCTACACCTCCGACTAGCTCGTCCGCAAGTTCGTGGGTTGTTATGTCCAAGACCCCAACTATCGATCCACCACGTACCATCTCCTCGAGTGCTGCTCCGCCGGCACCGTTGGCATGGAAGACGACTACTTCGTATCCTCTTGCTTCGAGGATCAACTTGGCGGCTTGAACGCATGGCGTAGTGATTCCGATCATGCTGGCGGCTATGAGAAGCCTCTCTTCGCCGCTGGGAACGTCGCCTTCTACCATCCCGGCAATTGCATTCGCAGCGTTTGTTAGAACTCTCTTCTCAACTCTGTTGAGGTTGGGGCCGCCTGCCAAATCAACCACGGGATAGAGCATCATTACATCCTTTGTTCCCACGTAAGGCGCCGTGTCCTGTATAGTAGAGATGCAAAGCTTCGGCACCCCAAGCGGCAACGTTCTCATGGCCGCGGTGGCTATCTCAGTGCCAACGCTTCCGCCGAGGCCGATTATCCCATGCAACTTGTCGTCCCGATACAGCCTTTGCACTATGAGAGATGCTCCTTGAGCCATCACGGAGGCGGCCTCCCTTCTGGCAGAAGTCGATACTTTCGGCATGGTCGATCCGACGGTTTCTGCCACCTGATGGCATGTGACATCGGTTTCGCTCACTTCATGTCGGTGAGGCTTGCAACTGACATCTATGAGAATCGAAGTTTTGTCTCTCTTGGCTATCTGCTCTTTCAGATACACCAATTCAGCTCCCTTCGTGTCCAGAGCACCGATGATGGCGATCACACGTGTCACGCGATGAGTCCCCTCACAGTTGCTGCACACAGTATGTAGGAAAGCTTTTTGAGTCTTGGTCCGAGGTAGCAGCAGGCCTAAGAAAAAGTGACACTCATTTGAAATTTAAAGGGGGATACAAGGGAAAGACTCTAGAAGTCGATTTAACAAATCGAGTGGTGTCTGAGAAGCCCCTGCGTAGTGATCTTGTGGATGATTACATCGGAGGGAGGGGCTTCACCTCAAGATTACAGTACGAGGAAATCGACCCGAGTGTAGATCCTCTTGGCCCAGAGAATATCCTGATCTTTGCAGCCCCGCCGCTGACAGGTTCAGGAGTTCCGTGTTCAAGCCGATTTGTCGTTGGATGCCGATCACCACTGACTGGGATTTTGGGAGATGCGAATTGTGGTGGAAACTGGGGCCCTGAGCTGAAGTTTTCTGGATACGATATGATCATAGCACGTGGAAGAGCTAAGAAGCCTGTCTATCTCTCAATAAACGACGGACATGCAGAGATAAAGGACGCAGATCACATCTGGGGCAAAGACACCAAAGAAACAGAGAGGATCATTAGAAAAGACCTCGGCGACGAGAAGGTCCAGATAGCCGCCATCGGCCAAGCCGGGGAGAATCTTGTCAGGGTCGCTAGCATCATGGCGAATCTAGACCACGCCGCGGCAAGATCCGGCGTCGGGGCTGTCATGGGATCCAAGAAACTCAAGGCGGTAGCTGTTCGTGGTACGAAGGGTGTGGACGTTGCTGAAGTTCAAGATTTCGAGAGCGCGGTCAAGGAATTGATGGAGACTTTTCGCTCTGATGATCAGAGTTCAAGAGTACTCCCTGGTTATGGATCGCCTGTTCTAGTCACCATACATAATGGCCTCGGCGGGATGGCTACCAGGAACTGGCAGACAGGAGTCTTCGAGGGTGTTCAGAAGATCGATGCAGACGCATTACGCGATCAGTATGTTGTCAAGGCTAGGGCCTGCTTCAACTGCCCGGGCGCGTGTGACAGAGACTCAGCTGTCAGAGACGGGGAGTTCAAGGGCGTTCATGTAGGCGGACCCGAGTACTTTACGATAGTTTCATTTGGATCGAAATTGGGCAACGACAATCTAGCGTCGATACTCAAGGCGAATCAGCTGTCGAACCTCTATGGGCTTGATGTCGCATCGACAGGCGGAATCATAGGGTTTGCGATGGAATGCTTTGAGAAAGGACTGATAGACAAGAAGGACACGGATGGGCTCGATCTGAGCTGGGGAAACTACAAGTCGATTCTCGAACTTGTCAGGAAGATGGCTTTCAGAGAAGGGTTTGGCGCTGTTCTTGCGGATGGAGTGAGGGAGGCCGCGAAGGCAATAGGCAAGGGAGCTGAGAGGTACGCGATTCATGTCAAGGGGATGGACTGCGTGACTATTGATCCGCGAGTCCTGAAGGTCTATAACCTCAGGTACGCAGTCGGCACCCGGGGGGCAGACCACCTCAGAATATCTGTGATGGGCGCTTATGGGCTGGATTCCCTTCCTCTAGATGAAGCTGCAAGGAGATTGAAGCACTGGCAGGACATAGTCGCGATCCCAGACACTATGGGGTTCTGCAAGTTTCCATACATCTTCTTCTCAGGCGCAGCTGAAATTACTGTCAAGAAATCTCTTACCCTCGGCACCCGGCTCTACTCCTCAGCCACAGGCATCCATCTCACGGAAAGTCAAGTGCTAAAGGTCTCGGAGAGGGTTGCTGCCACCGAGAGAGCGCATAACGCCAGACTTGGGATAAGAAGGAAAGATGACACTCTCCCGCGAAGATTCTTAGAAGAACCCTTGCCAGAAGGCCCGAAGAAAGGAGCCGTGTATGATATCCTCGACCCTCTACTGGACGAGTTCTACAAGGCTAGTGGATGCGATACCCAGACAGGAATACCCACCCGAGAGACGCTCATGAGGCTAGGCCTCGAGGATATTGCTCAGGATATTGGGTCCTTGAAGGTGTAACAGAAGTGAGCAGTTTGACAACCAATGTTTCGCGAAGCATTCTTGTGGGAATACCAGAACTGTGCACTGGCTGCAGAATCTGTGAGATCAGATGTGCTTTCCGTCACTACGGGCAGTATAACCCTGCGCGGGCAAGGATAAGAGTCGACCGAAATGATGAGACTGGCCGAGATGTACCGCAAGCGTGTCGACAGTGTAGCAAGTGTCCTGTCATCGCCGTCTGCCCAACGTCGGCGATATCCAGAGACGAAAGGACCGGGGCTGTGGTGATACTCGAGGAAAAATGCAATTCGTGCGGCTTATGCGTGGATGCATGTCTTTTCCACACAGTCTTCATCGATCCGACAACAAAGCTTGCGCTCAACTGCGACCTTTGTGGCGGCGACCCCGAGTGCGTCAAAGAATGTCCATGGAAAGCAGTTCAATACGTTCCAATCGAGCAGACGAGTAAGTTGAACAAGCCTATTCCTCCTTGGGCGCCTACGAAGAGGGTAAACGTAACCGTAGAAGACGCGTAGAAGACCCTGTAATAGCATGAGATCGTAGACATGACATCAAAGGGTTATGCAACTAGGTGCGCCGTATGAAAGAAACCAAGTCACCTCACACTGCATACAAGGTTATTGCGACGGTCAAGTCCGTTCATGGAATGAAAGGAGAGGAAACAGGGGGAAAGGGTCCCTGCCAATACTACAGGCCGGGCGACCAGATAGTTTTCGACAAGTCAGAGATCAAAGGCACCATATGCTACGGGGCGGTAGCCTCCATGATGTACAAGATCTGCGCGTTAAGGCTAGGATTTGACTACCCCTGGCACAAGAAGGGACTGGCGGACCACCTTTGCCCTGACCCTCAGCGCCCAGTAGTGTTCGAACTCAGGCGGGTTGAAGAGGAGCCGACGAAGCCCGCTTAGGCACGCAGATCAAGCCTCAGATGTCTGACCCAGCCGCGCTTTGGATTCTACAAACCGGTCCGCTACGACCAACTCTGCCCGTCTCTGTCCCCTTTGCTTCTCGAATGTGTCTACATTCCCGAAGAAGAGAGCTCCTGTCGGACAGTGGTGCACACACGCGGGCTTGAGTCCATTGTCGATCCTCCGAATGCAGAGGTCACAATTCTGTACGACATTATTGACGGAGTTGTATTGAGGCACCCCGAATGGACAGGCCTCCACACAAGCCAAGCAACCAATACATTTCTCAGTATGGAAGAGAACGACCCCGTCTGGACGCTTGGATATCGCATCTACAGGGCACGCTTCTAGGCAGGCTGGTTTCGCGCAGTGCATGCAATGCACTGGATAGAAGTCCATAGTCAACTTGCCTAGCACTCTTCTCGGTCCAATTTTGGTAACCCGTATCAGCCGAGGCCCGGCAGGCAGGTTGTGCTCTTGCTTGCACGCGATTTCACAAGTGTAGCAGCCGTAGCAGAGGGCTGTATCAACTAGTAACGCGGCACGTTTTGTGGACAATTACGATTCCGCCTTGTAGACTTTACATAGACACTCTCGGATGGGGACTGCGCCGCATATCGGATCATAGGGCGGCTCGTTGGAGAAGAGTTGATTTATGTTGGCGTCCAGCGATCCTGTCTTGACGCTCCTCTCAGGATAGTACCAGTGGGAAGGAGCATGTACGACACGTGGATGCACCGCCTCAGTCAGCGATGCCTTCTGCTTCACTCGTCCTCTTCCTTTCGATCCTTCAATCCAAACCCAATCGCCATCTTTGATGCCTAGCTGTGCTGCGGTTGCTGGATTGATCTCCACAACTGGTTCCGGGACTATCTCTCTCAACCAAGGAAGTTGAACGTTCATGCCATGCCAGTAGACGACGTGCCTTCCCCCTGTGAGGATGAGAGGATAATCCTTTGCGATCTCAGGTGTTGATATTGGGCTCTCCGGGTTCTCTTTATAGTGCGGAAGGGGATCGTAACCGAACTTCTCAAGGATGCTTGAGTACAGTTCCACTTTGCCCGAAGGAGTCCGAAATCCCGATTTCTCATACTTCTTGTAGTGGATGGGCTCTTCGATCCATCTTCTCGCCTTGAGCTCTTCGAAGCTCACACCCATGCCCTTCAGTGGATAGTCATTGTATTCCTTGTCATCATGAAATTCCTTGGGCAGCTCGAGTCCCATCCTCTTTATGATCTCGAAGTCCATCCGACGCTCATTCCAGGTCTCGCCCAGTTCGTCGATGGCCTTCTGTCGAGCAGCCACATAGTTTTGGTAGAATAGGTGCTCATTCTCTTCTCTTTCGAGGTATGTGCACGGAGGCAGAATCAGATCGCATAATTCCAATGTGGGCGTCATGAAGAAGTCTGAGCCGACGAAGAAATCCAAGCTAAGCAAGGCTTTCCTCGTCTCCTCTGTGTCTTCCATTGCAAGAAGCAGGTTGTTCAGAGCCCAGACCGCTTTCACAGGATATGGTTTGCCGGTGAGTATCGCGTGGACAACTGAGGGTGGATGAGCTGGATCAAGCGCAAGGGATTTCGATCCCGTCAAGAGTGGGTATTCCTTGGCACCAATCGCTTCATCCTCGTTGGGAAGACGGATGTCTTTGAGCAGGTCGCCAAGCCCTTTGAATCCCTTGGGCCAATTCGGAAGCAGATTTCCGCCCATTATATCCACATTGCCCGTGATCGCCACAAGCAAGGCTGCTGCGCGGAGTGTCTGAATTGCGTTCGTATTCATCTGTAGGCCTATTCGATTGTGGAATGAGGCGGGTTTCAGTGTGGCGTACATTCTCGCTGCGTTGAGTATGTCGTCTTCGGGGACCCAAGCGATCTCCGCAACCCTATCTACGGGGTACTCTTGAACTCGCTTTCTGAGCTGTTCGAAGCCTACGCACCATTTGCTCACAAACTCCTTGTCATACAGTTCCTCGTTGATGATGACGTTCAGCATTCCAAGAGCTAGCGCGTCATCTGCTCCCGGTCTAACTTGGAGGAAGATGTCAGCCTTGGAAGCGATCTCTGTGAATCTCGGGTCAATTACTATCAGCTTGGCCCCGCGTTTCTTGCCTATCATTATGTCCCTCGCCCGAGTGGGGTGCGAGCTAACGGGGTTGCCTCCCCACACCATGATGCACTTACTATTCCTGTAGTCAGGTCCGGTCTCTGAAGTGATGGATGCGCCGAACGTGAGATTATTCGCGATCATCATCGGATGGTAACAATAGTGAGCATCCGAGTGAAATCTTAGCGGGCTTCCCATTGCCCGAAGCCAAGCCTGTTTTGTAACTTTCGAGCAATGGAATGCAGCGTCGCCCCATGACCAGGTGACCGCTCGGGCGCCGTACTTGTCCTTGACTTCTCTGAATTTCCGCGCCGCGAGGTCCAGTGCTTCGTCCCATGTTATCTGCTGCCACTTTCCTTCTCCTCGCTCACCGGCGCGCTTCAATGGGTATAGCAGTCTGTCTGGATGATACAGAAACTGGGTGACTGCAAGCCCCTTGGGACACATGAATCCCTCATTCTGTGGAAAATCAGGATCCCCCTCAACCTTCAACACCTTCCCATCTTTCACGTATGCTATGACGCCGCATGCACAGTGGCATCTATCGCAAATCGTTCTGACGACTTTCACACCTAGATCGTCTTGTGAGATCAAAGTCGCAAGCCTCAAGTCTATTCAATATGGGCTTGGAGGTCCTACCGATCGGAACCCGTTCATAACGGAACCTGTTCATTATAAGTGTTAAAATCGTCGAACGGGAGCTCAGGAATTACGCTCCCAATAGCCTCTGTGGAGACCGAGCTTTGTTTGGCTCATCACAGACTAGTGAGCGATCCCTAGGATCTTGTCCAGCTCGTCAAGGATGACTTCGGGTGACTTGCCTCGGATGAAATAGTAAGGTCTCTCCTTGGCAAATTCAGCTATGAACGCTGCTCTTCTATCTCTATGTTCTTCGTCATCTACTATCGGCATGGGGATTCGGCTCGAGACGAGACAACGCAAGATGTAGAAATCACCGAGGCAATGGAAAGTCTGATACTCCTTCTCAAAGCTCTCCATTCTTCCTACGAATGCGTCGAAGTTACCGTCTATGTCTGGAAGTATTATCAGATCAGCGTTCGTTGGTCCCTTGTAATATTTGAAGGCGGGGATCGTGTCGAAGAATTTGTTCACTCCCTGCATAGGAGGGGGTTTATCGATCCTTTCCGTTCCTGTTGGCCTGCTTCTCAAGAACACATCTGGGGAACCAGAAACGATGCGTCCCTCTTTGTTACATATGAGACTTTCACCTGCGATCACTTCACCGCCTCGCTTAGCAACCTCCAGTAGCGACATGGTCTTGCCGTGGTTCTCTTCACCGCTCATGAATACAACACACCTGCCTCCGTAGTAGCAAGCCGACGCATGAAACGTGAACAGACCGACATCTTCGAGGGCCTTCACAAGCAGTGCGATGAGCATTCTCTGCACTTCGCCCTCCGAGAAAAATCCGTTCATCAGCAACTTACCATTCTGGTAGCTCAAGCTCCTCTCCCCTGTCCTTCTCCATATCACGTCAGGCTCGGCCTTCGTCGGTTTTGTTGAGATCTCAACTTGGCCGAGTCTGTAGGTGAGATAGCTTGGGTCACCTGCAGCGCTTCGTATCTCTTCATCAGAAAATGTATCTATTCGTATCTTGGCGTTTTCTATCGTGAGTTCTTCAGACAGTTTTCGCATACCACTATTCCCCTGGGCCTGCATTTACTTGCGGCCAACGCACCGATCCGCGCAGATACGGAAAAGAGTTGTGGTGAGAACGATCCAAGAGACTTCAGAAGGAACTTGACCGACTCATTCACTATGACGCATATTGAACAAGTGAGAACGCCTCGAAACTCTAAAGCAACTTCAGGATGCTGAGTGATCTCTTCAACCCTTCTTCAGTGCTGTCACAGGCCTGGACTGGAGGAGGTAGATGTTCTCTCCCTCGATCGCCCACTCGATATCCTGCGGTTTACCGTAATGTTGCTCAACCTTCTTGGCCAGTTCCGTCAGTCTCCTGATCTCGTTTTCAGTCAGGATTTCAGCATCAACCTTCTCTTGGGGAACCTTCATCTCAATCGTCTTTCCAGTGGTCTCATCTCTTGCGAACATGATCCGCTTAGACGCAACTGCCGCAGAGACGGTCTTTCCCGTGTTCTTGTCCAGCACATAATGATCCGGCGTGATCGTTCCTGAGACGATTCCCTCTCCGAGCCCCCAAACTGCCTCGATGATGATCTGCCCTTCTTCGCATGTCACTGGGTTCACAGTGAACATGACGCCAGCTTTCTCTGCGTCAATCATCTTCTGGACTATGACAGCCATTGAGACTTTGTTGTGATCAAATCCTTGCTTCTCCCTGTAGAAGATCGCTCTTGAGGTGAACAATGATGACCAACACTTCTGAACGGAACCAGTCAGGTCCTTTCCAGACACATTCAAGTAGGTGTCCTGCTGACCGGCGAAACTCGCGCCGGAGAGATCCTCCGCCGTCGCCGAGCTTCTCACTGCAACACGCACTGGAATAGTCATGTCCTCTGAGAGCTTCTTGTAGTTGTCAAGAATAGCATTGTTAATCACCGTTGGCACTCGACACTTCACAATGATATCTCGAATCTTGTTAGACTTGAGTTCCAGTTGTCTCTGATCGTTTACCGGCATCTTTCTAAGAAGTCTCGTGAGCTCGCGAGCTGTGGTCTTGTTCTCGCTTAGAAAATGCTGATACGCCTGGGAAGTGACGACAAATCCGGGAGGTACGGGCAGATCCAAACGTGCCATCTCGCCAAGATTAGCCCCCTTTCCACCAGCGAGAGCGATGTCCCCCTTCGTCAGGTCCTTAAACCAAGCGACATAGGCCAACGCCATCGTCAACCCGAGTTCCCACGCAGAAGGGCTATTGTAACTAAAAGATTTCTGTCAAACGCAGCACAGACGCCAAATCAGAACCTCCTAGCGCCCCGATAGACGAATCGAAGTCATGGCCATGACGCACAGAGCGAGAACGATCTAGACCGCTTGAACGAGCACGTAACGAGTATGAACGATTACGAAGCTTCGATCAGGAAAATGAGTTCGAAAGATTGAAGATGGATAAGTATTAAATATTCTCGGATTCCACGTACGTCACTTCAGAGAAGGAACGAAACGTGACTGAGAAGGAAGAATACGCTCTGGGCTCGAAGGTTCTGGACAAATTCTTCGGCGACGCGAATTTCCCTGTTCAATGGAAAGACGAGAATGAGAAGAAGCTGCTCTGGTGGTACGACGATCTTCATGTGCCTCGTCCCGTCTCTCCGATGTACGCTGACTTCTGCGGT
>Ga0187886_1002384_pt1 | contig 15202 bp, 13 predicted proteins | sample June2016WEW_20_1_FD_133001 | JGI IMG/M metagenome (GOLD analysis project Ga0187886, IMG submission 133001) | Peatland microbial communities from SPRUCE experiment site at the Marcell Experimental Forest, Minnesota, USA - June2016WEW_20_150 | ecosystem: Environmental > Terrestrial > Soil >... | reverse complement strand
GAACGCCCCTACGCCGAGGTGCTTCTTGCTCACTATGAAAACAATCCAGTCGGCTATGCATTGTTCTTCCATTCATACTCAACATTCCTGGGACGCCCGGGACTGTACCTGGAGGATTTATATGTCCGGCCGTCTCTCCGCGGCAAAGGAATCGGCAAAGCGCTTCTCGCCACCCTTGCCCGGATAGCGCTTGATCGAAAATGCGGGCGTCTCGAATGGGCGGTCCTGAACTGGAACGAACCTGCGATCGGATTCTACAAATCGCTCGGCGCCAAACCGATGGATACATGGACAGTGTATCGTATCACAGCCGAGCCTCTGGCTCAGCTTGCTTCCGCCTCCCGTCACCGTACACCGTGAATTGCTGCTTTGAGTCATGTCGGTCCCGAAACGTTATATCGCACATCTGGATCTTGATTGTTTCTACGTCTCAGTCGAGCGGATCAAGGATCCATCACTGATGGGGAAACCCGTTGTCGTCGGCGGCACTCCCACCGGTCGCGGGGTCGTCGCTTCAGCCTCCTATGAGGCGCGGGCCTTCGGGGTCCGCTCTGCGATGCCGACGGCAACCGCATTGCGCCTTTGCCCTCACCTGACGATAGTCCGCGGACGGTTCGGCGACTACACGAAGTACTCCAACAAGCTCTACGAACGGATCCTTGAACTGGCTCCTGTCGTCGAACGCGCCTCGATCGATGAGATGTACTTCGACCTGACTGGCTGCGAGGTCCTCTATCACAATGACCTTCCCGGATTCATCAAAATCCTTCAACACATTGTCTGGAAAGAATTTCAACTTCCATGCACTATTGCTTTGGCTTCAAACAAAGCGGTCGCAAAAATCGCCGCACAGACGGTGAAACCGGCAGGCGTCATCTTCGTTCCGCATGGAACCGAACGGGAATTCCTTGCACCGTTGCCGGTCGATGCCATACCGGGGGTCGGGAAGAAAACCGGTGAGGTTCTTCGGAGAAAAGGTTTTGCGTTGGTGGCGGATCTTCAGAAGATTCCAAAAGAGAAGCTCGAGCGCATTCTCGGGAAACACGGATTGTGGATTCACGATGTCGCCAACGGTCTGGGGCCTGAAGAACTCTCGACGGAGCATGAACGAAAGAGTATCGGCAACGAGGAAACCTTCGCCCACGACATCTCGGACCGGGAGGAGTTGCACAAGATCCTCTTCTCGCTCACTGAGGAAGTCTGTGCGTCGCTTCGGTACCGGCATCTGAAAGCACGCACATTCACACTGAAGCTACGGTATGCGGATTTCGACACGATCACGCGGGCAACCTCGATCGAGCCGACAGACGACGACACGATTGTTTTCAAGACAATGTGTGAGTTGCTCGAGGAGTCGTATACACGGCGAATCGCTATCCGTCTCCTCGGCGTGCGCGCTTCAAACCTTGTCGACGAAAGCCAGCTCGAGCTCTCTCTTTTCCCCGAGAGCCAGAAACGGACCAACATGCTCGATGCCGTCGATAAGATCCGAAAGAAATTCGGTGACGACGTGATTCACGTCGGTGGCCACTGATGCCTCGTGTGGGCCTTGTCTTGTCGAGGTGAGAGACACCCTTGCCTGACGTAGAGAAGGAAATTGGTCCGTGTCAGAAAAAAGGCACACACCCTCCATATCTTAGTGTCTGGTACTGATAAGGTACGCTCTGCTTGACTATGAAACATAAGAACTATATCCCCTCTCCCTAACACACGTGCTTGCCCACAGAGGGGACTGTTCAATCTCTGATTGGAAATTGCCGTGCGACGTCGTTTCTTGCCTTACAACCCCCGACTCAAGCAAATAGCCAGTCTCTTGCGCAGAAACATGACTCTCGCTGAGATTCTCCTCTGGAGAGAATTGAAAAACAAACAACTTCTTGGGTACGACTTTCATCGCCAGAAGCCAATCGATGAATTCGTCGTCGATTTCTTCTGCCCGAGGCTGTCCCTGGCCGTTGAAATCGACGGTGATTCTCACGAAGGGAAACTCGAGAGAGATAGCCAGAGGCAGCATGATATCGAGAAATTCGGTGCGCAGTTTCTCAGGTTTTCTGACGAAGAAGTCAAGCAAAACCTTGAGGGCGTTGTCGATGCGATTGCGGCGTGGATCGATGCTCAAGGGCCCATACACACCAAACAGCCAGACGAGGGCCAATCCGAGAACTAACCGTCCCCTCTCGTGCGAGGGAATGCGGGTAGAGAGAGGGGAGTCGAGGGGTGTGTGCTCTCCTTCGTGTTTCTTGGAAGACACGAGAGCATGTAGGCCGTAGAAAGGCGCTGCTCCCCACAAACGGGAACGGAATGGATGCTCCTGTAGTTTAGATGGTATCCAATTCACCCCCATCATTTATCATACACCCATCAAGGAGCACCTTATGCCCAAAACCCTACAGCGATTTACTGCACTTCGAGCTCTGCTTGCTGGAATTGCACTGTTCCTTTCAGTCCAGGGCGGGACTGCGTATGCAACCGACGGTCCAAAGTCCGCCTTCATTAAGGACATGATCGGCCAACTGGACCGCGTCAAAGGTCAGGTAGTGTCTCTTGAGAACGCCATCCCACAGGACAAGTTCACTTGGCGTCCAGGCGAAGGTGTCCGCTCTATCAGCGAAGTCTACCTCCACATCGCCGGGAGCAACTACATCATCGTCGGGTTTACCGGAGTGAAACCCCCCGCCGATTCCAAGGTAGACGAAAAAGGAACGACCGATAAGACGAAAATCGGCGATGCACTCAAGGCTTCCTTCGACTGGACAAAAGAGGCAATCTCAAAATTCAGCGATGCAGACCTCAACAAGGAAATCCAGATGTTTGGCATGAAGACATCAGTGCGGAACGCTCTCTTGGTTCTCCTGAGCCATATCCATGAACACCTTGGACAGTCGATCGCTTACGCTCGTACGAATGGAGTCGTGCCCCCGTGGACGGAGGAGGAGCAGGCGCAAATGAAGAACGCAACGAAGAAGAAGTAGTCGTTACAATCTGGAGCGGAAGTCTGCGGACTCACAGCAATAGGAGCCGCAGACTTTCCCTCTGTCTGCTACAGACGTCGGAGGATATTGGCGGGAAACAGGATAATTGCTTCGATGAGACCGAGAACCCCTTTGACAGCGACGCCGGCCAGACGGAATGGAAGCAGAAAGAGCCATACAAAGGGATACAGAATCAAAGCTGCCAGCGCAAGCGGCCAACAAAGAAAAAGAAGTATGAGCCACAGAAGAAGTTTTGTCATGCCATTCCTTTCTTCCTAATTACGATTCATCCCGCCTCAGGTTGCATTCTGCCCCCTCGTTGCACGCAATCACTCGTTGACCGTCTTCACTTTTTTACCTACTATTAGGCAACCAACATCCTCGTCCACATCGGCACAGTGTCCTGATGGCACGCATCAAGCTGGACCTCCCCGAAAATCCTGTTTTTGCAGCCACCGTCCCGGTCCGCATCACTGATCTCAACTACGGCGGCCATGTCGGCAATGATGCGCTCCTCTCGATTCTTCACGAAGCCCGGGTCCAATTCCTGACCCACGTTGGCTTCACGGAGCACAATATCGGCGGAAAAGGCATCATCATGTCGGATGCCGTTCTCGTCTACAAAGCCGAAATCTTTTATGGGACAACGCTGACGATCGAAATTGGCGTGACCGACCTTCACGCTCATGGGACGGATATCACGTACAAAGTGATGGATGGCGAGAAGGAAGTGGCGAGAGCGAAAACTGGGATCGTATTCTTCGATTACGAAAAGAAAAAGATTGCTCAGATGCCCGAAGAATTCAGAACTTTGTTCGCCTCCCCCACGTAACTTGATGGAAGCGATGAATTCGATGCCTGATACACCAATCTCAAATCGGATGAAAGCGGCCGCCGAAACGTATGTGAAACTTGTGCTCTCCGTGGGCGAATACGACCACGACTACGTTGACGCCTACTTCGGGCCTGCGTCATGGCGAGAAGAAATTAAGAGGAGCACTCCTTCGCTCGAAGATATCCGATCGTCGGCTCAGCGAGTCCTTGAAGACCTGGGGAATATACCGGCATCAACAGAAGAAATTGTCCGCCTCCGCCAGCTGTACCTGACACGTCAGCTTCAGGCGTTACTCGCCAGATTGGAAATGCTTCAGGGCCGCGTCTTCTCATTCGATGAAGAAGCCCAGGCACTTTACGATGCCGCTCCCCCACATCATCCAGAGAGCTACTTCCGCACGGTTCTCGCGAATCTTCATGGGATGGTTCCGGGAACAGGAGCTCTTGCTGAGCGGTACGAAGGGTATCGTAAAGGTTTTGTCATTACACCCAACAGATTGGACGATGTATTCCAAGCGGCAATTCGCGAATGCCGGGAGCGGACACGTCAGATGATCGTCCTGCCACCGACAGAGCGATTTGCCCTCGAGTATGTGAATAACAAACCGTGGAGCGGCTACAACTGGTACAAAGGAGAAAGCATCAGTCTCATCCAGATCAACACCGATCTCCCGATTTACATTGACCGCGCGGTCGATCTTGCCGCGCACGAAGGATATCCCGGGCACCACGTCTACAATAGCATGCTTGAGATGCACCTCGCACGTGAGCGTGGATGGATGGAATTCACCGTCTATGCGTTGTTCAGTCCTCAGTCACTTATCGCCGAAGGAACAGCGAACTTTGGAATCGAAGTGGCTTTTCCGGGCAACCAGAGAATCGAGTTCGAACGTCAGGTCCTGTTCCCCGCTGCGGGATTGGACGGAACCCGGGCCGCAGAATACTATTCGATACACAGGCTCACCGGCGTCCTCAACTATGCGCATAACGAAGCGGCACGATCGTATCTCGATGGAGCAATGAATCGCCAGCAAGCCGAGGAATGGCTGGTGACGTACGCGTTGATGGCTCCCGAGCGCGCGAGACAGCGGGTCGGATTCATCGACGCGTACCGGAGCTACGTCATCAACTACAACCTCGGACAGGACCTTGTGCGGCAGTACATCGAATCGCGCGGTGGAACAGATGACGATCCCCGCAAACGATGGGACGAGTTCAGACAGCTGATCTCTTCCCCCCGGCTTCCATCCGGCCTTCGAACGTAACCATCAACCCGAATAGGAATAACCAGATGGCGCGTTTCAAACTCATTCTCGAATACGAAGGCACACGCTACAGCGGGTGGCAGATTCAGAAAAATGCCCGGACAGTGCAGGGAGAACTTTCCTCCGCGTTCGGATCAGTGCTCAACACATCCGAATTCGAGCTATACGGAGCCGGGCGGACTGATGCGGGGGTTCATGCATTGCAACAGGTGGCGCATCTCGAAGCAGCAACGATGCTCGCCCCCGAGATTCTTCGCCGCAAAGTGAACGATGAATTGCCGTCTGACATCAATATCCTCGAGATCTCAAAAGCTGCTCCCCAGTTCCACGCCCGGCACGATGCCTTGTCGAGAAGCTACCTGTACCAGATCAGCAGAAGGCGGACTGCCTTCGGCAAAAAGTTCGTGTGGTGGATCAAGGATCAGCTTGATATCAATCGCATGCGCTCGGCTACGAAACTTTTCACAGGCATGAAGGACTTCCGCTCCTTCACGGCGGACGACCCGGAAGAAAAATCGACGAAGGTTCATATCGAGCATATTGAGATCCGCGAACTCGGGGATATTATTCTCATTCGATTCATCGGCTCACATTTCCTATGGAAAATGGTACGGCAAGTCGTGGGCGTTCTCGCCGAAGTAGGAAGAGGGAAGCTCACCCTCGAGCAGGCCGCATCGTTTTTTGATCGGAGCTCAGATCAGCCGGCGAAACTGACTGCCCCTCCATCGGGATTGTTCCTTGAACGGGTGTATTACAAGGGAGACAAGAAGCTCGAAAGCCTTGAACCGGTGATGACGATTGATTCGGGGGCGATCAGGTGAACAAGACGAGGCGTCTCCTGATAACTCTGCTTGTTATCCTCACGTGTATCGGATGTGACCAGGCGACGAAAACCATCGCAAGTCACAAGCTGGCCCCCAGCGCCCCGATCACACTCATCGATCACATCTTTCACCTTGAGTATACTGAGAACAGCGGTGCAATGATGGGCGTCGGCGCCGAGCTTTCCAACAACACGCGGTTCTGGCTCTTCACAGTTTTTGCGGGATGCGCTCTCTTTGCCATCCTCGCCTTCACCCTGCTTGACAAGACACTGAATGTCGCTGCCATTCTTTCCCTCTCGCTCATCGTCGGCGGCGGGCTGGGCAATCTTGTCGACCGGTTGTTCAAAAGAGGAATCGTCGTCGATTTCATGATCATTACCCTGGGGCCGCTGAAAACAGCCATCTTCAACTTCGCCGACCTTTCGATTCTCATCGGCCTCCTCGTTCTGGCGTTTTCCCATATGCGATGGTTTTCGCACTCCCCGCAGGACAATCGTAAAGGTTGAAACTTGGCTGGATTTTTGATAGTTTCGACTCGTTCCGGTGCTTGATTCGATGCTCTTGCGCGCACCGACGGAACCGCGGGATCGCGTGCCTGCCGTCATCAATCATGAAATCACCTCGGGGCATATTAGGATAATGGTTTTGGTTCAGTCCCGAACCAAGTGCGGACACATCGATGGTCGAAGCAGCATACATCATAATTATTTTCGGATTTCTCACTCTGGGCGTGATGATTTTCAGGAAATTCAGAGAAATCGCGTCCTGGAAATCAGAGGATGAACTCGAAGGCGGACAATCCGCTGGTTCCCTCCCGCGCGACCTCCAGGAACTAAGAATCGAAGAGCCGGGCGGTGAGCCAGGCTCCCTCGATGGCATCGACGAAAACAAGTCAGAGCAACACTAAGCACGCCGCGTACAAGGCCGGAGCCCAACGAAGTGGAAGGAACTCCTCGTCGCATCCCTGCTCAAGAACGTAATCCATTTCTCCCGGGAGGTTGATCCATGGCAATGAAGAATCCCAAGAAGGATACACAACGTCTCATCGGCGCATTGCCGAAAGTTGGTATCCGTCCAGCAATCGATGGCCGGCGCCGCGGCGTCCGCGAATCGCTCGAGGGCGCGACGATGGGTATGGCCAAATCGGTGGCAGCACTGATTTCGGGCTCGATTCGCCATCCGAGCGGAGCGCCCGTCGAATGCGTCATCGCCGACACGTGCATCGGCGGCGCGGCGGAAGCTGCTCGGGCGGCCGACAAATTTTCGCGTGAGAACGTCGGTGTTTCTCTGACAGTTACCCCGTGCTGGTGCTACGGTGCTGAGACAATGGACATGGATCCGTTGCTTCCGAAGGCGATCTGGGGTTTCAACGGAACGGAGCGTCCCGGAGCAGTCTACCTCGCCGCCGCACTTGCAGCACACAACCAGAAGGGTTTACCGGCATTCGGCATCTACGGAAGAGACGTGCAGGATGCAGGCGATACTGAAATTCCTCAGGACGTGAGCGGAAAGATTCTCCAGTTTGTGCAAGCCGGGCTTGCAGTAGCCACGATGCGCGGCAAATCGTATCTCGCTATGGGAGGGGTCTCGATGGGGATAGCAGGATCCATCGTTGACCACAGTCTCTTCGAATCGTACTTCGGCATGCACGTCGAAACGGTCGACATGAGTGAGTTCACGCGACGCGTTGAACAGGAGATCTACGACAAAAGGGAATTCGCTGCCGCGCTGCGATGGGTGATTGAACATTGCAAGGAAGGTAAAGACTTCAATCCTACGAAGCTGCAGAAGACCCGAGCCCAGAAAGATGCGGATTGGGAAACTGTTGTGAAGATGACGATGATTGCCCGTGACCTGATGATCGGCAATCCGCGACTTGGAGAAATTGGTTTCGGTGAAGAGGCGCTCGGTCATAACGCCATCGCTGGAGGATTCCAGGGGCAACGACAATGGACAGACCACAAGCCGAACGGTGATTTTCTTGAAGCGATGCTGAATTCCTCGTTCGACTGGAACGGGATACGTGAGCCGATTGTCGTCGCCACCGAGAACGATTCGCTCAACGCTGCAGGGATGCTCTTCGGGCATCTCCTGACAAACATGGCTCAGATCTTCGCCGACGTGCGGACGTTCTGGAGCCCCGCCGCCGTGAAACGAGTAACAGGACACAAACTCGCCGGGCACGCCGCTAACGGCATTCTGCACCTCATCAATTCCGGAGCAGCCGCACTCGACGGATCCGGCCAGCAGGAAATTCACGGCAAACCCGTCATGAAAGAGTTCTGGGAGATCACAAAGCAGGAAGCAGAAAAATGCCTGCGGGCAACGACCTGGTATCCGGCAAACAGGGAGTATTTCCCGGGAGGTGGATTTTCATCCGGCTACCTCACGCGTGGCGGGATGCCTGCTACCATGATCAGGCTTAACATAATCAAAGGGCTCGGACCTTCCCTGCAAATCGCGGAGGGATACACGGTTGATCTTCCCGAAAAAGTTGATCGAATCCTCGAGGAACGAACCGACCGGACATGGCCCACGACATGGTTTGCGCCGAGGACGAACGGACAAGGCCCGTTCCGCGATGCCTACACTGTCATGAACAACTGGGGAGCGAACCACTGTGGTATGAGCTACGGACACATCGGAGGTCAGCTGATTACGCTCGCGTCGATCCTCCGCATTCCGGTCTCAATGCACAATGTTGCAGAAGAAGTGATCTTCCGTCCGAGTGCGTGGACTGCATTCGGTGCAAGCGACCTGGAGGGAGCGGACTTCCGGGCTTGTGAGAACTATGGTCCTCTGTACGGTAAGTACTAGGACGCCTCGAAGAGAAACCTACTACGAGCATATCACGCAAAGAACCAAAGGCATGAGTGGTGATGGAACAGATACTTTGTGCTTCCGGCGTGAGATTTTTGGGATGGCATCCCGTTGTTTTTCTGGTATATTGGTGATGGATCTTTGGGCATGGAAGAAGGGGCAAGCGCTCGTCGATACAGAGCCGAAGGGAAGCCGGGAGAGCGCCAACAAGCTCACAATCATGAGAAATGGCGACTCAACTTCTACGGGGATCATATGATCCACTCTGATCGTCCATTCATTGTTCGATGGGTGCACCTCACAGCACTCTTGTGCATCGCCCTCCTGCTCGGTTCGTGCCGCTCGTCCGAAGAGACGGGGACTGGAAAGCGGATCGGGGCGCCCGTCGCGAGCCAAACGGTTTCAGATTCCGTACGGGCGAAAGTGGATTCGATGATGCGGTCTGATTCTCTCCGTGCCCGGCGAGCGGGGTTCACTTCCCAGCACGATACGCTGATGGCCTCGGTCGTAAAAACATCGAAGCCGGGCGTACGCGCGGTAAAACCGATCGAGAGACCAGCGAACACAGCATACACGGTGCAGGTTGGGGCTTTCGCTAGAACAGATCATGCCCTCCGGGCACAGAAAATCGCCCGGGAACGATTCGCTGATCTCCCCATCTTCAACACCTTTGAACCGTATGACAAATTGTACCGGGTTCGCGTAGGAAAATTCGATACTCGGCAGCAGGCAGATTCCCTCCGGAAGTGGATACTCAAACAGTTTCCCGCTGACTATTCCGATACCTGGATCAATTATATTTCCAAATGAAGTACCCGCGTCTCATCACAGTTGTCTCAGCAATCGCATTGATTCTCTCCGGTTGCGGCTCCTCAGGCAGTTCACAAAGGGAAGCCCCCACTCCTCCCGAGGAACCGGAGCAGCGCGTCCCACTCTTCCGGTACGAAAAGACTTTCAACCCTTCCGACTACGACGACGAAATAACGGAAATTCAGCGGCAACACACGATCGAGCAGGAACGAGCAGCTGCCGAGCGTCAGCTCGACAGCGTTGTTGTGGAATCGACATTTACACAGGGTTATCGCGTCCAGATCTTTGCGACAGGGAGTATTGACGAAGCCAACGCCATGCGCCTCACCGCTGCCCAGCGCATCACGGAAGATTCGCTCTATGTCGTCTATGATACTCCTGTGTATAAAGTGAGGATCGGCGACTTCCCCACCCGCGCAGAAGCGAACCAAAAACTTGCGACAGTGATCGCCCAGGGATTTGCGGATGCATGGGTGGTCGGAGATCGGATTATCCAACGCAGGCTCGTTCGTGTCCCCGCTCAAATCCCCCAAAAGAAAGACTAGAGGACCTCTCAGAAATTCCCATCGACCGAGCGAAAGGTCTTTGATCTCCTCCTCAGTACCCGCGGCCTTGGCCCGGCGCAGGTCAGGACGGAGTATGGAACCGATCCTTTGCTGTTACACAAAGAAAGTTTAGCATCCTGACGACGGTTTGTTCTTAGAACAGGTTCTCGTCACTCCTTCGCCTCAGAGACAAAAAAGGGTAAGCACATGCCTACCCTTTGAACTGCACCCCCATCCTTCTGAATCGTCATATTAACTCAGGCGATATTCGCATACATTTTTTCGATAAGCGCCTCGTATTTCTTCTCAACCACCTTCCGCTTTACCTTCAGTGTCGGAGTAATCTCCCCGTTCTCCACTGTAAGTTGCTCCGGCAGCAGTTCAAAGCGGCGAACCCGTTCGTACGGTGGAAGATCCTTCTGAATTCTCTGTATCTCCTTCTCATACAGTTTCCTGATGTCCTCCCTGTGAGTCAGGTCGGCATCCACGGTGAACGGGATGCCTGCGCTGATGGCATAACTCTTCAGGTTGTCGAATTCGGGGACAATAAGAGCTGCCAGGAACATCCGGCCATCGCCTACAAGCATAAACTGTTCGATGAACTTGCTTTGAAGGAATAAGCTTTCAATCGGCTGAGGGGCGATGTTCTTTCCACCGGAACTGACAAACAGATGCTTCTTCCGATCGGTGATCATCAGATGCCCCTGCGGATCGAACATCCCGACGTCACCAGTGTGGAACCACCCATCTTTGTTAATCACCTCGTTGGTCGCTGAGGGATTGTTGTAATACCCTCGCATGATATTGGGGCCCTTCGCCAGTATCTCTCCGTCGTCCGCAACCTTAATCTCCACACCGGGCAACGGCTTCCCAACGGTACCAAACTTGTAGTCATCGACGCGGTTCGTCGTCAGCACAGGGGATGTCTCAGTGAGGCCATAACCCTCGATGATCGTAATGCCGACTGCCTCAAAGAACTCCCCGAGCTCCCGGGAGAGGGCGGCTCCGCCCGACGCAAAGAACCGGATTCTTCCGCCCGTCCTCTGTTTCAGCTTTGAGAATACCAGGCGCTCAGCAAGTCCCTGCTGGAGACGCAGAATGGGAGAAACATCTTCACGTTTCCCCTCCGTCGCAAACTCCTTCCCCACGCTGACAGCCCAGCGGAAGATACGTTGTCGGGTCGGCGGACTGTTGTCAATCTGCTTCATGATCCGCGTATAAATCCGCTCAAACAATCTCGGCACCGTGGTAACAACCGTCGGCCGGATCTCAAGCAGGTTGTCGCTCACTGTTTCCGTGCTTTCCGCATATGCAACCGTCGAGCCGCACGCCATTGCGGTATAGTATCCTGCCATACGTTCGAACGAGTGACAGAGCGGGAGAAACGAAAGGAGCGTATCACGGTCGTTGAGTGGAATCGTATCGGCAGCGGCTTTCATGTTCGAGCAAAGGTTGTGGTGTGTCAGCATCACTCCCTTTGGGTTCCCCGTCGTTCCGGAAGTATAGATGATGGTCAGAAGATCTTCGGGCCGGACCTTACCGATCGCATCACGGAAGAACGTTCGATGTAGTTTCTCAAATTCTTCGCCGAGTATGAACACCTCCGGAAAGGTCAGCGTCTTTCCGTTCCGCTGTTCCAGTTTCTCATTTATGATAATGATGCGCTGGAGTGTTCTCAGCTCCGACTCTATCTTCAGGATCTTGCCGAGCTGGAGGACATTCGAGACGATAACGATTTTAACTTCCGCATCGTTGAGGATATAGGCGATCTGCGGCGCGGTAAGAGTCGGATAAATCGGAACGTCAACGCCGCCAAGCGCGACAATTGCCAGGTCAGCGACAACCCACTCGGGACGGTTTTCAGAGATGATGGCGACCTTCTCGTCTTTCTTCACGCCCAGAGACGCAAGGCCGAGAGCGAACAATTCAACTCTCCGCCGGCACTGCGTGAAGGAAATTCCTTTGTACTGCTTCTCGACCTTGTGCATCAACATCGGTCGTTCATCAGTCGCATACTTCGTCGTTATCCTGTCGAACATTTCCGGAATCGTAGAAAAGTCAACAGCAACGGACATGGTGATTCCCTTCCCTGATATTGAATCATCTGAACGTGACGGCAGAAATTAAACGAAGGATTGAACGATATGCAAGGAGGAATCAATTCGACGTCCAATGTGTTCTTCTACGCGAGAGCGCAGCCTGCGAAAATCATCAGCAGCAGAACTGCTGCGTCGATGAGCGCCTCGCCGATTTCTGATACACAGATCTCACCCATAGATCAGAGTCGCTCGATCTGGGAATTCGCGTGTGACAAAAAAGTCGTGTGACCAATTTCAGACACCGCGAACCGTATTTGAGCTTCCAAACGAGGTTATGTCAAGTTAAATTATATCTGAAATTGTCGCCGTCTAAATTTTAACTTGACAAAGGTACCGCAACCGCTTATATTCACACTCAGTTGCGTCAGTTGAAAAGCTGATTTTTTGTTCTTTACCCGCAAGACGTTCCTTCTTCCACCAGGGGTGCTCGAAGTGGAAGAGTACGTCACACGCCATCGAGAGGCGTCTACCTAATCGCAGATGATGACCTATCCAGGGACAGGCCCACGCCGTGTCCAGGGGTAGCTTTTTCTCTAGAGTTTAGAAACCCAACTTTCAGAACAGCTTAACCATGAGGAGAGCGCTATGCTTGAGAAGGCGACGATTCCGACGCCCGTAGAAGCCGAGCGCGCTGAACAATCCAACGATGTTCGTGGATTGAAATTTCAGCGCTATTTTTCGAAACCCGGAGTTCACCCGTTCGACGAAGTCGAATGGGAGCTGCGTACTGCCGTAATTTCCAACGAAAAGGGAGAAAAGATATTTGAACAGAAGGACGTCGAGATACCGAAGTCGTGGTCGATGACCGCCACCAACGTCGTTGTCTCGAAGTACTTCCATGGCAAACTCGGCTCCCCCGATCGTGAACGGAGTGTCAAGCAGCTTATCGAACGTGTTGCACGGACCATCTCCAACTGGGGAACAAAGGGTGGGTACTTCGCCAGCCAGGAAGATGCCGACATCTTTTATAATGAACTGACGTACATGCTGGTGAACCAGCTGATGTCGTTTAACAGTCCTGTCTGGTTCAACGTGGGGAACGAGGAACATCCGCAGTGCTCCGCGTGCTTCATCAACTCGGTTCAGGATTCGATGGATTCGATCCTGACACTCGCGAAAACAGAAGGCATGCTTTTCAAGTGGGGATCGGGTACTGGCTCCAACCTTTCAACCCTGCGATCATCGAAGGAATCCCTCGGCGGCGGCGGCACCGCCTCCGGACCGGTCTCTTTCATGAAGGGGTACGATGCATTCGCTGGCGTCATCAAGTCGGGGGGCAAAACCCGCCGGGCGGCGAAGATGGTCATCCTGAACATCGATCATCCCGACATCTCCGAATTCATCAACTGCAAGGCCGACGAAGAGAAGAAAGCATGGGCACTCATCGAAGCCGGCTACGACGGTGGCTTCAATGTCCCGGGCGGCGCATACGATTCCGTATTCTACCAGAACGCCAATCACTCGATCCGTGTGACCGATGAATTCATGAAGGCGTTCCTGGAAGACAAAGAATGGGTGACCAAGGCAGTGACCTCGGGCAAACCTGTTGACAAGTACCGTGCACGCGACATGATGCGCCAGATCTCCGATGCGGCATGGATCTGCGGCGATCCCGGCATGCAGTACCACTCGACAATCAACAGCTGGCACACCTGCCCGAACACAGCGCCGATCAACGCTTCCAACCCGTGCAGCGAGTACATGTTCCTCGACGACACGGCATGCAACCTCGCGTCTCTCAATGTCATGAAGTTCCGGCGCCCGGACGGTGAGTTTGATGTTGAAGCGTTCAGGAAGGCCGTTCAGGTCACGATCACGGCGATGGAAATCGAAGTCGACAACGCCAGTTATCCGACCCCCGCGATCGCCCAGAACAGCTTCGACTATCGGCCACTCGGTCTCGGCTATGCCAACCTCGGCGCACTGTTGATGGCCCGCGGACTCGCGTACGACAGCGACGAAGGTCGCTCCTATGCGGCGGCAATCACCTCCCTGATGTGCGGCGAAGCATACAAGCAGTCAGCACTTGTCGCAAAAGACATGGGACCGTTCAAGGGATATGCGAACAACCGCGAACCGATGCTGAACGTGATGCAGAAGCATGGCATCCACGCCGAGCGGATCAACAAGGAGTTCGTCCAGGCAGATCTTTGGGATGCTTCCAACGACGTCTGGAAGGACGTGGTGAAGTACGGGAAACAATATGGCATCAGAAACTCCCAGACCACGGTTCTTGCACCCACCGGAACAATCGGCTTTATGATGGACTGCGACACGACCGGCGTCGAGCCCGATATCGCCCTGGTGAAATACAAGAAGCTTGTCGGCGGTGGATTGATGAAGATCGTCAACCAGACGGTGCCGGAGGCCCTCCGCAAACTCGGCTACGACGGGGAGCAGATCGAGCACATCGTCGCCTACATCGATAACAACGATACGATCGAACGTTCGCCGCATCTGCGGGAAGAGCACCTCCCGGTTTTCGACTGCGCATTCAAGCCGGCCAACGGCGAGCGGTCGATCCAGTACATGGGTCACATCAAGATGATGGCGGCGGTGCAGCCGTTCCTTTCCGGCGCGATCTCCAAAACAGTCAATATGCCGACAGACGTCACTGCAGACGACATCCAGCATGCATACGTCGAGGCATGGAAACTCGGACTGAAAGCCATTGCGGTATACCGCGATGGCTGCAAGCGCACACAGCCGCTCAGCACATCACTCGACGCGAAAAAAGAGGCCCCAAAGGCACACCCGTTGCGCCGACGGCTCCCGGACGAGCGGCAGTCAATCACACACAAATTCAGCATCGCCGGTCACGAAGGATACATCACGGTCGGTATGTTCGAAGATGGGATGCCGGGCGAGGTGTTCATCACGATGTCCAAGGAAGGTTCCACGATCTCCGGCATGATGGACTCCTTTGCCACCTCGATCTCGATTGCCCTGCAATACGGGGTTCCTCTGAAGGTTTTGGTGGACAAGTTCAGCCATGCCCGGTTTGAGCCCTCCGGATTCACGAACAATCCAGAG
>Ga0187886_1002379_pt1 | contig 15217 bp, 10 predicted proteins | sample June2016WEW_20_1_FD_133001 | JGI IMG/M metagenome (GOLD analysis project Ga0187886, IMG submission 133001) | Peatland microbial communities from SPRUCE experiment site at the Marcell Experimental Forest, Minnesota, USA - June2016WEW_20_150 | ecosystem: Environmental > Terrestrial > Soil >... | reverse complement strand
TTGTTTATTCTCGCAGTTTTCTTGTTTTGAATTTCCTTTTTTTAGTAATTTGGAATTTGTTTAGAATTTAGAATTTAGGATTTGGAATTTTCGCTCGCCACAAAGCGTAATCCTCAATGACCGTCTTGCCCCAATACCCATACCACGCGTAACCGTTTCGCCGTTCCGCCTCGATTTCCGCTAAGTGGTATTTCTTCACGCCGTCCCGTCCCGCGAAAATCGGCCTGTTTGTCTCAATCTCATAAAACCTCGCCCACATAGGCGGGGCGTTTGCATCCTCGATTATCCTCTTGTCGCCCTCGACCGTAACCTCGCGAATACCGTTAATCTTCGCCGATTCGAACCACCGCACGCCTCCCTCGATTGCCTCAACAATGGCAGGGGAGGGGTCCTTAATACTCATCAACAATTTCAAAATCCCCGCACTTTCACCGCCGCTCAGCGCTCTAAGCTCGAAACTGCGCCCCGGCTGCGGACTATAATCATTCTCATCGTGCTGTGCGCACCACACGGTCAGTTTCCCCTTTACTCGCACTTGGCACTTCAAAATGCAGTCAATCCCCCGCGCAAATGCCGCTCTCCCCGCCGCCTGCCGCTTCTTATCGACAAAATAGTAATCAGGCAAATTGCTGAAGTCCTTAAGCGCCAACATCACATTGACCATCGCGTTGTCGTTGAAAGTAATGCGTCGCGTGTAATCTTTCTTCGCCGGCCACGATTGCGGCCACCCGCCCGACGGGTATTGCGATTTGAGAATATAATCGAATCCCCTCAAAAACGCCTGCCTGTATCGCACGTCCCCCGTTTCGGCGAATGCCCTCGCCAGAAACCTCATCTCGCCGACCGTTGCTCCGTTATCGAACGTCGCGTGAAGCTTTTTAACATCGTCAACGTATGCCGTTTTTTGGGTATCGACGTTTTTAGGCCACCCGCCCTCCGCCGTCTGCCACGTCAATATATTCTCCGCCTTCTCTATCAACTGTTTAGCCGCCGCCGGAACGGCGGCGCTGTAGTTAGCCCCCTGCATTGCAGGGGGTTGTTTAATCCCTATCGCCGCAACCACAATCCACACTGCGATAATTTTTTTCATTTGCATTCACCTGTGGCGTTTACACGGGTCATTGCGAGCGATAGCGAAGCAATCTCTCTTTTCGAGTATCCAGTATCAAGCATCCAGTATCCAGTATCGATCATAATCTTTCTCATTCAAACGATTATCGAAAACCACGCTATATGATGCAACCCTTTTCTTCCCAATACCTGCGGTTTACCGAAACCCGCTCTTGACTGACTCGGCGATGTTTTGTCTAATATCCCGCCGTTGTGAACGTTAAGGCGGGGCTTGCCCCGCTGAATCAATCTCGTGATTATAATTAAAGGAAGATATTATTATGATTATGAAAGTCAGTAAACGCGCACAGGCGGTCCCGCCCTCGGCCACGTTGGCCGTTACCGCCCGCGCAAAAGAACTAAAAGCACAGGGTATCAACGTCGTCGGCTTCGGCGCAGGCGAACCCGATTTCGACACGCCCCAATACATAAAAGATGCCGCCATCGAGGCGTTGAAAGCAGGCAAAACCAAATATACCCCCGCATCAGGAACCCTCGAATTGAAAAAAGCCATCGCCGAAAAATTGCTCAGGGAAAATCACCTCGAATATAAGCCCGAACAGGTCGTCGTCAATATCGGTGCGAAGCATTCTGTTTACGGTGCTATGCAGGCGGTCCTCGACCCCGGCGATGTTGTGATTCTGCCGACCCCGTATTGGATTACATATATTGAAACAATCAAACTGGCAGGGGCAAAAGCCAAAATCATCAAGACCAAAAGGCAGAACAGCTACAAAATGACACCCGAACAACTTAAAAAAGCAATCGGCCCCAAAACCCGGATGCTCGTCCTCAACTCCCCCAATAACCCCGGCGGCTTTACCTACACCCCCGACGAACTCGCCCACATTGCCAAAGTGCTTGAGGGCACCGATGTGGTCGTCCTGTCGGACGAAATTTACGAACGCCTGATTTACGGCGATACAAAATTCGTCAGTTTCGCCTCGCTCAGCAAGGACGCATACGACCGCACCCTCACCGTCAACGGCTTCAGCAAAACCTACTCGATGACCGGCTGGCGTCTCGGCTACACAGCCGGGCCGGTGGACGTTATTAAAGCGATGGGCCGCTTGCAGGACCATTCCACAAGCAACCCCGTAACGTTCGCACAGGATGCCGCAATTACCGCGCTCAAAGACCCCAATAACGAGGTCGAAAAAATGCGCGTCGAATTCGAGAAACGCGGCCGGTATATGGTCGGGCGACTCAACGCCATAAAAGGCGTCAAATGCACTCAGCCAACCGGCGCATTCTACTGCTTCCCCGACGTTTCCGCACATTTCGGCAAAAACAAGGGTGGTATTGAAATCAAAGGCAGTATGGATTTCGCAAAGGCGCTTCTCGAACAGGCCAACGTGGCCGTCGTCCCCGGCTTACCATTCGGCTGCGACAAAAACATCCGCCTCAGCTTCGCTACCTCGATGGCCAACATTACCGAAGGCCTGAATCGGCTTGAAACCTGGCTGGCGGGTTAACCGATTTCCGATTGCCGATTGTCGATTTGGGGATGCCTGCCTCGGCTTGACGCCTCGTCGAGAAAAAAAACTTGCCTTTATTGCCCGTATGATAATATACTGCCGCTTTAAGACCGGCAGAAACGGTCTGAACCGGTTACAAAATGTAACCGGTTGAAAATGCGGGAGTTTTTAAGAGGAAACATATATGACCAACTCTTTAGCCATATTTGAAGGATACAAAATCCGCCGGCTATACGATGAAAAGACCGAAACCTGGTTTTTTTCGGTGGTGGATATTATTCAGGCGTTGATACAGCAGCCCGACTACCAAACAGCCAGAAAGTATTGGAATAAGCTGAAAGAACGGCTGAAAAAGGAAGGAAGCGAGTCGGTGACAAATTGTCACCGACTGAAATTAGAAGCGGCTGATGGGAAGAAATACCTTACCGATGTTGCCAACCCCGAAACCCTGCTGCGGCTGGTCCAATCCGTTCCAAGCCCCAAGGCCGAGCCGATTAAACTGTGGCTTGCAAAGGTGGGGTATGAGCGAATGCGGGAAATGGCCGACCCGGCAAGGGCGCTCGACAGGGCACGGGAAAACTGGCAAAAGCACGGGCGAAGCGAAAAATGGATTCAGCAGCGGATGATGGGGCAGGAAACCCGCAATAAGCTCACCGACTACTGGAAAGACCACGAAATCACACAAGACGAAGAGTTCGCCATTCTCACCAATATCATTCATCAGGAGTGGTCGGGCGTAACGGTGAAAAAGCATAAAGACATCAAGGGCTTGAAGACGCAGAATTTGCGAGACCATATGAGCGAGGCGGAGTTAATTTTTACCGCTCTCGCGGAACTTTCAACCCGCCAGATTGCCGAAAGCATTCAGGCCAGGGGAATGCCCGAAAACGAAGTGGCCGGCAAAAAAGGCGGCGGTATTGCCAGAAAAGCACGCCTCGAACTGGAAGAAAAAACAGGCAAACGAGTTGTTTCCGCGGAGAATTATTTACCGCCTAAATCCGGCAAAAACCTAGGCGGGAAATAGCTCACCCGCTGCACGCTGCGAAGCCCCCACGCCTGCCTTCGCGTCGTATTTTGTCGAGGCGTAGCGAAGACAAAATGTTGCGGAGGTCGTTTTTCACACAGGGAAAAGTTGTGGGGGGAACGCTGCTTTCTAACGTCTCGCCAAATGGTGGTTCGGCGATTAAATTTCAATTCAAAAATTAAAGTGTAAAATGTAAAATTGCGGTATGAAGATAAAATATTGTTGGCTGTCCCTGGTTTCCCTGATGAAGTCAATGCTCTCTTTCCTTTTCTTGTGTTGAATTATCGTTATGTTTTTTTCTTTCCCTTTTTCGTCTTTCAATTTCCAAATAAATTGAGGCTATTGGAAATACTATTACCACAATAACAAAGAGTATAATGTTACGCACTGCTGGCGAAGTATAACGTGTATCCCACAACCAAATAAACGCCGCACTTGGTGAGAATAGAAGACGACGAACTACCAAAACAATAATTAAGAAAATAATCATATAAAAAATAAGATGCATAAAAACGATTTGCATAAATCTGGAGATTTTCATTGTCCTGAATCCATCTAATCGATTACTTAATATTTCAACAGTTTTTTCCACGGTAAAAACTTAAAACTAAGGACATAAAAATTAGTAAAAACTTAAAAACTAGAAAAAACTAAAGTCATTCATCTATTTTTCTGCCACAATTTTTGCCTCCTGAGACAATCCATTCTCAAAAGGCATAAATAACATTATAGAGTCCTGTTTGTCGCCTGCAAATAAGAATATGCCCTATCCGCTGATTCTTTAATTCCGCAATACGAAATCCGAAATCTGCAATAAAATACCCCCCTTGATTGATTTACCCAAAAATATCATTAGATTCGGCTAAAATTGCAAAATATTCTTCGCTTTTCTCTTATTTATTGTGCCGTAACAGCTTCTAATATAAGAACTTATGGCAATATAAAAATAATTATCAAACATAACGACAATTTCATTGACTTATGAAAATAATATGGTATAATACCACCCCGCCGGACAGTAGTTCGGCGTAGTCGCGCAGAAGCGCAAGGTAGCAGCCCAAGACAGGGCAAGTAATTGGCACAGAAGCGAAAGGGAGCGGAGAACCGCAAGTCATTGCCCAGGAGGGCAAGGTAACAGGGACAGAAGTTCCATTTCGGAATTTAATTAAACCAGAAAAACTCTGTGTACTCTGTGTCCTCGGTGGCTAAAAAATCCGTGTAATCTGTGACATCTGTGGCAAAAAAGGAGGAGATAAAATGACAAGCGTTCAAATAACAATTCCGAAATGGCTCGACCTGATTTGCGTATGGCCTCTGTTACTTTACCGGCTTTTGCGTTACGGCTACACCTTCCGCAGAATCTACCTCGGCGACGGCGTCTATACGATTCTCGACTCGAAGGATTATTACCGCCTGAGAAAATTCAGATGGTATCTCTTCGGCAACGACAAAAAATTCTACGCCTTTCGGAACATTAAAATAGGTCAGATTCGGACAAAAATTGAATCGATGCACAGGGTGATTACCAATGCCCCTAAAGGCGTTCTCGTTGACCATATAAACGGCGATTCATTGGATAATAGAAGGGCAAATCTGCGTTTCGCCACACATCAGCAAAATATGTGCAACTCTCGAAAAAGAGTTGGTTGCACGTCAAAGTACAGAGGCGTAAGCTGGAACAAACGCAGCAGGAAATGGAGGGTAACGCTACAAACCAAAGGAAAATGTGTTCTTTGTAAATTGTTCGTCTCCGAAATCGACGCCGCTCGTGCTTACGATATCGCTGCGATTAAATACCATAAAATATTCGCTCGCCTCAACTTTCCTGAAAATTTAGCCCCTCAATTTATTGGGGGGTTACCGTCTTGTAAAAAATCCAAAATCTGCTATATTATTGCGGCCGCATTCGTAACGTTGCTATGGTTGGCCGGGGAAATTCTTATGGAAGAACAAAAGCGTGTAGTTAGTCAGTCGCAAAAGGCCGACGGGGGCAGCATTGAGCCCTTACGCGAAACATCCGGCCTCAATATCGGTATCGATATCGGCTCGGTCTCCAGCGACGTTGTCGTCCTCGACGATGACAACGCAATCGTTCTTTCGGATTACAGGCGAACCAAAGGCAAGCCCATCGAGACATTGCGGGGGCAGCTAAAGGACGTTTTCGGCAAAATAAATACCGCCAATGTCCGCACAATCGCCGCGACCGGCTCGGCTGCACGATTACCCGCGAAATTGCTGGGGATTCCCTTCATAAACGAGGTCGCCGCACAGGCAGCCGCCATTTCACATCTTTACCCGCAAATCGACAAGGCGACCGTTATCGAAATGGGAGGCCAGGACAGCAAACTTATTTTCCTGCACACCGTCGAAGGCGTTCGCCAGGTCAAAGATTTCGCGCTCAATACCGTTTGCGCCGCGGGCACCGGCTCATTTATCGACCAGCAGGCGGACCGCCTCGGTATCAATATCGAGGACGAGTTCGGCCGACTGGCGCTGCAAAGTAAAAATGTCCCCAGAATGGCAGGCCGATGCTCGGTCTTCGCCAAAAGCGATATGATTCACCTCCAGCAGCAGGCGACCCCTGTCCACGATATATTAGCGGGATTGTGTCTGGCGCTTGCGCGTAATTTGAAAAGCAACCTTGGCTGCGGCAGGGAATTCCTCAAGCCCATTATTTTTACAGGCGGCGTCGCCGCAAATGCAGGCGTCGTCCGGGCAATCAGGGAGGTCTTTGAAACCACTGACGGCGATTTCCTCGTCCCCGATGCGCATTTTTTTACAGGCGCTATCGGCGCTATTCTCGTTTCAAAAGGTAAATCGCTGACCAATCCGGGTGTGCCGGGACTTATCGAGAAAATTGACCAATACATCAGTCAGCAGGGCGCCGCCCTTCAAAACGCACCCCGCCGTGAGCCGTTGACGACCCCCGTCCTGCCGCCCCCGCGTAATTACGTTCACTCGGAATTGTTAGCCGAAGCGACCGAACCGATTGAGGCGTTCCTCGGCGTTGACGTGGGGTCATTGAGCACAAAAGCCGTAGTGATGGATAAGCACAAACGCATACTGGCGAAAATTTACCTTATGACCGCAGGCAGGCCCCTTGACGCGATTCACCAGGTGATGCAGTCAATCGGCGAGCAGGTCAGCAACAAAGTCAAAATTATCGGCGCCGCAAGCACCGGCTCAGGGCGTTATTTAACGGGCGATTTCATCGGCGCAGACGTCGTAATAAACGAAATTACCGCACAGGCCACTGGCGCCGCGATTGTAAATCCCAAAGTCGATACCATTTTCGAAATCGGCGGCCAGGACAGCAAATACATATCCCTCAACAACGGCGTCGTCGTTGACTTCGAAATGAATCACGCCTGCGCCGCGGGGACGGGGTCATTTTTGGAGGAGCAGGCGAGCCGGCTTGGTATCAGTATAAAAGAAGAGTTTGCCCGCCTGGCCTTCGCGAGCAAATCACCCATTAAATTAGGCGAGCGCTGCACGGTTTTTATTGAGACGGATTTACTCAGCTACCAGCAGCAGGGGGCCTCAACTGAAGACCTTGTCGCGGGATTAAGCTACTCAATCGTCGCCAATTACCTTAACCGCGTAGTCGGCAGGCGCAAAATCGGGGATAATATATGTTTTCAGGGAGGCACAGCGTTTAACACGGCTGTTTGGGCGGCGTTTGAGAAGGTCGTCGGCAAGCCGATTATGGTCCCCGACCATCACGAATGCACAGGCGCGCTGGGGGCGGCGGCGATTGCGGCGGAACATATCAACGGTATCGCACAGGAAACGGGAATCAGGCCGGCGAGCAAATTCAAGGGGTTTGCAAATCTCGTCAATGCTGAATACACAGTTGAGTCGTTCGAGTGCGAGCATTGCTCGAACCATTGCGAAATCAAGAAGGTCAAACTTGTAAACAGTGAGCCATTATATTACGGCTCGCGGTGCGACCGGTATAATTTGAAGAAAAAAGGCGAGAGAAAAAGCCGGTTTAACGCGTTCAAATATCGACAGGAAATGTTATTAAAATTCGCGGGTATCAATCGGCAATCGGAAATCGGAAATCGGAAATCAAAAACCATCGGGATACCGATGGCGTTGGCGAACTGGCAGTTGTTGCCCTTATTTTCACAATTTTTCAAAGAGATGGGGTTTGAGGTTATATTGTCGGGCAAGACCACTAAAGAGACGATTCGCAGGGGGGTGGAATCGGTTACGGCGCAGCCCTGCTACCCGATAAAAATAGCCAACGGGCATATCGTCGGGCTGATTGAAAAAGGGGTGGACTTCGTATTCCTGCCAAGTATTGTCTCGTCGCCGGCTAATTTTCCCGAAAACAAGCACAATCATTTTTGCCCTTACGTCCAATCTTTTCCGTATCAGGTGCAAAGTGCGTTTGGCGACAAACTTGGCAAGAGCAAGCTGCTGATTACGACTTTGCGATTAGGCGAGGGGGAAAGAATAGCGAGAAAGACGTTTGAAGAGTTGGGCAGGAAACTTGGTGTTTCAAAATCGCTTGTCAGGGGGGCGATGACGAAAGGTTTTGAAGCACAGCGGGGCTTTGACCAGTCACTGAAGGATAAGGGCAAAGAAATACTCGCAAAGGTCGCACCTAACGAAAAACTGTTTGTTTTAATCAGTCGGCCTTATAACGGGTGTGACGATGGCGTGAGTTTGGAGCTGCCGAAAAAGTTCGCGGAGGCGGGTATCGAGGCGATTCCTATTGATATGCTCGATTTTACGCAGGCGCAGTTAGGCGATGAAAAACTGCACGGCGATATGTATTGGGGGTACGGGCAAAAAATACTGCGGGCGGCGGAAATCATCAAACGCGACGAGCGCCTGTTCGCGATTTATTTGTCGAATTTCAGTTGCGGGCCTGATTCGTTTTTGATGCCGTTTTTCAAGGACATAATGGGCGATAAACCCTGTTTGCAGCTTGAGATTGACGAGCACTCGGCAGACGCCGGAGTGATTACGAGGATTGAGGCGTTTTTGGAGAGTTTGAAGAACTACAAACCCAGCGTTCAGCGTTCAGCGTTCAGCGAGCAGGAAAAGCAGAAGACAAATATTGGAAGGCGAACGCTGTATGTGCCGTATATGAGCGATGCGTCTTACGGGCTGGCGGGGTGTTTGCGGGGATATGGGCAATCGGCGGAGGTTATGCCGATGGCTGATGAGCCGGCGTTGATGGCGGGAAGGGCGTTTACGACGGGAAAGGAATGCCTGCCCTGCGCGATAACGGCGGGGGAGATGCTCAAGGTGTTAGGGCGAGAGGGCGTCAAGCCGGCGGATGTTGCGTTTTTTATGCCCAGCACTTCGGGGCCTTGCAGATTCGGAATGTATCATTGTATGCACGACCTGGTTTTGAAATACGCGGGGTTCGAGGATGCGCTTTTGGTTGCGCCGAACCAGGACAGCAATTTTTACAGTGAGTTAGTGCAAAGCTTCGGAGGCGTGAGCTTGAGCGCCTTTATGAAGGACGTTTGGACGGCGGTGGTTGGAATCGATCTTTTGCAGAAGCTGATTTTGAGAATCAGGCCTTATGCGGAGAAGCCGAAAGAGGCGCAGGAGGTTTATGAGAAGTGTTTGAAAAAGTGGGTTGAGGCGGTGGAAGGGGCAGAAGACGGAAGGCAGAACATAGAACAAAGAATGCAGAATACAGAACAAAGAAGGGAGAAGAGAAAAGGGGGGACGGATGACAGAGGACAGAGGACAGAGGACGGAACAAAGAATGCAGAACAAAGAAGGCAGAAGAGGGATATGGTCGGGGTGATGGGGGAAATAGCGGAAGAGTTCGCGAAGGTGAAGATTAACTATGACGTGCGAAAGCCGAGAATCGGGATTGTGGGGGAGATTTACGTTCGCAATCATCGCTTTGCCAACAGGGACATAGTAGGCAAGTTAGAGGAATTAGGCGCGGCGTGCGATTTGGCGTCGCTGGCGGAATGGATTTACTATACCAATTTCACGAGAGGCAAAATGGCCCGGCGCAGGGGGCAGTGGAAAAACCTGTTCACTAACGCGGTGCAGGATTTCTTCCAGCATAAAATCGAGCATTCACTTGCAGCGCCGTTAGAGAAAAAATTCGGGCGATTAGCAGAGCATAAAATCGATTATGTTATCGAGCTTGCTAAGCCATATATCGACGCATCATTCGAAGGCGAGGCGATACTGAGCATCGGCAAGATTGTGGAATATCACCACGATGGTTTCGGCGGGGTGGTGAACGTGATGCCTTTTACGTGTATGCCCTCGACAATCGTCAGCACGCAGACAAGACGATTGAGCAGCGACTGCGGGGAACTGCCGATTTTGAATCTCAGCTTCGACGGACAGGAAGACGCGACGCTTACGACTCGGTTGGAAGCGTTCGTGGAACAGGTGGGAGCGAGGAGCAAGGTCGGGGCCACAGAGCTGGCGCATTTATGATTTATTATTTATGATTTTAGAGAAAGATTGCCGATTTGCGATTGTCGATTGACGATTTAAGACACTGATTGACACGGTTTTTTAGACACAGATTTACACTGGATTAACACGGTTTTAAATAAAAAGTAATCCCCGCCTACGGCTTGCGGGGACCCTCGACTACGGCATTCGAGGGCAGGCAGGAAAGGCAAAAGAAAAAAGTAAAAAAATAGGTGGATGTCCCTGGTTTCTACTAAGTAGGAATTAAGAATGTATGATTATATGTATCAAAACACCAACTCCTTATTTTATAAGAACTTACGAAAGCCGGATTAAATGATTCTTTTTGCGTTCCTACTTAGTTTCTAGTTTTAGTTTTTTAGTGAGATATAGTTATGAAACTAATAAGGTTAGGTCAACGAAAACGTATAATTATTTTAATGATAATTACTATCGCAGTCATTTTGTCAATTTACCCTGTTATACACTTCGGGAAAACAATGATAGCCCTGAGAAACGACATAAATCATCACTCACATATGTCAACTTTAAGTGCTGGCATCTCGGAAGAATTGGAAGATTACTACAAAAGGAATGATCGTTACCCAGAAAATTTACAAATATCAAGAGTGTCGATTCTTAAAATGATGTACCCCCACAAAAAACCTGAAGGCCCTAATATAATGGATTATTTTAATGGTTTTAAATATTCGACCGATGGAAATTCTTATAATATAATTTGGGAAGCCAGACATGGCGATACGATATACACGCATAAAGAAGAAGGGCTAAAAGGAGAACTACCTCGAACCGAACTTTATATAAATGGTGAATTATTGAAGGGACGGTGAAGATGGCGAGGTTTGATATGGTGATAGGGCACAGTTTGCCGGAAGATGAAGCGATGAGGCGCATCAAGAACGAGCTGGCGGGCCTGAAGAATCAATTCGCGGACAAAATCAGCGGCCTTGAGGAAAGCTGGAACGGGAACATTTGCAAATTCAGCTTGTCAGTCAAAGGATTTTCAGGAAGCGGGGTTATAGTTGTAAAGCCGAGTGAGATAGAAATTGCCGGCGAGCTTCCATTTTTTGCGATTGTCTTCAAAAAACAAATCGAATTGACAATTAGGGACAAGTTGGGAAAATTGTTAGGATAAGGAAACAAGAACTGTTTTTTAGGAAAAGAATAACTGGATTCCTGCTTGCGCAGGAATGACAGATTATAAGGACAAAAATTGAGGTGTGATATGAGAGGTAATCTTGGTTTGAAGGCGGTGAGGGGTGGGTTGGTTCTGGGGATGGTGTTTCTGGCGTCTTGTTCGTCATATCAGCAGGTGAGGTATGCGAAGTCATTCGACGGGGAGAGGATTGCGTATCATACAACAGGACAGAAGAGCGCGGGCAAGATGCCCGCGACACGGGATATAACCTTATTATTTGTGCACGGGTGGTGCTGTAACAGCGGATACTGGCGGGAGCAGGTGCCGGTTTTCGAGAAGAAATATAAAGTGGTAACGGTTGACCTGGCGGGACACGGCAATTCGGGGCATAATCGCAAAATATATTCGGTGGACAGCTACGGGCAGGACGTAAAGGCGGTGATGGAAGACCTCGACGCGAAAAAGGTTATTGTAATCGGGCATTCGATGGGAGGGGAAATAGCAGTGGAGGCGGCGAGATTGGAGCCGAATCGAGTCATAGGAATAATAGGGGCCGATTCCCTGCACAACGTGGAAGAAGAGATTAACGAAACAGATGTAAAGAAAATGTCAGAGGGAATCGACAAGGATTTCAAAGGATGGATGAAGAAGTTTGTTGAGCCGATACTCGGTAAAGATATGAAGCCGGAATTGAAAAGGGAGATTATTGACGGGATGTCGTCTGCGAACTCTGAAATCGCGATAAATACGTTCGAGCAATACGTGGATAAACTGAGGGACAAAAAAATTGCCAAAGAGTTAGCGGAAATGAAGACGCCGGTGAGTTGCGTGAATGCGGACCTCTGGCCGATGAACATCGAGGGCAACCGCAAATATATGAAATCATTTGACGTTAAGATAATTAAGGGAGCTGGGCATTTTGTGATGTTGGAGCGGCCGGAGGAATTTAATAAGCTGCTGGAACAGAGCATTGAAGAAATAATAAAAATAAAATCTAAATCCTAAATTCTAAATCCTAAACAAATTCAAATGAACAAAAATCAAAATTCAAAACAAGAAACTGGATTCCCGCTTCCGTTAGGGATGGCATACGTCACTTCGCGGGAATGACCCTCCTTCGCATTACTTGCTACGGAGGGCAGGCAAATAAGAAAGAATTATGGAGATACGATATGAGAAGTAAATTTGGTTTTAAGGCGGTAAGTGTCGGGTTGGTGTTGATGATGGGGGCGGCGGCGCAGGCGGCAGGGGAGCCGAACAGCGTGGGGGAGATATTCAAATTTAATAAGATGGAATGGTTAATCGGCGAGTGGGAGGCGACAACAGACGCAAACGAAACCCCCGACAAAAACATTCGAGGGCAGGCGGCGGAGGCGAAGTTCGAATGGACACTGGATGGTTACGCGCTTTCGATAAGGGCAAGAGTGGGGCGGTATGAGTATGAGGGAATGGCGTATTATGTCGCCAGCAAGAACACGATTGTTAATACGGGGGTGGATAACAGGGGGCGAAGTTTCGGGGGAAGCTGGTTAATCGACGGGGATAAATTATTGTTGAAAATCGAGCAGACGGGACGCGACGGGAGTATAAATAATTTCGAGCGGTCTTTGTCGAAAGTTGACGCGAACACGATGAAGTCGGTTACTTACAGTGTGAGCGACGGTAAACGTTCCGATGAGCCGATTGGCATTTTGGAATTTAAGAGGAAGAAGGAGGTAAATCCTAAACTCTAAATCCTAAATCCATCGACATGTATTAACTGGCTTGTTGCAAAATTAAAGGGCTGAGATTGCTTCGCTACGCTCGCTGCGCTCGCAATGACGATTTTTTATCAATCGTTACTCTATTTTGATTCGGACGTTTCTGCGGTATTCGTCCGACTCGTCCTCGTTGTGCAGTGTTTTATCGATGGCGTGCTGGGCGATGAAAATTTTAAGAGCCGTAATGCAGGCGCCAATACCTGTAATGCAAAATATAATGGCTACAATTGTTGCGAAGAACGCCGGAAACAGGTAAATCAAAACGCCGAACCCAATAAGGGCAAGTCCCGCGGTGAAAATTCCGCCCGCGATACGTTTTGACGCCTGCGAAATGACGCTGCTGTAAAATTGAAAAGCCATTTGAAAGTCCCCTATAAAAAATACTCACCGCAGAGACCGCAGATGGTCGCGGCGACCACGCAGAGAATATTTTAATTTTTTCTCTGTGGTCTCAGCGTGCTCTGCGGTGAAATATTCCGCTTATATTTTTTTTAATACATACCGCCGCCTGGGGGCATTGCGGGTGATTCTTTCTTTTCGGGTATTTCGCTGACGATTGCGTCGGTTGTCAGCAGCAGGGAGGCGATTGAGGCGCCATTTTGCAGGGCGATACGCTCGACTTTTGTGGGGACGATAACGCCGAATTCAATCATATTGCCGTATTCTTTTCTCAGTGCGTCGTAGCCGAAATTTTTGCCTGAGTTTTCCATAACCTTCTGAGCGACGATTGAGCCGTCGAGGCCGGCGTTTACGGCGATTTGCTTGATGGGGGCGACGATTGCCCTTCGGACGATATCGACGCCGACTTTCTCATCGCCCGATGCCTTGATTTTGTCGAGGGCGGGTAGCGCGCGCAGCATAGCGACGCCGCCGCCTGGCAGTATGCCTTCCTCGACCGCGGCCCTGCAGGCGTGAAGGGCGTCCTCGACGCGGGCCTTTTTCTCTTTCATTTCGGCCTCAGTCGCTGCACCAACTTTTATCTGGGCGACGCCGCCCGACAATTTGGCCAAACGCTCCTGGAGCTTTTCGACATCGTAATCGCTGGTGGTTTTTTCGATTTCAGTTTTGATTTGCTCGATTCTGCCCTTGATTTCCTCCGGTTTGCCTGCGCCTTCGATAATCGTGGTGTTGTCTTTATCGATAGTAACCTGTTTTGCCCGGCCCAGCATACTGATTTCGAGGTTTTCAAGCTCGATGCCGAGGTCTTCGAAGACGGGTTGTCCGCCTGTGAGGACGGCTATATCGCTAAGCATTGCTTTGCGTCTATCGCCGAAGCCGGGTGACTTGACGGCTGCGCACTGGAGCACGCCGCGTAATTTGTTGACGACCAATGTCGCAAGCGCTTCACCTTCGACGTCTTCAGCAATAATCAACAGGGGCTTACCCTGCCTTGCGACTTTTTCGAGCAGGGGGACAAGCGACTTGATTGAGCTGATTTTTTTCTCGTTTATGAGGATGTAGGGCTTGTCGAGCACCACCGTCATATTTTCGAGATTATTTATGAAATGGGGGCTGAGGTAACCCTTGTCGAACTGCATACCCTCGACTAATTCGACGACGGTTTCGAGCGACTGGCCCTCTTCGACGGTGATAACGCCGTCTTTGCCGACCTTGTCCATTGCCTCGGCGAGTTTTTTGCCTATTTCGACGTCCTGGTTTGCCGAGCAGGTTGCGACCTGCTCAATTTGTTTGCTTGACGCGACGGGTATGCTCATTTTTTTCAGCTCATCGACGATTGTATTGACCGCCGAATCGATACCGCGTTTAACCTGAAGGGGATTTGCTCCTGCGGTGATGTTTTTGAGTCCCTCGTCGAAAATGCTTTCGGCGAGGATTGTCGCGGTGGTAGTGCCGTCGCCTGCGACGGACGAGGTTTTGGAAGCGACTTCCTTGACCATTTGTGCGCCCATATTCTCGTAGGGGTCTTCAAGCTCGATTTCTTTTGCGACCGACACGCCGTCTTTTGTTACGGTAGGGGAGCCGAACGATTTTTCAAGAATGACGACCCTTCCGCAGGGGCCTAATGTTACCTTGACTGCCGCAGCGAGCTTCTTTACGCCTTCACGAATTGCCGCCCGCGCTTCGGTTCCGAATGCTATTTTTTTTGCCGCCATAATTTTATTTCTCCTTCTCAATATTGCGTCGCCGTGCTGGCGACGGCTAAACTACAATAATTTAATCTTCGATTACGGCCATAATATCCGATTCGGTCATAATGAGGTATTCTTTGCCGTCGATTTTGATTTCGCTGCCTGCGTAGCTTGTAAACAGGACG
>Ga0187886_1002377_pt1 | contig 15226 bp, 11 predicted proteins | sample June2016WEW_20_1_FD_133001 | JGI IMG/M metagenome (GOLD analysis project Ga0187886, IMG submission 133001) | Peatland microbial communities from SPRUCE experiment site at the Marcell Experimental Forest, Minnesota, USA - June2016WEW_20_150 | ecosystem: Environmental > Terrestrial > Soil >... | reverse complement strand
ATGAATCGTACACTTCGAACTGATTGGCTAGGTTTTCCTCGTCGTCGGGATAGCGCAGGCTGTAACCAACGGCAATCGCTTCCAGCCCGCGGGCAATCGGGTCTTTGTCGATGTCGGGCATTACATCGGCGGAGTGAACGATTTTAGTCATCCGCAGCAACGCCGGGTCTTTCAGCTCGTACTTCAGAATAATAGACTCGAACGAGCATCGTCCCTCGTGATGGTCCAGCTCTGCCTTTCCCATACAATCGAAAGGAATAGCCCCGGTCTGCTCGGCCACAACCATTACCTGGTTAGGGGGAGCAAAAAGGAACTCCGCTTCGTTATCGACAAAGCGGCTGATGAGCCAGGGACAGGCAACCCTGTCAACGTGAACGTGTGAACGCGTAATCCATTTCATAAGGTAGTCCTCCTTTTCTGATGAGTTTGGTTAGCATTATACACCGTTATTACCCGCTGTTATAATTTGATAATTACGATATAAATAAAGTAGAATTACTCTTTAATGAGAATCAAAGTTTCACCTTTTATCCTTTTGTGTATTATGGGCGGCCTGGCTATCTTCAGCTCCACTATGTCCAAGAATCCGGCACTGCCGTTGTTCATCCGCTCTATGGGAGTACCGGTATCAACGGTAGGGTTCATCGCGGCAGCTTCGACGGTCGTCGGTATCATCGTCAGTATTCCCGCCGGAATCCTGTCCGATATTATCGGCCGGCGGCGGGTTATTCTCATGTCCATGGTTGTCTTTGCCACCGCCCCATTTCTTTATCTGATTATCAGTGCCCCCTGGCAACTGGTGCTCGTCCGCATCTACCACGGGCTGGCGACAGCTATCCTCGGTCCGGTGGCCATGGCTGCAGTGGCGGATACCTATGAGAAAGGCCGCGGCGAACGCATGGCTTGGTATTCTTCGGCGACAATGGTCGGGCGCTTTATCGCTCCGCTTGTCGGCGGACTGCTCATCTTCGGTAACAACTTCCACTGGGTTTACCTGGCTGATGGTTTTGCCGGCGTCCTGGCGCTGATCGCCGCTCTCCGGCTGCCGATATCCACCACAACCTCTGCTACTACCGGTGAAGCTTTCAAAAAGCAGCGCGGTAAATATAAGGATGACCTGCTCTTTATATTCCGTCATCGTGGAATTCTGGCTACGAGCGGCATCGAGGCGGTGCAGTATTTCGCCTACGGCTGCGTTGAAACATTTTTACCTATTTTCTTAAAAGAAAAGCTTGGCTACACAACCTGGGAAATAGGCATACTGTTTACCGCCCAGATCCTGGCGGCTACCCTGACCAAGCCGATCATGGGACGTTTATCCGACCGCTACGGTCGTGTTCCGATGATCTCCGCCGGGCTGGTACTCGGCGGCGTGACCACCGGCCTTTTGATGTTTTCCACCAACTATGTTGAACTGCTCGTTTTGATCGCTTTGTTCGGTCTGGGTCTGGCGACGGTTACCGCTTCTACTTCGGCGTTGGTCGCCGATCTTTCCCGTGCCTACAGCCGCGGTGGAGCTATGGGCATTCTCTCCAGCATCATGGATGTCGGCCAGTCCGGCGGCCCTATAATCACCGGTATCCTTATCAGTGCCTTCAACTATAAAACGGCGTTCGGCGTGGTCGGTATCGCTATTATCGTCATCAGCCTGGTTTATGGGCTTGGCATGCGGCAGATTGCCAGTCGCATCAAGACGAGCTAATAGGGAAGTTAGTAATAATTCAGATGGCGGTAGGGTTTGGGTTAGACAAATCCTTTATATCCCTTGTCCCCCGTTTTACAGGGCGGCATACAGGGCCTGAGCGATTCCCATGCTGCGTGTGTCCCCTAAAAGACCGGCAACCATCTTGTTCATGACGTAACCCCAGCTCAACTTGGCATCAAGGTCGATTATCATCTTCGAACCACCCGCTCCGCCCCAAGAGAAAGTACGCGGATTCGGGCTGATTGGCATTTCTTTCGAATTTAATGCGACTCCAAGTCCCCAGCGTATCGGTATGCCCAATACAAGGTCGGTTCCATAACACTGCTCCTCGATTGCCCTTTCGATGGTCGGCAAACCGAGCAGGCGTACGCCGTCCAGTTCGCCGCCGCAGGCCATGGCTGCTCCCACCCGTGCCACCGAGCGGGCGTTGCCGTGTCCGTTCGCTGCTGGAATCTCGGCGCCCCGCCATGCCCTCCCTTTAAGTGCGTTGTAATTAGGAGGGGGATTCATCATCACTTTCCAGGCTAGTGAATTGGGGTCAATTTCGAAGTAGCCGGGCTCTCCCGGTTTAAGGACTGGTGGTGGAATCAGTTCGCCTACTCGTGAGTCAAGTTCTTCCGGCAGGCCGATGTGGAAGTCGGCGTGCAGCGGTATGGCTACTTCTTCCCGGAAAAATGTTCCCAGTGTTTTATTAGTTATACGCCGGACAACTTCGCCCACGAGATAGCCGAAGGTGATGGCGTGGTAGCCGCTGTGTTTGCCGGGCTCCCAGGCGGGCTTCTGTGCGGCCAGCAGGTTAGTGGCTCGGTTCCAGTCATAATACGTTTCTTCCGTAATCGGTTCATCAAAGGCGGCAAGCCCGGATTGGTGGCTTAACAGGTACCGCACCGGTAGATTCTCTTTACCGGCCTGGGCAAACTCCGGCCAGTACCTGGCCACAGAGGCATCCAGGTCGAGCTGGCCGCGGTCGACGAGCATCAAAGCGCAGAGGGCGGTCATCACCTTGGTGGTTGAAAAGACATTGACGATGGTATCTCGTTGCCACGGACGTTCTTGGGCGGCGTCGGCGTAACCGCCCCAAATGTCGACGACGAACTTGCCGTCTATCGTTGCCGCAAACGAAGCCCCGACCTCTTTATCGGAGTCGAAGTTGTTCTGGAATGCTTCCTTTACCGCAGAGAACCGCTTATCGCAACGGCCATGTACCTTCACTTTGTTTGTCATGGCTGTCCTCCTTACCCCCTGTTCAACTGTCGGGACATTTTTATTCCGCCACAGTATATGACCACCGCCATTATATGTCAAGCCTCACCGGCTCAGCTTTAACAGGGTGTTCGACCCCCTTCCTTTTTCTCCCCTTCCTTGCCACTATTGCCGTTTAAAGCTATACTGTTCCCGAACCGATAAGCATGGGGAGGGAATCCATGCCGCCGACTGTCTATCCCACGGGTACGACTATATATTATCCGGAGAAATGCTGGAACGGCTATACCCTGTTCCAGGCCACCCTGCATCAGGCAAAAAGCGCCGGGGCCATCTTGATTGATATGAACGGCAATGTGGTCAACCAGTGGCGGGGGTTCGATGGCTTTCCCAATAAGATGCTGCCCGGCGGCTATATCATGGGCAGCACCGGCGTCAGGAATTTCAAATACGGGTATCAGGATATGCTCGACCTGGTGCAGGTCGACTGGGATGGCAATATCGTCTGGAAGTTCGATAGATACGAGCGTATCAAGGACCCGCGCCGGAAGCCGAGGTGGATGGCCCGGCAGCATCACGATTACCAGAGAGAAGGCAATCCGGTGGGATATTTTGCCCCCGGCATGGACCCGCTGGTCGATAGAGGAAATACGCTGGTTCTCTGTCATAAAAATCTCACCAATCCCCGCATCAGCGATAAGCTGCTCGTGGATGATACCATTATAGAGGTGACCTGGGACGGTAAGGTAATCTGGGAATGGGTTTGCAGCGAGCATTTCGATGAAATGGCGTTCAGCGAGGAAGCGAAGAACTCTATGGCGCGCAATCCCGGCATGAAGCCGGCCGGCGGCGGTGTCGGCGACTGGATGCATATGAACTCTATATCCGCCCTCGGACCCAACCGCTGGTTTGACGGTGGCAATGAACGCTTTCATCCTGATAATATTATCTGGGATGGCCGGCAGACGAACATCATCGCCATCACCGATAGAAAATCAGGTAAAATTGTCTGGCAGCTGGGGCCGGACTTTACGGTCACTCCCGCCCTCAGAAACATCGGCCAGATAATCGGCCAGCACCATGCCCACCTCATTCCCCGGGGACTTCCGGGCGAAGGCAATATCCTCGTCTTCGATAACGGCGGGTATGCTGGCTACGGCGCTCCAAACCCCGGGGCCCCCACCGGTATCGATAATGCCCGCCGGGACTACTCCCGTGTGCTGGAGCTCAACCCCACGACCCTCGAGATTGTCTGGCAGTACCCCCCGCGTCGGGAAGGGTTCATGAATCCCGCTTTCAACACTTTCTACAGCAGTTTTGTCAGCTCGGCGCAGCGCCTCCCCAACGGAAATACCTTGATAACGGAGGGTCAGGACGGGCGCATCTTCGAAATAACTGCAGAACACGAATTGGTATGGGAATACCTCAGCCCGTACACGAACAGGATGTTGAAGATAAACCTGCTCTATCGGGCCTACCGCCTGCCCTACGAATGGGTCCCGCAGGTGGATAAGCCGACGGAAAAAGCGATACCCCGTTTCGATAACAATAAATTCAGAGTCCCTGGTTCTTCAAGAAAACGACCCCTGAAAGTTACCACGATTCGGAGAGGGCGCTGAATCGACTTTTAATTGCAGTCAATTATCTACTCCTCACCTCCTCTTTGAAACCTCTTAAGTAGGGATATACTCATGGTTTGCAATAGATCCGGTAAGGTATTATTTGCATTTAGTCGATGATTCTACCATACCTCTTGCCAGATAGGAGCATTTTGTTAAATCTCACTTTTACCCATTTTAAAAGGGGAGTGCGCAGCGAGAGGGGGCGTAGCCTCCTCTCATTTTATTTCCCCCTTCCCTTAACAGATACCAAGGGAAGGGGGTCAGGGGGATAGGTTCACTAATCTTTGGTCATCTCGTAAGCAGAGAAGGATACAGAGGTTGAGGCAAATAAAAAGACCTCTTAACTCTAAATCACTTAACATAACTCTGAAAACAATTCACGCCTGTCCAGCTTCGATTTGTTTCCTTTTAAAAAGCTTTTTGGTTTTGTCGCCCCCCTATAATTGACAACTGCCCGGTGCTATAATTAGGTAAGGTGTGGGGGGAGTCAGGTCATGCATGAGGCCGCGCTTTATGAAAAACTGCCGGACTCTAGGGTAAGGTGCCATACCTGCCAGTGGCGCTGCCGGATTAATCCCGGGAAATACGGCGTCTGTGGCATGTACCAGAATCAGGACGGCACCCTGTTCAACCTGAACTATGCCAGGGTATCCTCCTCGGCCGCCGACCCCATAGAGAAAAAGCCCTTATTCCACTTCTATCCCGGCACGCTGTGCTTTTCTCTGGGCACGCTGGGCTGTAACTTCCACTGCAAGCACTGCCAGAACTGGGAAATTTCTACTGCTGATAGCAGTTCCTTGTTGGACAGTTGCCGGGAACTCCAGCCGAAAGCGGCGATAGAGCTGGCCGAGCAGTACCATTGCCAGGGTATCTCCTGGACCTACAATGAACCGACTATCTGGTTCGAATATACTCTCGATTCTGCTAAATTGGCGAAAAACAGCAATCTCTATACCGTCTATGTGACCAACGGCTATGCCACGCCCGAAGCGCTGGATACCATCGGGCCTTACCTGGATGCCTGGCGCGTCGATATCAAAGGTTTCTCCGACGAATTTTATAAGACGCTGTCCGGCGTACCCCACTGGCGGGAGATTCTTGATGTAACCAAGAGAGCTAAAGACAAATGGGGTATGCACGTCGAGGTTATCACCAATATCATCCCCACCATGAACGACGATGATAAGCAGCTTGAGGGAATAGCCAGATGGATACGAGATGAACTGGGTGAACTGACGCCCTGGCATGTGACCCGTTTCTATCCCCATCATAATTTGACGCACCTGCCGCCGACGCCGCTGGAGACCATCGACCGCGCCTGCGATATAGGCCGCCGGGCCGGACTCAAGTTTATCTACGCCGGCAATGTCTCCGGTCATCAGAGCGAGAGCACCAGGTGCTATAACTGCGGTAAAGTCAACGTGAGAAGGCTCGGCTACCAGACGGAAGTAACCGGATTGGATGGCTCGAAGTGCCGGTTCTGCGGGGCGGAGCTGAATTTCAGGCTCGCCCTGAAGGAGGGGTGAAATGATAAGGAACCCGTATGTCGCCGGGTACTTCTATCCCGGCTCGGCTTCAGAGCTCAGGGCCACGATTGCGAAGTATGTCGATAAAGACACGCCGAAAGAGGAGGTCGTCGGTCTGCTCGTGCCTCATGCCGGCTACCAGTATTCCGGGCCGGTGACCGGGGCGACCATTTCCAGAATAAAATTCAAAGATACCTTCATCATCATGGGGCCCAGCCATTCCGGCCTGGGGAAACCGTACAGTGTCATGCCTGAAGGCACATGGAAAACGCCCCTCGGCAACGTTGAGGTTGACTCGGAGCTGGCGCGGAAAATTATCGCTGTCTCTAAATATATGAAGGAAGACTACCAGGCGCACCAGGAGGAGCACGCCGTCGAGGTACAGATTCCCTTTTTACAGTATTTCAAGCCTGATGTGCGCATCGTACCCATTATCCTCGCTCATGCCGAGGCTGCAATTTATAAAGAAATCGGCAAGGACATCGCCCGGGCCATTAAGGAGTTGAATAAGGAGGCGGTGATTCTCGCCAGTGGTGACATGACCCATTATGAGACGCGTGCTTCCGCCAGCGCCAAGGATAAAAAGGCGGTAGAAGCCATGCTGGAGCTTAATGAAGATGAGTTGACCCAGAGGTATCAAAAGCTCGCCATATCTATGTGCGCGTACGGACCGGTGGTCTGCCTTATCTCTGCGGCTAAAGAGCTGGGCGTCACAGGAGCGGAGCTAGTAAAATATCAGACCAGCGGCGATATTACCGGCGACCATGACGCAGTGGTGGGCTATGCCGGCGTTATCTTTAAGAAGGCGGCCATGCACCCCATCGCGGCACTGGCCAGGGAGACGGTGGAGACCTACGTCCGGGAGGGGAAAAAGCCATCGCCGCTGAAAGGCCTTACCCCGGAGATGAAGCAGCAAGCCGGCGTCTTCGTCTCCATCCACAAGCACGGCGCCCTGCGGGGGTGCATCGGTACGTTCGAGCCGCAGCAGAAAAATGTTGCCGAGGAGATTATCACCAACGCCGTCAGTTCCGCTACCCGCGACCCCCGCTTTTCCCCCATCTCCCCGGAGGAGCTTAAAGACCTCGATTACAGCGTGGACGTGCTCACCGCGCCCGAACCGGTCGAGGATGAAAGCCAGCTCGACCCGAAGAAGTACGGCGTCATTGTTGAGGCAGGGTGGAAAAGGGGACTGCTCCTGCCCGACCTCGAGGGCGTGGACACAGTCGACTACCAGATAGATATCTGCCGACAGAAGGCCGGCATTGCCTCCGATGAGACGGTGAAGCTGTACCGGTTCGAGGTGAAGAGGTATAAATAAGAAGCACTAAACACTAAACTCTAAACGGTGAGAGGGAATATATGAGTAAAGTAAATTTTATGCTCAGATGGAATGAGGCGTCGTTATTTAGAAAAAATCACCCTAGACATATATATAAATTAGGGAGACTACTTAGAGCATGGAATGGAGTATTAGAAGAGTATGAAGGCGCATGGCGTAAGGTTAAAATTTTACCATATATATACAATGAACAAGCCGAGATAGGTCTCTTGGCAACTGCAGCACGTGATACACAGAGTCTTCCATTTATAGAATTTTCAACTCAAAAAATTATTAATGGAAAACGTTATGTAGGCAGAGCAGACTTAGAAATATATTGGACAGAGAAATTAGATTGGTGTCTTGGAATCGAGGCTAAACCAGCTAGTATTTCGTGTAGCTCAAGAAGACGAAATAAAGATTTATTCTTTATTATTCAAGAACCTTTAGAGGAAGCTCGTAAATGCGTGAAAACAATAAAAAAACATTATGTTGATTGTATGGCATTGGTTATTGGGCTCCTTAATCATGCTTCGGATGATTTTAATAGAAAACAGTTTTGTAAGGATCTATTTGATGCCGCATGGCGATTGAAAGCAGATTTTTGTGTAATCCATTTCTGTGATGACGAAATTTGGAAGAATTCTTGGGATAAAGACTGTCCTGGGATTGCATTAATAGGTAAACTTTATGGCAAGAGGGCGTCTAAGAGGGGCAAAGCCCCTCTTTCTTTCTTCCCCCTCTCCTTCGATAGGAGAGGGGGTCAGGGGGTGAGGTAGATACGGATTGCTTCGTCCCGATTTCATCGGGACTCACAATGACCCACCTACGTTGAAGCTCCGGCGGGCAAGCAGGCTACGCTCGCAATGAAAGGACGGAAAATAATAAATATACGTCAGGAGGTAAGCACATGAAAAAAGGTATCAGTTTAGGTCTGGCGCTAATCATGGTGGTTCTGCTATTTCCATTCCTGATTTCATGCAGTAGTGGCATATCACAGGATAAATACGATAAAGTGAATGCCGACCTTACCGCCGCCCAGGTACAAATCCAAAAATTACAGGGCGACATTACGACGAAAGATGCCACGCTTAAATCCGCCAATGACAAGCTGGCGAAAGCCAAGAATGAAATCAATGTCCTTAATACCATTTTCATTCCGGCATTAACGGGTGAGTTAAACAACAAGACACAGAGTGAGATGATGACAGTATTTCTTGGCTGGCGGGACAAAGTGAACACTTTCGGAGACCCTGCCCTGACGGCAAAGTTTCAGGCAATTATAGATAGCTCAGGCGGCGAAGCAGCGACAATGGCATTCTTCCAGTATATTCTTGAGGACATCGCCAAAACGCTACAGTAGCCTATATTTTCTTTTAACCTGGTACTTATCGGTTACTACCTTCCTGATTTACAGGGGAGCGGTTTGTAAAATACGAATGATGGGTAGATAATAGAGAGGGTTTGCCGTCAACAGGCAACTCAAGAAGGTGCATTATGAGCATGGACATGTTTGAAAAACAGGCCGATGAGCAGCAGATGCAGCAGGCACCGCTGGCCACCCGCATGAGGCCCAACACCCTGAATGCCTTTGTCGGTCAGGAGCATATCATCGGCAAGGGGCGGGTGCTCCGGCGGGCCATCGAGGCCGACCGTATCCCCTCCATGATTCTCTGGGGTCCGCCCGGCTGCGGCAAGACCACCCTGGCCTTTATCATCGCCAACAGCACCGGCGCCCACTTCAGTCATGTCAGCGCCGTCAGCGCCACCGTGGCTGACCTGCGTAAAATTATCGAGCAGGCCAAAGAGCGCCACAAGGTGCAGTCGCAGAGAACCATTCTCTTTATCGATGAGATTCACCGCTTCAACAAGACTCAGCAGGATGCCGTTCTACCCTTTGTCGAGGATGGCACCGTTATTCTCATCGGCGCCACCACGGAAAACCCTTCGTTCGAGGTTACCTCGCCGCTGCTTTCCCGCACGCGCGTCCTGCCGCTCAAGCCCCTCAACGCGGATGAAATTCAAATGCTGATTCTGAGGGCGATAAAAGACAAGTTCCTGGGCATCGGCGAGCTGAACGCCGAGCTTGCCCCCGAGGCCATGAACCACCTCATCGGTATGTCCAATAGCGACGCGCGGATTGCCCTCAACACCCTGGAGACAGCCGCCCAGAGCACACCGCCCGATGAAACCGGCAAACGCCTTATCTCGCTACCGATTATCGAGGACGCCTTCCAGAAAAGGGCGGTGCTCTACGATAGGGCGGGAGACCAGCATTACGACCTTATCTCGGCGCTCCACAAGTCGATGCGTGATTCCGACCCGGATGCCTCGGTTTACTGGCTGGCCATGATGCTGGAGGCGGGGGAAGACCCATTGTATATCGTCCGCCGCATGATACGTTTCGCCTCGGAGGACGTCGGCATGGCTGACCCCCAGGCACTGGTCGTAGCCATGGCGGCCCAGCAGGCGGTACACTTTATCGGTATGCCGGAGGGCAACCTGGCCCTGGCCGAGGCGGCCGTGTACCTGGCCACCGCGCCCAAGAGCAACTCCCTCAATGAGGCGTACTCGAAGGTGCAGGAAGAAATCAAACACGGGGCCAGCGAGTCAGTGCCCCTGCACCTGCGCAACCCGGTGACGCCGCTGATGAAGGAAATGGGCTACGGCAAAGACTATAAATATGCCCACGACTATCCCGACCATGTTGTCGAGCAGCAGCACCTTCCCGACTCTGTCAAGGGCAAAAAGTTTTATACCCCGGGCAGGCTGGGATACGAGAAACAGGTCCTGGCGCGGCTGAAATTCTGGTTGCAGAAGAAAAGTAAGCCGGGAGAAACGGAAGGGCCGGCGGAGACCGGGAAGGACGCAGAAAGCTAGGGGATAGTTAAACATTGTCATTCTCGGGCTTCAGCCTGAACGCTTCAGCATGAAGGCTTGACCCGTCCTTCCGAGAAGGACCAGACCACCACTCCCACTCCGAGATTCTTCGTCCTTCTATTGAAGGACTCAGAATGGCAATTTGTGCGCGGGAATGACAATCGTAAGAAGAATGGCATACGCCAAACCATCGTTCAACACTCAATTTTCCTTGACATTATTACATATCTCTATTAAACTCGTGTTGGTCAGGTAAGGAGAGTCATCTATGGTAAGGTTTTCTTTTATGCCCCGGGAGCAGAAATTTTATGACCTCTTTGAAGATAGTGCTAAAAATATCGTAAAAGCAGCACAGGCGCTTAAAGAAATGATTGACACCTGGCAGTTTATCGATAGCCACGTGGCAGAAATAACCGAGATGGAACACGGCGGGGATACCATCACTCACCAGGTTATTTCGCTGCTGCACCGGACTTTCGTGACACCCTTCGACCGCGAGGATATCGCCCTATTGGCCCATACCATGGATGATATTCTCGACTTTATTCATTCCGCCGCTGATTCCATGTTCATCTATAAGGTAACAAGTCCCACTCAGAGGGCCAAGGAGCTGGCCGATGTCATCCTTCAGGCGGCTTATGAGGTAGAAAAAGCCGTGGCAAGTCTGCGACGCAAATCCGAGTTCAAACAGATGCTGGACCGGTGTGTGGAGATAAACCGGCTGGAGAATGTGGCCGACCGGATATACCGCGCGGCTATCGGGGAAGTTTTTGAAAATACAACCGACATCGCCCAGATTATCAAGTGGCGTGAGATTTACGAACATATGGAGAGCGCCACCGACCGGTGTGAGGACGTGGCCGATGTCATTGAAGGCGTGGCCCTCAAGCACGCCTGATTTATCTCTTTTTATTCTTTGCGGTAAGCCTTGTTAATTCTTTTCCGGATTGATAAGTCTAAAAATCTGAACGTTTAGATGTTTAACTCTCGCGGTGTGACACGGCATTTTTCGGCAGCGATGATAGCTTTAATATCGGCTACAGCCCGGTCGATTTCGCCCGGACGGTTAATGACGATATAGTCGAACATCGACAGTTTCTCCAGTTCATCCGCGGCGGTTTTCAAGCGCAGTTCCAGTTCCGCCGGAGTCTCCGTGCGCCGCTGCTTGAGTCGCCTCTCCAGTTCTTCCAGGTATGGCGTGGCTAAAAAGATGAACACCGCCTGCGGCAGAATTTTCTTGATGGTGGCCGCACCCTGGACGTCAATCTTGACGATAACGTCTTTACCGTTTTTAAGCGCCTGCCTGACCGGCTCCCGGGGTATGCCGTAGCGGTTGCCGTAGACGATAGCCCATTCCAGCAGCTGATTGGATGCAATCATTTCCTGGAATTTTGAGGTCGAGATGAAGTGGTAGTCGACGCCGTCCTTTTCATTAACACGGCGGGGTCTGGTGGTGACAGATATGCTGATTTCGAGGGGAAGTCCTGATTGCCTGAGCCCGGCCAGAACTGTGTCTTTGCCGCCCCCCGAAAGGCCGGAGAGAACTATGAGTAAAGGTTTGTCCGGCGGCTCTAACGGGGAATGAGTTTCATGGCTCATCGGCACTTTCACTTTGCTCTGGCTTTACCAGCGTGCCCGAACGGCTTGACTGCAAACGACTGTGGATGGTCTCCGGGGCGAGAGCCGCCAGCACAATATGGCCGCTATCAGTAAAGATAACGGCCTTGGTCCTTCTACCACTGGTCATGTCAATAACTTTCCCGTTATTTCTGCCTTCGTGGATGATGCGTTTGGTGGGGGCGGAATTTGGTGAGGCGATAGCGATGGCCCGACTCATTGCCAGATAATTGTTGAATCCAACATGAATCAGTTCTATACTCATATTTTCACCTCGCGTTATTTCCTGGGGCTGTTATTGGCGCCGGAGTCTGGCAGCGGCACCGGGAAGTAAAAGGGAAGAATATATAGTAAAAACTGCCTCAGGAGGAAAAGCCCTCCAATACCCTATCACTTGTTTTGGGGCTTGTCAAGGGCGTTTCTAAGAGGATTTCAATTGATTTTGGTTGTTAAATTATTATCTAAACCTCACCCCCTCACCCCGTTCATTGCGTTCAGGGCAGGCTTAATCCTCTCCCACAATGAGGAGAGGAAAACAACGGAGGGGGAGATAAATAGAGACGGGCTAAGCCCCCTCTCGCTGCGCACTCCCCTTTGGAAGGCGGGCGCAGCGTACAGGTAAAGGCGATGGCATCGGAATGGCTATCAATAGATATTCCTCGTCCCGATTGATTCGGGATACAGCCACCCTTATTCCCCTGTGGATTCCCGCTCCCGTATCAAGTACGGGACAAGTTTCGCGGGAATGACAAGATGGAGGGTCTGGATTCTATGGTTCAGGCGGACAGGAATGGCAGCAAAATGTTCTTAAAAGTTTTCTTTTGCCGCAGCAATACTTTTGTTTTTAAGGACTAGAGGTGAAAATTAACATGCTTTATATGGAAAATTTAACATTTAGCCCTTTTCTTACGCCGAATATTGTGCTAGAATATCTCTGTAGCTATTGAAAAGGTCATTAACAACTACATAGTATAGAAGCTAGAGATAAGCCTTCTGGTGGTTGAAGCGAGGTGGCACCACCCGTTCCCATCCCGAACACGGAAGTGAAACGCCCCAGCGCAGACGATACTGAGGGGACAACCCTTTGCGGAAAATATGCCACTGCCAGGAGGCTTTAATTTTTAGGGAGTTTCTCTTTAATTGCATGGTAGAGCCCTTGCTTTACCGTCATATTTGTTATAAGATAAAAAATAGATGGTCTGATTTGAATCTGACTTGCTTGGAAAGGAATCATGGCCAGCAGATTTGAGAAATTCTCAGAAAGAGCCCGCCGCGTCCTTACGATAGCTCAGGAAGAGGCCCGCAACCTTAATCACAGCTATATCGGTACCGAGCATATTTTACTCGGCCTGGTACGCGAGGAAGAGGGCGTGGCCGCCAGGGTTCTCACCAACCTGGGTATCGGCCTGGGCAAAGTACGTTCGGCCGTCGAATTCATTATCGGGCGCGGTGAGAAACCGGGCAGCGGTGAGACCGGCCTTACTCCCAGGGCCAAGAAGGTCATCGAACTCGCCATAGACGAGGCGCGCCAGATGGGCCATAACTATATCGGCACCGAGCATCTGCTGCTGGGCCTGTTACGCGAGGGAGAGGGCGTGGCCTCAAGCGTACTGGACAGCTTCGGGATTACCCTGGAAAGGGCACGGGCAGAAGTCGCCCATATCCTTACCCAGGGAGCACCCAAGTCCAGGCTCACCCGCAGCACCAGCCGCACACCGGCCCTGGACCAGCTGGGTATCGACCTGACGGAAGCCGCTCGCAAGGGGAAACTGGACCCGATTATCGGGCGACATAAAGAAATCGAGCGGGTTATCCAGATATTAAGTCGACGCACCAAGAACAACCCCGCGCTCATCGGAGAGCCGGGTGTGGGTAAGACAGCCATCGTCGAGGGGCTGGCCCAGCACATTGTATCCGGTGATGTTCCCGAAACTCTGCAGGAAAAGCGACTGATCGCGCTGGATATGGGTTCGCTGGTGGCCGGGACGAAATACCGCGGCGAATTCGAGGAGCGGCTGAAGAAGATTATCGACGAAATAAAGACGGCAGGCAACTGCGTTATCTTTATCGATGAATTTCATACCATGGTAGGGGCCGGCGCCGCCGAGGGGGCCGTTGACGCTGCCAATATCCTCAAGCCTTCACTGGCACGGGGCGAGTTGCAGTGTATCGGCGCCACGACGCTGGATGACTATCGTAAATATGTAGAGCGAGATGCCGCTCTGGAACGCCGCTTCCAGCCGGTCCTGGTAGAGGAGCCATCGGTGGATGAGACGATGGCGATATTAAAGGGCATCAAGGAACGCTACGAAGAGCATCACCACCTGAAAATCAGCGAGGAAGCTCTGACGGCTGCCGCTAACCTGGCTTCCCGCTATATACCTGACCGCTTTCTGCCGGATAAGGCCATCGACCTGGTTGACGAGGCGGCTTCGAGGGTGCGAATTCGGCACACCACCATGCCATTTTCATTGAAACAGATTAAAGAGCAGCTGGATAACATCAAAAAAGACAAGGATGCCGCCCTGGCCACGCAGCAGTACGACTATGCCGGTGAACTGCGCGAGCGGGAGGTACAGCTGGAAGAAAGAGGGAAGCAGGCGGAAGCGGAGTGGCGGAACGAGCAGGAGCAGGTGGATGTGGTCGTTAAGAAGGAAGACATCGCCGAGGTGGTAAGCATGTGGACCGGCGTGCCGGTGGTACAGCTTGCCGACGACGAGACGAGTCGACTGCTTAACATGGAAGAGGTCCTGCATAAGCGTATTGTCGGCCAGGATGAGGCCATTGATACCATCTCCAAGGCAATAAGAAGGGCGCGGGCCGGTCTTAAAGACCCGAGGCGACCTATCGGCAACTTCATCTTCCTCGGCCCGACCGGCGTCGGTAAGACCGAGCTGGCCAGGACTCTAGCCGAGTTCATGTTCGGCAGCGAGGATACCCTGATACGGATTGACATGTCCGAGTTCATGGAGAAATTTGCCGTCTCCCGTCTGGTGGGGGCGCCGCCGGGATATGTCGGCTACGAAGAAGGCGGACAGCTTACCGAGGCGGTGAGACGCAAGTCTTACAGCTGTATTCTCCTGGATGAGATAGAGAAAGCCCACCCGGATGTATTTAACCTGCTTCTGCAGATATTCGATGACGGCCACCTGACCGATGCCAAAGGACGCCGCGTCGATTTCCGCAACAGCATAATTATAATGACCAGCAATATCGGCGCCGAGCTTATACGCAAGGGCACAACTATCGGCTTTGCCTCCCACAGCGATGAGGTCAAGACGCGGGAACAGACCTACGAGAGGATGAAGGACAACCTGCTCAACGAGCTGAAGAAGGCCTTCCGACCCGAGTTTCT
>Ga0187886_1002374_pt1 | contig 15244 bp, 26 predicted proteins | sample June2016WEW_20_1_FD_133001 | JGI IMG/M metagenome (GOLD analysis project Ga0187886, IMG submission 133001) | Peatland microbial communities from SPRUCE experiment site at the Marcell Experimental Forest, Minnesota, USA - June2016WEW_20_150 | ecosystem: Environmental > Terrestrial > Soil >... | reverse complement strand
CCTATTTAATTGTCAAAGATCCAAACACTACTAAAACAAAAAGCCCGTAAGATTTATCACCTTACGGGCCAACCTTCTTCTTATATACCTTACGCTTAAAAGACAGAGTAAGGCGAGAGGGTGCCCGTAAGCATCCTATCCCATCTCATATCGTCTCTGCGTATTGAATTCATTTTTATCTGTCGTACTCCTATTTCAATCCACCAATAATCTGTCTTAATCTTTGTTCTATACTATAGTCGATTATTCCTGCTTTGTCAACAACTATTTTCAATTATTTTTATTTCATTAAAGTCATAATTTCAATAGCTCTATCTAATAGTAGTTCATGATCCATATAGAATTGCAATTTTTCTATTGTTTTTCTACCTTCGAAATCTACTTCTTTCCATTCCGCATTTGAAGGTCTTACTGGTGTATTTTCATTAGGAAATGGCACATCATATATACAAAAGAATCCGATATCCACAACGTTACCCTCTTTAGATCTTGAAGGATCGCTTCTAAAATCAACGGGGACCAAGGCATCTTTTTTCAATGTCGCTCCAATTTGTTCTTTAATATATCTTACGGCAGCAAATTGAATTGTTTCCAAACCAGCTCTTACTATGCCTCCGGGAAATTTATAAATGCTATTATCTTTAACTAGCATTACTCCATTATCTACTATTACAACAACAGAGACAGTTAGCTCAAACATAGGCTGCTGGTATAGGTACAAAGGTTGATTTGGCGCTATGTTATTCATATCAATTAACTACCGTCATTTTTCTAATTAATTCTTCGTCATTTAAAGCGATATCGTTTTGATTAATCCACTCAAAATACCTAATACTTATCTTGTTATCAACCATTACCAGATATTCTATTTTAATGCCATCACTGTGTTTCATATCATAGCCGTCAACAAATGGGCGAGTATGATTAATTCGAATAGCGTCAATCGTGGACGTTACAATCTTTTTATCTTGAATAATTTTTACTTCTTGTCCTATATCATATTTTACATCATATTCTTTCATAGTTTGTTTCCTTATTCATAAATAGAATTTTTCATTTCGATAATAACGCCATCCATTAATTCAATCATAGTGTAATGTAACCGCATACTTACCTGTCCACATTGAATGGCAGTAGTATTATTTTGTTTATGAAACCATTTTTTCCCGTTATATTCTGGTGATTCATGTATGTGTCCATGGATAGTGAGTAATGGTTGATAATCGTCTATGAATTTTTTTACTGCGGGGCTACCTACTCTTGCTCCCCTTGCACAGAAATCCAATTCTAGTGAAGCTGGTGGGCAATGAATTAGCCAGATACTTTTATTCATATTCTTAACTTTAGCAGCGGTTTCAGTTAGAGATTCCCAAATGGTTTTATGTTCTTTCAAATATTTTTTATAATCAGGTATTGTTTCAAAATTATTATCTTTATTTACCAGAACAGGCTCGGTCAATTGGCATTCTTCTATTCGTAGAGAATGTGGGGAATCGCCTCTGCACCAGTATTTATAGCCAAAGGGATAATCTGGAACCCAAGGCATACCGACAAATTCATGACCTCCTATTTCGATCACTTTTTCCGGGATATAATGCCATAAGCCATCTTTGTCGCCTTGTTCCATTTGAGGGATTAGATTTTGATTATCGTCGTTTCCAAGAACTACAACAACTTCACATCCGTTACTTTTTATTTGTTTTATATATTTAGAAAAATGTTTCATGAAAGAAAGTTGGCCAATAATATAAGTATCTTTAGGAAACAGATCACCAGCTATAGCGACTACTTCCGGTTTCTTTTCCTTGCATATTTTTACCAGTTCTTTCCATTTAGAAATCATCTGGTGTATATCTGTTACTGCTAATAGTTTCATTTTAGAATACTGCCGTTGGTCTTAGTTTTTGTTTATAATTTAGTTCCAGCCATATGGTAAATCCCTCAGGAACAACATATTCATTGAGAATTTTTTCTTCCTCTTCTTGTTCGTCTTCTCCCATTATAACCTCAACATCATCTTTATCTTTTGTAGTATCTTTTAATTGGACGCTAAGACTAAAAGCTTCATATTCAAATTTAGAGATATTTACCGCCCCTGTTAATTCCTCAAATTTTACAAGAGCATCTCCCTCTTTAATCTTTGCAACTATTTGTGCTTGTATTTCGTCTTTCTTTTTCTTGCTTTTTGTTTTTTCCTTGTTCTTAATTAACACTTTAAGTTCTTCGTCGATTATTAATGCCTTAGCCCTGTTTTCCGGATTTGGAATAACTTTTTCATAATAAAAAATCATTCTTTCAAATAATTTATCTAAAACTGCTTGCGCCCCCTTGATATTCTTGTATGCTTCTTCGGTGACTTTATCCAGTGTTCTACGGCATTCCTGAGCATTATCAAGTTCTTCTTGCGACACATTTTCTGCATTAGGATCATTGGGATCATCTGGAATAGCTCTATAAAGATCTTGTAGCTTCTTCGTTTCTGACATATTGCTGGAATTATCTATTATCAAATCTAATTTAAAAATAGTATTGCTGCTATCAACGTAATCTTCCACATGCATTACAAGCCATTTTAAGACTTCTGCTGCTACGACTGTGGGGTTAATCTTTTGGGCATCTCCTAGAATATCATTTATTGATCGTTTTTCAAATTTCATTGGGACCATCGTACATTCTACATTAGGCATTTTTATTCCTCCCTTTCATTAACAAACCATCGACCAATTGCTAATTTAACATTACAAAACGGACAATTTATTCCTAGGGTTTCATCTATCATTTCAGAAAAGTTCCATAATTTTTCATTGCAAGTTGAGCAGGTATCGGGTATATTTGCTCCTTTTAAAGTATCTTCTATGAGTTCTTCCGAAGAAGTTTTCATTGCATCAAATTGCCGTATTATTTTGCATTGATCGCACCATTTTTGAATTCTATAACCAACCACCGGAATATTTGCTTGGTTAGGCATTTTAATACAGGCATATTTTCTTCCTTCGTTTTTAAGTCTATTCATGCCCTTTATATATTCTTCGTTATCTTTTACAGCGCCGATAACGAGATTAATATCCCCTAAGGGCCAAACTGAGGTCACCGTAAACCCTTTATCGTGGCATGTACACAAAATATTTTCACAAGTAAGATCTGCACCAGCTAGGGCCATTTTTAATCTCCTAATAATAAAATTGCGTTTATATTTTCTTTTGTTTTTTCGAAATTCACTTCTTCCATAAAATACAAATAATCAGATAAGGCGTTTTCTTCTTCTCTTAATTGATCACTGAAATATGTAATTGGTATTTTTATATTAGTCAGTACTTCGCAAGCCACTTTATCTGCCGGGGGATAATGAGGGAAAGTAATTGGATCGTTAAAAGGTTTACACAAGTATTCTGTTCTCCAAGTTTGATCTTCCCCATCTGCTTTATCAACTTCCATTTCATAATTTCCACGAACAGGATTATAAAAAACAGCATCCCAAAGCATTTTTTTACTAATATACCCCATCTGATGCAAATTCACTAGTTTCTCCAATTCTTCTTTCCTTTGCATTTCCGCTCTAATATGTTGTTCTGTTGTTGACATTTTTTTTAAAGGATTTGGTATAATATTCCTTGAATTATATTATACAAAAATTTAAGGTTTTTTATGAAAATTTATAAAATAGCTGCAGAACAATTTCAATTAATCCCCCAAGATACTAGTCCTAATCAACAAAATAATCCCGATACTCAATTACAAAATCTTCAAAATTCCCAACAGGCCCTTCAATATTTAATGAACGTTATGCAAACCGCTTCCGAATTAAACGCCAAAATAGCCGACTTAGACGACGCTTTAGAGCAAGATACTGGGTTAAGAAGCATGGTTCAACAAAAGGTAAATCAAGTAATTGCTCAATCACCTGCATATAACATGCTTTCTAAAATGGGATTTATGGCTAATCCTGCCGACTTAAGTAATGCAGCTAAAATGTCTCAAATTACCGTTCAGCTTCAGCATAATATCAATTATTACTCTCAAGGCCAATAATCTACTTTTTATCGTTTTGTTGTTGTCGTTGTGCCGCTGCTACTATTTGTCTTCTTCTTTCGGCTTCTGCATTTCTAGCGGCTATTCTAATACCTCTAAGCCTAATTCTTTCTGCCCTGCTCATTTTAGGAGGGGGAGCGGTCTGATTAACAGGAGGAGCTGATTGTTTAATTAAATTCTGGAACTGTTGCGTTTTCTTTCCACAATTACAACCCATTATTTTTCTCCTTAAATTTCTTTTTAAATTTTGCCTTAACTTCTTCAAGAGATAAAGTATGTTGATCCGATGTCTTTTCCTTGATCTTATCTATTTCTTTACATCTCCTCATTAATTCCTTTATTTTAGTATTTCTTTCTTCAGGGCTACCATAAAAAGACAATTCCCAAAAAATAGCATGAAGAAGTTCGATTAAGGTGATAGGAGGGGCAAATTCAATTGTTTTGACCGAACCCTTACTTGTAGGTGGTTTCAATTCATTTACAATAATCATTCGATCTAAAACTTTAATGGGTAAATGGGCAAGTTTATACATGGGGGAAAATTCAACGGCATATTTTTCCCTGTAATTTCCCTTTTCTTCTGGAGACATGGCGTTAGTGTAATCGTCAGAAACCACTCCTTTTTTGCCAAGGCCATGAAAGATCCATTGGCTGTTACATTCGACTTGGCCAGACATATCATCAATATTTCCACCCCAATATATTTCAAGATAATCAATCTCAGAATTCTTATCTGCTCTTTTCTTAACTTCTTTGCAATATTGTTTTACGTAATGACATCTAACGAGTTTTTGCAAGGTCTCCATGGGAATTTTAGATTTTTCACAGACAAAAAGAACATCCCCCAAAGTAAAAGAATTATCAAGGTCAACTTTTTTAATAAGATCGTCATAATCAAATCTAAGTGTTCTATCAATTTTCACATGATCAGATTTAAATACTTTATCAATTCTTACTTTATTTTCCATTTTTCTCTCCCAGCATTTTTGTCGTTTCTCTTTTAAACTCTAAACTCTCCCAAGGAAACACGATCCATTCATTCTCACTTGCTACTTCCGCATAATAATTAGGTTTTTTATCGGCATTCTCTTTCCAAAACAAAGTGGCAGTTGTAACATCTTTTCCTGCAAAATGTTCTAATACTGCGTTCATTGTTTTTCCAGAGTCCCATATGTCATCTATCACGAGTATTTTCTTTCCTTCGACATCTTTATGCTTAAAACCATATCTAATAACTGGCTCTTTTTTTCTTATTCCAATTCCTTCATATAGCTTAACATCTAATGCAAAAAAGTCAAGAACAATTCCAAAATAATCTGCAAATATTCTAGCTGGTACAACGCCGCCTCTTAACAAACCTATGATGGATTCGGGAAAATAGTCGTTTTTTACCATTTGAAAACTTATATTAAGACAGGCTTGTTCCACGTCATACCAATCAAGAAATTTAAACTTCTTATCTGTCGTCTCCTGATCCATGAAGGGTGCCTCTTTCTCTTCTTCCAAACATTTTATTAACATTTTCAGTTATAACGTCATCAAGCAAAATACCAAGTTCGTTACATTCTGCAGTAATATACCACATGCAGTCACCCAATTCTTTTTTGATTGCCTCTTTACGTTCTTCTGTAATAACGCCATTATCGTCTCTCTGGGCCTTTTTAATTTTACCCGCTACTTCTCCAGCTTCTTCTGCAAGTCCAAGGGCAGGATATATTACATTAGACCCCTTATTAGGATAAATTGCGTGGTCCGAAACCAATTGTTGATATGTCGGAATACTATACTTCACAATATCACCTCTATGATTTGTTTATTGCCCTCAAAATTTATTTTATATTTAAAATCATTATCAGAAAGTTTCATAATAAGTTTTGAGCTTTTAGACACATCCCTTGTTCCTAGCGCATAAAACGGATTATGTCTGTTTTTTAAGGGCGGCAAACAGAATTCGCAATCACATTCACGCCCTATTGTTTCTAACTTACTAATTTTAACTTGGGTTTCAATTATTTCATTCATTTTGTCCTCTTTCTATGCATATTCAGTTTCTATTACTTCGCCATCTTTAAATTCTATGATATCAAATTTATAATCATTTATCTCAATTTCACCGACTGTATTTAATACCCGTTCTACATAAGGCAATGTACTTTTAAGTTTGTCGTCTTCTTCCCTAATATATCTTTTAACCGTTTTTATAGCCTCATTTTTATTTTCGGCCATAACAGTATAACATTCGCCCCAAGTTTGATTACTAAAAAAATAATTATTCATTTGTTTTCCCATTCTTCTATTAAGATGCTAACTGGCGACCATAAGTTCGTCCATTAATTGTTCTGTCTGACAATAAAAACATTTCATAATCATCATATGTTTTGACATTCTTTAACAAACTATTATTAGATACCATTTTACATATTTCCCTAAAATATTTCTCTTTAAATTCCATTTTCATAATATTAATATTTTTATTAATCCACTGAACATTGCCCTTAATATATCCTTTATCACTATTAATTCTATCTAGAGAAGCAGTATTACGAATAGTATAAGTCTGTCCAAAATATATGGGTAAACCACTTAACGAGCAAAAATTGCCATTTTTCTTAAATAATTTCCACACATATTTTAAACTTATGCGAAAAGGCAACTTTCTAATCTTTGCGCCCCACCTTAAAATACTCCAAAATGCTCCGCTAATGTCTTTATATCCTTTTCTATTAATCGCTCTCCCCCTGTAGTTTTGTTTAATTATTTCTTTTTTAATACGATAATCAATATCTCCTCTCTTTTTGCCATCATAACTAGCAACTCTTCTACAGCAATTAATAAAAAAATCTTGAGAAAAAGAATTTTTCATTTTGTTAATATTTTTATGTATCCATTGTATATTATCTAAACAATATCCTTTGCTGGAATCAATTCTGTCTAAAGATATAGTTTTATTTTCCGTATTTGTCTTGCCAAAATAAATAGGCAAACCAGACAACGCACATTTTTTATCTTGTTTTAGATATAATTTCCATGCATCTGCTATATCAACCTTAAATGATAACCCCCTACTCACAGCATGACGTTTGATGCGTCCCCAAAACTGACCACTTATTTCCTCGTATCCTTTAAACATCGAACTATTTTTGCCGCCATTTTTTTCTTTAACAAAAGACGAAGATAAACACCCACAAGATTTGGTCGTTTTATCTAACAAATTCGAAACTCTAATCTTTTTAGTTTTGCCACAATTAAGACATTTGCAAACGGCTAAGGAACGATGATCGTCTTTCTTATCTATGATAATACTAAATATTTTCAAATATCCAAATGTTTGACCGATATATTTCATACATGGCGGCAGATTTTTTCTTAATTTTATTTTATTTTTTCTCAAAATACAATAAGCATAACTTTTATCTATCCCTATTTTTTTAGATATACTAGGGACATCTTGCCCACACTTATAATATTTCAACACTTGGCCTTGTATTGTTAAAGTCATATATAAAAACCTCTATTTCATTGCTACATAAATCATTAATAATTAATTCTTCTATTTTATCCCATTTTCCTCCTGCTAATCCACAACAAACATATAAGGGAAGATGAACACTTGCGTCATATTTTTTCGCTATTTCAGTAACTTTCTTAAATCCCCTATCCATAGCCTCATATCTAATGGGAGCAATTCCATCTTTAAACCCTATGCCTTCTTGTCCCATTATATTAGCTACTACGATTTTAGATGCAACCTTGACAAATTGAACGTCGCCTAATTGAGGATTACTATGACGCCAAGCTTTATATTTAGAGTAAACTATGGGCCACTTCTTTTTTATAGCCAATGCAACGCCAGCCCCCATTACAAATATCGAATTAACGCAATGACATATTATTTTATTACCTTCTCCAATAGGTTCCGTTACATCACCTTTAATTTGTTTATATTCTTTCATAGCTTATATTATACAATAAGATGCAATTTATGACACTCTAATAATGTAGGAGGTTCTAGCTTTTTAAACATCTCTCTTACAATGCCTTCTGGGACTGGTTTTTCCCTATTTAAATTTTGTTTCATCAGAGTAGTAAAAGGCGGTTCTATATAGTGTATTTCTATTTCATAATCATATTGCCTAAACAATCTTATCCACCTAGCTCTTGTTGGCTTAATAAAATTAGTTGCATTAAGTACAAAATCAGCTTTCTTTCTCATTAACTCTTTACAACGATCTTTTGCCAAATTCAAAACCTTACCCTGATTGTCTCCAAAAGAAGTATCCGTTTCTTCTCTAATATCATCTAAACTAATTACTGACAAATCAGACAGATTTTTCTTAATGTAATAATCTTTTCCAGCTCCGGGCAAACCTGACATGATGTGTGCCGTTCCTTTTTTATCAAAATATCTATCTATATTTGGATGGCCCTTATGTTCAAAAAAATATAAAAATCTAGCGTGATCGGATTGAAACATCGCTCTATCCCAATAGCAATCACTGTCTACGCAAAAATCTCTAAATAATTCTATGGCACTTAAAGATTCCTTATTACTTTCGCAAATTCTACCATTACAATCTGCTTCTGCCAAAATAGCCAAATCCTTATTACAAATTGTATGACTTGAGGCACATACAGAATATAGAGGATCTTCTTTTTCTAATAAATAAACAGGGAGCATATGCAATAAAGTCATAGTAGCAACATTTTCTCTCACTGTCCAAGGTATATCAGATTCCCCATCGAAATCCCATAATATTTCTCTAATCATCCTTGCCCCTTTAGCCGAATGACCATTAGAACTAAACACGCCATCTTCTTCTTTTGTAGTAACCAATTTTCCAATATCATGAAACAAAACGGCAAGAAATAATGATGCTGAATTTTGTATATGAAAAACGTTATTTACATCAATTAGTCTTTCTACTGCCATTTTAGTGTGTTTTAGGACATTCCCTTCTGCGTGATAAACAGGATTTTGACATATGCCTTCAAGTTGCAAAAGAATAGGATATGTTTTAAAGATAGCATCCCAATCCACTTTCTTTGTTTCAAATGCTTTATTTATTACTTCGAGATCATACGTATTCATGATTTTATTGCAAACATACTGCAACCCTCTTTTAGACGATTAGAAATAGATGGACGATCCTGCCAATGTTCTCCTGAATCTAAAATAGTCTGAACAAAACCCGGACGAACATATTTATATCTATCCTTAACAATACCATCCTCTTCCCATTTTATATAAAGACCCTCCATAATTCTGTCTTTGTTAAATGAAAGCAAAATATCTTTTTCCTTAACGTTCTTCTTGGTCAATTCCTCTTCCAAAATTTGATAGGCCTTTTCCGAAATAAATGCAGACAAACCAACATTAGAAATGATCGATTCCAAACTGTCAAATTTTCCCTCGGTTATAACTCTTACCTGACTTATTAAAACTTCGGCATTTTTTACCATTTCATTACGTCTCTTGGTATCTAAAAAAACATTTTCTTGTTTGTCATAAATATCAAATTCCATAAAATAATGGGGCAACAAGTCATAAAATACGCTGTGCAATCCCGACATCCATTCCCCATACATAATATATCTATCTTCAAGCATATAGTAAAGTTGATCTTTAAACGTACTTGACCAAACCTTGAATTGATCGAATTCTGGCCAATCGTTACCCAAACCCAAAAAATGACCTCTACATTGAAGTTTAAGTTCACAATTAGAAAAACTTATGCCTGTATTTGCTCCATCAATTTTAGACTCTATTACCAAATTTTTATCTCTTAATTCATCAATGGTAGCATAATCATTCAGGTCATCTTTTCCTAATCCTGAACCTAACAAATGCCTAGTTCTAGGGTATTTTAAAAGTTTCATAATAGTATAATAGCATATCCGGGCCAAATAGCAAGAAAAAACGTGCCTATATTATTACATATAGACACGTTTTTATTTACTTCGCTTAATTATCTCTTACTTCTTGCTCCTGTTCTTTTTTCTTTTTTTCTACTCTTTTCTACTCTTTTCTTGGGTTTTACGACATCCTCATCCCAATCTTCGGCAAGAGTCTTTGCTTCCTTTATTTCTTTCTTTTCCTTGACCCCATCAGGTTTTACAACCTTATATTTTTCAATAGCTCTATCAAGAATGGCCATAGGAGTGAAATCAGTTCCACCCAAAATAGCCTTTAAGATAGAAGGATCAAAACCACTAACCAAAGCAACATCCTTGTGTTTGATTGTCGCAGGAGCATTTTTATATCCTCCCAAATTCCAATAAACAATCCTAGGACGAGAATATCCAGCCTTCTCCCATTCTTTTAGACCCGCTTCTACAGAGGTCATATCACTACTTGTTCCAGCATCAAATTGCATATCGGAAATAATAAGCAAAGTGTTAGGAATCTGTTTGTAGGACGCCCAAAACCTTTCATCGGAACGGGCATATAAGAAATACCGCTAGCAACAACCGCAATTTCTTCAGCTTTTAGTGTGTCATCAGCCATTCTTAAATTAATAACCGTTTTAATACCAATGCTTTTAAGAAATTGAACCCCATAATAATTAGGTTGACCTCCACGATAAAGATTATCATTAACCTTATCAAAATTAACAATATTTTCAGTAGGTGGAAATCCCCTTATGCTAGAACACCCAACAAGGAAACATAATGATAACAATGATAAATTTTTAATCATATTATTCTTTCAATAATTTATTTTTCAACTCATAATATTTTGCAGTATAAGTGACTCCAATCTGGGCCTCACGATGATCGAAACCAAAACTTCGCCTTGAGATTGCGAGTACTGGCGGGGCTTGGATACGTTTAGCTACCGCAAGTCCTTGGTAACAATTCCACCACCTTTCTACATCATTTACAAAAGATATGTCATCAGCAAATAAATCCTTAATCTTTCCATAATATCCAATTTCTTTCTCTAGCGTTCCATTCATATGCCAAGTTAAAATATCTTCCGGTGTAGCCCTGTCCCACCTTTCAACCCAAGAAGCGAAAAGACAATCATGATAAAAATACCTGATAGGATCGCCTTTACCTTTAGTTACGTCCTGATCATTACTAAGCTCTGCAGATGGAACAACGTCGATACTTTCTTGCGGGATGATACCTCCCAAATGACAATTCAAATATTTCGCAAGTTCATAAACCTGAGTTTTCCATAAATCAGCAATAGGAGCAAGAAATCCGCTAAGATCTCCGTATAGCGTTGTATATCCCACTGTCATTTCAGACTTATTAGCGTTGCAAGTAAACACGCCCTTAAACGCAGCAGCCCAAGCAGCCAATACCCTGCTAGAACGATCTCTTGCTTGAACATTTTCTAACATAAAACTAGTCAAACCCTCATGATGATATGTTTCAACGGCACAAGGAATACCATTTTTATCAATGCCTCTTTCTACAGTCTTGCCTAAATCAAAAATAATCTGAGAGTCCGTCAAATCTACGCTTTTTTCAATTGGAGTAACAATATACTTGCATCCAATGTTTTCAGCGAGTTTCTTAGCTGCATTCTTGGTTAAATCTGAATTATACCTACTTGGCATATTAACCAATAGTATATTCTCTTTGGGCAAAATCTGACTCATAATAACCGCTACAACCGCAGAATCAATTCCCCCAGAAGCCCCTATTACCACCTTATTAATTCCAAATCTCTCCATGAATTTCTGAGTGCCATACTTAATAGCATTATAAAGCTTCTCAGTGTCATCTCTAAAACCTATCATCTTTCCAAATTCGGCATCAGTATCAATTTCAAAAATCTGACATGCTTCTTCGAAGGAATAACGAATATCTAATTGATTTCCAACCTTATCATAAATACAACTTTTGCCATCAAAAGTGTATACCGTTTTGCCGTTATCCTGAATACCTACGCAGTTTACATAAACCATCGGCTTACTATATTGTTTACATCTTGCCGAAAATAATCTATTTCTTTTGCTATTTTTGCCGTCAGTAAAAGGAGAACAAGAAACATTAATAAGAATATCAGATTTATGAGCAAGAAGATTAATAGGTGACATAGAGTAATCAGTGTCCCAACCATCTTCACACAAAATACAACCTATACGAACGCCATTTTTTAAATGATAAGGAGCATAAGCTTCTTCTATGGGAATAAAATCATCTTGAATTAACTTGCGATAACTATAGAAATGACGATTATCTTCGAATTCCCTATATTCAGGCATCAATGTTTTCTTAGCAGTAAAATCAAATGCATCGTTCAACTTTAAAAGACCATCTTCGGCAACAAAACAAGCGTTATACTTACGAACCCTTCCATCTTCGTTTTTTCTGTTAAAATCTACATCGATATTTCCCCAAACAATAACAATACCTTCAGCAGCTTGACGTATTCTGTCTCCGCAAGCAATACACTCATTTAAAAAAGACGTTCTTTCCCAAATATCGCCTATCATGTATCCACTTATGCAGAGTTCTGGGAAACATATGATTTCCGCACCATCAGATTTAGCCTTAGCAATCATTTCTAGCATTTTTGCCGTGTTAACCTGAGGCAATCCGGGCTTTACTTCCATTTGGGCTAAACAAATTTTTATTTTCATGAGAATAATTATAGCAGAAAAATTTAAAAAAGCAAGAACTACTTTTTAAGATATAATTCAATAGCTTCATCAATAGAATTAACAGGCGTAGCACCATCAAGACATCCAAGCATCCAAGACGGCATTTCCTCTTCTTTTACCCCATCTAAGAAATAAACGATATCTTTTCCAAGCCAAGCCGCCGTAGTCACTTCACTTATGGTTCCAGCTCCGTCAAAAACTGCACTATCAATTTTAACAAAAAAATACTTGGAAGTGGAAACGCTAATCATATCCTTCATTACGAACTTCTGTTTCATCCATGTTTTATATTCTGGATCAGTCTTATTAAAAGGAATGTCTGCCTTGTCTGGAATTATAACCCTGAATTTTTTGTGAAGACCCCTGTATATTTTCTTGCGCCACGTATCAGGATCATCAGATTTTTCTATGCTGCCACTTAAATAAAGAGAATGTTTTGGTTCGTGCATTTTTACTCCAATCAACAAATCATACCATTATTATCTATGTGCCCACTACATTCGTTATCAAAACACCAAGCGGCAAACTCAACACCACATTTGTCATACAAAGATTCTTCGATATTAAACCTCATATCTTTACCACATGCTGGACAAGAATTTTTCCATATTATCGCATTATTACAAAATTCAAAAACTTCTTCGGAACCTATTATTCTGCTGTCTTGAAGTTTTTTTATTAGCGATTTTTCAGGTTCGTGCATTTTTATCTCATTGATTTATAGCAGTATTATACAGATTTTAATTATCTGTCAGCAAATTTTTTACAGGTGGCTTCTACATCTATTTTTAGAAAGATATCGAGATTTAAAGATTTGTCATCCAAGTAAAAATCAGCATATATTTTATGAAGAGCAAATATGTCGCCTTCTTTTTCCTTTTCTTTCATATATTTTAACTGGGAAGAAGTATTATCATTAATTGCGTCAAATTCTATACCAGCTTCTTTACATCTTGCAACAGCTTCTTCAAGAGATTTACCTTCACGACAGGTCCACAAGGCAATTTCAGATCCGTGTTTTTTAAACTCTTTTATTTTATTAACGATATCTTCTTTGAAATCACCATGTTCAGGGAAAACGTTTTCACAGATCGTCCCATCGTAGTCACATGCAATTATAAATGGCATATCCACCTCAATATATTTCTGTCGCTAATGTTTTTACGTTTCTATATGTATACTCTTTACGTTCCCAAATACAAAACATAACCCTTCCAAAATCAAATATATAACGATTCAAATACCACTTTCCACCCATAAGCTTTCTAAACCATTTATAATCTGCTAATATGTCATAGATTACATTCATAAATAAATGAGAGAATGTAATATATAATACTACATTCTCTCATAGTTATCCTTTCTTATTTAACATCTTTTGTCTGCAACCTTAGAAGCAGCAAAAGAATCTGGTTTAATCACATACATGAATCCTTGCGATGCCACTAGTCCAACCAACTCTTCCTTATACTGCGAAGACCTCCACTTTAAGTTGGGATTTACGTCCAAGTGTACCTGAATAATAGATTTGTTATTAATCCTAGAATCCAAGTGCCAAGCTACTTCCAAAGACCTCATAGCCTCCAAAAGCAATCTCTGCCTCAATCTGGTCTTGTCCATGAAAGGAACCTTATCAGTACTCATAATTACTGCTCCTCCACGACCCATATGATAAGCAATAAGAACAGAGGTAAATTTACAAATTCTATTTTTGCAATAATTCTGGCTGTCAGTACCAACCATGAAAAAATCTTCCCTATGGGCGTCGATAAATTCATCAATACTGACTTTCCTTTTTCCATCAAATGATCTCCAAGTCCACTCTGCAAATGGAGCATATGATCTATTGTCTTCCCTCTTAAGATACTTCTCTTTTACTCTGTTCTCTCTCATTTTATCTCCTTTCTTACGACCACATACTTTCTCTTACCTCTATCGCTAATTTAAGCATCTCTTGCTCTTCTTTTTCTAACTTGTCCGTAAGTTCACCATACCTGTCACTCATTGGACATTCATTAATTTCTTTCTCCCTCTCAGGATACTTTTTCCACCAATTATAAACCTTTAATATATTTTGATCTATCTCATATTGCCTTTTTAATCCTTCTAATTGCCCATAAGGATCATTAGGCTCTCCCATTTTTACAAGCTCTTCTTTTTGCCATTTTACCTGCTCCTCATATTCTTCCGGAGTCCAATTAGGAGACATATCATTTTCTACAAACCACTCTACAAGATCCATAACTGCATACAACATCCTCTGATCGGTATCTATCCAAGAAGTAGGCGTTAATTTGGTCTTTACGATATGAAACTTATGACCAAAAAAACGATACCAAATTGGAGAAACATGATCCCTTATCCATCGGTAACAAGGCCAATAGAATTTATCTTTAAATTTTTCCCAAGCAGTTTCTTCGGTATCTTCTTTTATAATATCAACTAGGTTCATTTTTATTCTCTCTTTCTTTGTCTATTTTTTTAATCTCTTCTATTTCCAACCCGTATCTTTCATACATTTCTTTTTCACTTAATATCGCACCTTCATCTTTTAGAATATGTATTTCTGCCGCCTTAGCCGCTTCATCTCCCCATTT
>Ga0187886_1002372_pt1 | contig 15257 bp, 13 predicted proteins | sample June2016WEW_20_1_FD_133001 | JGI IMG/M metagenome (GOLD analysis project Ga0187886, IMG submission 133001) | Peatland microbial communities from SPRUCE experiment site at the Marcell Experimental Forest, Minnesota, USA - June2016WEW_20_150 | ecosystem: Environmental > Terrestrial > Soil >... | reverse complement strand
GCCAAAGAAGCAATCCTACGAGCACACGACACTACAATAGAGATTAGACTAGAGTTCGAACGCAAACTCTTCTACACATTATTCGCAACGAGCGACAGCAAAGAGGGCATGTGTGCCTTCTTAGAGAAGAGAAAACCAGTCTTCAAAGGAAGGTAACACGAGAATTAGTTAGATTAATGCAGAGTCGTGCCGCCGTCCAACACAAGCGTCTGTCCATTAAGGAATGATGAATCGTCAGAACATAGAAAGACCAGTGTTCGTGCAACCTCTTCCTGCGATCCGAACCGTTTCACCAAGTTTTCCTCTCGAGCAACTGAGAGCTCCTCCTTGTTCAGTTCCAGCGTCCAAGTTGTCTCCACGTTACCAAGTGCAACCGTGTTCACACGTACGAATGGCGAAAGTTCAAACGCAAGCGCTTTCGTGAGACCAATAACACCTGCCTTAGCAACTGTAAATGCGAACCCTCTATCATGACCAGAGAGCGCTGGCGTTGAACTCACGTTAACGATCACACCCTTCTCCTGCCTGATCATGTGAGGAGCAACTGCTCTGGCACAAAGAAATGAACCGAAAAGATCCACGTTCAACGGCTTGAAGAAATCCTCCGCCGTCAATTCGAATAATTTCTTATTCCATTCACCCCGAGCCGGATAACCTGCCAAATTCACGAGAACATCAATTCTCCCAAACTCCTTGATGGTCGAATCCACCATGTTCTGAACTTCTGATTGCACATTTTTCATGTTCGTGAAGTCAATTCTTGCCAAGAGCGACCTTCGCCCCAGTGCGACCACTTCTTCCTTGAGTAGGTTAGATTCATTCTCATTAGATCGATAGTGGATGATAACATCTGCACCCTCTCTGGCAAAAGCTTTGACAGTTGCCCTGCCAATTCCCCCACTTGACCCGGTTACGATGGCAACCTTGCCAGCCAATCGCAACATAATCCCACACTCGATGAAAGAAGACAACCTCAGCTAAAACATTAGCCAAGCAGCAGCCTTGGACGAGAGGAAGTTATTTAATTCAAGAGATTATGGTTTGAGATGAAGTGGTTGAGCCTTCCCAAAATAACCCTTAATTATAGCGTCTCAGTGCAAGCTGAAGCTTCAGCTCGGAGTCAGGATTGATGAGTGAATTTGAAACGTCTGTTAGCTATGGTAAGTATTTACGTTGAATCTCCTGCATTAGTCTCCGTAATCCAAGCTGTTTCCCAATTGCCCAATGTAGAAGAACTGTACGAAGTAACCGGCGAATATGACATTGTCACACTTGTCTCAGCGACGGACATAGAAGAATTCAGAGACCTACTGCAAAACAAGATTCAGAAAATTAGCGGAGTAAGAAGCACAGTATCATCTATTGTAATGCATACACATAAGAGTCCACAGCAGGAATCTGAATATTAATTCTGAAGCATTTAATTTCTTGGAATAAAATGTCGAGTCAATATGATACCAACTCGTTGAGTCCGTGAGTTTCAAGAATTCTGAAGAAAGAAAATTCAAGAGTCGTTGTGAGACTAGAAGAGCAAACGATAATACTAAATATGCGGCACACGTGTGGGTGCGCTCTAACTAAGTCGGAGTCAAGGATTGATGATTGAGTTTGGCACGTCTCCTCGCTTTTGTAGATATCTTTGTAGAGTCGCCCGCACTGAACGACGTAGTTAAAGCGCTCAAACAATTACCTAACGTAGAAGAACTGTACGAAGTAACCGGAGAATTCGATGTCGTCACGCTTGTTTCAACAGCTGACATAGAGGAATTCCGAGACTTCCTTAACAACAAGATACTGAAGATAAAAGGCGTAAAGAGCACAGTAACCTCCATCGTGTTAAGCGCACCAAAAGGCCCTAGAAACGGACAGGGTGCCAAATCAACCTCACAATAACGACCCTCTCCGGAGAATCCTAGGAGATTAAAGAGTACTGAATCCCATTGATCGATTTCATTCAAGCGTCAGTCGTAATCCTAATCATCGCCATAGTGCTTGTGTTAGGTCGTCTTCTAGCTCCTTATGTCAGACGGGTTTTCGCTCGCGCACCAACCCGCCTTGACAGATTCTTGAATCCTTTTGAGAATCTGGTCTATAGGCTCGGCGGCGTGAACTCAAACCATTCAATGAATTGGAAAGAATACTCAATATCGGCCATAATACTCAACAGTTTCCAGATGGTATTCGCCTTCCTCATTTTCCTCTTCCAAGATCGGCTACCGTTGAATCCTCAGGGATTCCCAGGTTTAACATGGGATCTCGCGTTTATGCAAGTCATCTCATTCGCAACTAATACTAATCTTCAGCATTACAACGGCGAGAGCACGCTTTCGTACTTGAGTCAAATGACAGCGGTTCAATTTCTACAATTCACCTCTGCTGCAACCGGGATTTGCGTCGCAATAGCCATGGTAAGGGGTTTCACTGCAGGCTCCAAGGATTTGGGAAACTTCTACGTTGACTTTGTGAGATCCCTGACGAGAGTATTGTTCCCCTTATGCTTAGTAGCATCATTAATCTTCGTTTGGCTCGGGATACCTCAAACTCTTAGCGGCTATACCCTTGTGAAAACAGTGGAGGGCACGACACAATTAATCTTAGTCGGTCCTGTCGCTTCTCTAGTTTCCATCATGCAAATCGGCACTAACGGCGGAGGATATTATGGAGCCAATTCAGCGTATCCTTTTCAGAATCCAAACCCTGCATCGGATATTCTCGAAATTCTCCTAATGCTGCTCATGCCAACTGTCTTGTGTTTTGTCTATGGGGAGATACTGGGGAAGAAGAGGGAGAGCAGACCGATACTGTGGGGCTCTTACGCACTCTTCGTAATTGACCTCGGCATAGCGTTTATCCCTAACCCGACGTTGGGTCCGGGAATGGAGGTTAGATTTGGGGGATTCTTCTCAGCTTTTTGGACGGTTGTCACGACTGCTGTAACGACAGGGTCTGTCAATGCATCGCTCTACGGCATGCATCCATTCGTTATACTATCCGCTTTCATGGGTATGTTGATTCAGGCGACGCCTGGCGGGAAGGGTGTGGGATTGATGTATATGATCATGTACGTCATCATCACCGTATTTGTTGTCGGCCTCATGTCGGGGAGAACCCCAGAATATTTGAGAATGAAAATCACCGCGAGAGACGTTATGCTTGTCATGGTTACCTTCCTAGTTCACCCAATCATTATCCTAATTCCAACAGTACTCTCATACTCGACAGGAGCAGCCAATGCCATAGGAGCCGGAAGCGATTCCCTAGGTTTTACTCAGGTTTTGTACGAATTCACAACTGCTGCAGCAAACAACGGCTCAGACTTTTTTGGCGCATCCGCTAATACGCCATTCTTCAATATTTCAACTGGCTTAGTAATGTTAGCAGGTCGATACGCTCCAATATTTTTGCTGCTCGCTCTTGCAGGGTCTATGATCGGGAGGAAGAGAAGCCCTGAGGTTGGATTGAAAACTGACAGTATAGTATTTTCCATTGTTCTTGTAGGGAGTACACTAATTCTAGTTGTTTTAACATTCTTTCCATTTCTAGCGCTTGGCCCAATTTTGGCATTCTTCCAAGGTCACCTAAACGGTTTCAGTTGACCATGAAAGGTGAATGAAATGTCAGTCAAGAGTAATCTGATTGGATCTTCGGCAAGAGCAATTTCAGGCAAGACATTGATCGATTCCTTGGTTAGACTTAATCCGGTTTCATTGATTGCGAATCCGGTTATGTTTGTTGTTGAACTCACTTTCTTCGTCGTTGCAGGTATGGCTGTCTATCCGCAAGGATTCTTTCCTGTGGCTAGCCCGAATGAGAGAATATTCTACGTGGAAGTCGCGATCATATTGCTCGTCACCGTCTGGTTCAGTACGCTCTCCGATTCCTTGGCTGAGACGCAAGCAAGGAACACTGCTAACAGTCTCAGAAAGCTGGAAACGGAGACCATGACTAAGAAAATAGTAACAGACAAAGGTGGAGAACCGACATTTGTTCTAACGCCTTCCAATCAGTTGAGACGTGGGGACATGATCCTGCTTGAGAAAGGTAACGTAATTCCGATAGATGCAGAGGTTACCCAAGGTATTGCAATGGTTGATGAATCTCTTCTCACAGGTGAATCCGTCCCCGTTAGAAAGGCACCCAGTGATCCATTGATCGGAGGATCAAAACTAATCAGCGATACACTAACCGCCAGAGTCACCGTAAATCTTGAAGACAGTTACATCAACCAAATGATTCGATTGGTGGAATCATCAAAGAGACCAAAGACCCCTAACGAAAAGGCCGTATCACTAGTTTTGATAGGATTTACTGCAATCTTCACCATAATCCTATTTGCGCTTCTCGGACTGACAGTTGTGCTAAGGCTCGGAGCAGATCTTTCAGTTCTAATCGCGCTGTATGTATGTCTCCTACCTACCACTATAGGCGCGCTTCTTCCAGCAATCGGCCTCTCCGGGATGTCGAGATTATACGCTCGAAAAATAGTCGCAAAATCAGGTAGAGCAATTGAAACGGCGGGCGATACAGACACCATTTTACTTGACAAGACTGGCACGATTACTGTTGGAAGTCGACAGGCGATCGAGTTCATACCGTTCAAGGGGCATTCAGAACGAGAAATCGGCGAGGCAGCATTCCTGTCCTCTTGGCATGATGACACGCCCGAAGGTCGCAGCATCATCAGACTAGCTTACAATAGTGCCATGATACCAAAAGAAATGAACGCTTTGGCTCTCTCTGAATCTTACGAATTTTCTGCAACTACTAGGACGAGTGGTGTAAAGTTAACTGGAGGCAGTGGCTTCATGCTGCCAAAGGCGTCTCAGGAAAGAATACGATTCAGAAGAAAATTCACAGATTCCCTCAACGGCATAACAGGAAACGAGATTGAAATAATCAAAGGAGCCCCAGACGCCATAAAGGAAATTACGCATTCATGTCCAGCTGACTTCGACTCTGCGATCAACAAGATTTCTGATGCGGGTGATAGCCCAGTCGCCATTTCGAAGAACCGTGAAATAATTGGAATCATTCGACTGAGAGACGTTTTGAAGACTGGCATAAAAGAAAAAATTCAAGATCTCAAAGCTATGGACATACGACCCGTAATGATAACCGGGGATCATCCCCTTACTGCCAAGAGCATCGCATCCGAAGTTGGAATAGACGAGTACGTGCCGCAGGCGAAGCCCGAAGACAAGCATCAAATCGTTCTCCGCGAACAAGCCAACAATAGGATCGTTGCAATGATTGGTGACGGAACAAACGACGCACCCGCTTTAGCCGTTGCTGATGTCGGCTTGGCCATGAACTCCGGAACTCAAGCAGCAAAGGAAGCCGCAAACATGGTTGACCTCGAATCAAACCCAGCCAAAATCATCGACGTCGTCATGCTTGGGAAACAGCTTCTCATGACACGTGGGGCAGTGACCACCTTCAGTATAGCAAACGACGTTGCAAAATATTTTGCAATAGTACCAGTACTCTTTGCAGTAGTACCAGAACTACAGACCATGAACATTCTACATCTTGGATTACAAAGCGCAGTACTCTCAGCACTGATCTTTAACGCGATCATAATTCCGCTTCTAATTCCATTAGCCATGAGAGGCGTCGCCTTCAAGCCTTCGAGCACAATGAAGATTTTTCTGATGAACACATTGATCTATGGTGTTGGCGGAGTAATAGTGCCATTCGTTGGAATCAAACTAATTGACGTATTCATAGCCATGCGCTTCTAGAGGATTAGAAAAATGAGCGATAATAAGCAAGTATACGGACCAGCAATTAGACTCGCGGTCATCTCCCTCGTCATTTGCGGCTTACTCTTTCCTATCCTCGTAACTGGACTAGCGCAGATTATTTTTCCATATCAAGCTAATGGTGAGATAGTGCAGTTTCACGGCCATGCTGTTGGTTCCTTGTTGATTGCTCAGAATTTTACGTCCCCCGTCTTCTTTCAACCTCGAAACGCAAGTGATTCAGCCTCAGGAGTAGACCCTGACATAACGCTTCAGGACGCTTACTCTCAAATTCCTCGAATACACAACACGACAGGGATTTCTATAGACGCACTCAAACAGCTCGTTGATGCAAACGTCGAGAGAACAATATGGATTACCGGAGAACCATATGTGAACGTACTCAGGCTAAATCTAATTTTAATTGATAAATATCCTTCGACTTTCCAATTATTTGGCTAACACACATAATCATTCACAACAGTTCATAACACAAATCAATATCCCTTCTTCAGAGACGCTGAGTTTGGTACGCCTCGGCCTTGACAATTCACTTGCTCATCCGAAGCAGTTGCGTATAATAGGCACCCATTCTTGACGAGGTTAGGAAGCCAAAGATGAGTCGATCAAATAGTTCAACCCAGTCTCAACCAATGCTTGTTACAAGTGTATTACTACTTCCATTACGTGTCTTCATGGGAATAACTTTCCTGTACGCTGGAACTCAGCATTTGACTGATCCCACTTACTTCAACACATCAAAGCCTGGATATATTGGACATTTAATCGTCCAATATGCGGTAGGTTCGCCGCTGCATGATTTTCTTCTAAGCGTTGCAGAGCCCAATGCGTTTGCGTTCGGTTATCTGGTTGCAGTAGGTGAAATGTTGATCGGCGTAGCAGTCCTGCTAGGTCTACTCTTCAGAATTGCCTCTCTCGCTGGTCTCCTATTGAACTTCATATTCTTTCTATCAGCCACATGGAACGCTTTTCCTTTCTATTTCGGTTCAGACATAGTTTTCGTCTTTTGTTGGTTGACAATGCTCCTCACTGGACCCCAGCCCCGGATGAGTTTGGACGGCGCTCTAGCTGATCACTTCAAGTCATTGCGGTGGTTAATCGTAGCAAAATCAATCCAGATAGAAAGCAACAGCGAAATACTCGAAGAGCGAGCAAAAGTTCAGCAAGTCCCCATACCAGAAGATGCGAAACTGTACCCGAAGCAAGTATACGAAATAAACAGGTCATTTGACCGAATAAAGGACCAATTTGTTGCCCATCAAGAGACGCAGACAATATTGGAATTTGTGCGGGCATTCGTCATCAGTCTCGGCGTAGATAGGAAAGACGCAGCTAAAATCCTGGAAGGGCTGAAGAACCTCGTCATGAGGCCACCAGATTCAACATAGGAATGGAAAACATGTCAGGTGAATTGACGAATTTTGCGAAGAAACTGAAGGAGAAATATCAATTGAATGTACCTGAAGACGTTATTGCTAGTGTCTACAGCTCAAAGCCAAAACTCCCGATTTTGCTCTCAAGAGCCACGTTCCGGCCGGACATGATTAGAAGCCGTCCTGAAATCAGGATACAGAAAAGACGAGGGAATTTTCTGCGGAACATTCTCGGAGTAATGGCACTGTCGGTGCCGGCGTTAATGTGGATGAAAGTTGCTTGGTTCTCTCCTCAAACGAAAGTCCCAACATACGTAAGTCAACAAGCAAGCGGGCGTCTCTTAGCTAATGCCGCAAGCATTCCAGTGAACCAATCTCTCACTTTCAATGATCCTACATATGGACCATTCCTTCTCGTCCATCTTGATAATGGACAGTTTGTGGCCTACAGTTCAATCTGTACTCATGCTGGATGCCAAGTACAGTTCAATCCTTACGCTAAAGAGATTACATGCCCCTGCCACGGAGCGGTCTTTAACCCGTATAACAATGCCCAAGTCGTTGCAGGACCAGCTCCATTACCATTACGGAACATACCGATACAATATGACTCTGCCAAAGGGAACATTTACCTGGCGAACTGAACGCCGACTTGGTCCTCTCAATTCTCATCCAAGTTTGATTTCTCGATCAATATCGCTGCGTGTTAACTTTTACTCGTTTGCGTCGTAGTAGAGAGAGTGAAGCTAACAGCACCAGGAATGAAACGATTCCTAGGGTTTGGAGTTCAGGGATTTGAGTGCCGCTCTGACCGATATAAATCTCGAACGCTCCGCTGCTAGAGCCACCACTGGGAGGGCCCAAAAGCAGCCATAACGCTCTTTGCGAATATGGGCCTAGATGATTCGGAAGCATGCTGTGGCCGATGAAGGTTCCACTTATTGCAGCGTCTTCTGTGATACTCACGCCCGATTTTGCGGTTGTTCCTGGGATGTTATGAAATGACTCGCCTAACAGCAATCCATCTGGCGGTGGATAATAGACCATGCTGGTATACCAATTTACCATATCGACTTCAACACTCCAGCCTCCCACGTAGTATGGACTACCAAGAATTCCTGCGTTCTGGAAGTATGGATAAGTCATTTCATCCACTTCGAAGTTGAATCCTCCTCTTTTTCTGTATAGTTGATTTGGAGTTCTGAAGACTGGGTCACCATAGTATAGGCGAGTAATCTTAGATCCAGAAGCAGGCACCAGTGGTAAACCTGCTGTCTTGATGCGGAGCAATGTGGATCCTGCTGGGACATAGTTTGTTGAGTTCTCTGAACTATCGCCCGCTCCGAAGGGTGCGCCGTTAGTTCCGTCCGCTGCCTTGACTGTTCCAGTTCCAGCCGTGTAGACGCCTTCGCTTGACATCCATTCCGCGGCGAGTCTTCCTTGCTCATCAAAGAATCTTACTCGAGCTGATGCGTTAGCCGGAAGGCTGGTGATTATTTGTTCCTGCTTGAATACAATGTCCATGCTGAGAGTGACTCCGATAATGAGATTGATCTTTGCGTTGGCCACTTGGCCAGGCTGTGCGTAGACTGACACATAATTCGACTGAACGTAACCGTAGGTCCATGCTCTCAAATCGTACTGCCCTGCTGGAAATGCTGTTGGCAGATAGGCGAAGGATGCCCTATCGATAGCGTTGAATGGTGCCAATACGAAGTCTGTGTATCCTCCAACATTCTGGTATTCCGCTTCCTCTCCGAAGAACGCCCAGTTTGCATTATCGTTCGGAGCGATGTTCTGTCCTCCTCCATTTACTTGCAAAGAATTTGTTGCACTATTCTGGAATAGGTTTGATCCTGGACAAAGAGGGTGGATACCGAATTTAATACACCCACCGCCAAGGGCTACGTTCGCCATAAAGGCTGGTTCGTCGCCTAATGCATCGACAAAGTGATCACTTTGGTAGAGCGCCATATCTATTTCTTGTCCATTCCAGAGCCAATTCCTAGCAACTGGTGGCGTTTCCCAGTCTACACTGGAAATGGTCACCTGAAAGCCGGCGCCACGATATAGATGGTCACTCATGCCGGTTGGGTTTCCGCTCAGGGCTACTGACACCTGTGTCGGGGTTGCCTGAAGGTAGCCTGTTGCCCAAAGCATTGGGTTGTAAGTGCCAGGTGGGATTCCATAATTTTCACCGTTCCAAGTGTCGTTTATTCCACCAAATTGGATGATTGCAACGCCTGTTCCTATAGAATTGCTGTTAAGACCCGACGGGTCATTGGGATCACTGATCGTAGACTGCTTGGTCAGTACTGTAGAGTACCCGTTGTGTCGGTAGTAGAAAGTTCCCGTCTTATTGGAGATCGTAAGACCCAATGAGGTCACGTTGAATGACCAGATGGCGCCATTTGAGTCCTTTAGGGCGCCGTACAGGTAGCCTGCACCCGTGTTTATCGTGCTCGTCATCTGAGTGTCCTGTAAATTATGGAAATATACCGTCTCGTTAACCCAGCTACTTAATCGCAGGTCGACCGGTAGAGCAATGTCTCCAGCCCATTGATTCGCGGTCACGTCAAATGGGTATTCCTGAAATGAAGATCCGTCAACGCCAGATTGTACATACCCAGACACCCATGCTCGAAGATAGTATCGTCCTGGCGTCAATCCGTTGACCCAAGTTGCGAACACTTGCCGCACATGACCATCCAGGTCTCTGGGCGCTCCGTATTGTGCTTTGGAACCGAATTGGAAATGAAATGCATCGGTTGAGCCCCCTTTCACAAACCAATGTTGCGGTGGTCCAACTCCCTGTGGGTCTTGGGTTTGCTTCTGAGATGCGCCGTTGCCCAATGGATTTCCGGGGCCAGTTGCTACTTGATAGAACCAGGGTGTTGCGGCTGATGGGCCTGCGTAATATCCTAGACTTGGTACATATTCATGCCATGGAAAAGCAATGGAGCCCCCGCGACGGGGGTCGCCGCATGAACCAGCATGTGAGCCTCCCATGTAATTCTCCTGACCGCCAGCAATGCAAGGTAGGGGGGACCACGAGACTAAGTTGGCTTTAGGATCGGGAAGATGATTGTTCGTCGGCTGATCATACAGTTCGATTTCAATAAACGAGTTGTCCGGCCAAGGTTGTTCTCCTATCTGATGTTTACTGTACACGTCGCCGTGAATCATGACTCCAGGGTTCAAGCTTGCGTCAAAGTGCAGTGATTGGCCTGGTAGCATTGTGACGCCTGGGCTGACGAGTTCCATTGGATATCCGGCTGCTTGAGCATAAATATCATAGGTGCCTGCGGCGATGCCTTCTATGTCGTATTGGCCGTTGGCGGTTGCGTTGAAATACCCCATTGCATCAAAACATCCTGGTCTAATGGGTTGCGAAGGTGCTGGGCAAGAGTACAAAGCAGTGCCCGTGCTCGGGTCAATTTTTCCCGTCATGTGAGCCCATACTCTACCAGCCTCCTGCATTGCGGAGCCACTGTATAGAGTTGAGTAACCGCCGTATCGGACAGTTCCCGTGAGTGAAGCTGGATCAATTTCGGCATTAACAGTCAGTTGTGGCCAGTTTTCTGTTGGAACCCAACTATTTGGCTGCTCACCAGTCGAGCTTAATGTTGAGTATAGATACATTTTGAAGAAATATGTGCCTGCAATTAAAGGTGCCAGAACGCCGTTTATTCTAATGTAATAATACTCATTTGCTTTCGTAAAGTTGATGAATTGATGATGCGTATTCCCATCAGCAGTCACTGAGACGATTGTCCATCCAGGACCATACCTGTCTTCGGCTGAGAGGGTTCTTACGATTATGTTTGCATAATTATTGGTTAACGTTGAAACAACTTGTTCTGGTAGAATGTTACCAAATTCTGGCGGAACCAAAATCGCTAACGTATCCCACCCTAAACAATGCCTCGGTAGGGGAGGACAGATGGAGCCCGATGCAGAGAGTGCAAAGATTACATCTCCAACGGAACCAGCAAGTACACTGTTAGGCCAAATATTTCCAACCAAACCAGGATTTTGAACGTCAACGCTTTGAGAAAACGCTAGTCCAGGTTTCACGTTAGTCCTCACGTCAGAGTTACCATGCGCCATAGTAGGCAAAGTACCGATAACGAAAATTATTATGATAAGGGCGCCCGCAATTTTCCTACTCATCAGAATCAATACGCAATCCATTGCACTTATAGATAGACTACTCTACGATATTTCCATCCATGGAAACGATATTTCCATACTTGTTTGGTTTGAACGACAGTTGCATGAGAAATGCACATTGCCAGATGGCTGGGATTGGCACAACATGAATTAGCTGATTTGTTATGAGCGTTGACAATATTTTCGACTGAAGAAATATACCAATAATAGCGAGCATGATATAGATGGAGATGATTCTTCATTGACATCAAATCCTTTACGCGAAAAGTTGAAGATGATTCTCGACACATTTGACAGTCTTTCAAGACAAGGAGGCATAGTGGATAAGGACACATTGCTATTTGCTCTGCACGGGAAGGTTGAGGTATCGGAAGCTTTGGAACTGATCGACTATCTAGTTAGGGAAGGCATTCTACAGGCTCCTCGGCCTGATGTTCTGGAGAAATCTTGAACTCATAGTTCAGATTCGAGCGTAGATGTTGTCTGATTGTAGGCCTCTGCTTGAAATTTCCTGGTCGATCTGTTTGAGCAGCAATAGTCTCTTGTAGGTTGGCGGGTGCGTGGCGAACATCTCATTTACCGAGGACCACTTTGACTGAGCCTCATGCTCCATAGCCAGTTCAAGCTCGTGCTCATCCAAAATCCCATCATGATCTAGATCGTAGTTGCCCTTCTGACTCATGATATCCTGAACCTCCTGCTTGGCTAGAGATGGATCTGAAATGTAGAGCGCCCGTGCTCCATGCGCCTCTTGCGGACTCAGCGATAAGCCGTATGTGATACGGGTTAGCGCGCTCTCCAGATTTCTTGGAGCTCCAGTTAGGTACGCGGAGAAGGCGTCAGCAAAATGTTCTCTCAGTCTACTAAGGCGCAGCACAAGGAGTTGCGAAATAAAATATACGATGAGCGCTATGACTCCGGCGGCAATGATTAGGATTCCTGCGTTGTTATCACGATTTCTGCTCCGGCTGCCACCGACCATGCTTGTATAGAACGCCATCCGAACGATTGTGTAGGCAATCAATGGGATTGCGGAGAGGAAAGTCATTACAATAGAATCCTTATGTCGAATATGCCCCAGTTCATGCCCAATCACACCCTCTATCTCGCTCTCGTTTAATTCCTTAAGCAACCCTACGTTAATCGCCAGAGTCATGTTGTTAGTCGAGTTGCCGAAGACGAAGGCGTTAGGCGTTTGATCTGGCACTATGGCTATCCGCGGTTGTTTCACACGCGCCGCGTTCGCAAGCTTAGCTACGGCGCCTTCCAACCACGGGTTCTGGCCGGGTTGGAGATATTGCAGGTGAGTAGTCGCTCTAACGATGTATGGGCTGATGAGGAATTGTATAAACATGAAGAGAAGCGCGATGACGAAAGCGCCGATCAGTGTAGTTGTAGGGGTTAGTGATAGGTCAGTTGCATAGCTGAAGAAGTAAGAAACCACGCCAATGAAGGCAACAAAGATTCCGAGTGTTATGAAGATCGTAATCAGCATCGTGCCTTTCAGTTGACTGAGATTAGCCAAATCGAAGACAACTCTGAGAATTGTTACGGCTTTAAGCACGTACAATTTAAAGCATAACTGTTCGGCTCTTGAGGTGAGCCAACCATGGTCGAAGTTGCAAGTCAGATCAACTGCTCACATTGCGGCGGTCCCTTACCTGTTCAACCGGGCGAAATACTCGTCACCTGCAACTACTGCGGCTTCACCAGCGTTATTGAAACTGGTAAAGCCTTCGAGTTCGAGCACTCACTCATAATGAACACCCTTCAAGCCGATCTGGTCTTTGCGAGGGTGCGCAATTGGATGGGCAACAGTTTCATGGCACCTAAGGATTTCTCGAAAAAATCTTCCCTAGCGGAGCAGAACCTTGTGTACCTTCCATTCTGGGTTGTCAGCGGCGAAGCTTCAACTCAGTTTAAGGGAATTTTTGAGCGCGTCGCTCCAGCCGTAGAGAAAGACGGAGAGATCACCAATCACTACGATTGGCTTGTATTGGCGCGTAGGGAGAGTGACTTTCCAACAAGAGCCTACCACATCTCGCTGTCTGGTAAGATTCCGTTTGAAGCAACAAAGGTTGACAGGGGCGCCAAAGTTCTGAATAGCGAGATGGAGTCTGATGAGGCAGTTCAGCAGGCTAAAGATGAGATTCAGAACTTACACGAATATTTAGCTAAGGAGAAAGTGGACCGAGTCGTTGACGTCAAGACGAGCATGGACGTGACAGGAACTTACTACCTGCACTCGCCCGTCTGGTTCATTACGTACGAATACAAGAATTCCAGGTATCGAGTCCTCATGGATGGAGCGTCAGGTGACGTAATCAAAGGCGACGTTCCAAAGGAGGAATTCAAACTATTCTAACCCGACCTTCACATGGAAGCCCCTTCAAATCCTTAAATGCGAATTCTCGAAGTCAGGTAGAGGTAGATGACTTTGGCAGCCAAGCCACCTATGGAAAGAGTCCAAGAGAGCGAGCGTCCATTGGAGAGATTAATGCTCGTTCTACCAGGCTTTCGAGGATACAAGCTGAGAGAACAAAGACGAGAGGCAGATCGCATCGTTAGAAGCTACATTTACGAGTTAATGAAGCATACACGAGACGACCTCACAACCTGCCTACAGGCGTTGATTGACAACAAGCTTACGGAGCTAGTTGAGCCCATGAACCGCTTGATCGCCAAGACGGACACAGTGGCTGAGAAAATCAACCACGCCTCTTACGGTTACGCTGGATTCTTCGATTCAGTAAGAATCGAGGAACCAGACCTCGACCGAATGCTAGGATACGACTCTCAACTGATGGATCTGGCGAGGAAGACTTCTGATATGACTACGGCACTCCGAGGCGACCTGACTCAAAACAGGTTGGATGGCGTGCGTAACACTGAGGTGCAGATTGATGGCTCAATAAGTAGTTTGGAGCTCGCTTTCGATCAACGAAAATCAATCATTGAAGGAGTAAAGGTGTAGGCACCATGCCGCAAATCATTGAATGGGTTTCAGCTGGAGCTGACGACGTTGTATGGCGTTACCCAGTTGAAGACATCACTTGGGGCGCCCAACTGATAGTCCATGAATATGAGATGGCGGTCTTCTTCAGAGACGGTAAAGCCTATGATACGTTCGGCCCAGGCCGCCACACACTCACAACACTCAATCTACCGTTACTGACCACACTACTCTCACGAATTTCCGGTTTTCAGAAGACACCATTCAAATCTAACGTAATTTTCATCTCTACGAAGCAGTTTGCTGGTAAGTTTGGTAATCGTGCTCAAACAACCGAACTCGCCCCGCTGATGACTTTCGGAACTTTCTGGTTCAAGATTGAAGACGCGACACTATTCGTTAACATGGTCGTGGGTGGACAGAACGCATACTCAACCCCTGACGTCAACAATTTCTTGCGAGGATTCATCAACGAGAAAATGATCGACACTCTCTCCAAGTATGATTTGCGGACAGTCTTCACTAAACTTGATGAAACCTCAAACGAGGTGAAGGCGAACCTTGTAGACTACTTCAAACGTTTAGGCGTTCAGATGGTTGATTTAAAATTCGAAGGAATCGACACTACGCCCGAATTCAGGGACCGCCTCTTCTGGCTGAAGTCAGGAGGCATTTCACCGGATGAAGTGATAAGAATGGAGACTGTGAAGGATGCCGCAGCATCGCTTGGAAAGTCAACCGGGGGAGGGGCCGCGTTCGGCGCAGGTATGATCATGATCCCGCCCCTGTTTCAACCAACACCAAGCAATGCTGGCCCATCAATTATCCTCATCATCTGTCCAAAATGCCAAGCACATATTCCATCAACCTCGAAGTTCTGCCCTAACTGCGGCCAAGACATTAGTTCAGCGCCATCCCAACCCAGTAGCATACCTATCAGAAAATGTCCAAAGTGCGACGCCGTTGTGGCCACCGGCGCAAGTTTCTGTCATGGCT
>Ga0187886_1002370_pt1 | contig 15263 bp, 12 predicted proteins | sample June2016WEW_20_1_FD_133001 | JGI IMG/M metagenome (GOLD analysis project Ga0187886, IMG submission 133001) | Peatland microbial communities from SPRUCE experiment site at the Marcell Experimental Forest, Minnesota, USA - June2016WEW_20_150 | ecosystem: Environmental > Terrestrial > Soil >... | reverse complement strand
TTGCCGGTTTATCTCTTAAGATGCCATTTTCGAAGATTCCAACAGCATGGGGAGCATGAGTAGATTTTGCTAATTGAAACGCTAAGAGTGGAAGTCTCATTCCGACAAAGACCACATCATCGTTACGGATTTCCCGAGAACCCGCAACCACCATCAATTCCTGCATGGTATATCCCACTGTCAAGACTATCTCCGCCCATCAAAATGACAAATGCCAAAGTTCAAATGCCAAATCAAATCCAAAGTGTAACTCAACCCTTCAGGGTTGATTCAACTCAAGGCTAAAGTCTTGAGTTACAAACTTTGACATTCATTTGACATTTGGATTTTGACATTTGAACTTTTTAATATCCCTTTTTAATACCCATATTCCACTGGCATGGATTTTCTATGCCTTTTGACCAAAAGGGATTTCACCTTTTCCTCGCCTACAAGGGTAAGATACTCCCTTCTGTCCTTTACCCCCAAGACCCACTTCCCAAGCCATTTCAGGTACCCCTCTCTTTCCTTTGACTCATGGTGATAGAGGGTATACTTTTCATGGTCTCGATTATAATAGCCTTGGATGGGCGATGGGTGTGCTCCCCACGGTTCAGGGATGACGGCATGGACTAAGAACCCAGGAATAAGGGTTCGGTTTGGATCTCTTCGAATCACTTTTTTACTAACCACTTCTTCCACCACCACAATCACTTTTCGAGCCGCCAGGGCTGCCTCTTTGGTCACACCGCTTCCGCCCCAAAAATGGATATTTCCATCTTCATCCGCCCTCTGAGCTTGAATGATTGCTACATCAGGTTTCAGCGCAGGGACTAAAGCCAGTCTTTCATCTGTATAAGGACATTCCATCTCCTTGAAGGTGTGTTCTCCTGACATCATTCCCGTCCCTAAAAGGCTTTTCGTTGGAATGAAAGGAATGCCGAGGGCTCCTGCATGGAGGGCTAAAGAGACGGTGAAGTTCGTATGATCTTCAACCTCGATCTTTCTCGGAACCCCTACCTCAACAGCCCTTCGCATGTTATAACCCACGCCCATGATCACATTTCCTACCCAGGCAGCAATCACCTTTTTCACACAGCCAGAGCCAATCAATTGGTCAAAAAGCATATCCGAGATGGGACCTATAAGGGTAAGGTCCTTTTTCTCCTGACGGATGATCTCGTGTCCAACAGCAAATGGAATGGCCGCCTCCAAGGCTAACCCCATGGCAATGGAGTCGCCATCCTCAATGAATCGAGATACTGCTTCTTTCATCGAAAAGATCTTTTGTTCCAATATTCTTCCCTCATCTTATCATGGTATGGATATGATGCTCCTTGTCCAAAGGATAGGACTTACGAGACACTTTACCGATTATAGCAAATTAAAGATTTTTGATTTGAATGAAATTAATCATTCCCATGAAAGTTTTTTGGAAGGTTTCATAGGTTCTCTTCTCATTTCCCGAAATCGACTCTCTTTCCCAGTCCTTCCCCTCTTCAGAAATCTTTAACCCAAACGCACTGATATCCCTTGAATATCTGATGGAAACAGCATGTTCTCCCTGATAGACAAACAGGAACTCTCCTTGAAGGGCCCAATGGGATGGAATCACAATGCCTTTCTTCACAATGGGTTGAAGGGAGGGGGCATCAGGGTTCCAGGCCATCAGTTGAATCAGATAATCCGCTGTTAATTCACCCTTTTTTATTTTATCTTTCAGATACATTCTTTTCTCTGTATAAGGTCTTAATGGAGGTGTGGTCATGGGCCCAGCCTGCGGGTTGGTCTTATCTGCGATCTCAACGATCAGCATCTCCTCCAACTGTTTCTCTCCTGCTTTAACGAGAAAATAGGTACGGGTGAGTGAATTCTCAGTGGGGTTTGCACGGGAAGAAGAGTGGATAAGACGGAATTCCGACGGCAGACTCAATGTAAAAGGGGGCTTTTGAGAAATCAATTTCTTCCCCTGAATTTCAAAGTCCTTCTCCGCAGCAATGGCAATAGTCCATACAAACAAAATCAAACCAATCCAGATGATTCCGATCTTTTTCATATTCTCCTCTTCTCTATGGCGGTTCGCCACCCTCGAACTATGAAAATTACCAAGTATTATCCTCCCCCTTGATGGGGGAGGATTGAGGTGGGGGTGGGCATGGTATGTTCCCCCTCACCCCCGCCCTCTCCCGCCAGGGGAGAGGGAGATAATCAGGTTATTTTCTAAGTAGTCCCCCTTCTTTTTGGTTCAGTATCAGTAAGGGGCCACTGGAATAGCTGATCTGGATATGGGTGGCATTTTTCTGGAGGATGATGAGGCTTTTGTCATCCCATGACCAGTGGTCAACATCAGACTGAGAATAAGAGGGCTTTAAAAATTTTTGAATCAAAATATTTTTTGCCTTCTCGTAAACCTTAAGATCGCTGAAGGTGACATCGACTCGGTAAAGTTTCTTTGACTTTGGGGTGAAGAAATAAGTGAAGAGGGCGGGATCGTCAAGATAATTGCCGGAGGCATAAAGAATATAAGGAGGTTTATCGGTATTATCCTGAAACCATTTATCCCCATCTGTTGCGATTGCCCTCTTGACCTCTTCTACAGAATCACCCACTTTGAGCTCAAGAATGGATCAAGGGGGACGGGCGGTTCCGTCGAAATCCAAACCCGTGCTGGACAACCTGAAAGAATAGCAAGCAAAAAAGTAAAGATAATTATTATTTTTATAAAATACTTCGAGTCCATATGAATTCATTTTCTCAATATCCCTCTGCTTGTGAAAGCCGTTCCCAAATCAGACATTGTTATATCTTCAGCCTACCTTTCCCCTTCTTCATTAAACTTAAATGGGATCAACGGTTCTATTTAATATGATTTGTCTCTTTTTCTTTGTTTATTTCTCCTCGTTATTATTAATTCAGGTTTGTTCGGCAAATGCCGCCTAACGGCTGGCGGATGAGTGTAGGGCCCTTTATGGGCATTTTGGCTTCAGCCGTTCAACCGTCTGTTAGCCGAAGTGACGCTTCGCTAAGTACCTATGGTTGTTAGAAATACCTTCGGTTCATTTCAGGCTGAAGCCTTTCGCTCAGCCGCCAGCCGTTAGCCAAAATGCGTCCCGACTTATCGGGACGAGCGAAGCGCCATTTTGGCTAACGTTATTGGCGGAAAAGAAGCCCCAATGGGTTTGGACGTCAGTCTTTTCCGCCATGTTAGTTGCAGTTGCGGAGAATACTTTAAAAAATTACTATATATCAGACTCGAATTTACAGTCTTATCAATCAAACACGCTACCAGCACCTCCTTTAGACGATCCTTTACCCATTTGCTTTACAATTCCATCTTTATTAAAACGGACTGTAAAATTATGCATTTGCATATTTGTGCCACCAGCAAATATACCGACAACGGGAATAAAAGTTGTTGGCCTCGTAGTAGCTCTTGTGTACATATACATCCATGTTTCTTCACCATCGTCGGAAAAGGAAATATTGGTAGGCTCTCCAAGGAGTGCCCTGCAATCACTTTTTGTAGATTGACCAACTTTGATTTGTGTTAATATTTCTTCCTTTGCAATACGTTTGTCTCCAATGCTTGCGCAACTGCATATCAACAAAAAACTTGCAACAAAAAATATCCATCTCACTCTCATATCACTTACCTCCTTATTCTTATTTAAGTCTCGCAATGATTTGCAGAAACTTTGAATGTCGCAGAAAGAGTTGACTACAGGACCGGGTCTAAATGGATCTCTTCTCCTTCAAAAACCTTCAGCATTTTCTCCACAATGTTCTCTGTATTAGGAAAGCTCCAATGTTTTTCGGCGGGATGCCATCTGCGGCCATCAATGGTCTTAACCTTTGCAACAAGGAGACGATCATATGGAAATGAGACGGCTGTTCGACCGGATGGATCATTTGATATTTCGATTCCAGCCATCAGGCAAACCCCATCCTTTTTTGAAGTTAAAGGAAGAGGAATTCGAAATGCATGTTTTCAAATACAGAATATCATAGATGGAGAATATGTCAATCGTTTTTCTGAGTGATCCCTATGGGTATGATTGAGTTAAACAGACAGAAGGTAAAATTTAGAAGATCTTGGGAGATGATGGGGGCTAATCAGGGAATGAAATCAATCCCTGATTAGCCCAATTTAACTACTTCTTTTTGGTGAGCAGCTCTTTCAATTTAGCCCCTACTTGGGGACTCTTTTCCAATATATCCTTCCAGGCCTCATCGTAAGCCACTTTGAGGTACTTCTCACTTTCGGCCGGAGGCAGGGTAATAACCTGGAGACCTTCCTTGAGGAGTATGGGCCGTTCCTGTTTGGCAAGGTCATCAAAATCAGCAACCACCTTCTTTTCTGCTTCTGCGGCTGCTTCCGTCAAAAGGTCCTGAAGCTTCTTGGGGAGCCTATTCCGTGTGCTGAGGTTCAGAAGGAGAGGGTTCGGCACTTGGTAAAAGCCTGGGTCTACAATATATTTTGTCGCCTTATCCCAGCCCCAATCACGAATCCCAACCGATGGCCAGCAATAACCGTCCACAACATTTCTTTCCAGAGCGGAATACACTTCCGTGGCTGGTATCACAATAGGGTTCCCACCAAGTCCTTTCACCATTTGCAGGTACATGGGAGACACACGAATGTTAAACCCCTTGAGGTCAGCAGTCTTTATGGGTTTTCCAAGGTAGAGGTGGAATTGTGTGCCCAGCCCAAGCCTTGCCAGATAATAGAGCCCGATCTTTTCGTGGAGTTGATTTACATAGACCCAGGCGCCTTTTGCTCTTTCTTCGGCAGGCGTAAAGAAAGACAGCTTGAGGGCATCCACCTCAGGTAAGACCGATAGGTAGTAGGCATTGGTGGTGAAAATCATATCAACCATGCCACGCTGGCAGGCCTGAGCCTGATCCGTTGATTTGACCGCCTCCGGTCCTCCAACGAACTGTATCTTCAGCTCCCCGGGATATTTCTTTGCAACCATCTGCTCCACCAGGTCTGTAAAGATTGCAAACGCCTTGTACTCACTGGCTGTTTTTGGCCACCCGGCTACCGCCTTCAGTGTAAAGGTTTCCGCCTTAACCGGCCCACTCATAATACTGAAAATCATAAACGTGAATAGAGCTGCAAAAAGTAGAACTGTTAATCTCTTTCCCATGGCAAATCCTCCTTCTTTTAATTTATTTGCATTCAGCGGATTGTGCATAGCGCCCAGCGGATAGCATTTCTTTGATTTTCGATTTGCGATTTTATATCGGCAATGAATATCTCTACGCTCCACGCTAAACACTCTACGCTGTTTATGCCCTGCATTCCATACTACGCCCCCTCACCCCGCCTTCTCCCTCAAGGGGAGAGGGGAAAGGTGAGAGGCTACTATATCCCGCTGCGGTTCTACTTCGCCATTCCCATAAGATTTGGGACAATAGTTGCGATACTTGGCATTGCCATCACAAGGGCAATGCATAGTATATCTACGATTACGTAGGGAGTTACTGCCCTCCAGATATCAGACATGGTTATGTCAGGAGGAGCTACACCTTTCATTACAAAGAGGGTAACGCCAAAGGGAGGGGTAATCAAGCCTGTCTCAAGGGCAATAAGCATCATCACGCCGAACCAGATTTTGTTAAACCCAAAGGCATTGACGACGGGCATGTATATAGGTATTGTGATCATCATAATGGCAACGGTTTCCATGAAACAACCCATAATAAGAACGACAATCAGCATACCGATGAGTATGATCATCGGCGGAACGGTGAGGTTGGTAATAAAATTCGTCATGCCTCCAGCAGCACCGGTAAAGGCCAATATTTCACCGTACGTGGTTGAGACAATAACGATCATGAATATCATTACCGTGACTTTGACGGTACTCATGACCGACTTCTTGATAATTTCCCAATTTAAACGCCTGTAAAGAAGGGCTAAGACAAATGCTCCGAATGTCCCTGCTGCAGCCGATTCCGTTGGAGTTGCTACACCCAGAAAGATGAGACCTATGACCAGAAAGATGATGAAGCCGAGGGGTATCAGGTCTCGTAGGGTGACCTGCAACTTTTCTTTCAAAGGGACTTTCGGCACAATATACATAGGCGCTTCTTCAGGTTTGATCCGCAACCATAATACGACGTAGATGAAGTAGAGAGCAGACATAATCAAGCCCGCCGGTATGCCGGCCATAAGGAGTTGCCCGACATCGATATTTGCAAGGCTTGCGAGTACCACGGTAAGTGCATTGGGAGGAATCAGCGCATCAACTGTACCTACTCCCATGAGTGGACCGAGACTCATGCTTTTGCTGTAGCCTTTTTCAAGCATTTGAGGAAGCAGGATGGTGCCAAGGAGGGCACATGTTGCAATGGTAGAGCCGCTCAAAGCGCCGATGATAACACCCATAATAATAGCCAGGAGAGAGAGCCTGCCCCGAAGATTGCCAAGCCATTTGTCGAGCACATTCACAGCATTAAGTCCAAGGCCTGAATGAAATATCAATTCACCCATAAGTATAAAAAAAGGTACGGGGAGCAGAGTAAAGGTTGTAATGGACGTGAAAGCTCCTGTTGCTACCCCGACAAGGCCTGGTATTCCCCCGAGGAAGATATAGGCCCCAATCATATTGACAACGAGAAAGGCAAACGCAATAGGCAGGTTGGTGAGCAATACAAAGACCATACCGCCAAAAAGCAACGAAATAATCAGCCACCATTCCATGAGTTACTCCCCTGTCCTAATACCGATAAGTCTGCTCCAGGCCGTCCTGAAGAATTGGATGGTAAGGAGGATGCTGCCTATGGGGATGATGATGAAAACAGCCGATTTCGGAACAGTAACAGCCCTTACGTCCGTTACTCCATGTATAATACAGTCACACATATGGACAACTCCAAAATAGAACAACATAGCACAGGCAAGCCCGCCGACGATAGACATGATAAAATCGAGATAGTGCTTGGTTTTCTCATTGAGATGAGTGTATATGACATCGGTAGTGATATGTCCTCCCTCTCTCAAAAGCCAGGTTGTTCCAAGGAAAACTATCCACAACAGGGCATATTCGCTCATCGGTATGATCCATATCGTTGTCTGTCTAAATACGAATCGCATGAAGATGGTGTAGCACATAGCGGCCGATATAAAGACCAGCAGTGCCCCGGCCAAGGCTGCCATTACGTCTGTAAGCTTATCAAAAAACTTCCAGAATCTTTTCATTTAAGCACCCCCGTGAGCGCTAACTTATTATTGCATTACGGATTTGTCAAGAAAAAAGGATTTCCAATCTATAATTCTCAATCCCTCTACAGAACCGCTTTTGGAAAAGGTTTGGAGATATACCCAACTAATGACTTGCCTTGTATTTTAATTTTTCCCATTCGTCGTCTGCATCCTTTTGGATACGTTTGATTTCGGCTTCTTTGACATGTCTGAATCTTCCCTGTTTGGATAGATATTCTTTTACGGGAAGCTGTCGTGGTTCATGATTAATCGTATACCTTACCCCATCTTCGATTTCGAATAGAGGGAAGATATTCGTTTCAACCGCAAGGATGGAAACTTCAGGGGAAATATCCGTGGGCATCCGCCAACCTGTCGGACAAGGAGAGAGAAGATGAATGAATTTCGTTCCTCGAATCCCTTTGGCCTTAATGATTTTTTGTTGAAGATCGCGGGGAAAACCGATTGTGGCTGTTGCTGAATATGGATTATAATGGGCTGCCATGATCTCCATGATATTTTTCTTCCGCCTCGGATTTCCTTTAGGAGTCGTTCCCGTCCAGGCAAAAGAGGGAGTGGATGAGCTCACCTGGATCCCTGTATTCATATAACCTTCGTTGTCCAAACAGACATAAATAATATCATCGTTGTTTTTCGCTACGCCGGAAAGAGACTGCAGTCCGATATCAAATGTTCCTCCATCTCCTGCGAAAGCCAGCACCTGAATATCATCCTTCCCTTGAATTTTAAGGGCATTGGCGATCCCAGCCGCGGTCGGTGCCGCAATTTCGAAAGCAGAATGAAAGGCCGGTACAGCAAGTGGGGTATTAGGATATACACCTGAGATCGCCCCTTCGCAAGATGGAACGATGATGACGATAGTTCGAGGCCCCATGGCCTGCATCACCAGTTTCATGCCTATCACAAGTCCGCAGCCGGCACAGGCCCCATGACCAGGTCTCAACAGATTTGGTCTTTGCTCTGGTAAGGTCATATCGTCTCCATAACTCAGATAGACTCAATAAGTTAAAAAGATCTCTTTAATTCCAAATTTCAAAATCCAAATGTCAAATGAATGTCAAAGCTTGTAACTCAAGGCTTTAGCCTTGATTTGAATCAACCCTGAAGGGTTGAGTTACACTTTGGATTTGATTTGACATTTGAACTTTGACATTTGGCATTTTTAGTTTAATAGTCCTCCATCATCCAGATTGGTGTATCAATGGGTTCTGTTTTTTCCATCACATCAAGGGCAATTTTTTCGATAACCTCAGGATTTACATCTGTCCCTCCGATCCCAGCAATATAGCTGAAAATAAGAGGATGATCAGGAGAATGAACCAGAGCCGCCCTTAATTCCTGGCAAAAAATCCCTCCGCCCCCGAGAGATATGTTTCGATCAATGACACCAATCTTTTTCTTTCCTATAAGTGCCTGTTGAATGGCTTCCACTGGGAAAGGTCTGAAAAGGCGTAATTTAAGTAATCCAACTCGGGATCCTTTTTCTCGAAGGGCTTTGATGGCCACCCTCGCCGTAGAAGTAATCGATCCGGCTGTCACGATCACGGTCTCAGCATCATCCAACATGACTGGCTCGATAATCCCATATCCTCTTCCAAACTCTTCTCTAAATTCATTATCAACTCGGGTAGCAATTTCTTTAGCTGAATTCATGGAAGTCTGGGCCATATGCTTATACTTCCGATATAACTCCGGGGGAACCACAGGAACGAGGTAACCGGGTTTATCGATATCGAATCGGTGTGGAAGGTCAAGCGGGGGAAGGAAACGATCCACCTGTTCCTGGTCTGGAATATCCACAGGCTCCATGAAGTGGGAGACGAAGAAAGCCTCCAGAGAGATCATTGCCGGAAGGTAAACCTGTTCTGCTATTTTATAAGCCTGGATTACAGTATCGAGAGACTCCTGGCCATTTTCGCAATAAAATTGAATCCACCCTGTATCTCTCTGGGAAAGGCTATCCAACTGGTCAGCCCAGAACCCCCATGGCGCAGCCAATAGTCGATTGACATTGGCCATGACTACCGGAACCCGACATCCAGCAGCAAAATGAAGCATCTCATGCATGAGGGCAATGCCCTGGGATGATGTAGCGGTAAATGTCCTGACCCCAGTCAAGGAAGCAGCAATACAGGACGCCATGGCCGAGTGTTCGGATTCTGTCCGCATCATGATCCCTTTCAGTTCACCCGATGCTTCCCATTCGGAGAGTTTTTCGTAGATCGGTGTTTGGGGGGTGATAGGATAAGCAGCAATCAACGGGGTCCGACACAGTCTAACAGCACGAGCCACTGCATGGTTGCCAGTCATAAATTCTTTCATGACAGTTCCTTCATGAGTACAACATATCTCGGACAGACCTTTGCACAGGTTCCACACCCTTTGCAGTGATCGAGGTCAACGGTTTTTGTCTGGTGGAGAGGATCGAGTGAAATCACCCCTTCAGGGCAAAAGAAATAACAATTGTAACAATAATTACACGTCCCGCAGGAAAAACACCTTGAAGCCGAAAGATTTGCCTCCTCGGAAGTGAAACCAGAGTTGACCTCTGAAAAACCTTTCAGAGCCGCTTTGCGTGGGAGTTGCTGCATCTTGACTCTTGGCAATGGCTTAAAGAACAAGGTATTGATCCTATCATACAGAACAACGCCTTTCACTTCGGGCCAATCCTGTCTTTCTCTACCCTGGAGATAGGCTTCCATGGAGAGAGAACCTCTATTTCCAACCCTGATTCTGGGAAACACTTCCGCTGCATCAAATCCGCTGAAGTGAAGATCAATGGAGATAGCCCCCTTTTTCCCCGCAGCAATGGCAGTGACAATGGTTCGAGGCTGATCAACCGCATCACCACCGGCAAAGATCTTGTTCGTGCCCGCGGCGAGGGAAGGTCCCACTTTAATAAGGCCCTTCTCGACCAGGCCCTCAGGAATCCAGGAAAGATCCACCCCTTCGCCCACAGCCGTGATAAGACCATCAGCCTCCAGGGTAACAAAATCTCCTTTGATGGGAATGGCTTTCCGTCGGTTCCTTTGATCCGTCCCTCTCAGCCTCATGCGTTGAAATTTTATCCTGATCCTTTTGTTTTTGAGGAGTGTCACATTCACGGGCTGAATCAGGAACTCAAATCTTGCACCTTCTTCCTCCGACTCCTGGATCTCATCCTTAATGGCGGGCATTTCCGCCCTGGTTCTACGATAGGCAACGGTCACCCTGGAACCGAGACGCAATGCCGAGCAGGCAACATCCATGGCTGTATTGCCCCCGCCAACTACGATGATCTCCTTCCCCATTCTGATTTTATCTCCGGAATTGACTCGTTCTAAGAAGTCTCCTCCCTTCCAGACCTTTTTCAAATCCTCTCCTTCGATGTCAAGGGGTAAACTCAGTCCAGCCCCTGGAGAGAGAAAAACGGCATCGAACCGATTCAGTTCCTCAAAAGGGAAATCCTTTCCAACCCTTACGCCGGCCCTTACATCAATAGAAAGGCGAAGTATCCTCTTGATCTCTTTCTTCAACACAGACTTGGGAAGACGATATTCGGGGATACCCCAGCGCATGACGCCACCCAATTCCTCTTTCGTCTCAAAAAGGGTGACCTTGTGGCCTAAGAGCCTGAGAAAATAGGCGGCCGAAAGGCCTGCCGGGCCTGACCCAACGACAGCAACCCGCTTTGAATCCATACTGGGAAAAGCAAGAAGATCCGGTAATTGATTGGTGGTGGAGTCAAACACATACCGTTCCATTGCATTAATGGACACGGGTTCATCGTATTGACCTCGATTGCAGTCAATCTCGCAGGGATGAAAGCAAACCCTTCCACAAACTCCCGGAAAAGGGTTTTCTTTCAATATGGCCTCAAGGGCCTCTCTGACTCTTCCCTCGCTTGCCATGTAGAGAAACTGAGCGATAGGATTTCCCGCTGGACAGGCCTCCTGACAGGGGGCCGTCAGGAACGCCGTTTCAGGTTTTTCAAAGCCCCATTTTCCTGTATCAATAACTTCGGAGCTACCATAAGAGATGGGAATGACGAGCTCAGATGGAGCCCCACAGGCAAAGCCCGTGGTTCCCTGTCCGTCGTCCATGTGGGGCGACATCCCGGCCACACGATCGCGCATTCCTCCACGGCCAAAGGTCGTGGTTCCCTGCTGCCGGGACGAAAAACCATATTTATTTTCCATGTTCAATTTATCCCTCTATCTCAAACACCTTCGTCTGTTCGTAAGCCTCTTTGACAGCCTCAATATTTTGCTCTATTTTCGCAGGCACCATTCTCCTGACCGCTTCAATTAATGTCTCCATCTTGACCAGATTGGTCAAACGGATATAGGCACCCAGCATGGCCATATTAAAGGTCCCTCCCAAACCCACATTTCGGGCAATCAGGCCAGCATCGATCAGACCCATTTTAAATCTTCTCAAATTCTTAAAAGAATCGATTTCTTTATTCGAGTTGATCAGGATCAATCCATTTGGCTTGAGCTCCTGAAATATCTCTTTTTCATCTGTCAAAGACAGGTCAAAAATAATCATCTGATCGGGGTGCTTTATCTGACATTTCAAAAGAATGGGTTGATCATCGACGCGCAAAAATCCGACGACTGGAGCACCACGGCGTTCTCCTCCAAAGAGTGAAAAACATTGGGGGTATTTCCCTTCCAAGAAAAACGCCCTTCCTAAGATTTCCGAAGCGATGACTGCTCCCTGTCCTCCACGGCCTTTAAATTTGATCTCAATCATCAATCACCCTTGCTCAATGTTCTGTATCCCGTATCTTAACATATGTTACTATTCTTTCAACCATAAAAGCCTTCTAAGAACCGTTGAAATTGTTGCTGAAATATCGTAAGAAATATCCACAACGAACGAATCCATTTGAGGCATAGAGATGAACCACTACATCAATTATGAAAAAAGAAAGGTAGATTTCGCTATCCCGAAGGGATGGAATTTAATTTCGAATCAGGACAAGCCTCCAATCGCTGGAGTCGCAGATCCTCTCCAGGAACTCAGACGTGCCTTAGATCATCCCATCGGATCACCTAAAATTGAAGAGTTGGCGCGTCCGGGAATGGAGGTTGCTCTGTTATTTGATGATCTTCAGCGTCCAACGCCAGTTCATCTGGCATTGCCCGAGATTCTGAATCGGCTTAATCACGCCGGCATCCCAGACAATCGGATCAGTGGAATCTGTTCTTTAGGCACACATCCTATCCCTACATTGGAGCAATTAAAAAAGAAAGTAGGGGAAGAAGTTTTTTCTCGTTTGCAGGACCAAATCTTTCCTCATGATCCTCATGCCTCTGATAATGTTATCATCGGAAAAACCCATCGGGGAACTCTTGTGGAAGTTAACCGCCGGGTGGCATTCTCCGATCTGATCATCGGTGTAGGAGAATGTATGCCTCATCCCGTTGCTGGATATGGAGGGGGATGCAAAATTATCATGCCCGGGGTATGCTCCTATCGATCTGTGGCCGACCATCATTTTACATGGATGCGTCATCGAAATAGCAAGGTAAATCTTCTCGATGGAAATTCTTTTTATGAGGAAATTGTGGATGCAGGGCGTCTCTCAAGACTGGCTTTTAAGCTCGATTTCATCATCAACGACAAAAAGGAGGTCATCAAGGCCTTTGCAGGAGATCCAATCGCAGAACATAGAGAAGCCTCCAACCACGCAGCTTCCCTCTATTCGATCCCTCTGCCGAAACTTGCGGATGTCACGATCACATCCGCTTTCCCTTTGGAGGTGGGCGTTCAGGCAACGAAGGCCTTGACCATGGCAGGATTCTGCACACGATCAGGAGGAGGTATTATCTGGGTTGCCCCCCAGAAAGAAGCAGGTCCGATCATGCCTTTGATCAGGGAAATGGGAAGCTCAGAAAGTGCCGGTGATTTCCATCGCCGGTTGATCGAAGGCAGCATCCCAGGCCATCTCAAGTCTTTCGGAATTTCATACATCATGCAGGTTGTTTACTTTAAAGAACTGGCTGAAAAATTTACTGTCGTTCATGTGACCGAAGGGCTTTCACCAGAACAAGTGAAGATGATGAAATTTTCTTATTCTTCTACTCTTCAGGAGGCGATCGATCGGGTCTCTGAAAAGATACCCAAGGCGGATATAGCAATTTTTCCATCAGGAGGCAATATCATTCCGGAAGTTCGATAAGAAATTGCGGATTTCGGATTGTGGATTGGGGAATTAAATCTCAAATTCCGAAATCTAATGGGGTCTAGAATTGGGGCCAGCCAATTTGAGTTTCCTTGACAAAGGACTACCATCTATATATTTTTCTACTGAAGCGGAGAGTAAGGTGAATATAAGCATGTCGAAGCTGTTTTTACATCAGCAACAGGATACAAGTGGGCTACGATATCTACTGGGTAATATAATTATTTATCATCGGTAAAGAGAGCCTGGAGGAGGTTTCGAATCGTGATAAGTGAGACCAAAAGGGTGGTCAAGTCTACATGTAGGATGTGCCATGGAGTATGCGGTGTGCTGGTACATATGAGAAATGGGAAAGTAGACAAGGTAACCGGAGACCCCGACTGCCCCACTTCAAATGGATACATCTGTGCCAAGGGCAAGGCATCAGTGGAATTCCTTTACCACCCCGAGCGCCTCAAATACCCCCTCAAAAGGGTGGGAGCGAGGGGAGAGGATAGATGGAAGAGAATCAGTTGGGACGAGGCGCTGGATACTATTGCGGGTGAGTTCCTCAAGATTAAGCTTGAATTTGGGGCAGAGGCTATAGCTGCTACGCAAGGAACCGGGAGGCCATACACCATCTTCTTCGCAAGGTTTTTTAATAGCTTGGGAATTGTTAATATCTTTGGTCCTGGTCACATTTGCTACTTGCCAAGAATCATCGCCTCACATATGACATGCGGCACACTTCCTGTTTGTGACTATTATGGCTTTGGCGGGATGTATCCTGGATGTGTTCTGGTCTGGGGCTGCAATATCACAGAATCAGGTGCTTCTGACGGCATGTGCGGTTATCAGCTTACCAAAACGATAAAAAGGGGGGCTAAATTGATAGTAGTTGACCCCAGAAGAACTGAAATTGCCTCCAAAGCTGACCACTGGATGCAAATTCGCCCTGGTACAGATGATGCGCTTGCTTTGGGAATGCTGAACACAATCATAAAGGAAAGGCTATACGATAAGGACTTCGTCAGCAAATGGACTGTTGGTTTTGACGAGCTTGCCGAAAGAGTAGAAAGCTACCCACCGGAAAGGGTTGGAGAGATTACCTGGGTTCCGGCAGAAACGATACGGGCAGCAGCTCGCCTTTACGCTACTACAAAACCAGCATGCATCCAATGGGGCGTCTCTGTAGACCAGAATATAAATAGCTTTCAGACGATCCGGGCTATCCTGCTTCTATCGGCTATTACGGGTAACTTAGACGTACCCGGCGGTGATGTGTTCTGGGTTCCACCGGCCAATGTTGTCAACCAGGTTCCTCGATATAATCCTCGTATCATGTCACCTAAGAAAATCCCCTCTGAGATACGGGCAAAGAGGATTGGATCTGGCGAGTACAAAGTCATTGACCTCGTCCACCCTCACCGTTTCATTGATGCCATTCTCTCTGGGAAACCCTATCCCATAAAGGCATTCTTCATTATGGGCAGTAATACGCTGGTCAGCCATAGTAATCCGCTGAAGATGATCGAGGCGTTTAGGAAGATCGATTTTATTGTTGCTGTTGATTTATTTATGACTCCCACCACTCAGATGGCAGACATAGTCCTACCCGCAGCCAGCTGGCTTGAAACAGATGATGTTGCGGATATGCATTTTGCCTGGTGTGTTCTGGTAAGGCAAAAAGTAGCCACAATTGGCGAATGCTGGGACGATAAACAGATATTCATCGAACTGGCCCATCGGATGGGCATTGAGGATTACTTCCCGTGGAGAAACGTTAAAGAATATTGCGACTGGGTACTGAAGGACTCTGGCGTCACTTTTGATGAATTCAAGGAACTGGGGATAATCAAAGGGCAGATGCGATATCGGAAATATGAAGAAGAGGGATTTGAT
>Ga0187886_1002369_pt1 | contig 15270 bp, 14 predicted proteins | sample June2016WEW_20_1_FD_133001 | JGI IMG/M metagenome (GOLD analysis project Ga0187886, IMG submission 133001) | Peatland microbial communities from SPRUCE experiment site at the Marcell Experimental Forest, Minnesota, USA - June2016WEW_20_150 | ecosystem: Environmental > Terrestrial > Soil >... | reverse complement strand
TGAGGAATCAATTGAAAGGCACGTTCGTCAGCAAGATAAATGTCCATAAGGAAAGTCCTTTAAGTTGTTATTTTGTTTATTTTACCAGACTACCAGATTTAATCATCAATTTTTGTAACTAATCAGCCTGTTTGAGCAAAAAACACCGCCTGTGACGAGAAAGGGGAAATTTGCGACAGTTTGCCGTGTATGGTCATCCCAAATATGACGGTATTTCGCTATAACTACAATGACACGCCACCTGTGGTGCTTTCAGAACCATGCCTGAGCAGTTACTAAAACCTACCATAATTTTTAAGCAAAAAAATTTTTCCCTCAATATAAAGTGAGGTATTTCCCTTCAAAAGTGAACCTGGGGGCATCCTCACAACAATTGAATAGCTGACCCTGGTGGATGCAGATCGCTCAAAGCAATCATGGCGGTGGTCAGGACCAGAATCAGGCTTCGTGTATCAGGTGGTTTCTGGCAGCGGAACTGGCTGTGCGGAAACCGGGCGGCCTTCTGGAAGGCCCACGGAACCCCCTCTAGAGAATCAAAACCGGTTTCGAAGGCGATCTCAGCGACCGGCAAGCACGGTTGAAGTTGGGGCCTGGTTATTGGTGTTTGTGCTGGTATGGTTTTTAGTGTATCAACTTGGATTGATGATGCAAATATTAGATATTTTATTCATTCGCTTCACTGTCGAGCGCTGAGCTGCTTTCGGCTAGAGGTGAGCTTTCCAGCGATTCGGTGATGCGTTGTTGCAGTCCTTTTTGGCCTGGCTTGCGTTTTCCGAGACTTTTGAGGGTATCTAGCAGGTAGGTGGTCATCACCTGGGTGAGCTTTTTGAGTGCATCGGTCGAAATCTTCTGGCCTTTTTCAAACCAGCGCACGGCCGCGTAGCCCATCACGATGGTTATGGATGAAGCAATCGCCGCGCTCAGCAGCCAGCCCGGCAGCCCACCCAGCTTGCTCAGCTCCTGGAAGAGGGTCCGGCCTAAGAACCCCAAGCCAAAGGTGGCGACCAGCTCGGAGGCGCGCCGTGGGGTGATTTTGTAATTATATATGCGGGCAATACTGACCACCATGATCGACTGCGTGACCACCAGGGGAACAAAATCGATGACCGGCAGCGGCGCCAATGCAATGGCTGCCGAGATCGAGGCGGCTCTGACGATGGTTTGCCAGGCGAGCTGCCAGCGGTATTCCGGTAATGCCTGTCCCAGGGCGGCGACCATCTCAGGTTCGGTGGCTGCCACTGCCAACAGCACTTTACCGAGGTTCTTGCCGTCTTTGGCGACGATTGGAACGACTTGATCGGGCTTCAGGCCCAGGTTCAGTGCAGCATTCGAAATGACACCTTGCAGGTCTTTGCGTGGTACCAGGTCAATCTTGTTCAACACTACCACGAAAGGCTTTTTCAGAGCAGATAGCTCGTTGAACAGTTCCTGCTCGGTCTTTTTAATCCCCTGGATGGCGTCATAGACCAGCACCAGGAAATCGGCCTCCGCGCATGCAGACAGGGCCAGGTCTTTCTCCTGCTCGCCCACACTCCCCACTGCATCCGCGCCGGGTGTATCGACCACGGTAAACAGGGCTGCATCGGCCTGTTGATTTTCCGTTGTGGTGCCCGGCAAGGGACCCACTCTGGCTAGGTCGCGTTTGTTTTGCACCAGCAGATTGTAGAGGGTGGATTTGCCGACGTTGGTTGGGCCGACGATGACTACCTGGTGTTTGTGGCCAAAGGCCTGACGGATCTGGGCGGTGGATAACTTGACCAGCTGTCGCACCAAATTCGCATCCGATGGGAAACCAGCTAATAGCGATAGGAAGCTGGCCTTTTCATTGGGCCCCAACGCCTCCCAGATCTTGCGCACTGTCGCTTGAACATCGGTGGGGAATTGCGTGAGAATGTCATCAAATAGCGTCAAGGGATCATTCCTTGCATTTAGATCTCTTCAACTGAGCCTTTTAGCCGGTCAAGCTCGAGCGCAATCGATCCCAGCTGTTCCTGGGCGTCCTTGAACTTACCGCTCTCCGCACGGACAAAGCGAGAATAGGGGGCAACCGCCTCACGGATTTGCCCCTGGCTGCGGGCGGCTTCTTTCTCAAAGGCTTGCGTCAAAGATTGGAGCAGGCGGTTGCGCATCTCAGAAATTTTCTCGTTCAATTCTCGTTTGGCAATATTCCGGCGGACGGGAATAATAAACAGACCCAGGGCAGCGATCATCCCGGCGGAGAGGATCCCGGTGACATCCATCGCGGCAGTCGTTGCCAGGACCGCCACCAGCGCTCCTAGTCCAACCGCGCCTGCCTCAATCGCCAGGGATGTAGCCACTGTAACCTGAGCATCCTGAGCAATTAATTTGGCCTCATGAGTTTTGTCAAAGGTATCGACCTCTTTACGCGCCTCCCGGCCGACCGCATCCATCAGGCGCTCGCGATCATAATTGAAGCTGCCTACGCCCATATCCCCGACGATGTGCTCCCGGTGCTCCTGGCGCCGTTCAGCGATGTGCTGAATCACAGCCTGCCACTGTCGGAGCTGCGCTTCCAGCAGCCAATCAATCACTTCATTGACTTTCTGCTCGATCTGTTGGGGAATATCGCCCACAACCTGGTGTTCGAACTCATGCTGGATGCGATCCTTTCCGATCAAATCGAATATCCGTGCCAAGCGAAACGTGGCATCAAAGAAGCTGTCGCCGCGCTGTTCCAGCTCGAAGAGAGCATTCTCCACGTCGGATAAGCGGAAGTGGAAATCCCGTCTCAGGTCTTCATCGTACAGGGCCAGCTGAGCATCAACATCACCAAGCATTTGGAAATCTTTTTCCAGCAGCTGCATGCGGCTGGCGATGATCTGTAGATATTTATTGACCAGGCTGATCCCAGTTCCAAGAGGGCTTAATAACTTCAAGCGCAGGCGCCCTTTTTCATCCAGGCGGTCATGGATATAGGTCTCCAGGGCTTCAAACCCGCTTTCGAACCACAGCTGGGGCTGGCCCAGTTTGGCCTGAAGCGCTTTCCTGGCGCTCACCAAAAGGATTTCCGGGGTCAGGCCGAGCAGGAGGCGCGCATTATCTGTGACAAAGCGGTAAACCTCATCCTGGTCGGCCTGGGTCTGGAGGATATCCTTTTTGTTGATGACCAAGACTACCTTTTTGCCCCAGTCCCGGATCTGCACCAGGAACTGACGCTCGCTTTCGGTAAAGGGGTGGTCGGCGGAAGTGATAAACAAAACCAGGTCCGCCCGGGGAACGAATTGGGAGGTGATCATTTCATGCTCGCGCATGATCGCGTTGGTCCCTGGCGTATCTACGATGTTGATCTCGGCCAGCAATTCGGCTGGCAGGGTGAGGATATGCTGGTGCTTGTTGATGACCGTCCTGGTTTGATTTGGCCCATATCGCAGCACCTGGATTTGGGTGGTAGTGGGGGTCACCCCTTCTGGCAATAATTTTTGACCGAGAAGGGCGTTGATCAATGCGCTCTTTCCAGAGTTAAATTCACCGGCGACCACCATTAAGAAAAGCTCATCAAGCTGCTCGATGGAGTGACCGAGTGTGTTGCTATCTTCTCCCAGGGCTCCAAACTGAACCAGGGCCACGCGTAAATCGTTTAGAACTTTACGCTCGTCGTGGAGGATGATCTCTTGCTGCTTGTTTAAAATTTGCATTATTAAGTATGGGTGCAAAAAACAAAGTCGTTATGTCTTGTTGAAGGGTTTTCCTCCCAAAAAACCATTCAATATTTTTTGGTCTTCCCTCGATCTATAGTTGGCAACTCTATTGTAACGCAGATATGGTGAGATCGCATGCATTGCTGACAACTGTTCAAAGTGAATGACAATAAGGGCAGCTCATAACATTTCGGGAAGCCGTTCATCATTCCACGACTGAAGATGTAAATTGGGCAACGCTGCCATAGACTTTAATAGGTTAAAATAGAATGAATATTAATAGAGCACAGAATAAACTAAAAAAAGTCAATGTGCCAGAACAATCTAGAAAAATACTCGATCAGGTTCGGGATGCGCTCAGAATCAAGCGAGTAGGGTGTGGTTGGTTTCCAGATCGCACCTTTTTCAGTCACCACATTCAATGCCCTTCAATATGTTGTTGATGCCAGTCCTCATCCACTTTCATAATACCCTAATCTCACCGAACGCTGGACGCGCTTGTTGGGCGATGCCTCGTTCAACCCCTTGGTTTTCTTGGGAACAACATTGGCGTTCTGGATTTGTACTCCAGATAGGATGCCCCAAAGCGAATCTCTAGTTCTCGTTCTTCATACACTTTCACGAAGACAAGCAATGCCGGTGCAAACAGGAGGAGTACCCAGAGCACAAACAGCGCTGACTGAAACCAGATCCCCAATGACAGGAGAAAAGCCAGAGCTGCAAGGACCATGGGATTACGCGTCCAGGCATACAACCAATCTACCGCCAATTTCCTGCTGAGTGCAATCGCAAAGGGCGCACCGAGCCCTTTCAAGGCAAGGTTTACCATGGTCGAGAGTACGGCTACCCCCGTGATAATGACCAACAGCAAGCCGATTTCAACCGGTATTGGAAGTGTCCAGCCAGACCAATCTTGATGGGTGATGACCGCTCTGATGATGGGCGCGCCAAATAGAATCCCCAAGGCATAATGGACAAACGTGGTTATCCAAGCGACACGGCTCGTTGTTGGCTGTCTGTCGAGAATCATCCTCCCGAGCCAAACGATTGGGAATACCAACAATACACCTCCCACAATGATGGACAGATTCATTATATTTGAAAGCGGTTGATTGATCACCCACAGCCAAACAAACCAGATGAACATCAAAAGAGCAATCCTAAAAAATAATTCGACAGCATGTTTCATGGTAATCTCCTGTGACCATTTTCGAGACCGCCCAACGGATGGCGTATCAGCCGCTTGGCCAGGTGTGCGACTCCTGGTTCATTGTGCATGAAACATCACCGAAGCAAAACCATCAATGACTCCAGGCCGAAGGCCAGGTTGGCTGGATGCGCTTGTTGGGCCTGATTTATATTTGTTTATTTGTTCGAATCTCATTTAGATTCTCTTTTGCCTGTGGTGCAGTTGTAAAAAAGCCATTAATCATTTTACATGTTTCGTACCCATCGCAATCAGCACACGTTACGAGATTCTTTTCTTTACAGCATCTCCTAATGGGGCAATTCGTGCAGCCAATGAATCGAATATCGCTATCAGATTGACAACCCTGGCAATTCATATCTGCCAATAATAATTCCTTCTTTCCAATATATTCTGAGTAGAGTTTTCCCCATTCTTCAGCCGTTTTTCCCCTCAATTCATTATCGTCATTCACCGTCGCTATAAACACAGGGCATTCTCTACAGTTTAAGCCGCAATAGGCTAGTCTTAATCTGCCCATTCTAACACCTCCAATATTTCATTCGCGACTGCTAGTACTGAGTTTCAATCAGTCGCGTCGTATCAGTGTCGCTTTCACTTGTCTGCTGTTTCCTTGCTATAAACAATGGCGGTTTCCAATTTAGGGGTCCAACCAATCGAGTTGAGCGACAGCGGCGGGGCTGACAAGACTCGCATTCCAGACTAGAGCGATTGCTGCCAGGTCGCGCGCATACCCGAAGTGGCAAAGCCGCTGTCCGCTCGAATGAGTTGTTAGGTGCTACCATTTTTCCCGGTCATCATATTACATTGCCATCGCTTTGAGACTAAACGTACAAGGATATAATTCAACCTTATCGTTTTGAACATCATATGGCGTATAACCATTGTAAAAATACTGCGGATATTCATGCAGGAACACTATCCTCATGCCCACATCGCAAAATGCGGTAATGACCTCTCCCATAGTCCAATTCCATTCGTAGGAATTGGACGGTATTATCAGATCCGGATCCGTATAATCCCCCATATTGTCATATTGCCATACTTCCTTGCGGAAATAGTTTCCTTGGATCATATTGGCACTTGTCTCCCCCGCTTCATCGATCAAGACACTTCGAAACGGATGACCATCAAAAATATAGAAGAAACCAGTGTCATTTAGTAATTGTCGTACGGTTTGTGCGTACCGTTGAATATCTGGAAGCCAGCAAAGCACCCCAGTCGATGAAAACACAATATCATATTTATTCTTCACCTTCTCCTTGACTTCCATGATATCCGCTTCAATAAATTCCGCTTCAATCCCCATGCGTTGCACTAACTGCTTGGCATATTTCAATGATTCGGACGAAATGTCGATCCCAGTTACCTTGGCGCCCAACAGTGCCCAGGACAAGGTATCGGTTCCAATATGACAGAGCAAGTGTACCAATGATTTACCCTTAACATCACCGACCTCTTTTCTGATCAGTTCGTTCAACAATGGCGTACCAGCGACTAAGGTGTCAATATGGTAATTCCTATAATGGGTTTTTGCCAGACCGTCCCATCCCTTTTTGTTTGCCTGGGTCATCATATTCATCGATAGATCCTCGTTCTTAGTCCGTATTTAAGTTGATATAATAGATACTCGTTGATGCACCTAACTATTAATTATACGGACTCTTGATACGCTTCGCGTGCAATTATGCCGTAATACTGCCCTCATGACTGGATCCCTGCAAATAAGTCATGAAATGTGCTATTGACAAGAACCACTGTTCTCATCGCATAATCCATTATAGCCATCCTTTCCAAAAGATATTATGAATGACCAATATCATTTAATTCGGCCTTATATCTCGATTTCCAACCAAACAATTCGGACACTAAAAAGGAATGCTGACGATTGAGCCAAAAGTGGAATACTGTCAGGAGATGATAGCAAAAAAAGAACGAGTGACTCATTTGGATTACTGTCAATACTCGCTGCTTAACTGCAGTTTAGATGTGTCTTGTGTAAATCCCATAAAGAAATATTCCCCTCCCTTAGTACGGGATTCTGATACTCTCAAAGTGAACCTGGGGGTACATTCACCACAAATAAATAGCTGATCCTAGGTGCAGATCGCTCAATGCGGTCATGGCGGTATCCAGGAGCAGGCTCAGGCTCCATGTTTCCTGGCCCGTCAGCGCATTCCACACGGCACCTTTATCCAGCCCGACCAGTTAATTTTCTGGTCGGGCATTTTCGTTTCCCAACCAGGAGGTGAACCGATCCAGATACTCTATCACTCATCCCATCATGGTTCTTACCCAACTGGATTCCGCCCAGCATCCAGCCTTTATTTCACAAGGAAAAACTGAAATGTCTGAAAACCCCTACCCCAAGAAATCGGGTTTCTGCGAGAAACCCGATTTCTTGATCTTCACACTTTCGTCCCGCATTCGGCCCACAACCTGGCGCCGGGCTGAAGTTTAGCGCCGCATTTGGCGCACTTCACCTTAGTCTGCAATTTCGCCCCGCATTCCGGGCAGAATTTGGCGTTGGTCGCCAGCGCCGCCCCACAGGAAAGGCAGGAGGCTTTTATCGTCTGGCTCCAATCCCCTCCGGCCACCTTTTTGTCTTCGTCATCCACCTGGGCATTCGTCCAGACCTCCTCAACAATTATTTGTGAATTGCAGGTTGTCGCTCATGGGTTGTCCTCCTGGGGAATAATAGGTTACTATTATCATTCAACCAAATTAGAAAAGGATTCCTCAAATGCCCGAATTCATCCCCGGTTTGCAGCTCAGCCAGGCCTTCTATTGGGAGGCCGTGCGCCCCATCCTGGAGACACATTTCCCCGGCCTGGCTCATTCGGCGGCTCTGCTGGGCTACGGCTCGGATGTGATCGGCCTGGACACTCCGGTCTCGCGTGACCACGGCTGGGGCCCGCGTCTGATCCTGTTCCTGGCGCCGGATAACTTTCCCGCCGTTCAGCCCCTGGTCAATGAAGCCCTGCGCCAAAACCTGCCGGTGCGCTTCCGCGGCTATTCAACCAACTTTGGCGTCCCAGATCCGGCTGACAACGGCGTGCGCCCGGTGCGGGAAATCGAGCATGGCCCGGTGGAACACCTGGTAACCATGCATACCATCACCAGTTTCTGGCAGCAGGAATTGGGCGCTGACCCATATCAGCCCCTGGCGGCTGTCGATTGGCTGACCTTCCAGGAGCACCGCCTGCTGAGCGTAACCGGCGGTCGGGTCTTTTATGATTGTCTGGGGCTGGAAGCAGTCCGCCAGCGCTTTGCCTATTACCCCCAGGAGGTCTGGCTGTATTTACTGGCGGCGCAGTGGAGCCTGATCGGCCAGGAAGAAGCTTTTGTCGGGCGCACGAGCAGCTTGGGAGATGAGTTGGGGGCGCGGGTGATCACCGGGCGGCAGGTAGAGCGGCTGATGCGGCTGGCCTTCCTGATGGAAAAACGCTACCCGCCTTACAGCAAGTGGTTTGGGTCGGCCTTCCGGCAGCTAGACTGCTGGGCAGCTATGGGTCCCCTCCTCGAAAACGCCATGGCCGCCGGCAGCTATCCCGAAAGGGAAGACTGGCTGGCCATGGCTTACACCCTGGCGGTTGAGATGCACAACGCCCTGGGCATCACCGCTCCGTTGGAGGCGGGCACGCACACGTATTCGGGTTGGCACCTGCTTCGCCAGGGTGTGACCAGCCTGGCTCTGGATGACCCGCGTAATACCCGTCCTCACCAGGTCATCTTCGCCGGGCGGATTGCCGAAGCTATCTATGCCACAATCCGAGACCCTGAAGCCCTGGCGTTGGTCCCCAACGCCGGTTCGGTCAGCCAGCTCCTGGCTGCCTCCAACGACGCCGCCCAGAGTGTGCCATTCTGCCGCAGCCTGGCGGATGATTTGAAAAAGCCCACAACATAATAAAGAAAGCATCACCGTAGGATGCCTTCTTTTCTTCTAGCGCGCTTCGGGTCTTGGCGGCATGTTCTTCAGCATATCCAGCAGGAAACGGGCTGCCAGCTCAGGGCCGGTGTGCTCTCTGCCCGAAACGCCAAGCTGGGTGCGCATTTGCCCGACGAAAGCGCCTTCGGCGAAAAATGCCTTGAAATAATCCTCAGCCAGCCCATCATGCAGCTTTTGGTACTGGGCTGGGCCAAAAATGTTAGCAAAGTAAGTCCGCACCAGGCCGGTGGTGGATGTAGTGCCTTTGCTCATTACCGCCCCTTCACGAAAGACCGCCAAAGCCTCTTCCGGCGTCTCAAAGCGCTGCAAGACCGGGTGCTCTTCGTCCACCGGCTGGTAATTGTTGGCGTATAGCACGAAATCTACCTTGAAGCCCTTACTGACGTTGTCGAATGTCGTCACCGGGATGACTACGCGGGCGTTGACCTGGTTGGGATTCATGATAATGGTGCGGTCGATTTGCCCAAAAGCATAGCCGGGCTGCAGGTCATCCAGGCGGACAAAAGCCCCCGTTTCGGTGCCGTAACCGGTGATGTGGCCTTTTTTATCTAGCTGCAGCGAGCCCATGTCATCGGCAATGATGATAAGGTCCTCAACCTCCTCGGCGCCGATCGTACGCATGGCTTCTAGGGTCTCCGATTTACCTGCGCCGGTATCGCCCATCAATAGGAAGGTGTAGGCGCCTTTATCGCGGATGATAAGCTGGAACATGGCGCCGTGGTAAGGCATGCGGCCGAGCTTCATCATCTTGATGTTATGCAGGGTCAGGGCCATCTTCTTGAGATAACCAAAATAATTGAATTCCTTGCCTTCAGGAATCACGCCCACCAGCAGGTCGTTTACCGGGTCATCGTAAAAGACAGTGCGGGTGTTTCCAGCCACCGGAAGGTTATCCTTGGGCGCACCAAAGACCAACACCGCATCCGGTTTGCGCCGGATATCCTCGTCATCCGCCAACTCGAACAGGTTGCACAATGAAAAATTAAGCTCAAAATATTGCACTGAGAAATAAATCATAACTACCAGCGCCCCGACCTTGGCAGGGTAGCACAACCAATCCTTCTCATTAAAGGTCAAGTTGACCAGGGGGTTACGGTTGACGCGCTCGAAAATGCCGGTGCGCGTGTTGGCCCCTGAATTATAGATCAGGGGCGGATAAATCAAGATCTGGCGGATGATGGAAATGTGGGCCAGCTTCCGGGCGTAATCTCCCGGGTACTGCACTTCAAGGGGCAATGCGATGGCGGCGACCTCAGCCCCGGCGCGCACCTGGCGGTAAATGCGCGGGTGGTTTCCGGTGATGTTCTCCTGAATGTCGCGGTAGGTGCTGCGCACCAGGTGGGTCAGATGTTCGATGGTCTGGTTAAACGTGTGGTATGGCCTCTTATCAAAACGGTCCCCCACCGAATCACACACGATCAGGCGCTGTAAATTACGCCAGTAATTATAGATATATTCAACAAAATCGTTGAACAGCACCCGGTCATGGAAGAACTGCGCCGCCCCTTCCACGACCTTTGGCACCAGATCACCTGGCAAACGGGTGAGGAAATGCAGAGCTTCTACCAGGAGTTGGATATCGCTTTCGGTGATATTTTTCTTCTCAAAAATCCCCAGAAGTCTGGAATTTCTCCGTTCCAGGTCGGAAATACAACGGTTTAAAACTCTAAGGAACAGCTCGCTGGAGAGCAGTTCATCCGCGTTATCACAAATTCGATCTTTAATACGGATGATTACTTTCCCGTCAATCATCTGAAATGAACTGTTATCCATACCTAAAACCTCCAAAAAGAGGACCTTTGGGATTTTCTGTGGAAGATCTGATCCAGCTCAGCCATTCCCAATGGGCCTAAAAAGTTCCTGTTATTTTACTGCATTTCTGGTATGGAAAATAACTAAACTTTATCTAACCGATATACAAATCTTAAACAGGTTCGTTGGGAATCCCCGTGGTGAACTCCCGGATTTTGGGTGTGAGCGTGCATACGCACGCTCACACCCAAAATCCGGGGACCTTCCTCGGTGAATTCCAAAAATGCGCTAAACATCGAAGACGATGGTGGTTTCCAACCCCTGCTGTGTGGTTTGGATGGCCAGGTTGTGATAGGTGACAGCCTTGATCTCTTTCCGCTGGCTTTCAACCGGCGCGCCGATTATACGCCCGCTCAGGTGGCAGCCTTCTATGGCCAGGTCAAAGGCGTCAAATCCCAGGCCTTCCTGTTCGGTCAGGTAAAGCAGTTCGGATAGAAAGCTTACCAGCAATCCCTCTGCATCCTCAGCCTCCAGGTCCAGCGGACATTCATAACGCCCACCCGGCTGGAGCTGGATTTGCAGGAGGGCATACATGCCATAAGCAGCCTGCTCGAGCAAACCGGGCAGGTCAGGCGCCCATACTTTCAAGGCCCAATCGGCAGTATGAGAAATTTCTAAATAACCAGAAGACTGTTTTTCAATCATCATTCCATTATAATTATACTGATGAAAGCGAAACTTGATTACATCGAAAGCCGCCTGCAGGCAATAATCGAGAATACAATAAGACTTTTCAACCGGGGAATTACCAACCATCCTCTGGCGCATCAACTGGTGGCAGCTATGCGTGATTCGGCAATCCTGGCCAGGAATGGGAAAATCATCGCTCCCGATGTTTATACCATCCTGGTAAATCCGGATGATTTACCCTCCTGGCAGGCCAATGTTGGGTTACTAGATTCGTTGGCGCAAATTCTGATCGAGTCAGCCCAGGAAAGCGAAGTGGTCTTTCCTAATCTTCCCTCCATTCGCCTGCTGGCAGACCCGGAAATCCCTTTGAAATACATCAAAGTGAATGCCGCCTGGATGGATGACAAAATGGCCACCACCGCCGTGGTGCAAATCGTGCACGACCAACCCCACGACGAGAAAGACCCACGCCCTTCCAGCGCTTTCTTGATTGTAGATGGAGCGATTTTTCCTCTGCGCCTGGTAGTCGTCAATATCGGTCGCAGGCTTGACAATCACCTAGCCATAGATGACCCGCGCGTCTCCCGCACCCATGCCCAGCTCAGGGCCGTCCACGGACATTACGTGCTTTTCGATTTAGACTCCACCGGGGGCACTTATGTGAACGGGCAGCGCATCTCTCAGCATGCGCTGAAAGCCGGGGACGTAATTTCCCTTTCTGGGGTACCATTGATCTATGGAGAAGACACCCCCGCGGATGAAACTGCGCCTGGAGCAGACACCCGGGACGAGACCAATTCGCACACTGCTCCGATCGGGTAATTTATGAGCGCCATCATCGCTTTCATCCTACGCCTGCTGTTAGCTGCCAGCCTGTACGCCTTCCTGGCCTGGGCGCTGTACACCATCTGGCACCAGATCCACATTAGCAGCCTGCTGATCAGTTCACGGCAGGTGCCGGGCATGGTACTCTCACCCATAGAAATGGAGACCGCCAGCCGGCGCGAATACAATTCCGTAGAGGTGGTACTAGGTCGTGATCCCAACTGCGACTACCCCATCGACCACGATACAGTCTCTGCCCACCACGCTCACTTGAGCTACCATCACAACCAGTGGTGGGTGGAGGATTTGCATTCGACCAACGGGACGTTCTTGAACGGCGAACGCGTCGAAGTAGCCACGGTAATTATCACCGGCGATGAGCTGCGCTGTGGCAAGACGAATTTCCTGATTACGATTAAAAGTTAATCCGGCTTACGACCCATGGCCAGGAGCGAGGTGCCGAAGGGCAGCCGGCGCCCGCTTTTTAACCAGCAGGCTTCGAGGCTCAAAATTGTGGCCAGCGCCTGGTTAGCCACCGGCACGATCCTCAATTCATTCACCGTCCGGTCATGCACATCTTTTTCGTCCCTGGCCTTTCCCTGTGAACGTCGCGGGGCCAGCTTACGCTGCATCCACACTAAGGGAAAAATGCTCATCATATAATAGCTGATCGTTTCAACCTTGAATCTAGCCTGTTCCAGCCTGGTTTGCAGCTCGTGAAACTGGTACCGCCGGACATGGCGGCCGGCTTCGTCAAAATAGCTCCATAAGGAGGGGAACGCCGGAACGGTCAGGAAGAGAACGGCACCTGGTAACAGCATTGAATACAGATAGTCCAGCACCTGCAGGTCGTCGGGCAGGTGTTCGAGCACATCGAACAGCCCGATTAAATGAAATTTATCGCCGAATGGCGGCGCCTGCATGTCTCCCTGGACCAAACCAAGCCCTACCCTTCGCCGGGCGTACTCCAAACCCTCCAAGAACAGGTCCATGCCGATGACCTGGCCATGTTTGCAGATCTTTTCAAGCACGCGCAGCACATTACCGGTACCGCACCCCACTTCGAGAATCCGGTACCCAGGGGCCAGGCGCCGTAACTCTTTTTCCACCAGGGCGGAAATAACCTCATTGCGTGCCCTGAACCAGAAATGGCGATCTTCGATGGCGAATAGAGGAGCAAAATAAACCGGGTCGTAGCTGGCAGGGCCAGGAGGGATTGAGCTAGCAGCAGGCATCGGCGAGGGTCTTTCTATGGTGAAATTCATTACCGCATTTCGAGAGGGCGACTGATCTATTCTATCATCTATTCGTTCGGGCCTCTCTTCTCTCTATCTCTCAAATGTGCTATATTTATATCCATCTCATATTCACCCTGGTTGCTTTTTTCATGGACCGGATTATTGGAGGGAGCTTTGAAAGAAATCCCTGTCCTGGCTGTGATCGGCGGTTCCGGGCTGTACGATATGCCCGCCTTGAAAGATGTTGAAATCCTGGAAATTGACACCCCTTTTGGCAGCCCCAGCTCGCCAATTACGGTTGGGACCCTGTCGGGCCAGCGGGTAGCGTTCCTGGCCCGGCATGGGATTGGCCATCACATCTCCCCCAGCGAAGTTAATTACCGCGCCAACATCTTCGCTCTTAAGATGTTAGGAGTCCAGCGGGTGGTGGGGATCAATGCCTGTGGATCTTTGCGAGATGACTACGCCCCGGGGCACATCGTCATCCCAGATCAGGTCTTCGATTTTACGCGCGGCCGGGCGCGCACCTTTTTCGGAGAGGGGCTGGTTGTTCACATCGGAACGGCTGACCCGTTTTGCAAAACCTTTTCAGCCCAGGTGTATGAGGCAACCCTCCAGGCAGGTGGAACAGCCCACCTGGGCGGCAACTTCATTACCATCGAAGGGCCGCGCTTTTCCACCCGGGCTGAATCGCATACTTTCCGTGCCTGGGGTATGTCTGTAATTGGCATGACTACCTGCCCGGAAGTATTCCTGGCGCTTGAAGCGGAAATGTGCTACGCCTGCATGGCGCACGTCACCGATTATGACGTCTGGCACGTCAGCGAAGAACCGGTTACGGTTGACATGGTCATACGGACTTTGTTTAATAATACCGCCCTGGCTCAAAAAGCTATCCAGGTCCTGGTCGAAAAACTTTCACCTAAAACTCCCTGTGATTGCCAGCATGCCCTGCAGGATGCCATCATTACCCACCCCGAGCGCATACCGGTTGAGACGCGCAAAAAGCTTGGACTGTTGGTGGATAAATACCTGGTTCCGTGACCCTGCCAGGTTTGGTCCCCATGATCCCCAATAAACGCATCCAGAACCGCTTGATGATCCTGGCGGCGGTGTTCGTATGCCTGTATGCCGCTATTCTAACCCTTGCGCCGTCCGTACGGTTGCGCACCTTGAATGCTGGCTTCCGGATCGACCATTGGGCAGGCGTTATCATCTGGCTCTTAGGGTTCAGCCTGGTCATCCGCCAGGCCGATCGGATGCTCCCCGGTCACAATCCTTACCTGCTGCCGCTGGCAGCTTTACTCAGCGGGTGGGGATTATTGACCATCTGGCGCCTGGACAGTGGATTGGGTATGCGCCAGGCAATCTGGCTGGCCATCAGCCTGGCGTTGGTCTGGGCAGCGCTGAAACTGCCAGACCCTTTGGGCTTGCTGCGCCGGTATAAATACCTCTGGCTGACAGGCGGATTGCTGCTGGCCGTCCTGACCTTTATTTTTGGCACCTACCCGGGCGGTGCCGGCCCACGCCTATGGCTGGACGTGGCAGGGTTTTATTTGCAACCCTCCGAACCGCTCAAACTGCTGCTGGTCGTGTACCTGGCGGCTTATCTGGCCGACCGCCTGCCCATCAGTTTCAACCTGATGCAGCTCTTGACCCCGACCCTGGTGCTGGTTGGAGCCACACTGGTCATCCTGGTCGCCCAGCGCGACCTGGGTACCGCTTCATTGTTTATTTTCCTGTATTCCATCATCATTTACCTGGCCAGCGGCCGCTGCCGGGTCTTGCTCATCAGCGGGTTGGTGCTAATTCTGGCTGGGGTGGCAGGCTATTATTTCTTCGATGTCATCCGCATCCGCATAGATGGCTGGGCCAACCCCTGGCTGGATCCGAACGGGCGCTCTTACCAGGTGGTTCAGTCGATCCTGGCAATTGCCGCTGGCGGTATTT
>Ga0187886_1002368_pt1 | contig 15270 bp, 11 predicted proteins | sample June2016WEW_20_1_FD_133001 | JGI IMG/M metagenome (GOLD analysis project Ga0187886, IMG submission 133001) | Peatland microbial communities from SPRUCE experiment site at the Marcell Experimental Forest, Minnesota, USA - June2016WEW_20_150 | ecosystem: Environmental > Terrestrial > Soil >... | reverse complement strand
TTGCCAGGATATTCCTTTCGATGCCTTCAGCCTCCGGACAGGACTTAATTTTATTGACAATTTTGGCTATTTTAGCCAGTGAAATCTTCTTCTCTGCAGCGGAATTTTTAGAGCCGGCTTTGGTGCTTTGTTTTTGGCCTGCGCGCCCCCCCTTTTCCGGATTGCCCCCATAAAACGCAAGCAGACTTCGGACTTCCGAGGGGGTTCCATCAATGGTTACTACAGTTCCGTTTGGAAGTGTGAACGAAGCCTTGGGCATTTTATTTACCTCCTTACCGCATGGTAGAACCTGTGCGATTCAATATTAATGGTAGCGGGTATCGATATGCTGCTCACTCGTTTGGTTGGCTATGCATTATGCCAATCATTTTACTCGAAACTTCATCGAAGCGAAATTCGCCAAATTCGCCACCCTCAGTGTCTTTCCCATTCTCCCTGGGTTTGACTCCCGACCTCTTCCCTCTTATAATCTCTGCATACAGCGATCGCCGCGAAGAGTAGGCGGGCAAGGGATGCCAGAGAAGGCGTGGCCACTGGTTGAAAGCCCCCGCTTCCCCAGCCCCCAAACGTCGCGCGGCGCGCCGCCGAAGAACGCCCGCTTTGCAGCGGGCCTGTAGACCGGCGCGGTACGCACCGTTATAGCGTCGAGTGCGCCCCGGAACAAACCGGGACGAATCGAGGTGGAACCACGGAGGATCAACCCTTCGCCCTCACGAGGCCGGAGGGTTTTTTTATTAACCCTCACCCCCCTTCCCCCTCTCCCAGCACCTGCCCTCGCGAAGCGGGGGTATGCTGGGAGAGGGGGATTGAGAGGAAGAGGGAGAGGAGTCTCATGCCGAAAATCGAACTTCCCAAGACTTACGACTTCCATGCCGTCGAACACAAGCTTTACGAGTGGTGGGAATCGAGCGGCTATTTCCAGCCGGTGATCGACCACAACCGCAAGCCGTTCGTCATCTCCATCCCCCCGCCCAATGTGACCGGCGAGCTGCACCTCGGGCATGCGATGTTCGTTTCGATCGAGGATCTGATGATCCGCTACCACCGCATGCGCGGCGAGCCCACGCTGTGGCTGCCCGGGTCCGACCACGCCGGAATCGCAACCCAGCTGCTGGTGGAGCGGATGCTCGAACGCGAGGGAACGAGCCTTGAGGCGCTCGGACGCGAGAAGTTCCTCCAGCGCGCCTGGGAATGGAAGCGCAAATACGGCGGGATCATCTACGACCAATTGCGGCGCCTGGGCGCCTCATGCGATTGGACCCGCGAACGTTTTACCCTCGACGACGGCCTGGCTCTCTCCGTGCGCGAAGCCTTCGTCCGGCTGTTCGAAAAAGGGCTGCTGTACCGCGGCCCAAGGCTGGTCAACTGGTCGCCCGGATTGCGTACCGCGGTGAGCGACCTCGAAGTGGAATATTCCGACGAGCCGGGGACGCTGTACTTTTTTAAATATATGATCAAGGAAGAACCTGGTACAGACGGATCGGCGGCCCGCCCCTATATCCCCGTGGCCACCACCCGCCCGGAGACGATCCTGGGCGACACAGCCGTCGCCGTGCACCCGGAGGATCCGCGCTACGCGGCGCTGGTCGGCCGCACTGCGCTCGTTCCGATCCTGGGCCGCGAGATCCCGGTCATCGCCGACGTTGCCGTCGACCGCGAGTTTGGAACCGGCGCGCTGAAGATCACTCCGGGGCACGATCCGATCGATTATGAGGTGGGAAAAAACCACGGCTTGCCGATCATCTCGATCTTCGATAAAAACGCATGCCTCAACGAAAACGGCGGACCATACCGGGGAATGGACCGTTTCGAATGCCGCAAGAAGATGTGGGCCGATATGGGCGCGGCGGGGCTGGTGATCAAGGAAGAACCGTATATGCTGCGCGTCCCGCGCTCGCAACGAGGCGGCGAGATCGTCGAGCCGATGATTTCCACGCAGTGGTTCATTAAAATCCAACCGCTGGCCGAAGCGGCGTTCGCCGCCGTACGCGACGGACGCGTGAAGATCATCCCCGAGCACTTCGAAAAAGTCTACTTCAACTGGCTCGAGCACATCCAGGATTGGTGCATCTCGCGCCAACTGTGGTGGGGCCACCGCATCCCGGTCTGGTACTGTCCGGAAGGCCACATGACCAGCGGTCGCGAGGACCCGGCCGCTTGTTCCGTGTGCGGCAGCCGCACGCTGCAGCAGGATGAGGACGTGCTCGACACGTGGTTTTCCTCCGGATTGTGGCCGTTTTCTACGCTCGGCTGGCCCGACGAAACGCGCGACCTGAAATACTTTTATCCCACCTCCGTGATGGAGACGGCCTACGACATCCTCTTTTTCTGGGTAGCACGGATGATCATGTTCGGAATGGAATTCACCGGCGAACCGCCCTTCCACACCGTTTACCTGCACGGACTGGTGCGCGACGAACAGGGCCGCAAGATGTCGAAGTCGATCGGCAACGTTATGGACCCGCGCTGGGTGATGGACGGTGCCACGGCCGCGCAGATCCGCGAGGCCGGAGGAAGCGCCGAGATCCTAGAGAAGTACCCCGAGGGCATCCCGCCAATGGGCACCGACGCGCTTCGCTTCACGCTCATCACCAGCGGCTCGCCCGGCACTGATCTTAATCTAAGCATCGAACGGGTGGAGGCCAACCGCAATTTCGCCAACAAGCTCTGGAACGCCGGCCGCTACGTGCTGACAGCCTTCGAAAAACTCGGCGCCGAATGCGAGAAGGCCCCCTATACTACGGCCGACCGCTGGATCCTCTCGCGCCTTTCACGCACCATTTCGGATTCCACGCACCTGATGGACACCTATCAATACGGCGAGGCGGGCCGGATGGTGTACGATTTCTTCTGGGGCGAGTTCGCGGACTGGTACATCGAACTATCCAAACTGCAGATCGCCCAGAGCCCGGCGCGCGCCCGCACCACGGTGCAGATTCTCGCGCACGTGTTTGACGACTGCCTGCGCCTGCTGCACCCCTTTACACCGTTCGTCACCGAGGCGTTGTGGGGCTATCTCAAAGACGCCTGCCGCGCGGCGGGCGAGGATTTCGATCCTCCCGCAGGATGGCCCGAAGCGCTGATCATCGCCTCGTGGCCGAAGCCCGTCGATCCCGTCGACGAGCGCGCGCTGGAGGAATTTTCGCTCTTCATGGACGTAGTCCGCGCGATCCGCAACCTGCGCGCCGAGAAAAAGGTTCCGCTGACGAAGAAAACCTCCGCGGTGATTATGGCCGACAAATACAAAGGACAACTCTCAGCATCCGCCGCGGGGCTGTGCCTGTTGGCGCGGATCGATCCGCAAGGGCTGCAGTTTGCCGATAAGGCTCCCTCCGATTCCAAAGGCTCCGTCCCGCTGGTCGTCGGTCCGGTGCGGATCCTGATCCCATTGGCGGAAATGGCCAACCCCGGCGCGGAGCGCGCGCGGCTGCTAAAAGAATCCGAGGACGCAAAGTCCCAGATCGCGCGCGTGGAGAAGCTTCTGGCGAGCGATTTCGGATCGCGCGCACCCGCCTCCGTCGTCGAAAAGGAACGCACGCGCCTGGCCGCGCTGAAAGAAAACCGCGATAAACTAGAGGAGCAACTCAAGGCACTGGGAAAATGACCGGCCCGATACTGTTTGAGATCACCGCCGCCGATTCGCACCAACAGATCATCCTGCCGGTGATCCGCCTGCTGCGCGCGCGCGGCATCCCGGTGATCGTGTATTCGGATTGCGAATTATTGCGCACCGCGAGCGATACGGCAGCCCTCCAGCGCGAGGGCGTTCCCTTTGTGCGCATGGCGGAAACACCGCTGCCGATTCCGATGCCGGAGTGGGGAGCGGCCGCCCGGCCCTTCCGCCAACGGGTCCCGAGCGAGGTGAAGCGGTTGCATCCTTCGCTGATCGTTGTGCTCAACGACCGCAACTTCCCGTCCAACCTCTACGTCGAAGCGGCGCGCCGTCTTTCCATCCCAAGCCTGCTGCTGCAGGAGAGCCTGCGCAAGGATCTATTCCAACGGCCGCCGTGGAGAAAACTCTACAGCCGGTGGATTCGTAAAATGCGGCTTGGGATCGAGGAAGGCCTGCGCCATTACGGCCAAGGGCATTGCGACGCCGTCGCCGCCCTGGGCGAGACTTCGCGCGAATATTTCCTGCGCGTGGGCGTGGCGGAACGAAAAATCACAATTACCGGCAACCCGCGCTTCGATCAGTTGGCCAGCGCCGACTTTTCCGCCGAGGCGCAACGAATAAGGTCCGCGTTGGGATACTCGCCGGGCGATTTTTTACTCACGTTCCTCAGCAGTCCGATCGAACGGATGCTGATCGTCTCTGCCGAAGAGAAACACGACGCGCTTGTCCGCCTGCTCGGATGGGCCCGCACTCTGCGCGAAGACCCGGATTGGAAAAATTTGCGCCTGGCTTTCAAATTGCATCGCGGCGAAAGCGTCCCGTTCTTCCGCGAAATGCTTGCGCATGAGGGCGCAACAGGCTTCGCACTGGTGGCCGAGGAGCCGCTTTATCCGCTGCTCCGGGCTTCGCAGGCGGCGCTGATGTTCAGCACCACCGCCGGGTTGGAAGCCGCCTTGCTGAAAGTTCCCGTCGGAATGCTCGGGCTTTCCAAGCCGCTCGACGATTGGAATTTCGTCAGCCGGGGCGTGGCCGCAAACGTCCGCTCGGTCGAAGGGTTGGCGGCGTTCCTGCGCCGCGCTCGGGAAGATCCGACGTTCGGCGTGCGGGGGGCGAATGCGGCGGCATTTTATATTGCCAACTTCGGCTGCGCGGCGGAAGCAGTGGCGCATTTGATCGCGCGCATGGCGGGATACATCGATCCTTCCAACGTGGAATAGAACGGCGGAAACTTGTTCACGCGCCGATGTGGATTGTCTTCCCCCTGTTGAAGAGTCTTTTCTACGCGCCCCCCCACCCCCGGCGCGAGCCAAAGCGCGGCGGGGAGGTGATTAATCACAAACTCACTATAATGAAAATGGCAGCGTAGACTAATTTTTTTTGACACGATCTATAAGAGTAAAAGGATTTTTAACCCTTTAAATACCATCCCATTCCTCTTTCCCTTGCCGCTCTCCCCAGGTCGTGATTGGCGACGGCCATCCCATCCACCCTCCCCTGGCCCCTCCCTCCTTCCCGTGATACGGGAAGGAGGGAGGGGGATAAACGCATCTGGAGTATTTATAATGTCCAAGGGGAGGAAGGATGGGATTGTGCGGTAGTAGAATCGCTCAAAATCACAATTCAAGGGGGAAACATGATGCGCCGAAAGTATTCGAAGAATCTATATATAAAATTTCGAATAGCAAAAAGATTCCGCCAGACGATGACACCATCGGAGAGGCTCCTCTGGTCAAGGCTTCGAGGGAATCAACTGCTGGGACTGCATTTTCGGAGACAAAATGTCATTCGAGGATTTATTGTGGATTTCTATTGCCATCGTGCAAATCTGGTTGTGGAAATCGATGGAAACATTCATAATTCTCGGATCGAAGCCGATACCGTCCGAGATAATATTTTGAAGTCATTGGGATTGATCGTATTGCATATTTCGAACGAAAGAGTTGAAAAGAATTTAGAGAGCGCAATTTGCGAGATTCAGGAAATCTGCATGAAACAAACACCGGATTTAGAAAATAATACAGCCGAAGAATACTAATTAGTCGAATTTGGGCTCGCTGATCATCACTGTCTCTTCAGCTATCCTATTCATCCCGCATGAGGAGATGATTTATAGGATGAACAGGATTATTTTACCTTATCATTCCTGAATATCTTTTCAACTTCCATTTGATTTAATTTTGAAGATATTTTAAATACCGATCAGGTCGATCTATTATTCCGGGAAGCCTTCCGCAGAGAAGATAATACCTTGATCCGGCGGTGTTGAACGAGGATCACGATGACCAGCAGCAAAGAAACGATCGGCCAGAGGATAACAAAAATCCACACGTTGATTTCTTTATAGGTCAATCCAGTCCGCCCGGCGAGGAAAACAAGAATACGCACGCAGTAATCGAAAATGGCGTCCATCATGGCTTTAATTTTTCCTTATGGAAAAGCCCGATCGCCTGCCCGGCCATAGCCAGAACCGGGACGGCCATCAGGAACAAGCCGGGTAGGAACATGTTCCAGCGGAAGGTCACCGGCAGTATTTGCCGGACCGCTTCCATGCCGCGACTGGAGGCGGCGAGTGCATCGGCGGTGAAAGCGTAGAACATCATGCCCGCGCCAATCAGGCCGGCCGCTAAAAACCAAACGTTCAGGCAAGCGGGACGTGCTCGCCTATCGATCAGGATCACCAGCATTCCTCCTGTGATCATCAGGAAAGAGATGGCGATCGGAGCGATCACCGGTCCCCACCATGGCACAGGCAATAAAAAAAGAATGTCCCAATTCAAAAGCGACTTCGGCCACCCGGTGAGCGGGATGAGAAATAGATAATAAAAGATATCCCATAAACCGAAGGCGAAGGCGCTGTAAGCGAGCCGGGTTCTCGGGCGTTCCCCGGCCAGCCATCCCACGGCAAGCAACATCACCAGGGTCGCCACTTCACGGATGATCTCGGTCTGGCTCAGACCTCCGAAGTGCAGCAATGGATTCGGCTGATAGGGCTGCAACCTGCCCACGAGGACGCGCAGATCCAACACCACCGCCGATTCCACCCAGGCCATGGCGATGGAAAAAATCGCCACCGATAGAAGATGCGATCGAATCTTCATGATTTTTTCATCGGACGAAGCCCGGACCACAGCTGGAATTTCACGGGGAATCGCGGGTCCACAAGCACATTTTCATTCTACGGCAGACTGCATCCCCGACCACGTTCCAAACCCTTCTCGGCATGCACTTGGGTGTTTGACGCTCGCTGCTGTTTGCAGTATTGTTCCGGCGCGGGAATAAAGGCTTGGTTTAATTAGGATATCCGTTGATGGAAAAGGCCTGATATCGTGAATCCCCTTGCGATCCTCTTCGTGGAAGACAATGCCAAGTTGCGATCCGCTTTGCAATCGGGATTAGAAGCAACCTGCGAAGCGCGAATCATCTTTGCTTGCGAGAGTGGCGAAGCTGCATTGGAATGGCTGATGGATCGTGAAAAGAGGGGGACAGCGCAATCCGGGAAAGGCGAGACCCTGCCAGATGTCTTGCTTCTCGACGTGCAGTTGGCGGGAAAGATGAACGGCATCCAGGCGGCGACGGCCGCCCGGCGCGAATTTCCGCGCATTCCGGTTGTGTTCTATTCGATCCAAGACGACGACGCCTACTACCGCGATTTCCGCCGGTCGGGAATCCTCAGCCACTACGCCTACGTGCGCAAATCCAATTACCTCCTGCCGGCGATGCTCCTTCCGCTCCTGCGCGACGCCGTGGCCGGAAGGAGTTTTATCGATCCGGAGATCGAGGCGCGGGTCCAGGAGGTGCGCCGCAAGGACGAGAATGATCCGTTGGCGCTGCTCGAACCCAACGAGCAAGCCGTCGCCCGGATGTTGGCCCAAGGGTTGACCAACGAGCAGATCGCCGCGCGGATGGGGTTCCGCGACAAGCGCACGATCAGCCGCACCAATGGGCAGATCTACGCCGCGTGGGGTCTAGCCGCCGACGCCACCGATGAGAAGGTGGCGCGCACGCGCGCGGCGTTGATCGTCACCACAGGCCGGCTGCTTTCGTGGGACGACGACGGAACGCCCAAGATCCAGGAAGATGGAACGCAGTGGGCGCCGGAGGGAAAAGAGGGAGAGTAATCGTAGAAAAGGAGAGAGTTCGTCATGCCCGCGTGATTGTAGCGGGCATCCAGGAAGCGATGGAGTGTCCGCTTAATCGCAAGCACTGGATCCCCGCTAAGATCACGCGGGGATGACACGATGATTGGAATGACCGTGACATTCATCCGGCCTTCGGCCACCTTCTCCCAGCTTGTGCTGGGAGAAGGGCTGGGGATGAGGGGAAGGAAATATAAAACTCCATGACCGGCTTCTTCTATCTTGACTGGTCGCTGCTTTCCACATCCTTATTCAACGCCATCCTTATGTTGTGGCTGGGGTTAACGGTATTGCTCAACGCGCGCCATCGCGCGCCGGAAAGCCGCAGCGGCGCGTGGGGATTCTGGATGGCCGCCGGAAGCCTGCTCCTGGGCGGCGTATTTTTCCTATTTCACACCGCTATATTGGGTTTCGACATCCGCTCACTGCTTCCCGCGCTCAACTTCTGGTGGCGCGTCGGGTGGATCACGGTCGCCATCCTGCCCTTCACCTGGTACGCGGTGATGCTCTGGTACGCCGGCTTCTGGGAGGAAGGCGCCGGGAATTTATTCCAGCGTCACCGGCCGTGGTTCCTCTTGTGCGCATCCTCCGCACTCGCCTGGATCGCCCTCGCGCTCACGGCCAACCCACCGCCCTCCATCTCCGGGTTGGCATCCTACGAGTCGGGTTCCGCCATCTCCAGCGGCGGTTTTCCGGGGGTGATGCTCGCCTACCCGCTCTTCATCGTCGTTTGCATGGGCTTGGCGTTCGACGCCCTGCGGCGGCCCGGCCCGACCGCGCGGATGATGGGCGGCGCTGCCCGCCGACGCGCCCGTCCATGGTTGACGGCAGCCTCGCTCGCGCTGCTGGTTGTGTGTCTACTGGTGGGTCTGGCCGAATTGTGGGTGCTACTCAACGTGAACGCCCGGTCGATGCAGGATTTTTTGCTCATTCTCGGCGGGTTGGATTTGGTCATCGCCGTATTGATCGGTCTGGCTGTGCTGCTCCTGGGACAGGCGGTCGTGGCGTACGAAGTATTCACCGGCAGGATCCTCCCACGCCGCGGCTTGGCGCGCTATTGGCGGAACGCCGTCACCCTGGCCGGCGGTTACAGCCTGATCGTCGGCTGGAGTCTGTCGAGCCGCCTGATGCCGGTCTACATCCTGCTTCTGGCAACGGTTGTCATGACGGTTTTCTACGCGCTCATGGGCCGCCGTTCCTACACCGAGCGGGATTCCTTCCTCGAGACGCTGCGCCCATTCGTCTCCAGCCAGCAACTATACGAACGGCTGACGGCGGATTCTCCATCGCCGTGGGAAGCCGACGCCCTCGGCCCGTTCCGCACGCTGTGTTCCGACGTCCTGGGCTGCGAACGCGCGGCGCTGGCAGCCGTCGGTCCGATGGCTCCGCTGTGGGGCCCTCCATTCACCTATCCGGAGAATTTCCCCGTCAACGTTCCCGTCTCGGAAATCCCGTCTCCGCCGTCCCGCCAGGCGGTTGTCCCCCTGGCTGCGGACCGGTCCGACCGGCTGCGCTGGGCGGTTGGATTATGGAGCCGGCGCGGCCCGATCGGCGTGCTGCTCCTGGGCGATAAGCTCGACGGCAGCCTCTACACGCAGGAGGATTTCGAGATCGCCCAGGCGGCTTGCGAGCGGCTGATCGACGCGCAGACCGGCGCCGAACTGGCGCGCCGTCTGATCTCGATCCAGCGCGAGCGTCTGGTGGGCAGCCAGGTGCTCGACCGCAAGACGCGCCGCGTGCTGCACGACGAGATTCTGCCTACACTCCACGCCGACCTGTTGGCGTTATATGCCCGCAGCGCCGGTGATGCGGAAACCTCCAAAGCACTGGCGGACCTGGCGCAAATCCACCGGCGGATTTCCCAACTCCTGATCGATATGCCGCACACGTCTCCCTCCGAAGAGTCGATCCGCAATATTGCCGAGGCCCTGCGGCATTTGATGGCCGATGAATTGAAAGACTCCTTCGACGACGTTCAATGGGAGATCGATCCGCGGGCGGAACTGGTTTCGGAGAATTTGCCTCCGATGTTCATCGAAGTGTGGTTCTACGCGGCGCGCGAAGCGGTCCGGAACGCGGCCAAATACGGACGCGGGACGGACGCTTCCCGTCCATTGCATTTGAAGTTTTCCCTGCAGGCAACGGATTCTCTGGAACTCGCCATCGAAGACGACGGCGTCGGTATACCCTCCGGCGAGGGCTCGAAAAGCGGGACCGGGCAGGGATTGGCTCTGCACGGCACGATGATGGCGCTGATCGGCGGCCGGCTGATCGTTGAACGCGGCGCTGCGGGAGGGACGGCTGTGCGGCTGGTTCTACCGCAGACTGTCTCTTCCTTCGCCTATGGTGGATGAATTCGGAGAACGGAGTAGTGATTAATCTGTATACCATTCCCGAGCCGTGAATGATCCAACTGGGATTAAAAATTTAGAAACCGCCCTCCATCAGGCGGTTTCCCTTTTCCAATATTAAAGCGGATACCGATATTATTTAATGGGAAACCAAAAAACAATCCCCGATTCGATAAAGTAATCGATCTGCGGACGTGAGGATGATCCACATTCAAAATAATGGCGGATACACGGACGGTTTTTCGGAGAATGACTATAATAAGTTCGTCTGCCCAGCTCGAGGCCGTCTTTTCGACGGCTTCCGAACGAGGAGATTATCCATTGACCAACACCTGGAATACGTTCCTAACAAATTCAAGGCGGTTCATCACCGCTTTCATCGCGCGGTTGACACGGCTCACCCCCGTCGAAGACAAGAATACCTCCTGGGCTCAACCGATCAAATCCTATGCGGAAGTCCCGAATGCGTTCAAAGGGTTCTTTGAGCCCCTGCTTGCAGATGGGCGGGCCTTTCCCTATACGGTTCTCACACCTACGTTCGAGGGATACCTCCATCCAACCACGGAGAAACTCATCTGCAACCTGGAAGGTGAGGTCTGTGTTCTGGAAAGAACGGGAAACACTTATCTTTCGCAATGCTATCCCCTGGAAGGGATCAGTTACCTAGAAGTCCGAACCGTCCTGCTGGATTCCCGCATCAAAATCACCGGCGTGACGAAGAATGGTATTTCCGCCTCCTCCACTTTAAAGTTCAATACCGCAACCGACATTTTATTTACACCCATCCTGGAATACATCCGGCTTGCCGCGATCGGTTCGAGGGAAGGTCACTCGGTGTCGGAATCGGAAAAATTCGATCCCTGGATGAGCACGAGCTTTAAATTTATGAGTTATGCGAGACGCAGTTTATTGGCGGGAGAGAAGGTCATCCAGGCTATTTTGCAGCCTGAAATCCGGGCAGTTATGATGAGGTTCCTGGGAATGACGCTTTACCGGAGGATCTCCCCCACTATTGCCAGTATATTGACCGAACGGGAGCTCATCCTGATCCGGGAAGAGGAAAAACAATTCGCTTCCGAAAAATACGGCGGCATTTGGGACTACATTCCCTTGGACAAAATCGAAAAGATATCCCTCATTCCGAAAGATACTACTGTGCTGGTCTTCACCATCCAACTCCCCCACAACGATCGTCTGGAATGCCTTTTTCAATCTTCTGCAAAGGGGGAAGTCGATCAACTGATCGATCGGTTCACGGAATTGACTGCGGTGTAAGCGATGGACTTGGCAGGCTTTTGCCGAACAGAAAACCCCAACAGTTCTGAAAAGGTCCGTCAACAATTTCAAACGAGGCGCAGGGAAAACTGCGTCGTCCCATCCCGCTATCCGCAATGACTCCAATATTCGAGGCGTTTGATTTTTCACCGGGGACAATCAAGACGAAGAATACTCTTCAAGCAATCGCTTGTTAATATCCTCGAGCGTCCCCTGAAAGGGTCCGGACGTTTCCATCTTAATCGAAACCAGCGCGGCCGCGAACTTCAAGGATTCTTCCGCACCGTGGTCCAGTCTCCAGGAAAGATACGCCGCAAACGCCGTATCACCGCGGCCTGTCCTGCCGACGATGCTTTTATTTGAGAACTTCTCATAGAATGTTTTTCCTTTTACCCGCGCCAACACACCCTGGGAGTGCGTGATCACAATTTCCGGGCAGCCCCAGGTTTCCACAATTTGGGCGGCCTGCCCCAGATCATCCGTTCCGGTCAATATGCGAGCCTCTACGACATCCAACTTGACTTTGTCCATCATACCGGCGATCGCTTGTTTATTCTCCACATCGCCGAATTTTATTTCATGGGTCACCGGCATTATCTGCCGGACAAAACTTTGCATATCGACCGACAGGCTGTATCCTCTCGATTTCAGACCTTGCAGAAGCGCCATGTCGAATTCCGAATCGGAAATCCCGGCCAGATGAACGCATCGCGAGCTGAGCCGAGGAACGCCGGCGATGGATATCAGGCCGGCCGTCCGGACGATTATCAGTTTGCGCTCATCGACATTTTCGGTCTCGTGGAGTACCTTCGAATACGTTGTCACATCGGATGGAATGAGGTAGATATCCACACCCGCGTCTTTCAACGGCTGCAAAATGTTCTCATCCTGTTTCGACATCTTTACAACGGCGGCAACCTTTTTCCCAACCCTGGCGGCCACCATGGCGCCACACAATACGGCGCTCCCCGGGGCGACAACCGGTTTTCCTCCGAACGGAATGATCTCGTCGTAGCACATGTGGCCGACGAAGGTTATGTCGTAATCCATAGACAATCCAATCCTATCCGCGCAATCCGTTCTTTCTGCGCCCCGCCCCGGTATGCGCAGCACAACCGGGGAAATCCGCGTATATTAGCCCAGGCATAATAGATAGACGTATACACAATGGCCAATTATTCATTGGGTAACCAACGAACCCCCGATTGCGGTGCTGGGGCCCTGATCCCCATAACCTGCCGTTCACTCAACCGGAAAGTTTTCGCGGTTTATTTTCCGTTTCCCGTGTCTTCTTTCAACAAATCGGAAACGAAAGAAATCAACGATTGCGAATCGATCGTCTTGGTTTTTTTCCGCGTTTGCAGGTCCTTGATATATTGCAGGACCAGATGCGTCCAGATCGCGCCGGGTCGTGGATAGGCGGCGACGATATAGTGAGGTTCTGGAGCCGACTCTCCCGCTTCTTTTTCCATTTCAGCCCGGAGGTTGTCCGGGGTAATCAGAGAATTTCCATAAGCAAAAACCACTTTATCCATATGTTTGTAAACATCTTTGCTTTCTTTGACCATGCCGTAATATTCCAGCAACTGGGCCAAGACGTAATTGGAGGTCGTGTAAACGTCTTTTCCCTGGTCCGATTCCACCGGTTTGCCGTTCTCCGTCCGGGTCATGGCCCAACCCATGGTTGTGCGGTTGTTCCTATAAATTGTCTTCAAGATCTTTTTTGCCCGGTCGTCGGAGATAAATGGTTCTTCGCCGATGGCGAGCAAATACCAGAGGGCGTCCAGCTGGTTGGTCCAGACATCCAAATTGGATTTTCCAGTCGCCGGATCGTAACAGGTGATGTAATACTGGAGTTTTTCCCCCTTTTTATTTTTTCCGTCCCGCCATAATTTTTCGAAACTTGCCCGGGCTTTGTCGAACGCTTTCTGGATTTGCGCTTTAGCGGGTTGGTCGTTCATCATCTCCGCCATTTTAATCATGGCTTGGCACCCGGCCAGGAACATCGCGGAGTCGTAAGCGTCGGCGCCGAAGAGGGTCAGGTTGTCGAAGGTGTTTTTCACCTCGTCGAGATAACCTTCGGGCACACCGTCGTCGTCGAAATCAAGTTTTTGCAGCGATTCCAGCCCGAATTTAAGCGTCTCCCAATTCTTCTTCAGAAAATCCACATCGCCGGTGAATTTCACATTGCGCAACACCCGTAACGCCAGCTTGGGGAACAGATCCACCCAATAATTGTTGTTGTACCAGGCGTAATCGCTCACGTTTCGCAGTGCATGGCCTTTGGGCATGGCGCCCAAATCGTGCGCGACGCTGCCCTTCACCTTGAACGCATCCCGGATCTGGGTCATCGACAAGCCTTCGTATTCTTCCGGATGCTCCTGGAAATGCTTTCTCGCTTCGACGAAAGAAGAATGATAGTGGTAAAAACGCGGGGTAGGATCCTCGGCCCGAATCGAATCGATGAAACTCTGACAGAGCTCTTTTTCCACGCGCGGGAAGAAGATCAGGAGCACCATGGAATACCAATCGACATCCGAGGGATTGATATACGCATAGTCGAAACATTCCAGAAACCGGGCGCGCTCAAGTCCTTTCTCGTCCTCGATCCAGACCGCGGCGTTTGAGAGCGGGAAATGAAATTCGTTCAGCAGCAGCCTTGTCAGCCGTAGGGCACCTGTCCTATCCGCCGAATACGAAGAGCTGGTTTGGAGATAATCTAAAATCCGTTTCTGAATTGTTACGGTCCGGTTCCACCAGCGCGGATAATTATCCAGGGCGAGTTTTGCCATGGACACCGCCCGCGCCTCTTTCTCCGGGAAGTTTTTAACGTATTTGCGTTCGAATTCCATCCTGTCACTGAAGACCTGATACGGAAAGTCCAGAACCACGGCTACCGGAATTTTTACCGACGCTTTCGGCTCCAAGGTAAAGGTCAAGCTAATGGCTGTACCGTAATCGCTCCGGAGCACCGGTTCCCGTTTTTCATAGAAGCGACCGTCTTCGTTAAGCAGCAAATCCTGCATGAGCCGGTTCAAGCAAAAATATGGCTGGGTATCAATCGAAACTCCCGGCAGCTCCGGAACGGCCAGCACCATCCGGTTCGGACTTTCCGTGCTTCCCATGACCACGCCCCGGAGGTTTCCGGATCGGAACTCTTTATGTACGTGGCCGTGGACCGGCGCCGAACAGATATAGATGCTGTCCTGGTCGGTCGGTTTGAGCTCCTTCTCCTGGAGATTGACCAGGGACGGCTTGGGTACAATGAGCGTGATCGCCTGAGCTTTATCCGCAGTGTTCTCCACCTCGTACTCTTCCACACCGACGGGCATCAACGTCTGATCGTTTCCGGACAAGAACGGCGAAACCAGCCTCCGGATTACTTTCACCTTCCCCAGCTTGAACGCCATCTCCAGCGAAGGTGTGGCGATAGTGATGGTAACGTTTTTTTCCGAAATCGCCGGATGATAGTAGTTGTCGATAGCCGGGATATCATCGGGTGTTTCTGCGACCTGAGGTTTCTGTTGGGTAAGCATGATGCATTTGTCGCCGATGCGGATGAAGGGCGCGGAGGCGAATTGAACCGCCTTCTGGTTCAACAGGATGAGCCGGCCCGCGTCGTTCAGGCGGTTGTAGAGTCCATAAGGGGAAATGCCAACGGAACAGGTGGGGGCGCCTTGCAGGGCGACGGTCTGCGGGAATTGCAAGGTCTTGGACATCCCCTGGAAATGCACCGTCATTTTATTTTTTCCGTAAATGGCGGCTGTTTTTGCGCCGGTGATGGTGTAAATCTCGCGGACCTTGAAATCAGCGGATCGTGGCATTTTATTTTCCCTTATCGGTCATTTCGGGTTTCGCCCTAACACTTTCCTCCGAATGCGAAACCCTTCTTCGC
>Ga0187886_1002367_pt1 | contig 15273 bp, 12 predicted proteins | sample June2016WEW_20_1_FD_133001 | JGI IMG/M metagenome (GOLD analysis project Ga0187886, IMG submission 133001) | Peatland microbial communities from SPRUCE experiment site at the Marcell Experimental Forest, Minnesota, USA - June2016WEW_20_150 | ecosystem: Environmental > Terrestrial > Soil >... | reverse complement strand
GGTCCGTGCGTTCACCACGCCGTGCGGCGAGGAAGCGATCCTTGTGAGGCGCACCAACAAAAGACTCGATCTTCAGCATAGGAAAGATCCCGCTACACGTTCAAAGCGCGACGCACGAGGTCGGACGCGCTACAGGCGTCCGCGCTGCGGAGAACCTCCGTGAACTTGTCCGCCCCCACCCGATCCACAGCCCGGAAAAAGCCCGTCATCCACTCGCGGCATTGCGTCGCCGCGCGCACGCCGTCCTCGCGGTAGGGGAAAATATCCAGCGTCAGCCACCCTTGATACTCCAGCCGCCTGAGCCAATAGGCGAGTTCCAGGTATTCGACCAGGTGCACGGCCCCGACGATCATGTCGTCGTCCCAGCTCCGATAGTTGTCGTTCAGGTGCAGGTAATCGAGCTTGCCATAGCTCGCGAGTAGCGCGGCCGCCTCCGCGGCGTTCTCGCCGGCCGCGAGCGAATGGCCCACATCGAGCAGCACGCCCACCTTGTCCAGCCCCTGGAGAAGCAAGAGCACCTTCGCGGCAGTGGTCACGAAGCAATGCGTGCGCGGCTCCTTGAGCTTGTATTCCACCAGCACACGCACGTGGTCATTGTGATTCGCGCAGGCCGCCAGCCCATCACGAAGCCACTTCCAGACCTCTACGTAATCCGCCTGGAAAGAGTAATCGAACCCGTCCTGGCCGGGCCACACATCCACGTAGGGACAACCCAGTTCGGCAGCCCAATCCATGACCTTCCTAACTTCGTCGATCGCGGCTTGGCGAGTCTTTTCGTCCGGCGCCGCCAGACTGCCTCGCCCCCATTTGGCTTGCGTCCAGAGGTCGGGCACGAGCATGGGAATCTTCAAACCTCGATCACGGAACATCCGGGCCACGTCGCGGATGTTCTCGTCATTCACATGCCAGTTGCCGACCAGCTCCAGGCCGTCCAGGCCCTCGACCTTCATGGACAGGTCCAGCATCTCCTGCATGGTATTGCCGCCCCCGCCGTAGCCGCTGAGGCAATAGCGGTCGGCGCAATTCCCAAACGTCGGCAAGCAGGCACCGAACAGGTGATTCGCAATCATGGCATTCTCCTCATGGGATTTTCATTCCCCCGCTCTTCTTGACCCGCGCTCGCTGCTGTTTCCTTCTGCGTTCAGGAACCCGGGGACTCTCCTCACTGCACGAGCCGAAGGTATTTGCCATAGTAGTCTTGCCAGCGCTGACGGTCCCGAGGCTCATACTCGACCAGCACCGATGACGAGCGCACAACCCGGCGTATCTCCTCAGCCGAGCTGAGAGCGCCCACCGCCCGCGCCTGGGCGAGCACGTTCCCGATGACGGTTGCCTCTGCGGGGCCGGCCAACACGGGAAGCCCGGTAGCATTGGCTGTGAACTGACACAGCAGCGAGTTGCACGAACCCCCACCGACAATGTGCAGGACGCGAAAACTGCGGCCCAGAAGTTGCGCGATCTGGCCCAGCCGGTGCTTCGAGCAGACGGCCAAGCTCGCCAGAATACATCGCGCCATCTCTCCAGGCTTTTCGGGTTGGGGCTGTCCGGTCCGCGCGCAGAATGCACGGATTGTGCGTATCATGTCATCCGGAGAGTAGAAGTCCGGGTCATCCGGGTGGATGAGCGTATCGGACTCCGGAGCTACCTCAGCAAGCTTCGTGAAGTCTTCGTAAGAATGATCTTCACCCTTCCGGCGCCAAGCTGCGCGCACCTGCTGAAGGAGCCAGAGCCCCATAATGTTGCGGCAGAAGAACAAGCTATCAAGCGTCAGCTCGTTGCACAGCCCCGCGGAGAATGCTTCATGACAAGTGACAACCTTGTCGGTAAGTGCCCCCACGACGGACCATGTCCCTGAGCTCAGAAACGCCCAATCTCCGCCCGTCGCGGGCACCGCCGCGACCGCAGAAGCGGTGTCATGCGTGCAGGGAGCGATCGCCACGCCGTGCTTCAGCCCCGTCGCGCGGCGCACTGATTCAAGCAGCTCTCCCACGATCGTACCGGGGTTCATCAGCTCAGGCATCATGGCAGAGGGGAGGTCGAGTTTTCGGAAAACCTCTCCACTCCACTGGCGGTTTCGCGGGTCATAAAGCTGCGAGGAGACCGCGTTGGTGTGCTCGCCATTCATTTGGCCCGTCAGGAAATAGTTAAAGAGATCAGGCATCATCAAAAGCTTAGTGGCGGCTTCCAAGAGCGTGCTCTGCCTCACGCGCAGAGCGAGAAGTTGGAGAGAGGTGTTGACCGGCGAGAGGGGTATGCCGGTGCGCTGGAACAATTCTTCGGGGGACATTCGGCGCCCCACTTCCTCGACCATCCCTTCCGTCCTCCGGTCGCGATAGTTAACGGGGTTTTGCAGCAGTTTTCCATCTCGCCCGAGCAGGCCGAAATCCACACCCCAGGTGTCAATTCCCACTCCATCCACAGACTCGCCAAACCGCGCGACATACTCCCGAATGCCCTTGATCAGGCTTCCGTAAAGGGAGAGCACGTTCCAATAGAGGGTGTCAGAGACCTCCACCGGCTCATTCGGGAAGCGGTGAATCTCCTCGAGCGTTAGCTGGCCGCCCTGGAGCGTACCCGCGACTCCGCGCCCGCTCTCGGCTCCGAGGTCGAAGGCCAGGAAGTGGTGCTGTTCCACGGTTTGAATCCCTCGCAGGAGACGGATGCTATTCCGACTGTCACAGACTGCCTTGGACGCGCCGCTTTAGGGACATCCCGAGCGCCAACATCGGTGCTTGAAGGTCAGAGCTTGCCCTGGGCCCATCAGGCTGGAAGGGCATTAGTCGAAAATCATGGGTTTGGGCTGGAATCTGGGAGCCACGCGCAGCCAAGGGGTCCGGGGCCGCTCGATATACCCCCATTTTTCCAAGGCGCGTCGAAGCTCCTTATTCTCCGGCCGCTTTGCGTATTCCAGGAAGTCTTCGTTGGACATTGTCCCGGCGATAGCCTGTTGCCAGGCTTTTGCCCCGGCGGTATAGCCGTCGGGGTGTCCGAGCATCCCGCCGCCCGATGGAATCACGATATCCGGGCCGTACTCCCCAATGAGGATGGGGGCCAGTCCGGGGTATACGCCCGCACAGGGCATGGGAAACATAGGCTTGATGTGACCGAGTGGCGACAGCTTGATCTGTGCGGTGCGAAGACCTTCCTCCAGACTGACCATCGGAATACTCGACCAGTACGTGGGTGTCAGCATCAAATCGCCCCCGCACAAGCGTACGAGCTTGGCGAAGACGGGCCATGCAATCCGGGGTTGTGCCGCAATCATATGCGAGCCGTGCAGCAGGATGGGCACATTGATCTCGGGGTCCTCGGCCAACTGCCGGAGGACTGGCAGGCCAGCGGAGTAGCAAACCAGCAGGCCCCGGGCGCCAAGTTCGACGGCCCGGGCGGCCTTGTCAAAGATGCGGCGCGGTTCGTCCGTGATACTGACAAAGTAAATCGTATGTTTGCGGGTCTTCGCCTCTGCCTTCTCCTGCGCTTCGAGCACGGCTTTCAAGCGATCCTCGTACTTGCTGTTATAGACGTCGCTGGTCATCTCATCGTCCTTCATCATGTCCGCTCCGCCCAACGCCGTCTGATAACACTGGTCGGCAACCTGCTGCGGTGTCATGCCCATCTTGGGCTTAATGATGTGGAGGGAGAGCGGACGAGTGGGGACATTCACCAGCTGGCGGATTCCCGGGACACCGAACTTGGGCCCCTTGAAATTGGCCAGCAGCTTTTCAGGCATGAAGACGTCCAGAAGACGAAGCTTGGGGCTGTAAGCGAAACAGTTCCCGGCGATGCTGAGCAGCATCATCGGCACGTTATCAATCCAGGCGTCGATCGGAAAAGCCAATTGCACAACCGCGGAGCGACCGGAGGCATTGCCCGTGGGGATTTCAAAGTAGCCCACCATTTTCCCGCTCAGCTTGCGCCGGACATCCTCGGTGTCCTCAGCTACTTTCTCCCAGGTTCCGGTCGAGCCCTCCAGGGTCATCGCCTGGATGAGGGCGAAGTGGTCAACAAAGTCTTCACCCGGAACCTCATCATCCATAAAGTAGGTGGCGACGATGTGGTTGGTCCGATCGATCCCATCAAAAGAATGAAGGAAGACCTCCGGATCGTAATATCTTCTAATCACGCCGATTCTCCTCCGTGAGTCATTTCCCTTTCTTCGTTCTTTGTCCTCGCAGCAACTTCTGGCTCCTCTGCTCGGCTTCGTCGGCGAGCGTTCTGGCCTCTTGTCCACCCCAACTGCCCAGAACGAAGTAGAGAGAATTGATTACGCACAACTGGGCGACAATCGAGGACGAGACCGCGGCGTTAATGCCATGCTCGTGGAAGGCCGTTATGAGCCGAATATGGCTCGCCGCCGCGAGCGGGGACCGCGGGTAATTTGTTAATGCCACGATTCGTGCGCCCCTTCGCCGGGCCGTCTGAATTGCCTCAATGATGGCTGCCGTCTATCCAGTATGACTGATGCCCACGACCACATCACCCGGACCCGCATTGTCAGTGGCGAAGATCTGTGTATAAGGGTCGACGACGGCCACCGCTGTAAAGCCCAAATTCAACAGCGCGTCCGCGGCTCGACGGGCTGACGAGCCCGACGCACCAAAGCCCAGAAGCAGCACCCTGCCACTGCGCTGAATGAGTCTGGCTACCCGCGTCAGCACCCGCACATCGAGCATCCGTTCGGTGTCTATGACGCCTTGACGGTGATAGTCGAACACCTGCCGGACAATGGTCTTCGGCCTCGCGTTCTCATCAAAATCCTCTATGATACCAACGTCAGAACTTCCCAACGACGCCGCCAGATCCAGTTGAAACTCCTTGTAGCCGCCGTACCCCAACTTACGGCAAAACCTGTGCACCGTCGCAGGGCTGGCTCCACAAGCCTGGGCAAGCTCTTCGATCGAGAGATTCCGGGCCCGAAAAGGCGCCTTGAGGACGAAACGACAAATCCTTGTCACCGCGGAAGGTCCGCCCTGAATGCCGGCGCGCAGTCTGGCAAAAACAGAACCATTTATCTTAGTCATCATTTAAGCGTCCGTATGCTACCGCGCCGAAGCTTGGCAAGGCAGAAAAGTTCATCGTACATGCACATCGTAACAAGAGTCCGCTCGAGTCTCAACACGTTCTCCATTCGTTTCCAGCAGCGACCGACTGGGATGTCGGTATACCTCCCCGCCACTGCCAGACACATACGGCCTCTATTCATAAGCGCTCATGAGTATACTCAATCGCCCCCTCTGGGTAGAGAAGAGCGCAGAAAATAATTTCCTCGCAATATTACGACAGAAAAAGGAATTTTGCAAAACAAAAACATTCCACTTGACACTGGGCCCATCGCGTGGTAGAAGTCCGGCGCAGATCACGATGGCGAAGACAAGCGGTAGCTTCCTCATGGGAAGGGGTGAGCTTCCGGCGAGAGAACTCATTCCCATGCTCGGTTAGAGCTGAATATGGGCGGCTATGACAAGTCTCCGAAGTAGCGGCAACTCTTACTGTGTTCGGTACCGGTGCAGCCAGGGCAGGAAGCCGCCCGGTTGCGTGTAGTCGCAGAGAAAGCGGCCATGTGAATGAAGAACTCCAAGGTGATAAAGGCTATCCTTGAGGTCCTCGTGTATCTCAAAGGGCACAGTGAAGGTTTGCTTCTTCCGCAGAAAACTCCGGAGCAGCGTGCATGAGTTTGGGAGGTCTTACGGAAGGCGGATACAGACTCTGTTTGTTGCTTGCCAGTCTGCATTTCCTGGCCTGCCCGGGGTTTGCAGCAGCGCATCCCAAGAGTTCCGAAGGCAGCCTCTACGAGGGGTTTAAGAATCCTCCGAAAGAGTATGACCTGATTCCACTCTGGACCTGGAACGGCAAGATCCCCGTGCAAGAGGCAAAACGCCAGATTGACGAGATGCTCGCTCAAGGCGTCAACCGGGTCATCGTTTACCCATTCCCCAATCTGCGGGTCAGATTTCTCAGCGACGACTGGTGGAAGCTTTGGGGCGAACTCCTGGCGTATGCACGTGAGAAAGGTTTTCAGTTGGGAGTTAACGCCGAAAACGAATGGCCGGACGGCGACGCCCGCGACGTGTGGTTAGACCCACCCGACCAAAGCCACGTCCTCGAGGGTCATCCCGAATATCACATGAAGCGCTTGGCGTACGTCGAGCGCGAGTTTGGTGGCCCCGGCCCCGTACGCTTCAACCGCCTGCCCGATCCGGTGATCGCCGTGGCAGCGCGCATCAAGGGGGCGGACGCGATCGATGGGGAAAGCCTGGTGGATCTCAGCGGTGGGATTTCAGGGTCTAGCTTTTCCAGTCAATTGCCCGAAGGCAACTGGCGCCTCATGTTTTTTTATCTGGAAAATACCGTGGGCGCTTCTCAAGCGTTGCGGGTCGATCCTCTGAACCCCGCGGCGGTCGCGCGATTCATTGACCTGACTTTGGGGGAATACTACCGGAGATTCAGGGAATATTTCGGCAGCACCTTTACTTTCGTCCTGTTGGACAACGAGGGCGACTATGGCAACCAGATCGCCTGGACGCCGGTTCTCTTCGATACGTTTCAAAACGAGAAGGGTTACGACCTGCGAAAGTACCTGCCCCTGCTCGTGTATGAAGGTGGGAAGCAGACGCCGAAAGTGCGCGTCGATTACCTCCGCGTGATCAGCGACCTGTATCAGAAAAATTACTGGGGGCAGATAGCTCGTTGGTGCGAGCAGCACGGCATACAGATGACGGGACAGGCATGGTCAGAGTCGCTTCAATTTGACGCCGCCTTCGGGGGCGATTACATGCAGATGATGCGGACGCTTACCATTACCGGCGTGGAATCTCTAGGCAACCACGGGCGCTCTCCACGGGAGTTTGTAGAAGGCCAATCCATCGCAGATTTTGAAAGGAAGCGTTACTGGACTGAAGGGCCTCTTGTTCTTGGACGGGAGACCTACCTCAGCCCCCAGATGGAGCGTTACGCGACAAATATGCTGGCTGTCTGGGGGATCGATCTTTGGTCACCTCAGTTTTACTTCGATAAGAACTCCGTGTGCTATCCACCGGAGGTTTTTCTCTCGCAACCTTGGTGGAAATTTTTCCGGCATTACACGGACTATGTACGTCGGATCAGCTACATGAATGGCGGGGGCAGGCACGTCGCGGACTTGCTCCTGTACCGTCCACTCGACACCACTTTTGCCCATGCGGACCCGTTGTTCAAGATTGCCCAGGCGGGAGGAGGGCCGCCATTTACCCTGGAGTCGGGATTGAGAATGGACTCAACGGCTGCTCCCCGCTCCAGCACTTCCCTGATTCAAGATTCCGGCTATGAGACGGGACCCTTTGCAATGGACTACTATCCCCGCATCCTTTGGAACACCAATTTTGCGGCCACTGTCGAGACAGCCTACTTTGATCTGATGGAATTGCTGACGGGTTACCAGCGCACTTACGACGTCGTCGATGACCACTACCTGGAACAGATGAAGCTAGAGGATGGCGCCTTAAACATCGCCGATCTGTCCTTCCGAGGGATTGTCCTTCCACCGATGAAGGTCATTAGCCGTAAAGCCCTATCGCGAATTCGCCAGTTTTTTGACGAAGGGGGGTTGGTCGTGGCCTACGGGACCCTGCCCTCAGCGTCAAGTGAGGAGGGATGGGGAGATCCGGCCATTGCGAGCGACATTAAAGCCATATTCGGCGTGGATTCTGGAACTGTAAAGGACGCGGAGAACCACAGTGCGCAAGGTGGAAGGGCCTATTTCGTGGTAGGCAACGCTGCAAAAGTACTGGAACCCCTGGACCGAAATCTTCGGGCGGACTTTGAAGTGGTAAAAGGCTCACGGGAAAGACTCATTTATCTGCACCGTGTAAAGAACGGGCAGGACTTATATTGGATCGTGAATGACACGGATCATCCGCGCCAAGCGGTAGTCTCTCTGGCGGCTCAAGGCAAGCCAGAGTTGTGGGACCCGGCTACGGGCGAGCGTCGAGAGGTTGCATACTGGACTGAAAAAGGTCGGGCCACGATCCCGCTGAGTTTTCAGGCATGGGATGCAACCTACGTGGTGTTCGACCCGAACGAAGGCACGACCTCTAATCCGAGCGTCTCGCGAACCAACCTCCTGGACTACACCTTGGAGCAGAGTCCTTCCGGCACGCCGGAAGTGAAGGGACGCGTGCTGGCGAGCGCTGAGAGAATTTACGTTGAGGGAGAGCAGGCGGGGAAAGAGTTCCGAGTCGAAGAGGCGAATCCGAAGCGCGTTGAGCCACAGGTGTTTTCTCATGAAGGTTGGAGTTTTAGAGTGGAAGATAAACAGGTGGTAGTGAAGTACGCTCGGGAGAAACTGGTACCGAGAGGCGGAGGCCTAGCCGAAGGATTCTCGGAACCGGAGTACAACGACCAGACGTGGAACCTTACGTCTCTCTCGCCTGAAAAAGACACGATTCGCGACTGGTGGGTGGTCGGATCTTTTCCTAACCCCAATCACGGTGAGGGATACAACACCGTGTATCCTCCGGAGCAAAAAATTGACTTGGACGCAATCTATACGGACGCCAACAGAACAGAGAGCGGTTGGCGACGCCACCACTCCCTGCGACCGTACATCAACCTCAGCGAGGCTCTCGGGTCGAGCGCTAACCAGGTTGGATACGCAGCGACATGGATCTATGCACCTCAAGATGAACAAGTAACAGTGGTGATCACGGGCAAGAATATCAAGCTATGGATCAACGGTGAGCTAATCTTTGCGAGGCACGCTAAGCCGTGGTACATCGAGCTGAGAGATGCGTTCGGACACACGCGCAACGTACGTTTGAAAGCAGGCTGGAACCAGGTTCTGGTCAAGGTGGTAGAGTCCTTAGAATTCTACATGCGCTTTACGGAGGGCGCGGGCGCCCCGGCACAAGGTCTAATTCCCGCCTGGAGGCCCTCAGACAAGGAAGTTTCCAGAATGGTGAAGGAGGCGGAGTTAGAAGACGAAGACCTGGAGCGCTGGTATCGAGTGGAGGTGCCAGCGGGTACAAGATCTCTGTTGCTGCCCCAAAGGCCCGCGCATCTGGCAGCTTACCTGAATGGGGAAAAGATCACCCCCCAGAACGGCCGAATCCAGTTTCCGGCATTGAACTTCCACGAGCGGCCAGTGCTCGCCCTCCAGATGAAGGGTGCCGGCAGACTTGATGACTTCCTACGATTTGAAAGTGGGGAAACGAAATACCATTTGGGGAGTTGGACAAGAACCGGCCTGACCTACTACACAGGGACCGCCACTTATGAAAGGGACTTCGAGCTGGCACCACAGCTTCGTGGAAACCAGATCCTGCTGGATTGTGGCGAGGTCGGAGTAGCGGCCGAGGTTTACCTGAACGGACAGAAAGTAGGCACTCGTCTCTGGAAGCCGTTCTCCCTCGATGTGACCAAGTTTCTTAAGCCGGGGAAGAACCACCTCCGAATCGTCGTCACGAACGCATCGGATGCTGGCGTGCGAGCCGTCCCGGACTTGAAAAGCTATCTGGAAATCGGGCGCACGGTGCCCTATCTGGATGTCATCGATATAAATGGCCTGATCGGACCGGTACGGTTGGTTCCGTATCGCGAGGTGAAAATCTCGACGCAAACACGCTAAGTGAGGCTTCGCTTGAGACCGGCGAAGCGTGCCCCATTCCGCATGGACCTATTGGAACCTATCCTATAGGGGGCTTCGGCTTGCTTCTGATATTCTGGCCTGCGAGTGAATGAAGCCATGAACTGTCCTCACTGTAGTTCAAACGCGACCAATCACCTGCGTGGAACAACGGATTTGGGATATCCCAGATTGCGCTGTCCAGTCCACAAGCACGGCAATAATTGGAACGATTCGCGACACCCGTGGAGCGCTTATTCCAGGGGCGCATGTAGCCCTGCAAACCGTTGAAGCTGACGTAAAGCGACCCAACGTCAACTGGGAGGTTTCATCGGCGATTGCCGGGATGACCTTCTGAGGGTTGTGCTTTAAGTTGTTCGGAGCACGATCCAAAGCGCTCAGGTCACCGAATTTCTGGAGAATTCAAAGCGCACCTGTGGCGTCCGCTGCTCGTAATGTGGGACTGGCTGCCGACGCACCGCAGTCCGATGTTCCAGGAGTGCTTCCGGCAGCAAGAAGGCCAGATTCACGTGGAGTACGCGCACGCCCGCGCACCGGGGCGGAACCCGGCCAAATACTTGAGAGACTACTGAAAGCAGCATGAGTTACCGAACGTTCGTCCGAGGGATTCGTGAGATTGAGACCGACAAGCCCGGCGTGTGTTGGAGTGTATCCGCTGTCGTCCACGCATCATCGCAGCTTTCTGGACGAGGCCAGAGTATCCATTTTGTGTGCTTTGTGCGTATTATGCAAACGTGAATTATTGGGCGTACTTAGTGTGACCGGGAAAAAAGGAAAGCGTCAAGCGTGAAAATACAGATCCCGTAAACCTGTAAGAGCGCTCCCGGGCTAGGCAGGGGAAAGTTGGCTGCAGAAGAACACAAATGAACTGACTTTAGGAGGGGGACAATGCTTTCAAGTGAAGACGACAGGGGACAGGGCAAGGTTGTTGGTGCTTCAGCTGGGGGACGTCGAGGAGATCTAGAGGCTTCTGCCCGACGGAAAGCGTCGCCAGGCGAACCGTCAAGCCTTGTTGAGTCTTTTGAGGTGGCAAGGGGCGGCGTAAGTGGCGACATGCTCACGGAGAAATTTAAGGCAGCTCCACTGAAGATTGGCTTCCTCGCGACGGCGTACTTTGAATACTGGCGAATGTACTCGGGCGTCCGCTCCCAAGTCGTGGCTGATATGCAACGAATTGCCGACCGGCTTGCTGACAAACACCCAATTGTCTATACGGGGCTGGCCGATACCTTGGATGCGACCGACGCTGCCGGCTGGCGTTTCCGGGAGGAACAAGTCGACCTCATTGTGGTCGTGGAGGGCACCTGGACCCCCGACTATTTCATTCATCGGGCTCTCGCCCACGTCCCCAGCGACACGCCCATTCTGCTGTTTGCTGGTTGGACCCGCGATCGGCTGGATTTTACGGCGGGGTTTGACCAGACCATCCGGAACTGGGGGCCCATGGGACTTGCTCAACTCGCGGGCGGGTTTCACAAGATGCACCACTTTACCAACTACGAAGTGGCCGTGGGCACATTTGACGACGAGAAGGCCTACGAGGCAATCGACCGATTTATCCAGGTCCGCGCGGCGATCAGCCATATGCGGCACCGGACCATCGGCGTGGTCGGTCATGTCTTTCGTGGGATGTTCGACTTCAACTACGACAAAACTTCCGTCACGGGTCTGTTCGGCCCGGAGATAGTCGATATCCATATCGATCACCTCACCCAGATTCTCTCGGAGATCCAGGATTCCGATGGCCGCGTGGTTGCTCTCCAGAAAAAGGTGCGGCAGAACTACAAGGTGGTGGGTATTGAAGAAGCGGACTTGCGGCGGGCCAGCCGCTTGGCTGTTGCCTTGCTGGAGCTGGTGGAGCGGTATCGCCTGGACGGTCTGGCGGTTCTGGCCCAGCACTATATCGAGATGCAGGCCAAGAGCACGGTGCATCTGGGAATGTCAGAGATATTGGCCAGCGATCTCGCCCTCGCCGTAACGGAAGGAGACGTGCTCGGTCTAGTCTTAAGCATGGTACTCAAGGAGTTCACGGGCCATACCCCCTTCCTCGGCGAATGGGATGAAGTGGATGTAGATCGAAACGCGTTGATGCTTCTTGGGCACGGCTATCTCGATCCGCGGGAAGCGCATCCGCAGCAGCCGATCGTGGTGGGTCGAGCGGCCGAGGAGTGGGGCTTCGAGGGAAAAGGCTTCGGCTTCCAGGCCAACTACCGGCCCGGCCCAGTTACCCTGGCCCATGTTATCGCGGACCCGGAGGGCTGGCGCATGTTGCTGATGCGGGGTGAGATCTTGGATCTGCCACCTCTGCCGATTGACGAATGCAGCCTGGTGGTGGGCATCAAGACTCCGGTCATGGATTTCTGGCGTTCCCTGCTGAAGGGCGGATTTCCCCATCATGCGATCGTGGCACCGGGCGATTGCCTGGAGCAGATGGAGTGCTATGCCCGTCAACTCGGCATTCGAGTCTGTAGTTTCTAAAGGGAAATTGGGTCCGTGTCGGCGCCAAGCCTAGCTCATGGTTGCAGCATTTTCAGAAGGAAAGCAACTTTGGCTACACATTTGATCTGAACCCAGACTTCACGTCAAGAGGTCGAATTGGCGATCCGGAGTGCTAAGCACTGAGCTACGTCATACCTGAATATTGTTTGGCTGTGGTGGTTCTGCCAAGGAGAAAAGAAATCATGCGTGGTCCCCTTTAGACAGCTCGGCTAATCCATCGTTTCGCCGTTGGTATTGCTCTTATTTTCGGTTTCCAAGGTACAGCTCATGAGAGCGGAGAGCCTCGGCAGTAGAATCTCGAAAGCGAGGACCGCCCTTTGCGAGAACCTCGAAGGTAGCCCCTGGCTTAGACAGAACATGAAGAATGTGTTCGGGAGTCTCGAGAAGTTGTCTTGCTGCAAACTCGACGGAATTGCACCCCAAAGTCCGGGTCATCGACGCGTTGTGATTAAGGTGCAACCTGTTGGTGGCATGAACACGGTGAGTGCGTCGCTGCCCACAGTACGAAGCAGGATTGCGGTGGACTGAGTCAAGGGTGACGCCTCTCTTGAGTTGAAGGTGTCTCTTCCTGTTAGTGCCGAGACAGATATGAGTGTCCCGAGAATAGAATTGACGGACGTTGTGCGACAGGAAGCGGTTAGACCGGCTGGAAGGAGAGCCCGTATGTGCCGGGTGCACAAGGATTGTCGAACAGCCTTGGCGGTGGTGAATCTGTAAATGCTCCGCCGGTCCCGGGACTTGCGACTTCTTTGAGTGCGGATCCATTTTCATGGACCGGTTCTTGAGTAAGAGCCATTCAGATGACCCAAAAGAGCCCAGGAGTCAGCCATCGATTGCTGTGGGGCCATTCTCGACACCAGACCGGCGAGCAATATCCAAGCTGCCCTCAACTGGTCCACGGAGTCCTTGGACGGGAGGGGTAAGGTCTCTATGGAATCATTCGGTATTTTCTGGGCTTTCTTGTTGATACTAATCTCGGGGGTTTTGAACGGCAGTGCAGCAGCCCCTTTGAAATACGCAAAACACAGCGAATGGGAGAATCTGTGGTTCGTGCAATCGGTTGTCGCAATGCTCTTCCTCCCGTGGGTGCTAGCATGGGCAACGATCTCGCAACCCATTGTCGTATTTCGGAACTCAGGCGTTCCTGCACTTGCTGCGGCCGGAGGTTTTGGATTTGGGTGGGGATTGGGCACGCTACTGTACATTATTGGCGTGGTGAGGGTTGGAATGTCGGTTTCATTTGCCATCATCCTGAGCCTGACAGCGACTCTGGGTTCGCTACTACCGCTCATCGTGCAACATCCTCAAGATCTCGGATCCTGGCGCGGGCGCCTTCTGATAGCTTCCCTGGCCATAACGGTTGTCGGCATCGGACTTTGTGCTTTGGCCGGAGCGGCTCGCACACAGAGGGAGCCGTCGTCAGCGCCAGAGCAGGCAGTGCGCCACTTTTGGCAGGGAATCATCGTGTGCGTACTCTCCGGAATCTTCTCTCCCATGCTGAATTTCGCTTTTGCCTTTGGTGAACCGATAACTGCAGCAGCGAGAAGAATGGGGACGTCTCCCATGTGGGCGGCAAATGGTTTGTGGGCTATCGCTTTGTCCGCTGCCTTTGGCTTGAACGCGGTTTATTGCCTGTGGCGGCTTGGGCTCAGTACCAGTTGTTCTAGGTTTCTTGATGCACCATGGGAGAACCTCATAGCTGGCTCAATGATGGGGTTGCTCTTCTTCATGAGCGTCATCATGTATGGCATCGGCGCGGATAGATTGGGAAGCTGGGGAACATCTGCGGGCTGGGCGATTTACATGTGTGCAACCGTCTTCATCGCCAACCTATGGGGGATTGCGACGGGAGAGTGGCGAAACGCCCCAAAGAAATCCTACGTGTTCTTGGGTGCTGGCCTCTTAGCAATTACAGTCGCCATCCTCCTGGCCTCGCGTGCCTCCTGAATCTTGATTAAGTCTAACGTGACCGGGTTTTTATGCCCGCGGCGTTCGCAGTCGAAGAGTGCTGAGACCTCGTAAACACCCATGAAGAGCCCGGTGTGCCCTGTATGATGTTGGAGAACTGGAGTTTCCGGCGCGATAACCTCGCGGTGCTAAGAATGCTCCACGAGGAGCTTTTCGGTGAAATCGTACACTGCCACTGCGCGCACTTGCACAATTCCATCGACGGCACGTTCTTCCATCCGCAGGGCAATATGCGCTGGAGCGGAGAATATCTGGTGAAGCACAATGGCAGCCAGTACAGGATGCACGCGCTCGGTCCGGTGATCAGCGGTCCGTTATGGCGGAGCCAGTCCGGCCGCGGCTCAGAATGCCGTCTTGCTGCCGATCCTGCTAGGCGGCGCCCTGCCCAACTGCCTGTACGCTGCCCGCCTGCTCTACAAGAATCGGATTTGGAGGCTCTACCGGGGAGTCCGTGGAGACTGGCTGATTAGCCCTCTGATGGCTGTAATGTACTCCGGGAGCGTGACGCTATGGGGCATGTCTACCGTGGCCAACATGTTAGGCAGGCTGGGTCCCTCGGTGGGCTGGGCGCTCTTCGTCGGCGGTGTGGTCGTCAGCTCGAACGTGGGTGGCTTCCTGACCGGAGAGTGGAAACACGCTGGCGGCAAGCCACTGGCCTTCATGGTAGTGGGCGTCGTGCTGATGGTGCTGGCAATGGCCCTCATCGGACACGGCAATTTCTTGTTGAACTTGTAGGTTGAGGAGAAAGCGAAAAACGCTCGGGCGGTAATTCTCGGATGCAAGGATGGTCCTATGCGCACTCTTGTTTAAAGTGAGTAATCCGGCGTTGGGTGAGCTGCTGCTGCCGCACTCCGTCGTTCACGAGAAGATCATCGCCAGTTCACCGCGAACAGGCATCGCAGGCGAATGCCAGGTACTCCTCACACTGCGACGCTGTCCCCTGCTCAGCCAGCATGAGTGTTTTCGCAAGACGGCGAATAGGATAGAATCCCGGCAACTCAGAAACACAGGATCGAGACCCTGATCAAGAGGTCTTTGCGACCCAATGTGTAACTTCACAGCAGTTTCTCAACAAGAGTTCAGTCGCCGTACAGGCCGCGGAGTTTCGGGGAACTGCGGCCCACTCCTCCATTAGAATTGGACCGGCAACCCCGCAGAATCACAGGAGGGCTTCGATGTCAAATCAT
>Ga0187886_1002366_pt1 | contig 15276 bp, 13 predicted proteins | sample June2016WEW_20_1_FD_133001 | JGI IMG/M metagenome (GOLD analysis project Ga0187886, IMG submission 133001) | Peatland microbial communities from SPRUCE experiment site at the Marcell Experimental Forest, Minnesota, USA - June2016WEW_20_150 | ecosystem: Environmental > Terrestrial > Soil >... | reverse complement strand
TGGTTAACGTTTGGTGTTCATGATAATTCGTGCTGTGGCTATTCGATTGTCAAAGAGCTTTTGTCCACGATGTCTTGACAGTAAAATCTGTCTACGATGTCGTGACAGTTATCAGGTAGGATCTAAGGGAGTGATGGGGCCCTGGGGAGCCTTTCATCGGGATCGAGCCTGGCAAAAAAAATTGGATACCAAATCTGAGCTGATTCATTTGGACGAGGTTCCTTGGGAGCCTTTGGGGAGCAAGACGAAGGAGGTTTTTCGGAAAAGTCTTTCCGCCAAGGCTTTCCCTTCCGGCTTTAAAGCCACTCTCACCCTGGCCAGGCCGGGTGGAGAATTTCCAGAGCATGTCGATCCTTACACCCACATTTTTTACATCCTGGAGGGGAAAGGAGAAGCCTCTCTCGAGGGGCGGTCCATCCCCTTGCAGAAAGGAGATACCCTCACGGTTGGGGCTGGAAAGAAGCACGGATGGAGAAATTCGGGTCAAGCCGACCTTATTCTAATCACCTTGAACCTTTTCGAGAAGGAGAAAGAGAGATGAGCATTCTAAAATTCATTTCGGATATCGACAAGGCCACAAAGACCATTGACAAGATTTCCACTATGTTCGACCCTAAACCGGCGCCCCCCAAAAAACCCCTTTCCCTTGAAGAAAAAGAGAAAATGGTCAGGGCGAGAATTAAAGAAAAGGGGCTCGAGGCGATGTTCCGGGACATTTATCCCGACTTGTAATATTCCTTCGGCTGTCCCCCCACTCCTATTTTTATCGCACCGTCGCTTCGACAGAGCCGGTGTTACCGCTCCGGTGGTCGAGGGCGATGAGGGTGATTTTTTGATGCGGCTTGAGGGAGCTCACCAAACCGACAAATCCTTCCATCCCCTGAATCGGCTGACCGTCGATAGCCAGGATGATATCCCCAACTTCAAAACCGGCTTCCCCCAGCGGCCCTTTGGGTTCGACCGTGGCGATTGCCGCCCCCTGGTTGGGATCCAGGCCGTATTTTTCAACTTCCTTGGGGTTTACCGGCCGGGCGGTGATTCCTAACCGTTCCTTGATGGCCGAAGCTAATATTCGGGTCGCATCTTCCAATCTCCCGATCTTGATCGGAAGTTCCAGCTTCTTACCCTCCCGCCAAACCGTCAACCGAGCCTCTTCCGCGATGGGCGTGACGGCTACCAGATTCCGCAAGGAACCGGCATCGGTAATCTCTTTCCCCTGGTAAGCAATCACTACATCTCCCTTTTGCAATCCGCCTTTTTCTGCCGGTCCCCCCTTGACCACTTCGACGACATAGGCCCCTTTGGGAGTTTCCAGATGCGCAGATTTGGCCAGCTCCGGAGTAAGATCTTGAACGCTGACGCCCAGCCAGCCCCGTTCTACCTTCCCGTGGGCAATGAGTACTTTGGCGATGTGCTGAGCCATATTGCTCGGAATGGCAAACCCAATCCCCTCAAAACCCCCAGACTCCGAGGCGATCACGGCGTTCACCCCGATCACTTCCCCTTGAAGATTCAACAGGGGCCCCCCACTGTTACCCGGGTTGATCGCCGCATCCGTCTGGAGAAAATCTTGATAACTGCTGGGGTCTGTGATTCCCCGCCGATGCTTGGCGCTGATGATCCCCTGCGTGACCGTCTGGTCCAATCCCCGAGGAGAACCAATGGCCACCACCCACTCTCCCACATCTACTTTATCCGAATCTCCGAAGGTCACGTGCGGTAGCCGTTCCTTGGCGGCAATATGGATCACGGCCAGGTCTGTCTTGGGATCGGTCCCTACTAATTTAGCAGGGTATTGGTTGCCATCCGCTAAAGTGACCCCAATCTTCGCCGCCCCTCCCGCTACATGATGATTGGTTAGGATATGGCCCTGCGGGTCAATGATCATCCCGGTTCCCAGCCCTTTTAATTCTCGTTTGAACTTCTTGGGCATCCTGGGGACGTTAAAAAAGTAATGAAAAAAGGGATCATTTTCAAAAGACGAAAGGGGATTTACCACTTCCCGACGTTCGGTCACTTCGATGTGGACAACCGCAGGGATCGTTTGCCTTGCCACCTGGACAATGGCCGTACTCAATTCAACCGGTTTTTCAGCCGCCTGTGCTGGAGCTAAGAAGATCATTAGGAGAGCGATCATGAAAACGAATTTCCTGTAGCTCATCCGACTCCCTCCTTTATCCATTGGCCCTATCGGGAGATTCTATTGCGTAAAAATTTGGGAACTTGTTGTTATTGATTATGTCACTCTTGGTCGGCGGGCGCAATAAATTAAGGGAATGCCTGTATTTTAAAACGCCAGGCCATCTAAAGACTGCGGGCATCCGATTCATATACCTGTCCGGGCGCGGCGGCCTGCGCCCAGCAACTGCTACGGGACACCAGAATAACCATCGAACGCCCAGATAAAAGGTAATGATCCTGGGGCTCTAATTGCGTCTCCTGGCCCGGTTCATGAATGTCTGCGGGGGGCCTCTTCGATGTATTCACCCCCTGGTACCAAAGCTTGGCTTCCGGCGCCCGTGGGATGGCAAACACCTTTTCGGCCGAGTCTGCGTTAAACATCAGATAAAGGTCGTGCTCTCCAGCATCCCTCGCCAGGATCAAGCACCCCAGACTCTGGCTGGAATCGCTCCAATCAGGAATTTCGCCATCAAAGTTGAACCAGAGGATGTCTTCGGTGCCATAAAATTTATTATCCCTCAGAACTCTATGGCGTTTGCGGAAAGCAATCATCTCCTTGGAAAAACGAAAAATCTCTCGATTTTTCCCCAGCAACTCCCAGTTAAACCAGGAGACCTCGTTGTTCTGGCAGTAGGCATTGTTGTTCCCCTGCTGAGATCGCCGGAACTCGTCTCCTCCTAGGAGCAGGGGAATTCCCCGGGAAATAAACAATGTTGCCAGGAAATTTTTTATCTGCCGCACCCGGATCCGTTCAATCTCTGGATCGTCGGTTATCCCCTCCATTCCATAGTTATCACTGAAGTTTTCCCCGATTCCATCCTTGTTCCCTTCCCCGTTGGCTTGATTGTGCTTGTGCTTAAAGCAGACCAAGTCGTTCAGGGTGAAGCCGTCATGACAGGTAATAAAGTTAATGCTATGCAGGGGTTCCTTGCCTGATTTCTGGTATAAATCGGCGCTGCCACAAATGCGGCTGGCCAGCGCGCCCACCATGCCGGGGTCGCCCCGCCAGAAGCGTCGCACGTCATCCCGATATCGCCCATTCCACTCCGACCATCTCTTCCCGGGGAAAGAACCCAATTGATAAGCTCCGGCCGCATCCCAGGCTTCGGCAATGAGCTTGGTGTCTCTAAGGATGGGATCATCGGCGATCTGTTCCAGGATCGGAGGATTGCTCATCATCTGGCCTTTTTCATCTCGCCCCATTACCGAAGCCAGGTCAAAGCGAAATCCATCCACCCGCATCTCCACCACCCAATATCTTAGGCAGTCGATGATGAAATTACGCACCACCGGGTGATTGCAGTTGAGGGTATTCCCGCAGCCCGAGTAGTTCTTGTAAAATCGCTTGTCCTCTTCCAGCAGGTAGAAGATGGAATTGTCCAAACCGCGGAAGCAGAGCGTTGGCCCCAACTCGTCTATTTCGGCCGTGTGGTTGAAAACTACGTCCAGAATGACTTCGATTCCGGCTTTATGCAGTCCCCTGACCATTTCCTTAAACTCCGGAACCTGCATTCCCAAATTCCTGCGACTGGAGTAGCTTGCCTTCGGGGCGAGAAAGGACACCGTACTGTATCCCCAGTAGTTTTGTAATTTCTCACCGGTTGCTGGATTCAGGATCTCTAACTCATTTTCGTTAAATTCCTGAACCGGTAAAAATTCTACGGCCGTAACGCCCAGCTCCTTAAAATAGGGAATCTTTTCGATCACTGCCAGGAAGGTGCCGCGACCTTTTACTCCAGAATTAGGGTGGATCGTGAGTCCTCGAACGTGGGTTTCATAAATAACCATTTCGGAATGAGGGTGATTCAAGGTACGAGTCCCCTGCCAATCAAAATGATCATCCATCAGAACACATTTGGGCATCCATTTTGTGTCATCTTTCGTCGAGAAGGACAGGTCCTGCAGAGAAGAATGAGAATCATACCCCCTGGCTTTACTGAAATGCCAATTAGGATTCTCAGATAAAGCGGTAGCATAGGGGTCCAAAAGGAGTTTATGCTTGTTGAAGCGATGCCCTCCCTTAGGATTATAGCGCCCATCTACCCTGTATCCATAAAGCTGTCCGGCCTTAACCCCTTTTACCCATACGTGCCAGATGTCCCCCGTGCGATGCTGCTCAGGGTCGAGCTCGATGATCCGCGCGGGCAGTTCATCTCCCGGTTGAGTAAACAATAGTAACCAGACCTGAGTCGCATGGCGGCTGAAAATGGCAAATTGAGCTCCTCCATCTTTCAGGTATGCACCCAGGGGGAGAGGGCAGCCTGGACGGATCTCACCTTCTTCCCTTACCCCGGATGGGGGCGCTGATAATTCTAGGTGATTTGTCAAGGGACCTCCTTTGGTTATATTATCTATTATAATAGATGGGTACCCTCCCTGGTTCTTCGAGGAGGGGAAATCAGTGGAACCACACTGCATCCTACTAAAAAGCGGGATGGAAAGCAAATTTGGAGAGAAAGCAAGAATCTTAGCTATAGGCTCCCAGGTCTATGCTATGGAGGAATGCGATGAAAAAAATTTCGATCCCTTCCAGACTCTGGTATGAGAACGAGGAGCGGGAGTTGACTCTTCCGGAGAGCTGGCAGATAGACAATTTAAACTCCCCCGGGTTCGATAAACCCGGACTCAGCCCCGGACAGATTAAAGAAAAGGTCGATCATCCTCTCGCTGGGCTCACCCTGGAGGAAATGGCCAAGGGGAAAAAACAGGCGGTCATCGTATTCGACGACATGACCCGGCCTACCCCTGTCAAAGAAGTTGCTCCCTTTGTCCTGGAATCGCTTCATCGGGCCGGGATGAAGAAAGATCAGGTACGTTTTATCTGGGCTCTCGGGGCTCATGGCGCCTACAATATGATCCACGCCCGCAAAAAATTAGGAGATGAGGTCGTGCGGACCTATGCCGTATACAACCACGATCCTTTCCAGAACACGGTGCGGGCGGGGCGGACTCCCACCGGGGTGGAACTCTGGTTTAACCGCGAGTTTATGGCCTGTGACCTGAAGATCGGGATCGGATGCATTACCCCTCATGTCCACGTGGGCTTTGGGGGGGGAGCCAAGATCGTACTCCCGGGCGTTGCCGGGATCGAGTCCATCAACCAGTTTCACAATCAACTTTACAGGGATCAGGGACGTACCGGGTTGGGAAATTTTGAAAATAACATCATGCGGGCCGAATGTGATGCCGCCGGAGATGCCGGGGGGCTGAACTTCAAGGTGGATTGTCTGGTCAACCGCCGGGGGCAGATTACCAATCTTTACGCCGGACCCTTCCGGGCCACGCACGCGGCCGGTGCGGCAGAAGGAAAAGAACACTACGGAGTTCCGCATGCCAAAGGCTATGACTTGGCAGTCTGTAACGCCTATGCCAAGGCCAACGAATCAGCCATCGCTCTTTTTCTCTCTCTGATGCTCCTCAAACCCCGTGAGGGAACGGCCGTGCTGATTTCCGATGCTCCCGAGGGGCAGGTTCCCCATTACGTGATGCGGGCCTGGGGAAGCGATTATGGCGGCCGCCATTATATTCCCCGGCCTAAGGGCTTTATGCAGAGGCTGATAAAGAAGCTGATCGTAATGGCCCCCTACCCAGACCCGACAAGCCTTGACCTGATCTGCCGCAGCGAGGATGCGGTCATCGTGAAAACCTGGCCGGAGGTTCTGTCCATCCTGGAGAAAGATTATCCTGGGTCGGCAAAGGTTGCGGTGGTTCAGGACGGAACCATGCAGTATCTTAAATCCTGACAGGAGGAGGAGTTATGAAAGAGAATATTCTCGTGATTCATCCTCGCGACAATGTGGCGGTGGCGCTGAGAACACTGGCAGCGGAAGAACCAGCCACGGCGAAAGGGATCGAAGGATTTTCAGCCCTGGAAGAGATACCGGCCAGCCATAAGATTGCCCTGAAGGACATCTCCGCGGGCGAGGAAATCATCAAATATGGAGAGACCGTTGCGGTCAGCACCCGGAACATCAAAAAGGGGGAATGGGTGCATACCCATAATCTTGAAAGCCAGAGGTGGAAGAAATGAGTGAAATTACGGGATACGAGAGAAAGAACGGGAGTTTGGGGATTCGCAACCACGTTCTCGTCCTGCCAACGGTCTCCTGCGTAGGCGGCGTCATCAACCGCATATCCCGGGAAGTACCGGAAGCGCTTTGTGTTACGCATGCTCATGGGTGTGGCCGAGGAGGTCCCAGGGATCTGCAAATTCTTTTTCGAGTCCTCGCCGGGCTGGTGCAAAATCCCAACGTGGGTGGCGTCATTCTCATTGGCCTTGGTTGTGAGCTTTCTAACACGAAAAATTTGTCTCCTCTGATTAAGGGAGCAGCGAAGCCGCTCGAGATTTTCAACGTGCAGGAAGACGGCGGTTCCTTGCAGACGGCTAAAAAGGCGGTAGCGGCTGCGCGGCGGATGCTGGCGGGAATCAGCAATCAGCCGCGGGTACCCATCTCCTGGGACAATCTTTTGGTCTCGATGGAATGCGGCGGCTCCGACGCCATGTCCGGTGTAACGGCCAACGTGGCCATGGGGGCTGTCGCAGATTGGCTGGTGGAGAAGGGAGCGACGGTCATTTTCGGCGAAAACACAGAGATGATCGGGACCGCTCATGTCCTCACGCGGCGGGCAAAAAATGAGCAGGTGGCCAGGCAGATCGAAGAGATGATCGCCCGGGCTGAAAAGTTAACCAAAGATGTTATGGGGAACCTGTCCAGCGTGGTCATTTCCCCGGGCAATATGGACGGGGGCATGAGCACCATCGCGGAAAAATCCATGGGCTGTATCGTTAAAGGGGGTACGACAGCCATCAACCAGGTCGTCGATTACGGCGAGATTCCAACTGAAAAAGGGTTGATCCTGCAAGATGGGCCCGGATACGATGGGGACTCCATGGCCGGACTGGCTGCCAGCGGTTCACAGATCATGTTTTTCTCTACCGGGCGAGGCACCCCGGCTGGGTTTCCCGCCCTGCCGGTGATCAAAGTGGCCAGCAACTCCAGGATTTACCAGGCTATGAACGATGATATGGATATCAATGCCGGCAGTCTGGTGGAAGGAAAGCCACTCGGCGAACTGCGCGCCGATATGATCGATTTAATGATCCGGGTGATCAAGGGGGAAAAGACCAAAGCTGAAGCCAACGGCATGGACGTCTTTACCTTCATGACCGTCCATCCGCCGTTTTGAGAATCATAAGATTCTTTTTCCCCAGGAGAAAGCAGAGGCCACAGAGCAGGGATCAGGTTAGGACCTCTTTGCCTTAGATGAACTCCCTGAAACTTAGCAAATAAATCAAGAATACTGATTTTTCTACTTGACAAATTTCTGAAAAAGGGTAGATAATTCTATCGCTATCAGTTTAATCCACTTTCTTACGTCCTATGAGCCGTGGGGATGAAAAGTGACCCGCACAAGGTGAAAAATCTAGAGGAGAAAGGGGGGGAAGTCTCAGGTTTTCGCTCCATGGGGGAGCGACGGTGTATATTTAACCCTAACTTTGGATAAGGAGGAAGGATAATGAGCGAAAAAGATATCAGCCGGAGGAAGTTTATCGAGAACGTGGCCAAGTATTGTGGGGCCGGCATAGCTGCCCTGGGAGTGATGAACTTGCCTTCGAAAGCGCACGCGGTGGCTGATCTGGACCAACCGGCTCAATCAGCTGTTTGGCGAATGCGGGATGTGCAGCTCATGCAGTATGGGGATTTCATCAAAAACGCCCCACTGCCCAAAGATTATTTCGATAAGCCAGTGGAAAGCCTCATAAACGGAGGCGCTCCGGTCAGCTGGACCCATCTCAATCCAAACTGGTATGCGGACGGAAATAAATCCTTGGTCGGGATCATCCAGGCCACCGAGCTCGATAAGGACCTGAAGGGCGACATCAAAAGGGCCATGAAGCTCGTTGGAGGATTTGGAAAGGCCCTTAAGAGATCCGATAAGATCCTGATTAAACCCAACATGAATACCGGTGACCCCTGGCCCGGCGGCGGAACAGACGCCAACTTCTTAGAAGCCCTGATCACTGTCCTCAAGGATGAAGGGTATACGAACCTCCAAGTGGCCGACTGCTGCGGACCCTGGGGGCCGACAGAGCGCGTTTACAAGATGCTGGGCCTCGATGCGGCATGCGCCCGGACCAATACCCCCATAAAGACCTGGGAAAAAGAAAAATGGATGAACATCCGCAATGCCAAGGCTGAATTTTTGGGCAGGATCGGAGGCGGGGATGGCACTGTGGGCTATCCTGCGGATTTGAGAAATTACGACAAGGTGATCTATCAACCGATCATGAAGACCCACTTCCTTGGGGGAATCACCATGGGTTTGAAGCTATCCGTCGGGATTCTGCACCGGGCGGATCGCGGCGCCTCGCTCCACGGCTTCAACCACATCTTCGTAGCCCCGCAGGCAGCGGAGATCAACCTGCCCTTCCGTCCAGACCTCATCATCATGGATGGAAGAAGATCCTTCGTCGCCGGAGGTCCATCCCACGGTGAAGAAGTGCATCCCGGAATGATCGTCGTTTCGGGAGACCAGGTAGCCAATGATGTCACGGGCATCAAGATCCTTCAGGAATGGTATCCGACCATTGCCTCGAATAAGATCGGCATGTATGCCTGGTATCAGAAGCAGATTGCCCAGGCAGTGAAGGTCGGCGTGGGATTTGCCAGAAAAGATGACGATATAAAGCTAGTTTTGGGTTGATCTTCTACCCAAAGATTTACTTAACCCCCCTTCCCCCTCGTAGGGGGAAGGGGGTTTTTTGCGACCCTACAGAGAACCGGAGAATTTTCGATGATTAAATATCTTATCTTAATTGCTATTTTCATCCTGCTTATTCCCTCCATGGCTCTGTCCCAGAAGGCAGGCCCGACCATTGCAGATTTCAAAGTCCAGGCGGAGTTCCGGGCGGCGAAGCTGACCTGGCAAGCAAACGGCGAGCTGAAAAATGAAATGGCTGTTCAGGTCTTGCGCGCCACTTCCTCCGAAGAAGGGCCTTATACAGAAGTGGCCGTGGTCGAGATCACCCCGGGCAAGCAGGCATACCAGTATGTGGACAAGAGCATGAGAACGGAAGCACAATACTACTATAAGCTGATCGTCAAAGAGACCAATGAATCTTTCGGCCCCCTCCCCTCGAGGCCTTTCTTCTCGCCTCCGGCAACCTAATGGAAGACAGGGTGCAAGGGATCCTATTTGGGCTTCGTGTCTTCTTGACCCGCAGCCCTCTTTTTTATATACTCCACTCAACCTAGAAGCGAACTCTTAATCAGGTCAGTTAAAATATTCTTGACGGAGAAAATAGGTTAGTGTATTTTTTCCAAAAAGGGACCCTTTGCCTTGATTCGGAAAGGAGAAAAAAATGATGGATGATGTCTCGCGCAGAGGTTTCTTGAAAGCCGTGGCGAGCGGCACCGCCCTCCTCGTTCTCCAGGGCGTGGAAGAAGGTGTGAGTCTGAGCGAGGCGATGGCATCGAAGACGACTTCCTCCGGACATCAGTTCTTCGACGAACACCAGTGGGCTACCGTGGAAGCCTTGACGGCGCAAATCATTCCCACCGATAAGTACCCGGGCGCCAAGGAGGCGGGGGTGGTGAATTACATTGACATCGCATTGGCCACCGTCTACTCTGCCCAGCAGGAGATGTATGTCCAGGGGATCGAGGGGGTCGATCAGTCCGCCAAAGCCATGTTCAAGAAGGATCGATTCATCGACCTGACCTCCCAGCAGCAGATCGAGCTCATGAAGGCGATGGAACAGGATAAGACTCCGGAAGGGATCTGGAAGGAGCTACCTGCTTCCTCCTTCCTCTTTGATTGTTTGCTCACCCACACCTTCGAGGGATTCTATGCCGATCCGAGCTATGGGGGGAACAAGAACCACGCAGGGTGGGCTCTGGTCGGCTTCCCCGGGCCGTCGCAGCCCCGGGGGTACGCCCCGCCCTTCGCGCGGGTCACTGAAGAATAGTCCAGCAAAAAGGCGATCTATCCATTTGGAGGAAGAAGATGGGGAACCGTAAGGTTGATGTCTGTATCATTGGAACGGGGGCAGCAGGCGGCGTCATGTGCAAAGAGCTCAGCCAGGCCGGCTTCGAGGTTGTAGCCTTGGAGGTTGGTCCCTTCTTTACCCCGGCTGACTTCGCGAATGATGAGCTGGGGCAATCGATCCGTTTCTTTTTCCTGCCGGATCCGAAGCAATTCCCCAACACTCTGCGGACCGATCCCAAAGAGAAAGCAGTTCCGGGCTATCACGTGGCTCGGAATCTGGGGGTAGGAGGAAGCACCCTGACTTATTGCGCCCTATCCTGGCGGTACCATGAGTCCGATTTTAAGGTGAAGTCTATGGATGGCACCGTGGCAGGCGCGAGCATCGAGGACTGGCCTTTCACTTACGGAGAGCTGGAGCCTTTCTACGAGAAGGCAGAGTACGAGATCGGGGTGTCCGGGCTCGCCTACGCCAATCCCTTCGACCCACCCCGGAAGAAGCCCTACCCCATGCCTCCATTGCAACCCATCGGCGCGGGGCAGATGTGCATCAAGGGAGCCAAAAAGTTGGGGTTGCATCCTTTCCCCACCCCCATGGCCATCAACACCATCTGGTACGACGGAAGGCCTCCATGCGTCTACTGTGGATTCTGCGGCTGGTATGCTTGCATGCGGGCAGCCCGGGGCAGCACGCTCAACAACGTGATTCCGAAGGCCCTGGCAACCGGCAAATGCGAGATCCGTCCGAATTGCATGGTCCGGGAGATCACCGTGGATGCCAACGGCAAAGCCAAGGCGGCCGTCTATCTCGATCCTCAGGGAAAGGAACAATCCCAAGAAGCCAAGCTCTTCGTGCTCTGCGGGGGCGCGGTCGAGTCGGCCCGGCTCCTGCTTTTGTCCAAGTCGGGCAAGTTCCCCCAGGGCTTGGCCAACTCCAGCGGCCTGGTGGGCAAAAACATGATGTACCACATTCAGGCTCAAGCAGAGGGCGTCTTCCCTTGGCCGGTGAATTCCTTCAAAGGCCCCTTCTCCACCGTCTGCGTGCACGATTTCTACGAGACGGATACCAAGCGTGGTTTCATTCGGGGGGGGACGATCGAAGGATCGACCTATCGGGGCCCCATAACCTTCCAGTGGAGGCGTCCGCCGGACGAGCCCTCGTGGGGCCAGCGGCACAAGGATTTCTCGCGTGAATACTTCGCGCGCTGGATGGCCCTGCTGCTCCACGGCGAGGATCTTCCTCAGGAATCGAGCACCATCGACCTGGATCCGGATGTCAAGGATAAGTACGGGTTGGCGGTGGCCCGGATTACGCACAAATATCACGCAAACGATTACAAAGCAGCCAATTATATCGGCGCCCGAGCCCGGGAGATCATGGAGGCGGCGGGGGCGATAAAGACCTGGGGAGGCGAACTCGAGGAGCTTCATGGCCAGAGTGCCCATCACATGGGCACCTGCCGCATGGGAGATGAGCCGACCCAGTCGGTGCTGGACAAGTGGTGTCGAACCCATGATGTTCCGAACCTCTTCGTTCCAGATGCCTCGTGTTTCGTCACATCCGCGGGGGCCAATCCAGCCCTGACCATCCAGGCGATCGCCTTCCGTACGGCAGACTACATTATCAGGTCGGCCAAACGGCTCGATCTATGAACCTGGGCGAGTCAGAAAGGGGAACGAGAAGAGGCGTCTCCTGAGGAGGAGACGATCGAACCGGCTCGCAGCTCTGCTCCTTGCCGGGATGAGGACAATGGGCTGACTTTAAATTTTCCAGATTCGGAAGGGAAGAGACGTCCACGAGAAAGGAAGGAGAAACTCTATGTTCGGGTTAAAAAGATCTTTGTTCTTGGTGATTGTTGGTTTGGCAATCATGGGGTCCGTATGGATCGAGGGTCCGCGGTATGTCATGGCCCAAGGCTCTCCGGAAGAGAGCCTCAATACCCAGATCAGCCAATTCGATGAGAAGGCAAACAAGGATAACAGCAAGGCCCAGGAAGCATTGGCTGAGCAGTTCAGTGTGCCTAAGGAGGAGATTCAGTCGCTCCTCAACGAGAAGCTCACCTACGGCAACGTCGCCGCTCTCCTGGCTGTGTGCTCTGCGTCAGGAAAGGGAAAACAGGATGTCCTGGAGTTGCTCAAGTCAGGCAAGAAGTGGGGAGAGATTGCCAATCAGTTGGGGGTTGATCTGGGAGCCGTGGTCGCGAAAGTTGAAGAGGCCGGCAACAAGATCGGAGCTGAGGCCTCTGCTGTGCCCAAGCGGAAGAAAAAGTTTGCTCCGGGTACCTAAAGGGAATCGCCCCCTTTTTCACCCGCTGCGAACTCTTTGATATAGGAAGCCGAAGGGAAGGAGCTGAAAGGAGTTACGGATCGATGAGACGAAAAATCGCGCTGATTGTGTCGGTCTCCTTCATCCTCGTGATGGGGATATCGATAGATTCCTTTTCCTCCGAGCAAATGGCCAAGTATGTCGGAACCGACACTTGCAAGATGTGTCATTGGAAACAATACCGATCCTGGGCTAAGACGAAGATGGCCAAAACGTTTCAGAATAGCCTGAACGCAGAGCAACGAGAGGACCCGGAGTGCATCGTCTGCCATTCCACCGGGTACAAGAAGCCCGGGGGCTTTGAGAACTATAAGACCACTCCCCAGATGGCGGGAGTCCAATGCGAGGCCTGCCACGGTGCGGGGTCCTTGTATTATACGGACCAGATCATGCGGAACCGGTACGCCTCCATGCAGTTGGGCATGCTGGAGGAGAACGAGAAGGTCTGCGTAACCTGTCACAACGAGAAGAACCCCTTCTCCCCCGGACCCTTCAAGTTTGATAAGAACAAGGGAGTGCACGAGCACTTCTCCATGAGCGAAGGGTTCAAGAAGCACCAGTATGACCGCTGAGCCAGCTTCTCCGGTCGGGGTACAGGATGGCACGGGCCGTGCCTGGTTCTTTCGTCTTGCTCCCGTATGGCTTGATTTAACTTTGCCTGAAAACCACCCATCCTGAGGAGTTGGCGGCCAAGACCGAGGCAATATTTTTTCTTGACATGGCCCCGGTTATTTGATACATACCCTCTGTTCCATCCCGATTTTTCCCGATAAAAAAGTAATTTCATCGCCGCATAACGCTGCCAAATCTGATCCACCTTGCCACATCGTGGGTGTCGTGGAAAAGATGAAGACAGGATCCAGCAGTCAAGCGCTTGAAACCTACCCGGACACGCCTCCTCATAGGCGCACCACAGATCTGCCCGAAGAACGTAAGCTCATCACGGTTATGTTCGCCGACATCGCGGGGTTCACCAGCCTGGCGGAGACCCTGGACCCCGAACATCTCCGCGACTTGATGAACGCCTGCTTTGACCATTTGGTCCCCGCCGTAACCCAGTTCGGGGGCACCGTGGACAAGTACATTGGGGATGAGATTATGGCCCTCTTTGGCGCGCCCTTCGCCCACGAGAACGACGCCGAACGCGCCTTACGCGCCGCCTTAAAAATGCAGGAAGCCCTTGCCTCATTCAACACTACCCATGACACAAATCTGAACGCGCACTTTGGCATCAACACGGGATTGGTCATTACCGGAGGCATCGGGGCACGCGATCGGAAAGACTCTTCGGTCATGGGCGACGCAGTCAACCTGGCCGCGCATTTGGAGTCCACCTCCGAACGGGGGGAAATCCTGGTCGGGCCGGACACGTATCGGCGGACGAGGCAACTCTTCGACTTTCAGGCACTCGGTCCCCTGCGACTGAAAGGAAAGTCCGAGCCCGTGCCTGTTTATAAGCTCTTGGGCTTACGAACCCAACCAGAACCCTTGCGCGGACTCGAATCTCGGGGCATCCGTTCTCCTTTGGTAGGCCGCGATAAAGAAGTGGCCTCTTTCACTGGCCAGGTGGAGCGGCTGCTGGGCGGTCGCGGTGGCTTGGTATCGATCATCGGGGAGGCCGGCCTGGGCAAATCCCGCTTAGTAACGGAAGTCAGGCGGCAGGTGGCCCCGCGGGAAATTTCGTGGTTAGAAGGTCGCGCCCTCCCCTTCAGCCAAACGATCAGCTATTGGCCTTTCCTGGAAATCATCCAAACCGATGCGGGGATCATCGTCGAAGATCACGAGGAGGAACGCTGGGCCAAACTGGAGCGCCGGGTCAATGCCTTATTCCCCAATGAGACAGCCGAGATTCTTCCATACCTGGCCACGCTGCTGACATTGGATGTTCCGGATGACTTGGCGGAGCGCGTCAAGTACCTGGACGGCGAGACCATGGGAAGTCAGATCTTTCGCACTGCCCGACGCTTCTTCGCCCGCCTGGCTCAAGAGCGCCCGCTGGTCCTCGTCTTCGAGGATGTCCACTGGGCCGATCACTCTTCGGTTTTTCTGCTGGAGCACCTGCTGCCACTCGCTCGTGATGTGCCTCTCCTCATTTGCCTCATCGGCCGGCCTGACCCTGAAACCCCGACAGCCCGATTGGCGGAGATTGCCGCTAGGGACTATGCCGACTGCTGCACCCGGATCGCCCTCACGCCCCTCTCCCCTGTCGCCAGCGTCCAGCTCATCCACAATCTGCTGCAGATGGATGACGGGTCGGACCGCCTGCGGGAAAAAATCCGGCAGAAGGCCGAGGGGAATCCGTTCTTCATGGAAGAGATGATTCGAGAACTGATCGACTTGGGTGCCCTTGTGCGAGAGAAGACAACAGGCCGTTGGCAGGCCACCGCGCAGTTGGAGCGGGTGACCATCCCCGACACCCTTCAGGGGGTGGTCATGGCCCGCATTGACCGGCTGGATGAGGAGGTGAAGCAAGTCCTCAAGCTGGCCGCGGTTATCGGGCGCATCTTCCTCCACCGGGTGCTCCGGGGCGTTGCGGAGGCAGAGCGGGAATTGGATCGCCCCCTGGCGGAATTGCAAAACCTCGAGCTCGTCCGCGAAAAGAGTCGGACCCCCGAGCTGGAATACATCTTCAAGCACGCGCTGGTGCAGGAGGCTACCTACGAAAGCATCCTCTTGCGGCGGCGCCGGGAACTTCACCGCCGGGTGGGCGAATGTGTTGAAGCTCTCTTCGCGGATCGGCTGGACGAATTCTACGGCTTGCTAGCTTACCATTATTCGCGAGC
>Ga0187886_1002365_pt1 | contig 15282 bp, 14 predicted proteins | sample June2016WEW_20_1_FD_133001 | JGI IMG/M metagenome (GOLD analysis project Ga0187886, IMG submission 133001) | Peatland microbial communities from SPRUCE experiment site at the Marcell Experimental Forest, Minnesota, USA - June2016WEW_20_150 | ecosystem: Environmental > Terrestrial > Soil >... | reverse complement strand
GTGGTTGTAGCTGCGAGCCTGCTCGCGGCCTTTGTGATGACCAATGAGGTACGACTTGCCGCGAGCAGGCTCGCGGCTACAAACCGAAAGCGGGAGAGAAGGAGCACCCGCTGCTGACTCGTGTCCGCAATAGCTGCAATCCAGCCGCTTCAGAGCGCCTAACAAAACCTGTAGTCGCAGCCCCGAACGGGTTCGGGGTGAACCTTTATGCCTGCGTTTTACGCACCCATAAGCCGAGTCGGACGAGACGCCGCAGTCGTATGCGGCAACGGTGCGGCTACCATGCAGGATGAGTCTTGTTAGTGGCTCTAATTATCCGTCAACACCCGCGATCATCTCACAGCGGCGGTTTCTCCGCTTCGGCGCGGCGGCGTTGTTCGTCTAGGTAACGGTTCAACGCGTTCAGGTAGGCGAGCGCGCTGGCTTCGATGATGTCGGTGCTGCTGGCTTTGCCGGTGACGATCTTGCCCCCACCCCCGGCGGGCGAGACGCCCGCGCTACTATCGAACGCGACACGGACACTGACTTCGCCGATGGCGTCCTTGCCGCGTGTGACGCTTTTGACGGCGTAGTCCACAAGACTGCCCTTGAGCCCGGTGATGCGGTCGACGGTCTTGAGCATCGCGTCGATTGGGCCGTCGCCCGTGCCGGCATCGGCGACAGGCTCGCGTTTCCCGGCGCGGATCAATCGGACGCTGGCAGTCGGAATCCCGCCAGTCATGACGCTGAGGTAATCCAATTTCCACACTTGCGGCACCTCGGTGAACTGGCCTTCGACGAGTGCGCGCACGTCTTCGTCGTAAACCGCCTTTTTCTTGTCGGCGAGCGCCTTGATCTGTTCGGTGATGTGGCGGATCTCCTCCTCGGAGAGTTTGTAGCCCATCTCTTCGAGTTTCTTGGCGACAGCATGATGTCCCATGTGTTTGCCCCAGGTGAGTTCGCTGGCGCGCCCCACGTCTTCGGCGCGCATGATCTCGTAGGTCTCACGGTGGGCGATAACGCCGTGCTGGTGGATGCCCGCCTCGTGAGCGAACGCGTTTTCGCCGACGATGGCCTTGTTGCGCTGCACCACCATGCCAGTGAGGTGCGACACGAGGCGGCTGGCCGGATAGAGTTGATGGGTGTCAACGCCGGTAACAAGCCCATTCAGGACATGGGGGCGCATCTTCAATGCCATGACCACCTCTTCAAGCGACGTATTGCCAGCCCGCTCGCCGAGGCCGTTGATGGCGCATTCGATTTGCCGGGCCCCAGCCTTCACCGCAGCCAGCGAGTTCGCAACAGCGAGGCCGAGATCATTGTGGCAGTGAACTGAGAAAATCACTCCGGGCACTTTCACTTGCTCAACGAGAAACGTGATCAACCCGGCGAATTCGTCTGGAATTGCGTAGCCGACGGTGTCGGGAATGTTCAGTGTAGTCGCACCGGCCTCGGCGCAAGCCGTGTACAACTCGACGAGGTAGTTCCGGTCGGCGCGCGTCGTGTCTTGAGCAGAGTACTCGACATCGCTCGTGAACTGGCGCGCCAACTTCACTGCCTCGACGGATCGCTCGACGTTTTGTTCGCGCGTCATCTTTAGCATGTTGTGAAGATGGATGTCGCTACCGGAACTGAACGTGTGGATTCTGCGCTTCTTTGCCGGTTCCAGCGCTTCACCCGCGCGTACGATGTCCTTCTCGACGGTGCGGGCTAGGGCTGCAATGCACGGGCCTTGAATCTCTTCTGCGATGGCCTTAACGGCCTCAAAATCTCCGTCGCTGGCGATGGGGAAACCGGCCTCGATGATGTCCACCCTTAACCGCGCAAGCTGGCGCGCCACCTCGAGTTTCTCGCGCGTGTTCATGGACGCACCGGGGCATTGCTCGCCATCGCGTAACGTCGTGTCAAAGATCAAGATTTGTTCGCTCATGTTGTCCTTTGGATTCTACCACCGACAAACGTCAGGGAAATAAAAAACCCACCCGGACGTTCGCGTCGGGGTGGGTTGTGATTTCCTGGTGCAGACCTCAACCCGCCGTCTCCGACGCGAGTCGGAGCGCCAGCAAAGCCAGCAGCAGGTTAAGGTTGCAATTCATTCTGACACACACATAGCAGGTATCTGGTCGTTCGTCAACACCGGATTGATAATGCCCCGGCTCACCAGCGCATCTCGACAACCACCACCGTGGGAGCGGCGTCCCGCCGCGATTTTGGCGGTGCAAGCCTGTCCGGTCGCGGCGGGGACGCCGCTCCCACAACCTTGCATGATCCAGTCTGGTGGTAGTAACAAGATGCGCGGCCGGTTCACCGCACCGCCACAGCCTTGAAGAAGGTGTAGCAGAACGTGCCGTCAGGACGGTCGGCGACCTGATTGAGGTCGCGGATGCCAGTTCGCCAGGTTTTCTCGTCCACAAAACCTAGTTCCAACGCTTGCGTCTTCACGCCCTCGACCATTGCGATGATGGTTTTGCGCACGAAACCGTCCACCAGCGCGGGATTGCTGCGGTCGCAATACACCATCCGCGGTGACACGCGGACATCGCGGAATCCCGCCCGTTCGAGCAGCGGAAACAGCCGTCGTCCGATGAGTGAGTCGGCGCCCAGTCGCGCCTGTACCCGGATCAAACAGCTCCAAGCCGCAAGCGACGCTGCAGTCTCAGGATGAAAATAACACGAGCCGTGGTCGCCCTCGATCACCGTAATCGAGCCGCAGGGTTTGAGCACGGTGCCGAGCGCCCGTAGTGCGGCGACGGGATCCGGCAAGTGTTCGAGCAGGTGACAAACGAACACATGGTCAAACGTCGCGGCAGCAAACGGCAGAGCAAGGATGCTGGCCTGCTGGAAGGTCACGTTGGTCAGCCCATGCTGAGTCGCCATCGCCTGCGCTTTGGCCAGTGATTCGGCAGAGATGTCCACTCCAACAAACCGGGCGTCTGGACTACGCGTAGCGAGCGTGACCGTCTTCGCGCCGACACCGCAGCCAGCTTCCAACACGAGGCTGCCGGGAGGGTACGTCGTGTCGCCGAGCAACAGCTCCCGAAGTGTGCCTGCTTGATCGTAAAGGCGTTCCGCCTCGCGCTCCGAGTATCCGTGGACGTAGCGATGCATGGTGATGGCGTGGCTTCTTCTTATCAGAACCTGTTTCGCGCCGACAGGATAGCAAGGGGCGGGGAGCGACCGCAAGCGAGGACATCCTCCAACGAGCCAAGTGCGGCTCCCACAACAAACATAGTTGCTCGACGTGGCTCAACACGCGGCTTACAGGCCGTTGAGTTTACGTTTTTGCATCGAAGGTGGCCTATTTCATGAGCGCCAATAACATCAAATGGCGCAAGCCGGTCCGAGTGTGCGGGAGCGAAACGGCGGCACGCAGTAGTGTGCCCTACGCCTTCCGGCCACCGTTTCCTGCGCAGGATTTCGACGGTCGCAGACCGCCGCTACAGAACAACCTCCCTACGCTTTGCGGCCGGCCACGCCTTTGGTGATGGATTTGAATTTGTCCTTGGGACGGAGCGCGCGGACGGCGGCGCCGCGTGGGGCGAGGAGCAACCTTGGACGTCAATGGCAGGGAATTTGTTTTCGAAACGGCGGGCGGCTATGGTAATACTGCGGCATGACAACGCGACGGGCAACGTTGGCGGAGCGCATGGGCACGACCGTGCATGTCTCGCCGTTGCGCTTCAAGCTGGAGGCGCTGCGACGGCGCTGCCCGCTGCCGGACGGCGGCGAACTGGAGGACTGGTTGGTGGAGACGGCCAATGCGCGTGGGGCGCGAATCGTGGTGCGGCCTGAGCCGGCCAGAGGTTTTCAGCCGCCGCCGCCAGCGCAATTGTCGAACGAGGAATTGGTGGTGGGCATTTGTCAGTGGCAATGCCTGGATCGCCCCCAGATGTTGCGCTTGGCGGCCCAACTGATTTCCCGCAAAGCGGTGGATGTGCGGCGACTTTGCCTCGTGGCACGGCGGGAACGAGTGGGGCGCGTGCTGGCGGAACTGGCGCGCCAAGCGTTGCGGGTCGAGCCGGAGCATGCACTCTGGCGCGCGATTCGCTACGCCTTTGCCAACGAACGACCGCTGCCGGATTCTTTGTTGCACTGGACGCGCCTCGCGCAACCGGTCATGCCCAAAGGCCGCGGCAATCCAGCAGGCTGGAAACTGGCCGCATGAACAACGCCACGCAGATTCTGGCGGCCATTGACGCGCGGCTGAACGCGCCGGTCGAACTGACGCTGTACGGACGGGCGGCGCTGGCGCTGGGATTTGCGCAGCCACCGGCGGAGTTCGCGCTGAGTCGCGATGTGGACGCTGTGCTGTGGCTGGGGCAGGCCGAGGAGTTGAAACAGCACACCAACTTCTGGGAAGCCATCGAGCAGGTGAACGAGGAACTGGCCGACCAAGAATTGTACATCAGCCATTTGTTTACAGAGGATCAAGTGATCCTGCGGCCCGACTGGCGCACACAACGTGTTCCGCTGAACGGTCCATGGCGACGGTTGACGGTGTTCCGGCTGGGGAACGTTGATCTGCTGTTAAGCAAGTTGATGCGGGACGATCCGATTGACCGCGCCGATGCGCTGTTCATCGTACGCGCGGCGAGGTTGACCCAGTCGCAAGTCGGACAGGCCATCCGCGAGGCGCGGGTGCCCGACCTGTCAGAAATCCGCGAACAATTCGCGTTGGCTTGTCCGAAACTGCTCGCCGCGCTTTGAATCCCGGAAGTGGAAAGCCACGCTCCGTCGTGGCCGCTTGGGGATGCGATGAGGCAGCGACGGCGGTCGGCACGGAGGCCGACCCTCCAAACGACAACTCGTACGAAGGCAAGAACCGGCTGTCCGTGAGGTGTGGACAGCCGGTTCGAGCGTGCGAGAGCGAAACGGCGGCACGCAGTAGCGTGCCCTACGAAGTCACGCCTTCCGGCCGGCCACGCCTCTGGTGCCTTTGGTGATGGCTTTGGCTTTTTCCTTCGGACGAAGAGCGCGGACGGCGGCACCGGCACGCCACATTTCCGAATCGCGGATGGCGGCCAGTTCTTTCGCCAGTCTCTGCTGATAATCCTTGCCGCTGCAGGCCGAGATGACCCGGGCGGTTTCCTTGCCGGACTTCACCGACTTGTAGAGCTGGTTGAAAAGCGGCAACACGGCTTTGCGGAACCGCGATTTCCAGTCCAGCGCACCGCGCTGCGCCGTAGCGGAACAGTTGGAGTACATCCAGTCCATGCCGTTCTCGTCCACGAGCCGGATCAGGCTCTGGGTCAGTTCCTCGACTGTTTCGTTGAACGCTTCGCTCGGTGAATGACCGTGCTTGCGGAGCGTATCGTACTGCGCTTCCATCACCCCGGCCAGGCAACCCATCAGCACGCCGCGTTCGCCGGTCAGGTCGCTATAAACTTCCTGCTGGAACGTCGTGGGGAACAGGTAGCCCGAGCCGATGCCGATGCCGACGGCGAGGCAGCGTTCCTCGGCGCGGCCGGTGTAATCCTGACCGACCGCGTAGCTGGAATTGATGCCTGCACCGGAGAGGAAGTTGCGTCGGACCGATGTGCCCGAACCTTTCGGCGCGACCATGATCACGTCCACGTTCCCCGGCGGAATGACTCCGGTCTGGTTTTTGTACACAATGGAGAACCCGTGCGAGAAATACAACGCGTCGCTGGCTTTGAGGTGCTTCTTGACCGATGGCCAAATCACGCGCTGAGCGGCATCCGACACGAGCATCTGGATGATCGTGCCCTTCTTCACGGCGGTCTCGATGTCGAACAGGTTCTTGCCGGGCACCCAACCGTCCCTGACCGCCCGGTCCCAATCGCGCTTGAACTCCGGCGCCTGACCGATGATCACGTTGAGGCCGTTGTCCTTCATGTTGAGGGACTGGGCCGGGCCTTGGACGCCGTAACCGATGACGGCGATGGCCTCGTTCTTCAGGATCCGGCGCGCTTTCGCCAGAGGGAATTCCTTGCGCGTGACGACTCGTTCTTTGACGCCGCCAAAATTAATGATAGCCATGTTGTGTTCTCCTTCTTTCGATTGAAACCGGCGGATAGACCTAGCGTTGGATGACCCGAACGTCAAGCACGGAGCCCGAATCACTCACGACCATCACCCCAACCCTCTCCCTTGGAAAGGGAGAAGGGAAGTCTCCTCTCCCCGCTGGCGGGGAGAGGATCAAGGTGAGGGGCCGTTGAAATGCGATACGGTTCATGAACAAATCAGGCTGGCCGAGCGTTGATCCTTCACTGCGCTCAGGATGGCAATACCTCGCTATTTGCGAGGCATCGCCACTTTTCCCGTTCGGGTGATGTCGCGGATGCCGAACGGCTCCATCAAATCCAGAAACGCGCTGATCTTGGATTCATTGCCGGTGATCTCGACAGTGAGCGCCTTGTGCGCGACATCGACGATCTTGGCCCTGAAAATATCGCAAATCTGCATCACCTCGGGCCGCGTCTTGTTGTCAACGCCGATTTTGACCAGCACCAACTCGCGGTCAACGTATTCGCCCTCTTGGAAATCCTGCACCTTGATCACGTCCACGAGTTTGTTGAGCTGCTTGGTGATCTGCTCCAGCACGGCGTCGTCGCCCTTGACCACGACGGTCATGCGCGACGTCGTGGGGTCCTGCGTCGGGGCGACGTTCAACGTGTCGATGTTGAAGCCGCGCCCGCTGAACAGACCCGCGATGCGCGCCAGCACGCCGAATTTGTTCTCCACCAGGACTGACAGAGTATGTCTCATAAGGTGGCACGCTTATACGGCATTCCCCGCCGCCAATCAACCTCATTTGCGCGCTGCTTTGGCAGCGGCGTAGGCATTGATGCGCTACGGTGCGGCTACTTCCTCCGGTTCTTCGACCTCGATGTCTAGGGGTTCAAGCTCCAGTTGCCGCTTGATCCATGCTTCCCGCATTGCAGGATTCTCCCTGATTGCCTTCTCAATCGCGAGGCTCTCACGGTATTGGGCCGCCTCAGCCGTCATCGTCCATTGGGGAGTGATCCCGAGCTTTTCGGCTTCTTCTTGAATGTGCTTGAGGTCAACGCGGAAAAATTCTCTGCGGCGATTGACTTTGTTCACCTGCATCATGACGAAATGTTTGTGGAGTCGGCTTTCGAGCGCTGGAGCGTCTTCGCTGAAGATCAACGCATGCACATCGAATTCGAAAGGAACACTGGAGTCACCAAGTTCCCGGACTCTGTCCATCGGCTCGAGTCTCCTAGTCAGCCCAATCTTGTATACGTTTTCTCCGAACGAGCCGATGTTCGAGATGATGTAAACGTGGCCTCGCTTATGCGTTCAGCCGGTCGGTCGCAAGGCTCTCGTGACGGTACGTGCGCTGCGGCGCGATCGGAGGCGGGGACGAGCGGATGGCGTCCCAGTCCCACACATTGCCGTGCTCCTTGTGGACCGACAAAAGCAATTCCAACCGGTTCTCGTAGGTATCTACCTCCAGGTGCGCCTGTTCGAGAGCCGACAGTTTGGCCTGTTCCTTGGCAAGTCGTTGCAATTCGCGCTGGCGCCGTTTGGCCTCACGCTGCTGCCGCCGCTCCGCAGCCTCCATTGCCCGCATTGTTGCCTGCCAACTCATCGGAAAGCCATCGCAATCGCAGATTCGGTTGTCACCGCTTGTCCTTCGAGCTGTGGCTCAGGAAAACGTTGTATTTGAACTCGTCTGGCACGGCTTCGCTCACCTTTCTGTCACCGGCGTCGAGATTATGCCAAATCCATCGTCCGCTGCAAGAAGGCAATGGCGGGCGGAGGGGATTGCCACGACTCATTTTCATAAACGCCTGTAGGCCGCCTCCCTGCCCCGAAAGGATGCCACGTTCTACGTAGCTTTCGGGGTGAACGAGGCGGCGCGTCGTCGGTTTTCCCGTGGGGGGTTCGCCGACTCATAGAGTCGGCCTACAACAAGCCCGCTCGGCGCGGGTCTCCGAGAAAGCTGACTAAACTTTCGCCTGCTCCAGCAGGCGCGCCAGAACCGTGAAATCATCTTCGCCCCAGCCGCGTTGCAGACCTTCCTCGTAAATGCGCATTACGCTCCGTGTTTGCGGCAACTCCAGGTCGCCGGCCGTCTCCAAGGCCAGCCGCAGATCCTTAGCCATGTGCTTGAGCGAGAATTGCGGGGAGAAGTCCTTGGTGCGCAGTTTGGATTCCTTCAGCACGGCCAGACCGGAATTGGATGCGTTGAGTTTGAGCGCCTCGAAATACTTGTCGTCGGAAATACCGGCGGCGCGCGCGAACGTGAGGCTTTCGCTCAGCGCCTGACCGACGAGCGCGATGTTGATGTTCATCGCCAGTTTCAGCGCGGACGCCCTGCCCAGCGTGCCGGTGTGCAGAATGGAACTCGCCAGGCGTTCCAGAACAGGACGAACTTTCTTCAGCACTTTTTCGTCGCCCCCGATGTAGAAAACGGTCTTGCGTTGTTCGGCGGCGGGTTTGCTCCCTGTGAACGGCGCTTCGAGAAACGCGGCGCCGGTCTTTTGCACTTGGCGCGCAAAATCCAGCGTGGCCTTCGGCGAGATCGTGCTGGATTGGATCACCACCTGGCCCGCGTGCAGCACCGGCAAAATCTGGTCGAGAACGTTTTGCACCGCCGGCGGATCGGCCACGACGATGAAGATGATTTCCGCGTCCTTGGCCACCGCGCTGGCGTCGGCCGCGTACCATGACAGTTGCTTGCGGGTGCGGTTCCAGCCACGAACGTCGTGCCCGTCCTTCCGCAAGTTCTCGCCCCAGATGCTTCCGATGATGCCCAATCCAAAAACGCTGATTTTCACGGCTCGTTTCCTTTCTGTCTTGTCCGGCCTCGAACGCTAGCACAGACCTACGCGGAAACAAACAGCGCGGGTCGGGATTGCCCCTCACCTTGATCCTCTCCCCGCAAGCGGGGAGAGGAAATCCCCTCTCCCTTGTCGGTCATAGGGAGAGGGTCAGGGTGAGGGTTCCGCCCATCAGTTATGGTGGTGCCTCGTCGCTTGCTTCTTGCCACGGCGTTCGCGCTTCGGCTATGGTTGGTTCCGTCATGGCTACAACGATTTTGGTCGGCGCCCAGTGGGGCGATGAGGGCAAGGGGAAAGTCATCGACGTGTTGACCGAGCAGGCCGACGTGGTGGTGCGTTACCAGGGGGGCAACAATGCCGGTCATACCGTTGAAGTCGGTGCGCAAAAGTATGTGCTGCACCTCGTGCCGTCGGGTATCCTTTATCCGGGCAAGGTCAACGTTGTCGGCAACGGCGTGGTCGTCGATCCGCTGGCGCTGTGGGAGGAAATCGAGCATCTGCGCCAGCGTGGCATTACCATCGACGGGAACCTTTACGTCAGCGAGACGGCGCATCTGGTGTTCCCGTACCACCGCCTTCTCGATGAGGTCCGCGAGGAGCAGAAAGGCAAGCGTAAGATCGGTACGACCAAGCGCGGCATCGGCCCCGCTTACGCCGACAAAGTGGCGCGCACGGGTTTACGGCTGATCGACTTGCTCTCGCCTGAACGTTTCTCCGAGAAGCTGCGTCGAAAGATTCGGGAAAACAATGAGATGTTCAAGGCGTTTGGCGCGAAGCCACTGAATTTTACCACCATCAACCGCGAATACCTGGCGTGCGGGCAGAAGCTGCGACCGTTCATCATCGACACCGTGACGTTTCTGAATCGCGCTGTGCAAGAAAATAAAAACATTCTTTTCGAGGGCGCGCAGGGCACGCTGCTCGACATCGATTTCGGGACATATCCATTCGTGACCAGCTCGAATGCCACAGCGGGCGGTGCTTGCACGGGCACGGGCATTCCGCCGCACCGCGTTGATCGGGTGGTTGGCGTCATGAAGGCGTACACGACGCGCGTGGGCGAGGGGCCGTTCCCGACGGAACTGCTCGACGACCAGGGCCTGCTGTTGCGCGAGACGGGGCGCGAGTTCGGCGCGACAACGGGCCGGCCGCGCCGCTGCGGATGGTTCGACGCGGTGGCGACGCGCTACTCGGTGATGGTCAACGGCATCGATGATCTGGCCGTGACCAAGCTCGACGTGCTCGACAAACTGCCGAATGTCAAAGTGTGTGTCGGCTACAAAGTCGGGAGGAAACTTTACGAGACGATGCCCAACGACATCGACGCGCTGAAGCGATGCCTGCCGGTTTATCAGGAGTTCGACGGCTGGCGAACCTCGACGAAGCAGGCCCGCGAGTTCGATCAGTTGCCGAAGCGCGCGCGGGTTTACCTGCAAAAACTCGCCCAACTCAGCGGCGCGAGGCTGAGCATCGTGTCCGTCGGCGCGCGGAGAGAAGAGACGATATTTCTGTGAAACCCTCTTGCTGTTGCTCATGCTCTTACTCTTGCTCAATTTGTTTGGACGAACCGCAGCGGGCGCGGTCACGAGCACGAGCATGAGCAGGAGTACGAGATACGTGAGATGACCCCAGTCCCCAAAAACATTCCCCGCCATGTGGCCATCATCATGGATGGTAACGGGCGCTGGGCGCGGCAGCGCGGGTTGCCGCGAATTGAGGGGCATCGCGCGGGCGCGGAAAGCGTGCGCGAGATTGTGCGGGTGTCTGGCGAGGTGGGCGTCGAGTACCTGACGCTCTACGCGTTTTCCATTGAGAACTGGGATCGACCGAAGGCCGAGGTGACGGCGCTGATGCATTTGCTGGAGTTTTACCTGACGCAGGAGATCCCCGAGCTAAACAAGAATAATGTACGACTGGCAGCCATCGGGCGGTTGCACGAGTTGCCGCAAACCGCGCAGCGTCAGCTCGACAAGAGCATCGAGGCGCTGAGCAGGAACACCGGGTTGACGCTTGTTCTGGCGTTGAGCTACGGCGGGCGGGCGGAGATCGTGGACGCGATGCGCTCCATCGGACGCGAGTTGAAGGCGGGACGGCTCGATATTGCCGACATCGACGAGAAGGTCATCAGCCAGCATCTGTACACGCGGGGCATTACGGATCCGGATTTGCTGATTCGCACCAGTGGCGAGATGCGAGTGAGCAATTTCCTGTTGTGGCAGATTTCGTATGCCGAGATTTATGTGACGGACACGCTCTGGCCGGACTTTCGGAAAGAGGCGTTTATGAAGGCGCTGGAAGACTACAGCAAGCGGCATCGACGATTTGGGCGCGTCGGCGGCGGGGAGACTGAATGAGCGGAGCGTTGGATCGTGGGAGCGGCGTCCCCGCCGCGACGGGGCCTGCAGATCGCGGCGGGGACGCCGCTCCCAGAATGGTTCAAACAACTCCAGAGAAGCGGACGGACTTTCGCTGGCGGCTGATCAGTTCCATTGTGTTGTGGGGCATCATGCTGGCGGTGGTGTTCTGGCTGCCGCCGACAGGGCTGTATCTATTCATGAACGTGGTCATCGCTCGCGCCGTCTGGGAGTTTTACGAGATCTGCGAAGCCAAAGGGCTGAAGGCGTTCAAAGTGTGGGGCGTGATCGGCGCGGTGGCGCTGATCTCGGGAAGCTGGTTCGTCTTCGGCATGCAGCGGTTCCGCTCGCAATCGGATTTTCCCGCGCTGTCATACGACTTCGACATTTTCATTCTGTTGGTGTTCGCCTTGGGAGTTTTCATTCGGCAGTTCCCGCAGAAACTCAACCCGCAGGGGATCGAAACGATGGCGGTCACATTCTTCGGGCTGATTTACGTCGCATGGCTGAGCAATTTCATCACCCGCATCAATTTCGCTTCGGCAGACGGTCGGTTTTTTGTGATGTACCTAGTGGTGGTGACAAAATTCACGGATATCGGCGCGTATCTGGTCGGCACGACGGTCGGCAAACACAAAATGATCCCGCGCATCAGCCCCAACAAAACTTGGGAAGGCACGGCAGGCGGCATCCTGTTTGCCGTTGCGAGCAGCATCGTGTGTTTCCACTGGCTTCATGAATTGGGTGAAAGCGGGATGACGCCGAACGACGCGCTATTGCTCGGCGTCGTGCTGGGCGCAGCGGCGGTGGTTGGCGACCTGGCGGAATCGCTGATCAAGCGCGAAGCGGGCGTGAAAGATTCCAGCAACGTGTTGCCCGGCCATGGCGGCGCGCTCGATTTGGTCGACAGCCTCCTCTTCACCGCGCCGCTGCTGTACGTTTACATGAGGTTGATGCTCCGAGGATGAAACCCAAGAACGTTGTCCTGCTTGGCACCACTGGCTCCATCGGGGTCAGCACGCAGAAGGTGGCAGCCGATTTGCCTCAGCACATCCGCATTATCGGCATGGCGGCGCGCGAGAACGTGGACGCGCTGGAAAAGGCCATCCGCCAGTTCAAGCCGAAGGCCGTAGCGATGACCAACCGCGACAAGGCGAAGGAGCTTGAGCGGCGGTTCACAGGCAGGGACGCTTGTGCCACCAAGTTTTTGGCGGGGGAGCGCGGATTGGTCAAGCTGGCCACGATGTCGGAAGCGGACATTGTGCTGGTCGCGATTGTCGGCACGGCGGGCCTTGAGCCAGCATTGGCCGCGATTCGCGCGGGCAAGGACTTGGCGGTGGCCTCCAAGGAGATCCTCGTGATGGCGGGCGAACTTGTCATGACCGAGGCGCGCAAGCACGGCGTGAAAGTGCTGCCTGTGGACAGCGAACACAGCGCGATTTTCCAGTGCTTGGAAGGACGCGATCCCGCGGACGTGAAGCGGTTGATTCTGACGGCTTCAGGTGGGCCGTTTCGTCAGACGCCGCGGGAAAGATTTGAGAGCATCACTGTCGCCGAGGCACTGAAACATCCGAGTTGGAACATGGGCCAGAAAATCACGATTGATTCGGCCACGTTGTTCAACAAGGGCTTGGAGATGATCGAGGCACGATGGTTGTTCGATGTCGAAGTGGATCGCGTGGACGTCGTGATTCATCCGCAGAGCGTGGTGCATTCGATGGTGGAGTTTAAGGACGGCTCGATTCTGGCTCAACTGAGCATGCCCGATATGCGCCATCCGATTCAGTATGCGTTGACGTGGCCGCGGCGATTGCCCAACTCGATGCCGCCAACCGATTTTGCGAAGATCGGCACGCTGACGTTTGAGAATCCCGATCACGATCGCTTCCCGTCGTTGCGGCTGGCGCGTGAGGCGGGGCGATTGGGTGGGACGATGCCTGCGGTTTTCAACGCGGCCAACGAGGTGGCCGTGGCGCGGTTTGTGGATGGGAAAATCGGGTTCGTTCAGATTTTCGAGACGGTGGAGAAGGTGATGGGGGCGCATCACAAAGCAGGACCGCACGGCTGCTCGTGGGTTGCATCACCTGCGTTGGATGTTATACTGGAAGCTGACCTTTGGGCCAGAAAGGAAGCCGAGCGCGTCCTGTAGCCGCGCCCTTTATGGGTGCGGAGCAGCGCAGGCTTCAGCCTGCGGCTACGGGAAACCGATCGACAGGAAGGAACAAGAACGTGCCGTTTGAGAAGTTAATCCAAATCATCGCCGACTGGATTTACCCAGGACTGCTGGTGGTCTTTTTCTTTGGGCTGACGATTTTCGTCCATGAACTGGGCCATTTCCTCATCGCCAAGCGGCGCGGGATGTTGATCGAGCGGTTTTCCATCGGGTTCGGCCCGAAGATCTGGGGTTGGACAAAGGACAGGGTTGACTACCGCATCTCTTGGTTTCCGTTTGGTGGTTACGTGGCGCTGCCGCAAATGTCGCCGATGGAGGCGCTGGAAGGAAAGACCGAAGCTAGGGCGGAGGACGTGCCACCGGCCACACCGAGCACGCGCATTTTGGTCGCGGTCGCGGGGCCGATAATGAATCTGGCGCTGGCCGTGGTTCTGGCCGCGCTCGTCTATCAGTTCGGCCTGCCCACGCCCATCAATCCATCCGTCGTCGGCTGGGTCGAGCCGGGCAGCCGCGAGGAGCAACTGGGCATTCGGGTCGGCGACCGCATCGTGCAGGTCAACGACCAGAAGGTGAGCAACTGGAATGATTTGAATCAGGTCGTCGCCCTCAGCGAAGGCCCGAATGTGAAGATCGTTATCGAACGAGACGGCAACCGCCAAGAGTACCTATTGGAAACGGAGATCAATCCGGTATTTAAGATCAAGACCGTTAATCTTTATCCGCAGGGCCGACCGTTCGCCAGCAAGATTCTCCCCCGCTCACCCGCAGAACGGGCGGGATTCGTAGTCGGAGATAAATTCGTCTCCGTAGACGGCATCCCCGTCTCCACTAGGGAAGAACTGATCAACCTGATCAGCAAACGCGGCAACCAACCCACGACCATCAAGGTCATGCGCCGGGGGAAAATCCAGACGATCGTCGTTACCCCGGAACTGAATCCCGATGAAAAGGTCGCCCGCATCGGCGTGCAGTTGGACGACGAGATCGAATTTCAACTCGTCCAACCCGGCCCCACACCCGTGGCGCAATTCCGTGACACGTTCGAGGAGATGGGCAAGACATTCAACGCCATCCTGCACTACAAGCGGACCAAAGTCGGCATTGGCAGCGTGAGCGGGCCGCTGGGGATTTCCGTGGGCTGGTGGATGCAGATCACCCACGGCGGCGTGCGCCGGGGACTGTGGTTCGCGGTGATCATTAATATCGCGCTGGCGGTCTTCAACCTGTTGCCGATTCCCGTGCTGGACGGCGGGCACGTCATGTTCGCGCTCATCGAAGCGGCGCGACACCGGCCCGTCAACGCGCGGGTGGTGCACGTCACCACGATGGCCTGCGCGACGTTGCTGATCTCGTTCATGTTGTACGTCACGTTCAACGATTTCCAGCGATTCATCTCGTGGCCGCACAATGTCGCGCCCAAGTCGCAAACCAACGAACCGGCGCCCCAGCCGTGAACTACTGCGTGAATCGATTTTTTTGGCAGCGGCGACTTACTCGCGAGGTGAAGGTCGGCCATGTCGGCGTCGGCGGCGACAATCCGATCCGTGTCCAGACGATGCTCATCTCCGACACGATGAACACGGAGGCGTGCGTCAAGGAGGCGATCCCGATCATCGAAGCGGGCTGCGAGATCCTGCGCATCACCGCGCCGAGCATCAACGACGCGAAGAACCTCAAGAACATCGTTGCTGAACTTCGCAAACGCGGCTACAGCACGCCCATCGTCGCCGACATCCATTTCGTTCCCGCTGCTGCGCTCGAAGCTGCCGAGTGGTGCGAAAAGGTGCGCATCAACCCCGGCAATTACGCTGACCGCAAGAAGTTCGCCGTCCGCGAATACAGCGACGACCAATACACCGAGGAACTCGAGCGGCTGGAGAAGGCGTTTACGCCGCTGGTGCTCAAGTGCAGGCAGCTCGGCCGCGCCATGCGCATCGGCACCAATCACGGCTCGCTCTCCGACCGGATCATGAACCGTTACGGCGACACGCCGCTCGGCATGGTC
>Ga0187886_1002364_pt1 | contig 15284 bp, 13 predicted proteins | sample June2016WEW_20_1_FD_133001 | JGI IMG/M metagenome (GOLD analysis project Ga0187886, IMG submission 133001) | Peatland microbial communities from SPRUCE experiment site at the Marcell Experimental Forest, Minnesota, USA - June2016WEW_20_150 | ecosystem: Environmental > Terrestrial > Soil >... | reverse complement strand
CCTGTTTTCTTTCTGTCACTTTCGATATATCGTCCCGTCTTCGTTTTGTGGAGGACTCTGACATGTTCTTTCAGAAGCACGGGGCTTTTCAAAAAGAAAGTGACACCATTAACACTGTTCTTTTATGAAAGTTATTTTGGACAGGTCTGACTGCACATAGTTTATCAGTGCTGTCCAAAACATGATAGAAAGAATCGTTCAAGAATGAAAATATAATTAATGATTTGCCTTGAGAAATATCTCACCCCTTCAGGGTTTTTTTGATGTCCATTCTTTTAAGATTCAAGGGGCTACGCCCCTTGCGGACATATTCCACCCCGCCTGAATCCCGATAGAATCGGGATGATGGCACTTTAGTGTTGGGGTGGTTTTAAAGACATATCTATACTGCGAAATTCAAAAATTACATTGCATTTAGACCCTGTCACTAAAGTACTGTCGTCCCACATGGTATGTGGGACTCCCGAAGGGTCAGATACTCCGGGTCAAAAGAAAGTTACTTCTGCATCCCGATGGAAATCGGGATGCGATATCTATTTTGGACAAGTCTGATGGTGTATAGTCTGTCAGACTTTGCACCCTCGAAAACGATTCTTGAAACTTTATGCATTTTTTACTATGATGCAGGTATCGTCTTTATCAGATTCATCGGAACACACAAGCAGTATGATAAAATCGATCCGGAGATTATATGAGAATAAATATTAAAAAAGCCATTAAACCGATCAAGACGGAAAAAGAGTACAAATATGCACTCACGATGATCGAAAAACTTATGGATGCAAAAAAAGGTCATCGGACTCAGATCTGTTGAATGTCATTACATTGCTTGTCGAAAAATACGAGGAAAAGCACTATCCGATTCCACAACCCGATCCGATCGAAGCGATCAAATTCAGAATGGAGCAGTTAGGCCTCACTCAAAAGGATGTCGCCGATATCATCGGCAGTAAAAGCCATGCCTCTGAAATCCATAGCGGGAAAAGAAAACTAACCGTGGAAATGATGAAAACACTCCATTCGGCTTTAGGTGTTCCGGCTGAATCTCTCTTAGGTGCTTAATCCATATCTCACGATATGTTGCACCTAAACTGCTTTTCACGTATATTGCTTAATAATTCTTCCGTCCCGTCCGGCTTAAAGACGGGATTTCTTTTGAGAACACCATATAACCCAAAGCCAAAACCGACGGTTTAAACCGTGGGTCTATATACGACTACGGCAGCGACAAGGACTCGCGCTCTTAATGAACCTCATCCGCAACTTCTGCATCATCGCCCATATCGACCACGGGAAATCGACCTTAGCCGACAGACTTCTCGAGGCCACTAATACCATTTCGGCACGGGAGATGATGGATCAGGTGCTCGACGATATGCCGCTCGAGCGCGAGCGGGGCATTACAATCAAGTCTCACGCCATACAGATGAAATATACCGCCCGCGATGGAAATCCGTATGTCCTTAACCTAATCGATACACCCGGCCACGTCGATTTTACGTACGAAGTCTCGCGCTCGCTTGCCGCGTGCGAAGGCGCAATACTCGTTGTCGATGCGTCGCAGGGAGTCGAAGCGCAAACCATCAGCAACTTGTATATGGCAATTGAAGCAGGACTCGAGATCATTCCAGTCATAAATAAAATCGACCTGCCGAGCGCGGCAACTATGATCGACGTTGTACGCGATGAGATTGTCAGTCTCGTCGGCTGTAAGCCCGAAGAAATTTTAAAGGTCAGCGCGAAAGCAAATATAGGGATCGATGAGATCCTCGAAGCTATCGTCCGCCGAATCCCGCCTCCAAAAGGAGACGTTGATGCTCCGCTGCAAGCGCTGATTTTCGATTCGGTATTCGATATCTACCGCGGCGCGATCGTCTATATCAGGGTATTCCAGGGAACGCTCAAAGAGCACGATCAGGTAAAATTCTTCTACAACGAAAAAACATTCGAGGCCGAAGAAGTCGGCATTCTCGAGATGAAACGCGAACGCACCGGAATGCTGTCGGCAGGGAATGTAGGGTATCTCATCGCGAACGTCAAGGATGTGCACGATTCGAAAGTCGGCGATACGGTTACACTCGCTTCGAATCCGGCCGAACACCCACTGCCCGGATATAAAAACGTCAAGCCGATGGTCTTTGCGGGAATTTATCCGACGATTACCGAGAATTTCGAGGAACTTCGCGACTCGCTGGAACGTCTAAGATTAAACGACGCTTCGCTTATCTACGAGCCGGAGACCTCGACGGCTTTAGGTTTCGGCTTCCGTTGTGGATTTCTGGGACTCCTGCACATGGAGATCATACAGGAACGTCTCGAGCGGGAATATAATCAGTCGCTCATTACGACAGTCCCGAACGTCGAATACAGAGTAACAACGACAAGCGGTGAAGAGATGCTGGTTGATAATCCGGCTTTCATGCCGCCCGAAGTAAAAATCGTAAAGGTCGAAGAGCCGTTTATCAAGGCGACCATCATCACACCGACCGAATATATCGGCAGCGTCATGAAGCTCTGTATGGATCGCCGGGGAATATACAAGACCACGACGTATTTAGATCCGACACGCGCGCAGATAGATTTCGAAATGCCATTATCGGAAATCATTTTCGATTATTACGATAAGCTCAAATCGATTTCACGCGGGTACGCGTCGTTCGATTACGACATCGTCGATATGCGTGAATCGGATCTTGTGAAGCTCGATATCCTGCTGAACGGCGAGCCGGTCGATGCGCTGTCGACGATTATATATCGCGATAAAGCGTACGATTGGGGGAGACGATTGTGCAGCAGGCTCAAGAAGCTGATACCGAGGCAGATGTTCGAGGTGGTGATACAGGCGGCGATAGGGGAGAAGGTGATTGCGAGAAATCAGATCAGTGCGATGCGCAAGAACGTTATAGCAAAATGTTACGGCGGAGACATTTCGCGCAAACGCAAACTCCTCGAGAAACAAAGAGAGGGGAAAAAGCGTATGAAACAGGTGGGCAGAGTCGAGGTGCCGCAGGAAGCTTTCCTCGCCGTATTATCAATGGACGATACAACGTAAATATAGCCCCGGGCGTGAGCCCGGGGATGAAAATGCAACCCAGGGTGTGAACCCCGGGAATAAAAATATAGCCCCGGGCGTGAGCCCTGGGTAGAAACCGCCATCGAGAAAGGCGCGCAACCAATGCCATCGAAACAGAAGCAATCAAAAAAAGAAACCGAAAAGCCGATAACGTTAACAGAAAAGACCATTGCATTCTTCCGGGAAATCGGTATAGTGCTGGTTGCCGTGCTTATTCTGAACAGCTTTGTTCTGGCTTCCTTCGAAGTACCGACGGGCTCGATGGAAGACACGGTAATGACCGGGGATTTTCTTTTTGTGAATAAATTTATCTTTGGGGGATCGACCCCGTATGCTATTCCCCTCACATCGATTCGCATTCCGCATTTTCGGATCCCGGGTTTCCGGAGCATCCAGCACGGCGATGTGATCGTGTTCGACTGGCCGGGTGAGCGGGACCTGAAAGGGAAACCGCCGCAGACCTGGTACCTGAAGCGCTGCGTCGGTCTACCCGGCGACACGATCGTCATCGTCAACCGCGTCGTATACGTGAACGGCCAGGTGTTTCCCAATCCACCCGATCTCAAATTCCAGCGGATGACGACTTTACCTGCGGACTTGCCGCGGGGAGTGCTGTTCCCGCGTGGATCGAATTTCAACGAAGATAATTACGGCCCGGTCATCGTCCCAAAAAAGGGAATGAAGATCCAGCTTAATGCCGAAAATTTTTCTTCCTGGGACGTCTTTATATTTCGTGAAGGTCATCAGGCGGAACTCAACGGAGAAAGAGTGCTTATCGATGGAAAAGAGACAACGGAATATGTGGTAGAACGCGATTATGCATTTGGAATGGGGGACAACAGGGATGACAGCCTCGACAGCCGCTTCTGGGGGTTCATACCGATGGAAGACATCATCGGCACGCCGATGATAGTCTACTGGTCATGGGATCCCAATCTCCCAATCTATCAGCTGGTCGATAAGATCAAATCCATCAACTTTGGACGCATCGGGAAGATAATCCGGTAACAGACGTGGCCGATATAGAAAGCGCACAGGATACAACTCCGCAGGAAGAAGGACAGAAACCGGATGAGGATGTAAAGACCGACCGGAAGCGGCATTTCCGCGAATACCTTCAGGCCATTCTACTCACGGTTATTGTCGCTCTGTTCTTAAAAGCATTTTTCATCGAAGCGTTTCGAATTCCTTCCGGATCGATGGAACAAACACTCCTTGAAGGGGATTTTATTCTCGTCAACAAATTTATTTACGGCTTTAAAACGCCGCGGACGATCCCGCTGACGAATATCGCGATTCCCAACTGTTCGATTCTCCCGATTAAAAATCCTAAGATAGGCGATGTGATCATCTTTGAATTTCCGGGAGACCGTGATGAAGTCACACCCGTCAGGTCCGAGACGTATGTCAAACGATGTATCGGGACGCCGGGCGACACGGTTGAAATTATCGATAAAACTGTTCATGTAAATAATCGCGCTGTCACTAATCCACCCTTCATGAAATACCAGAGTTACGAGATACATCCCCGCGGTCAGACAAACCAAAAAATGTTCCCGCCGGGAATGGATAACAGTGAAGATAATTACGGTCCTGTCGTGGTTCCCAAAAAAGGAATGATTATCTCTATCCGTTACGACACGATCGATCAGTGGTATGTGTTTATCCGGCGGGAAGGACATATCGTCGAAATTCGCGGCGACCAGATATTCATCGATGGACGCCTGACGGATTCGTACACGGTAGAGCGCGACTACTATTTTATGATGGGGGATAACCGCGATAACAGCCTCGACAGCCGGTTCTGGGGATTTGTTCCTTCAGATAATATCATCGGAAAGGCGATGTTCGTATATTGGTCGTGGGAGCAGAACATCCCGGAATATCACTTCATCGATAAACTCTCATCGGTACGGTGGAATAGAATTGGGACAATCATAAGATAAAGTCTTTTGTCCAAAAAATCGGTTTGAATGGTAGTCGCAGGCTCCTGAGCCCTACGTAAAACGTGGGGCGATGGCACTTTAGTGTTATGCCTGCGAAATTATTATATAATCGCAACCTGAAGCTTGCGGCTACCATGAATTATTTTCTTTTTATACAACCCCACAAAGTAAAGCGCATGGCTTTGTGCAATAAATACTACACAGGATCTGATTCGATGTCAGGCCTTTACATACACATTCCATTCTGTGAACGGAAATGCATCTACTGCGATTTCTACTCGGTCGATAAAAAATCTTCCATCGACAGATTTCTAGAAGCGCTGGAAACCGAAATTGCCAGCACTGCATCTATCGCTGGAGAAAATAAATTCGGGACAATTTTCATAGGCGGCGGAACGCCTTCATTATTGACACCGGCACAGCTCGAAAAAATATTCCATGTTCTGTCGAAATCTTTTATGATTGAAAACGATTCTGAAATTACAATTGAAGCCAATCCCGGGACAGTCACGACAGAAAAACTCCGGGACTATCGAGCACTAGGCATTAATAGAATCAGCTTCGGCATCCAATCGTTTCATAAGGATGAATTACAGTTTCTCGGACGGATTCATAATGTCGAACAGGCGATGGAGTCGATCGGGTTTGCACGCGAGGCGGGTTTTACAAATATAGGTATCGACATCATGATATCGCTTCCGGGACAGACTGTGCGAAAGTTAGAGTATTCGCTGGCCCGTGCGGTTGCACTAGAGCCCCGGCACATCTCTACATATAGTTTGATTATTGAAAAAGGAACGCCGCTGTATCGTATGGTGGAAGAGGGGAAGGTGACGCCTCTTTCAACCGATCTGGATGCCGATCTTTATGAATTCACGATGGAATATCTCACAAACCATGGATTTGAACATTATGAAGTCTCGAATTATGCACGGCCGGGATTTCGGTCGATACATAATTCGAATTACTGGAATCATACACCTTATATCGGATTTGGCCCATCGGCGCATTCATTCTGGGAGGGAAAACGGTGGTGGAATATTGCGGACGTAGAGATCTACTGCGATCTTCTTCTGAAAGGAAAATCTGCAATAGCGGGGAATGAAATCCTCGGCAGGGAACAGCTGCTGGAAGAGGCGATTTTTCTCGGACTTCGAAGCGGCGGCATCAATCTTCAACATCTTGTCGACCAGTACGGATTTTTCATGGCAGAGCCGGTTCATTCCCTGTTTAATCAATGGATCAATGAAGGCCTGGCAGTGCAAAAAGGGGCACATCTTCGTCTAACATCCCGGGGGTATCTCGTGTGCGACGAGCTCTGTGCACGGCTGATCGATCTGATACCGGCCTCACAAAATATTGCAAATAAACGATTTATGACGTATATTTGATAGAATTTTTTCACATAGCCTTACCTCGTTACTGCAGAGTGACAAAGGAGATTCGAGATGAAGAAAATATTCAGTGTTATCCTTATACTGCTCAGTGGTATAATCCTGTTCACAGGCGTAATCGCATTCATTGCACGGATATCCCAGGGCTCACTTAATTCGCAGGCTGCTGGACAGATAATTGTCATACTGATTCTCGGCTGCGGGACTCTGTGGGGAGGCGTAAAGCTCTGGAAAAGTTGGCGCAAGACTGCTGGAATAGTCTCTTCAAATGTTCGACCCAGTGGGACAGAGATAAGTGCGCGTGATGACCGAGCAAAGGTAGGATATTCCGGGGTTCTAATGGGACATCCGAAACTCAGCAGGTTTATAGCGGTCGGTATATTTATCATATCGTTGATAACATTCACATTAACCGTACAATCAAGCGTTCCCTTCTGGGATTGCGGCGAATTTATTGCCACGACCTACACGATGGCCGTTCCACATCCTCCGGGTGCACCTTTTTTCCTGATCGTTGGCCGTATCATGGCGATGATACTTCCATTCGTCGGAGATTTTGCGTTACGTATTAACCTCATTTCGGTCATTACGAGCGCACTCACGGTGATGTTTCTGTATCTCATCAGTGTGCGGTTGATTATCCGCTGGCGCGGAATTCCGAAGACTACGATCGATTATCTCATAGTCTACGGCTCATCGGTAATCGGTGCACTCACGTTCAATTTCACCGATACATTCTGGTTCAGTGCGGTCGAAGCCGAAGTATATGCAGCGGCAATGTTTTTCCTTTCAGCGACGACGTACCTTATACTTCGCTGGTACGAGGAAGCCGATAAGCCGGGAAACGAGCGCTATCTCTATCTCATTGCATATCTGATGGGTCTTTCACTCGGAGTGCACCAGCTTAGTATTCTATCATATTTCACAATTGGGTTGATTGTATACTACCGGTACAAAGAAGTAACGTTAAATTCCTTTATTCTCTATACGGTCATCATCTCGGCGACGTTTTTAATATTATGGCCCGGATTAATAAATATTTTTCCCGATATGCTTGATGGAAGTCTTTCAATGGGACCGATAGATATTGAGGACAGTGATCTCATCCGATATATGCCGTTGATTCTCTCGCTTGCGACTATCTACGGTGTGTACTATACGTACAAACACAAAAAAAGAATTCTCAATATTGCATTCACATCCATTCTTCTGGTGATCATCGGATACACCACGTATACGCAGGTTGTAATTCGTGCCGGCTCGCACCCGCCGATCAACGAGAACAATCCGAGTAATATGGATCGTTTCGTGTACTACATGAACCGCTCGCAATACGGAGAGCAGCCTTCGATCACAAACCGTCGTTGGAGTACGGAACAGTATCACCAGCAGATGTACCTGAAATATTCGAGCGACGCGGATTATTTTTTACGGTACCAGATTTATCATATGTACCTCCGGTATTTAGGATGGAATTTCGTAGGGAAGGCCGGCGATCTCCAGGATGCACCTGTTGTCGTATTCAATTCAGAGGGCAAATGGTCCGACAGTCCGGGATTTCCCAATCGTTATTTTGCAATTCCGCTCATTATCGGTGTCCTGGGACTGGTATATCATTTCCAGAAGGACTGGAAGTTCGCGCTTGCATTCCTTGTATTGTTCGGTATGCTTGGGATTGTCCTAACTTTCTACTTCAATATGGCCGAACCCCAGCCGCGCGAGCGTGATTACTTCTTCGTTGGCTCGTTCTTCGTTTTTGCATTATGGATTGGTTTCGGTATTACGGCTATTCTGGAATGGCTCGAAAAAAACGTGAAGCAGTCGAATGTTGTCTCCCCTGTTACCCTTCTTGGATGCAGTGTGGCGATTGCGATGCTAATCCTTCCGATCAACATGGGATGGCAGAATTGGTATGATCATAACCGGCATGGGAATTATATGCCGTGGGATATGTCGTACAATATGCTGCAATCATGCGAAAAAAATGCAATCCTGTTTACCGGCGGAGATAACGATACATTCCCATTATGGTATCTTCAAGAGGTAGAAGGAGTGCGGACGGATATTCGCATCGTCAATTTAAGTCTGGTGAACACGGATTGGTATATCTATCAATTAAAACATGAACGACCTCATGGTGCAGACACAGTTACCATTAATATGTCGGATGAGTCTATCAAGCGTGTCGCCACCACTGGCGGGATGGCATGGACCCCGCAGGATGTCGATCTGCCTGTTCCGAATGAAGTCTTTGAAGCGTACGGAGTAACAGACACAAGTATAATCAATAAAGGAAAAATTACCTGGACGTTGAAAACGACACTGGGGAGGAATATAAATGCGATTCGTACGCAGGACGTTATGATGAAGGAGATCGTTCTCGGGGCCAGATGGAAACGTCCGATTTATTTTGCTACCTCTGCTTCGGACGATGGAAAGATAGGTTTAGACGATTACTACGAGCTCGAAGGACTTGCGTTCAAGCTCACCCCCAAAAAACATAATTATGATAATCAGGTGAATGAAGCGGTTATTCTGGCTTCCGTTTCGAATGAACCCGCCGTTCCTTCAAAGGAGCCCCAGCGCGGTTATCTTTACCGGGGTTTATCGGATGACAGAGTGTATTTCAACGAACAGGACCGCCGGATGATTGTGAATTACCGGAATGCGTTTCTACGGCTCGCTATCTATTATAGCGGTCTGAATGAGAAGGAAAAGCTCTTTACCTTGCTCGATCTGATGGAAAAGAAGATGCCGCGCCGAATCTTCCCAATTATGTGGCAGCTGCAGGCGGATATCGCTACACTGTATTACCGGTCCGGGCACATAGATCGTTTCAATGAATATGCCGCGGATGTTGAGACAAAGGCATGGGAAGTAGTACGTAGCGGACAGGGTAACCCGACCCAATATTATAATCCGTGGCGTGTCCTGATTGAGATTTATGCTCTACGGAACGATATTAAAAGCCAGATCGACGTGCTCAATACACTGGTCGGGCAATATCCGAACGATGAAGGACTCAAAAAGCGGATTAAACAACTTCAGGATCAGCTCAGGGCGAGCGCTGAAAAACCTTCACAGCCTGAATCGAAAAAATAGCTGCGATGCAATTCAATACTTTTTAAACCGTGTGGCGTTATAGACTGTGAAGCCATCATCCAAATTACAATGGAATACGTTCTGGTCAGGAAAGCAGGAAGTCCGCGAAGTTTATTCCAACTCAGATCGTGTGATGCGCAATCTTGTAAAGGTCGCCGATCTCCGGGGTAAGAAAGTCCTCGAGGTCGGAGCGGGTACCGGGCGCGATAGTTTCAATCTTGTCGGCCTCGGGGCCGACGTATACCAGCTCGATTATTCCGAGAATGCCCTTCGAATTATCATATCTATCGCACGGAAAGAAAATATTCCGGTTCATCCATTGTGTGGAGATGCATTAGCCCTTCCGTTCCACAATGAAACATTTGACATAGTATTCCATCAGGGACTACTGGAACATTTCCGGCAACCCGATGCCTCCAGACTTCTCAAAGAGAATGTCCGTGTGCTCAAACGCGGCGGATTGCTTCTTGTCGATGTCCCACAGCGATGGCATGTCTACACGGTCATGAAACATATTCTGATTGCATTCAACGCGTGGTTCGCAGGGTGGGAGTGTGAATTTTCAATCGGCGAATTGCGGAAAATCTTCCTGACAATTGGATTAATCCCCGTGACGGCATACGGCGAGTGGATGTATCCGAGCCTTATGTACCGTTCTATCCGCGAGGTATTCAGATTTATCGGGATAAAACTGCCCCTGTATCCGGTAAAGATACCGGGACTCACTGCCGTTCGAAAATCGGTGCGTGAACGGGCGATGCAGTCATCGTTGCTGCTGTATACCGGACTTTCAATCGGCTTGATCGGACGGAAATGAAAATCCTTATTATAGCACTGTCGGGCATCGGTGACGCACTCATGTTTTCGCCGGCGCTTCGTCTTCTTCGCGATCGATATCCCGACGCAGAAATCGACCTGCTTGCGATGTTCCGCAGCGTCGCCGATCTCTATAGAAATAATCCCGACCTCACATCGGTGATTTTCTGGGACTTCCTCCATGAATCGCCGATCAAATCTTTCGGTTTCGTTTACAGCAATCTACGCCGTTGTCATTATGATGTTTCCATCAGCGTGTATCCACAGAACAGGCGGGAATATAACATTATCAGCGTCCTTATTCATGCGCACCGACGGCTTGCTCATCGGTACCGTCATCTCAGCCGGAACGGTTTAGATTTTCTGAATACCGATCTGATTCTTGAAGATGTTGAGATTCATAACGTGGAGGAGAATGTAAGGCTCGTTAAGAATCTTGACATCAGTACTCCGGAGAGTCTACCGCCTTTGCAGATCAGCCTCCCCGATTCCGATCGGGATTTTGCCGCACAATGGTTATACCAATCAGGAATCCCAGCCGGGACTCCGCTCATCGGTTTCCATTCGGGATCGGCGCTCCTTAAAAATCATATCCGCCGCCGGTGGAAGCCTGAAAAATTTGCAGTGCTCGGGAAAGAATTGACGGATAATTATGGCGTGCAGGTGCTGCTTTTCGGCGGACCGGAAGAATATGAGCTGAACGATCGAATAAATTCTCTGATGGGAGGAAAGGGAATAGTGGTACGTGTCGACGGAATTCTCTCTTCAATTTCAATCATGGAAAAGTGCAGGGGATTTATCACAAACGATTCGGGTTTGATGCATATCGCCTCGGCGGTCGCGCTCCCGGTTGTAGCTATTTTTGCATACACGAATCCGAAATGGGTTCATCCGTGGAAAACGAAATATCGGATAGTGCGGCACGATCTGGAATGCAGTCCCTGTTTTTATTATTCACCACGCTCGGCATCCTGCAAATGGGACACCGACCAATTCCGCTGTATCGAGCATATCGAGGTGGATGAGGTTCTGGATGCTGCGAAAGAGCTCTTCTTCAGTTAAATCCTCTTCTCCTCTCAACTCTCGTGAAATTGGGATTCGGCAAATCACAGAATAATTCACTTCTGAAAAAAGAGCATTAAGAAATTAGGAGTTTATTAATGCTCTAAATTCTATGACAAAAGAACTAAACTCAGCAGCAGCGCTTGCCGGTATTTGCTGAGGCGTCTTGTTCGCTTTCGTTCGTGTAACCGGTTTGGACCAATTTGAAGTTGTTGTTTAATTCGACTGTCGTGAAAGCGAAATAGAATCCCCGGTATTTTGAATTGTCTCTATCTGATCCGGGGACCATTCGTTCCTCCAATTTTTTATATTCGATGGGCAGTGCGTAGGTTCCTATAGGATTCTTTTCTAACGGTTCCGATTTTATCCAGAATTGCTCACCTTTCAGCAAGGTTGTATCGCCGCCGCCAGTGTATGGCGCCGCCCATGCGGTCAGATAATGAACGGTTTGATCTTTTAGCGATTCGTAGACATCCCCTTTTTGCGGATATCGCACGCCATCGGGAATTAAACTCCGCTCATACTCCCGCGCCCATATAATCTCTGTTGTCCCAATAAACTTTCGTTTTCCCGCCTTCACCTCTTCTACCAGGTCGGAAATTTTAAGGTTCCAATCGGGCGGTCGTTTGGTTGCCTGTCGCTTGTACTTTACGTGAAGGATAGTATTTAAAAGTCGCTGGATGAAATTCATTTTTTAGTTCTCAATTTTTTGTGTGTAATACTTTTAGCTGAGATAATATTAGTCTCTTTTACGCAATAAGCTTCGTAACCGATGTCAGGGAGTCAAATATCCTAGGCAATAAGTGTGATAATATGTAACACTGATTTATAACAAGATGAAATAATTTAAAGTGATTCATTACACCGCCGACTTCAATGCGCGGTCAAGTACATTGACACATTCTTCGGCCGATATAACACGCGTCACATGTCGTGCGCAGTCCTCTAATCCTTCAAAGATCAATTCGGTTTTCAGGGTCTCGACCACGCGATCCCAGAAATTCCCTACGACTACAATCGGCTTCTGCTGAATCACGCCTTTATTTATTAATTCCCAGACGTAGGCAAATTCAAGGAGTGTGCCGGTTCCGCCTTCAAGCACAACGTACCCGTCTGCTCGTTTCACGAGCTCCATCAATCTGTCGATCATAGTCGGTACCTCGATTACCGTATCGATCCATTTGTTGGGGATGCGGCTGAAGTATTGAGTTACAATGCCGATCGTTTCGCCGCCTGCCTCCTTCGCCCCGCATGCGGAGGCTTGCATCGTTCCGCCGTAACCGCCGTTACAGACGATGTAGCCTGCCTTCGCAAGTGCTCTGCCGATCTCATATGCGATCGTGTATTGTGCTGTGTCTTCTGCAGGCCGTGAACTTCCGAAAATACTGATGATAAACTTGCGATTCATAGTCCTCAAGGTCAGATATAATTAATTTGAGACACTATAGCCCTCTCACACTTTTTAATTTTTCCCCCTCGACTCGCACTACCTTCCTTCGACTCGTACAACCCTCGGTAGTACTCGCTCAGGACAAGTCGGTAGTACTCGCTCGGGGTAAACTTTTTACTTTCTAATTTTTCCTTTTTCCTTAAAAATAGCCTTAGAATTATTTATTAATCCAGGAATTCCCACCAGACGCCCAACCGGAAATTCCGGTTCTGCATCGGGTAGAATGGGACGACGTAATAATTCTCATTTGTAATATTTTCCCAGGCAAGCGTGATAATGGCAGATCCGATTCTTCCGACAATCATCGCATCAAGTGTCCTTGGGGAATACGTCGTGTATGAGGCCGTGGATGGAACGAACGTCAGAGAATATGCGTCCAGTATTCGTTTTGCGGTGCTTCCGGAAAAATTTGCTCTGACTCCCATTTTTATGTCGAGACTCCCGACAAGATTCCCGAAAAAGAATAACCCGGCCCTCCCGTTATATGCAGGGATATTATCGATAAAAACTGAAGATGTGCCGTTCGATGGAACGATCATGCCGTCAAGCTCGAATAAGAACTTCCATAGACCTGTCGAAAATGACAGAGAAGCCGTTGTGATACTCTCGTCATCGGTACTTACGAGCTGAAATGGTTGATTGGAATTTCCGGTTGTGAGAATTGGGAAATGGTGGAGGAAGCGTTTTTGGAATGATGCATTGATTCGTGTTCTATCCATTTGAAAGTTCAGACCGAATTCAATCGTACGATGCTGAACCGGCGGAAGCGAAGGATTTCCAGCAATCAGGCTGTCGCTCCAGTACCATTCACCGGGCCACGGAAGACGAGTTCCCATGCCGATTCCGGCGGAGAGAGCGAGGTTTTGTGAGAGATCGATAGTGCCTGTCGCTCCGTACTCGATCGTGCCGTATGAAGGCTGGAGGTTCGTCATGTTCTGTTGATATGCACCGAATACTCCAAGCCGGATCCAATCGGTAGGCGTCAGCGTAGTGCGACCCGAGAGAAACGCAACCGTCTGTCCTGCCGGTTGAGAAAAGAAACTCTGCCTGATCTGGAGACGTTCGAGCGATGCTTTTAATGCGAAGAACTGATTTGCTACGTGAATATCCTGACAAAGGGAGAGTCCATATCGGGCCGTCCGATGATTGGCCTGGATAAAAACACCGTTGGGTTGCGGACGATTTTCTTCGTCGCGGTACTCCCTGAGAAGCGTGCTGTAATACGCATTCACTACCGTGAGATCGGTCGTATCATGGAGGAAATGGGCTCCGACTGTCATTGCTATATCGTGCCGTGTTTGTTTCTCGTAGGAGTCTGTGTTCGCCATGGTTGCACGCCGCTCATCGTACAGCATTGAGGGAGCCGTCTTTATAATATCGACGCCGCCGTTGAGTCCGAACTGTCCTTTGTAGTACATGTGTGAGAGTTCCACGGTGATATCGTCCGAGGCAGCCCATCGGATTTTTTCGCGTGTGTTCCATGCATCGTAATCGCTGTTGGGGAACCGTCCGAGCGTTCCCTGATGCTGATAACCGAGCATCACATTCCAGTTTTTAGCGACATTTTGTGTAAGGATACCGTCGCTGATGATATGGTCGAACGTCCCTTGCAGATAACGGATTTTAGAATAGGGCTGTTTGGTGTCGTACGATTTTGTGACTATGTTAATGACACCGCCGGCTCCGTTAAAGGCATATGCTGCGGCGTCAGGCCCGGTCTTGTATTCGATCCGATCGATATATTCGGCAGAGATGTTGGAGAGATTTACCACTCCGAAAACAGGATCGTTGAGCGGACGGCCGTCGATGAGAACTGCTATCTCCTGCCAACCGAGGCCGTTGAGCGTGAGTTCACCTGGTTGTCCTGGACTGCCGAGATCGCGCAGATATGATTGCGGAATTGTCGAGAGAATCGATGTAGCGGTGATATAATCCTGCCATAGGAACTGTCGAGGGCCGATTGTATTTGTGCTGTCAAGCGTCCGATCGATTGAACCGAGCAGTTGAAGCGGTCTATGAGTGATCGTAGTGTCCGGTGCCTGCTGTGAAAGCGAGTCTGGATGATCACTTTGTGAAAAAGAGGGGAGAACGAGCACGAAGGTGCAAAAAAGAACCGAAATAATACGTACCACGATGCCCCAACAATGATGAGTGGAAATATAGAATATATAAAATATAGGAAAGGGGTTTTCGAGAATCAAGGCGGCTTACTTAAATCTTGTACAGGCCGGGGGGTATTAGGGCGTTCTAAAACTCTTATGTTTTCTTTCTTTTATTAACGTAACATCACCATCTTCTTCACAGAATTCCATTTCGACGTCGATATTCGATAGAAATAAACACCCGATGAAATCGTTGTCCCGATCTCATTCCTGCTGTCCCAGGTTAATTCATTGTATCCTGCAGGGTATTCGTCATCCGTGAGTGTCCGCACTTCGCGG
>Ga0187886_1002362_pt1 | contig 15287 bp, 11 predicted proteins | sample June2016WEW_20_1_FD_133001 | JGI IMG/M metagenome (GOLD analysis project Ga0187886, IMG submission 133001) | Peatland microbial communities from SPRUCE experiment site at the Marcell Experimental Forest, Minnesota, USA - June2016WEW_20_150 | ecosystem: Environmental > Terrestrial > Soil >... | reverse complement strand
CGCCAACACCTTCGTTATCGCCGACGTCAACGTCGTCTTCCCGTGATCAATATGCCCGATCGTCCCAACGTTCACGTGCGGTTTCGTCCGCTCAAACTTCGCTTTTGCCATCCCTTACCTCCTAATCCTTGGTTTTATCCAGAGATGATCCATGTTAAATTCCGCTGCCCACGACGCGTCCCTCGATCCTGGCGATGATGGCCTCCATGACCTGAAGGGGCGTCCTCTCATAGGCGAAAAACTCCATCGAAAATACGCCGCGGCCCTGGGTCAGAGTCCTCAGGATCGTGGCGTAACCGAACATTTCCGCCAGCGGCGCCGCGGCCTTGATGACCCGCGATCCGCCGCGCATTTCCATGCCTTCGATCTTCGCCCGCCGGGCGTTCAAATCGCCGACGATGTCCCCCAGGTAGTCGTCGGGGGAGACGACTTCGAGTTTCGTGATCGGTTCGAGAAGCACCGGAACGGCTTTCTGGGCCGCTTCCTTGAAGGCCATCGTCGAGGCGATCTTAAACGTCATCGGCGTCGAATCGGTCTCGCTCGCCGAACCGCCGGCCAGCGTGACCTGGATATCGGTCATGGGGAACCCGGCTAAAATGCCGAAATCGAGCGATTCCCGCGCGCCGTCCTCGATGGCGGGGATGAACTCCGCCGGAATGACCCCGGACTTGATCTTCTGGACGAATTTATAGCCGGCGCCCCGCGGAAGAGGCTCGATCGTCAACCGGCAATGGCCGTATTGGCCTTTGCCGCCCATCTGGCGGATATATTTGCCTTCGCCTTCGGCCGCCTTCAGGATGGTTTCCTTGTAAGCGACCTGGGGTTTTCCGAGATTGGCCCGGACACCGAATTCCCGGGACATCCGGTCCATGAGGATCTCGATGTGGAGCTCGCCCATCCCATAGATCAGGGTTTGCCCGGTCTGAGGATCCGCCATGACCTTGATAGTCGGATCTTCCTTGCCCAGCTTGGCCAGCGCGTTGGCGAGCTTCACGTGTTCCACCTTGGACTTGGGCTCGATCGTCATCGAAACAACCGGCTCCGGGAATTTGATGGTTTCCAGGACGATCGGCCGGTTCTTCGCGCAAAGCGTATCCCCGGTCGAAAGGCTCTTCATAGTCCCCATGGCCATGATATCGCCCGCGAATATTTCCTTCACTTCTTTTCGTTTATTGGCGTGCATCTCGAGGAGCCGGGCCACGCGCTCCTCCTCGTCCTTGATGGGATTGAAAAAGATCGAGCCGATCTTGGCCTTTCCCGAATAGACCCTGAAAAAGGCGAGGTTGCCGATGAACGGATCGCTCTGCAGCTTGAAGACGAGCGCCGCGAAGGGCTCGTCGTCGGCGGCCTTCCGCGTCTCGACCAGGCCGGTTCGGGGATGATGACCGACGACCGGGGGGATATCCGTCGGGGCGGGCAGGTAATCGACGATCGCGTCGAGGAGAGGGTGGACACCCTTGTTCCGGAACGAGGCTCCGTACAGGACGGGCACGATCTTCCCGGCGATCGTCGCTTTTCTGATGGCGCTGTGGATATCTTCGGGGAGGACATCGGTCCCCTCGAGAAATTTTTCCATGATATGCTCGTCGGCGTCACTCAGCTGCTCGAGCATATTCTGCCTCATTTGGCGGACTTCGGCGCGGCGCTCCTCGGCAATCTCGTTGACGACGAAATCCGAGCCGATCAAGTCCGTGCCCCAGTCATATTCTTTCATATTCACCAAATCGATCACGCCTCGAAAATACTCCTCCCGGCCCAAAGGAATCTGTATGGCAAGGGGTTTGGCCGCGAGCCTCGTCCTCATTTGTTCGAGGGCCCGCTCCGGGTCGACGCCGATCCTGTCCATCTTGTTGATGTAACAGATCCTTGGGACCCGGTACTTATCCGCCTGCCGCCAGACAGTTTCGGATTGGGGCTCGACTCCACCGACTCCGCAAAGGAGCACCACCGCTCCGTCCAGGACCCTCAGCGACCGTTCGACTTCGGCCGTGAAATCAACGTGTCCCGGCGTGTCGATGATGTTGATTCGATGGTTGTTCCAGTAACAGGTGGTGGCGGCTGATGTGATCGTTATACCACGTTCCTGCTCTTGAGCCATCCAATCCATGACGGCTGTACCCTCGTCGACCTCCCCCATTTTGTAGGTGATGCCGGTGTAATAGAGAATACGTTCCGTCGTGGTCGTCTTCCCCGCATCGATATGGGCCAGGATACCGATGTTTCTCACTCGTTCGATCGGATGCGTTCGCGTCAAACCGTCGCTCCATTGGAACTCGAATTGGCCTTTCTCCGATGCTTAGGGAGATAACCATTTATAAGATCACCATCGATAATGAGCGAAAGCCCGGTTGGCTTCCGCCATTTTATGGGTATCTTCGCGTTTCTTAACCGCGCCGCCCTTGCTGCCGATAGCGTCGAGGATTTCCGCGGAGAGCTTATCGACCATGCTCTTGCCGCCCCGTTCCTGCGCGTAGTGAATGATCCAGCGCACGCCCACGGAAACCGAGCGGGTGCTCTCGACCTCGATGGGGACCTGGTACGTGGCTCCGCCGACGCGCCGCGATTTGGTCTCCAGCATGGGCCGCACGTTTTCGATGGCCTTTTCGAAGACCTTCAGAGGGTCTTCCTTGGCCTTCTGCTTGACCACTTCCATGGTCGCGTAGATCGTCCGTTCGGCGGTGCTCCGCTTTCCTTTCTTCATATAGGTGTTGATGAATTTTGTGATCAGCGTGCTGTTATACTTCTGGTCACCCGGAACTTTTCTCTTTTTGATGATCCCACGTCTCGGCATCGAACTCTCCCTTATCCTTTGGCGGCGACCCTTTTCTCTTTGGGCTTCTTGGTGCCGTACTTGGAGCGGCTTCGGTTGCGGTTCACCACGCCTTCGCTGTCCAGCGTCCCGCGGATGATGTGATAGCGGACGCCCGGGAGATCCTTTACGCGACCTCCGCGGACGAGCACGATCGAGTGCTCCTGAAGGTTATGCCCAACTCCGGGGATGTACCCAGTGACTTCAATATTGTTGGTGAGGCGGACTCTCGCCACTTTTCGCAAAGCGGAGTTCGGCTTCTTGGGCGTGGTCGTGAAGACGCGAGTGCACACGCCGCGTTTCTGCGGGCACCCGTCCAATGCCGGAGATTTGCTCTTGTATCTCTTGGAGATCCGGCCTTTCCTTATTAATTGGTTGACGGTTGGCAAGAAACCTACTCCTTATAAAAAAATATATAATTGTACTCACTCCGAACAGACGGTTCTATCGGAACGAATGTCCGGATCATAGCAAACTTCGTTGGCTATGTCAACAAATTTCAGGCAGTAAATGCAAAAATTCAGCTCCGGAGAGGGACCTGTTCGGTCTTCTTCACTTCCTCTGTTTCTTTTCCCTCTTTGAGCTCCACATCCCGATAGAATTTATAGCCTGTCCCGGCGGGGATCAGCCGGCCCATGATGATGTTTTCCTTCAGGCTCCTCAAGTGGTCGACTTTTCCGTAAATGCTGGCCTCGGTCAAAATCCGGGTCGTCTCCTGGAAGGACGCCGCCGAGATGAAGCTGTCCGTGCTCAAGGCGCTCTTGGTGATCCCCAGGAGGAGCGGCCGGGCCTTGGCCGGCTTTCCACCCTTCTTGGTCACTTTGAGATTCTCTTCCTGGAAGACGAACTTGTCGACCTGTTCGTCCACGAGAAACTCGGTATCTCCGACTTCCTCGACTTTAACCCAGCGCAGCATCTGGCGAATAATGGTCTCGATATGCTTGTCGTTGATCGAGACGCCCTGGAGCCTGTAAACTTCCTGGATCTCTCTCAGGAGATATTCGGCCAGTTCCTTTTCTCCCAGAACCTTGAGGATGTCATGAGGGTTCACCGGCCCGTCCATCAGGGGGGTGCCGGCGCGGACACGCTCGCCGTCGCCGACGCTTATATGGGCGCCTTTGGGAATCAGATACTCCTTGGGCTGGGTGCGATCGCTCTTGACGGTCAGCTTCCGGTAGCCGCGCACCAGGCCGCCGAACTCGACGACGCCGTCGATCTCCGAGATGACGGCGGGCGTCTTGGGCCGCCGGGCTTCGAAGAGCTCCTCGGCGCGCGGTAGACCGCCCGTGATGTCCTTGGTTCGGGCGACTTCGCGGGGGATCTTGGCCAGGATGTCGCCGGCGTACACGGTTTCGCCGTCTTTGACTTCAAGGTTGGCCCCGGAAGGCAGGAAGTACTTCTTGAGGAGAACGGGTCGGCCGTTCTTGTCCTTTTCGCGCGCATCCAGGATCTCGATGCGCGGCTGCATTTTTTCGTCTTTCGGTTCGATGATGACCGGGCTGACCAATCCGGTAATGTCGTCCTGGACCTCTTCCATTGTCACCTTCCGGACGACGTCGTGGAAATGGATCTTACCGCTGTCCTCGGTCAGGATGAACGTGTTGAAGGGGTCCCATTCGGCAAAGACCTGCCGGGCCTTGATCTCGCTGCCTTCCTTGAACAGGATCTTGGCCCCATAGGGGACTTGATAGTGCTCGACCTCGCGGCCCCGGTAATCCATGACGGCGATGTTGGCGTCTCGGTTGACGACAATTAAGGCTTTTTCCTTGTTCGTGACGATTTTAACGTTATTGAACCGGAGGGCGCCGTCGTTCTTGGCTTCGAGCTTGGACCGCTCGGCGCCCCGCATGGCGATGCCACCGATGTGGAACGTTCTCATCGTCAGCTGCGTTCCGGGTTCGCCGATGGATTGGGCCCCGACGATGCCGACGGCCTCGCCGAGTTCCACTTTGAAACCACTGGCCAAGTTACGGCCGTAGCAAAGCTGGCAGATGCCGCGCTTCGCTTCGCAGGTCAATACGGAGCGGATCTTGACTTTCTCGATGCCGATCTTCTGCAGATCCTGGGCCACGGCCTCCGTGATTTCCTCGTTCATATCGACGGTGACCTTGCCCGTGTCCGGGTGGATAATCCGCTCGAGGGAGATGCGGCCGACGACCCGGTCGACGAACGGCTCGATGATCTCGCCGTTCTCGACGATGGCCGAGACGTTGACGCCCTTGAGCGTGCCGCAATCGTGCTCTTCGATGATGACTTCTTGGGCCACATCCACGAGCTTGCGGGTAAGGTAGCCGGAATTAGCCGTCTTGAGGGCCGTGTCCGCCAATCCTTTCCGGGCGCCGTGCGTCGAGATGAAGTACTGCAGCACGTTCAGCCCCTCTCTCAGATTGGAAATGATGGGCGTCTCGATGATCTCGCCCGACGGCTTGGACATCAGACCGCGCATTCCGGCCAACTGACGGATCTGCTGCTTGTTGCCCCGCGACCCGGAGTCGGCCATGACAAAGAGAGGATTGAGGTTCAATCCCTCGAAGCTGATCCTCTTCATCTCGTCGATCATCGCGCTTGAGACCTTGTCGGTCACGTCGCCCCAGATCTCGATGACGCGGTTGAGCCGCTCGCCCGCCGAAATCGTGCCGTCGAGATAGAGCTTCTCGATGTCCCGGACTTCCTTCTGGGCTTTCCCGACGAGCTCGGCTTTTTCCTTGGGGATGACGAAATCGTCGATGCCCAGGGAGAATCCTGCCTGAGTCGCCTGGGCGAAGCCTAATTCCTTGAGCTTGTCCAGCGTCTGCACCGTGAGGGGCAGGCCGGACTTGAGATAGATATAGAAGACGAGGTTTTCCATGCCTTTTTTCTTGAACGTTCCGTTGATGAACGGCACGCCCTTGGGCAGGGCGGCGTTGAAAATGATCCGGCCGGGCGTCGTTTCGATGAGTTCCCGCTTGAGGTTCACGACCGGGCATTGGAGGATGGCCTGGTCGTCGTAAAAAGTCGAGAGGTTCATGAACGGGCCTTCGTAGCGCATCTTGATCAAGGACTGAAGATTGAGTTTCTTGTTCTCGAGCGCGAGAAGGACTTCATCGGCCGAGACAAAAACGCGGCCTTCACCTTTCAGGTTCTTCTTGGCCAGCGTGCAGTAATAGCAGCCCAAGACCATGTCCTGGCTGGGGACGGTCAGCGGCCGGCCGTGGGCCGGCGAAAGGATGTTGTTGGTCGAGAGCATCAGGGTCGAGGCCTCGATCTGGGCTTCGACGGACAGCGGGATGTGGACGGCCATTTGGTCGCCGTCAAAGTCGGCGTTGAACGCCGCGCAGACCAGCGGGTGAATCTGGATGGCTTTGCCTTCGACCAGGATCGGATCGAAGGCCTGGATGCCCAACCGGTGCAGCGTGGGAGCGCGGTTCAAAAGGATGGGGTGCTCGCGAACGACCTCCTCGAGAAAATCCCAGACCTCGGGCCGCTCCTGCTCGTGCCATTCGCGGGCCACTTTGACGCTCGGCACGAGGCCTTCCTTTTCGAGCTTGTGGAAGATGAACGGCTTGAAAAGCTCGAGCGCCATCTTCTTGGGCAGCCCGCATTGGTTGAGTTTGAGCTCGGGCCCGACGACAATGACGGACCGGCCCGAATAATCCACGCGCTTGCCGAGAAGGTTTTGGCGGAACCGGCCCTGTTTCCCGCGCAGCGCCTCGCTCAGCGATTTGAGCGGCCGGCGGTTCGCGCCCAGGTGGACGCGGCCCCTCTTCCCATTATCAAAGAGGGCGTCCACGGCTTCCTGAAGCATCCTCTTCTCGTTGCGGATGATCAGCTCGGGAGCGCGGAGCTCGATGAGCTTTTTCAGGCGGTTGTTCCTGTTGATGACCCGGCGATAAAGATCGTTGAGGTCGGACGTCGCGAACCGCCCTCCGTCCAGGCGGACCAGGGGCCGCAGGTCGGGCGGAATGACGGGGACGACGTCCAGGACCATCCATTCGGGATGGTTGCCCGACTTCCGGAGGGCCTTGAAAACGCGGAGCCGCTTCGCATACCGGAGTTTTCTCTGTTGCGACGTCTCCTTCTTCATGGCCTTCCGCAGCCGATCGGCTTCTTTCTGGATGTTGATCCTCACCAGAAGGAACTTGATCGCTTCGGCGCCGATCGAGGCTTCGAACTTGTCGCCATACTTCTCGCAGGCTTCCTTGTACTCCTCCTCGTTGAGGAGCTGTTTTTCCTTGAGCGGCGTATCTCCGGAATTGATGACGATGTAGGACTCGAAATAGAGGACTTTCTCCAGGTCCTTGATCGATAGATCGAGGACCAACCCGATCCGGCTCGGAGGGCTTTTGAAGAACCAGATATGGGCGACTGGAGAGGCAAGTTGGATGTGGCCCATACGCTCCCGGCGGACCTTGGATTTCGTGACCTCGACGCCGCAGCGCTCGCAGATGATACCACGGTACTTCATCCTCTTATATTTGCCGCAAAGGCATTCGTAGTCGTTGATCGGCCCGAAAATCTTGGCACAGAACAGGCCGTCTTTCTCGGGTTTGAAGGTGCGGTAATTGATCGTCTCGGGCTTGGTCACTTCGCCCCAAGACCAACTCTTGATCTTTTCGGGAGAGGCGATGCTGATGCGGACGCGGTCGAATTCCATCTTCGGCTTGCCGCCGAGGGTTTGCTTGAGTTCCATCATGCTTCTCCTTTGAGGATTTGGGGAACGTTAATCCCCCACGGCAGCGCCTCGTCTTTCTCCGATTTCTCGAGTTCGACGTTTAAACACAGGCTCTGCAACTCGCGGATGAGGACGTTGACCGACTCGGGAAGTCCCGGCGAAAACTCGAGATCGCCCTTGACGATGGCCTCGTAGATTTTCGCCCGGCCATCGACGTCGTCGGATTTGACGGTCAGGAGCTCCTGGAGCGTGTAGGCGGCGCCATAGGCCTCAAGGGCCCAGACCTCCATTTCGCCGAACCTCTGTCCGCCGAACTGAGCCTTGCCGCCGAGCGGCTGTTGGGTGATCAGCGAATACGGCCCCGTGGACCGGGCATGGATCTTGTCATCGACCAGGTGGTACAGCTTCATCATATAAATGTTGCCGACGGTCACTTCCTGGTCCAGATATTCGCCGGTGATGCCGTCGAAAAGCGGCGTCTTTCCGGATTCCGGCAGGCCCGCCCGCAGAAGGAGATCCTTCACTTCCCGTTCCGAGCAGCCGTCGAAAACCGGTGTGGCGATCCACAGGCCGAGTTTCTCGGCCGCCCAACCCGCGTGCGTCTCGAGGATCTGGCCGACGTTCATACGGGAGGGAACGCCCAGAGGATTGAGGACGATCTCGACCGGAGTGCCGTCCGGGAGCCGCGGCATGTCCTCCTCGGGAACGATCTTGGCGATAATGCCCTTGTTGCCGTGCCGGCCCGAGACCTTGTCGCCGACGGACATCTTCCGCTTCATGGCGATGAAGACCTTGATGGCCTGGATGACGCCCGGGGCGAGTTCGTCGCCTTTCTTCAGTCCATCCACCTTTTCCTTGAAGATCGACCGCAGCGCTTCGATTTGGCGTTTGGCTTTCTTTTCGATGTCTTTGATGTTTTCGTCGCGTTCAGAATCGGCCTCGACCTTGAACTTTCCGAAGTCGTCAGGGTCGATTTCGTCCAGGATCTTCTCCGTCAACTTCTGGCCTTTGCTGAACGACCGGTTGGAGACCTTCTGGTCTTTATCGAGCACCGCCCCCTTGAGCAAGGCCTTGATCTTTCTCCAGCGTTCACCTTCGAGGATGGTAAGCTCGTCGTCCAGGTTCCGCTTCAGGTCGGCGATCTCGTCCTTCTCGATCAGCTTGGCCCGGTTTCCCTTTTCCGTGCCGCGACGGGAGAAGATCCGGACGTCGATGATCGTCCCTTCGACGCCGGGGGAGCAATAGAGCGAGGCGTCCTTGACGTCCAGCGCTTTCTCGCCGAAGATGGCCTTCAGGAGTTTTTCCTCGGGAGACAGTTGGGTCTCGCCTTTGGGCGCGACCTTTCCGACCAGCACGTCGCCCGACTTGACCTGGGCGCCGATCCTGACAATGCCGTTCTCGTCCAGGTTCCGGAGAACCGCTTCGGGAACGTTGGGGATATCGCGAGTGATCTCCTCAGGGCCGAGTTTCGTGTCGCGGGCCTCGATCGTCTCCTCGACGATGTGGAGCGAGGTGAAGATATCCTGCTTGATGAGCTTCTCGCTGATGATGATGGCGTCTTCGAAGTTATATCCGCGCCAGGGCATGAACGCGCACAGCACGTTCCGGCCCAGGGACAACTCGCCGCTGTCCGTGCAGGAGCTGTCGGCCAGGATCTGGCCGGCCGCGACATGGTCGCCCCGCCGGACGATCGGCCTCTGGGTCAAGCACGTGTTCTGGTTGGTCCGCAGGAACTTCGTCAGGAGATAAAGGTCGGTCCCGACTTCATAGGCCTTGGCGTTCTCCCGTTCGTCCGCGCGGATGAGAATGCGCTCGGCGTCGACGAATTCGATAACGCCCGCGCGTTTGCAGACGATGACGTCGCCCGAGCCCTTGGCCACGAGGTGCTCGATTCCCGTTCCGATCCGAGGGGCCTCGGGCCGCAGAAGCGGCACGGCCTGCCTCTGCATGTTGGAGCCCATCAACGCGCGGTTGGCGTCGTCGTGCTCCAGGAACGGGATCAAGGCGGCGGACAGGGAGACGAGCTGCTTCGGCGAGACGTCGATGTAATTGATCTGGTCCTTGGCGAGGTTCTTGAAATTTCCGCTTTGGCGGGCGCTGATGATATCGTCGATGAAATTCCCTTTCTCATCGACGCGGGCGTTGGCCTGGGCGATGTTGTGTTTCTCCTCTTCCCAGGCCGTCAGATAGAAACAATAGGATTCGCACACCGGCATGTGCCGCGCGTTCTTCCGTTTGAGAGAGGCGCTTTCTTTCAGATAATCGTCCTTTTCGACGACATCGCCGATCTTGTACTCGCTGTCGCCGGGATGAAGGACCTTGACATAATCAATGATCCGGCCGTCCTTCACTTTTCTGTAGGGCGTTTCGATGAAGCCGTAATCGTTGACGCGGGCGTAGCAACTGAGCGAGGAGATCAATCCGATGTTGGGGCCTTCCGGGGTCTCGACCGGACAGATGCGGCCGTAGTGGGACGTCTGGATGTCGCGGACCTCGAACCCCGCCCGCTCGCGGCTCAGGCCGCCGGGCCCGAGGGCGCTGAGGCGCCGCTTGTGCGTGACCTCGGCCAGGCTATTGATCTGATCCATGAACTGGGAAAGCTGGGAGCTGCCGAAAAACTCCTTGAGCGCGGCGATGACGGGCTTGGAATTGATGAGGTCCTGGGGCATCGCCGAGGCTAAATCGGCCGTGATCGTCATCTTCTCCTTGATCGTCCGTTCCATGCGCGTCAGGCCGATGCGGAAAGCGTTTTCGACGAGTTCGCCGACCGAACGGACGCGCCGATTGCCGAGATGATCGATGTCGTCCACAGCCCCCTCGCCGCGGCGAAGGCGGAACAGATACTTCATCACTTCCACATAGTCCAGCGGCGCCAGCGTCTTGTCGTCGAGCGACGTGTTCAGCTCGAGCTTGATGTTCATTTTCAACCGGCCGATTCGGGAGAAATTGTATTTTTGCGGATTGAAAAAGAGGTTGCGGAAGAGGTTATGGGCGCTATCCATCGTGTGCGGTTCGCCCGGCCGCAGCTTCCGATAGATCTCCGCGAGGGCTTGGTTGGTGTCCTTGCGCAGATCTTTTTTCAACGTGTTGACGACGATCATCCCCGCCTCATCCTCGGCGGGGAAGAAGACCTCGAAGGGCTCTCCCTTGCCGATGAGCAGATCAAGGGCGGTGTCGCCGATCTCCTCGTTGCCTTTGACCTTGCCCTTGATGCCGAACAAGGCAAAGGCGTTCTGCAGGTCTTTCCGGTCGATAGCGACCCGGGACCGACCGAGGTCTTTTAACTTTTCATAGATTTCGAGGGTGATTTTCTTCTTGGCGTGGAAGAGAACGCTCTTCCCTTTCGAATCTTCGATGTCCTCGTTGAGCGTCTTGCCGATCAGGCCTTCGGAGAGGTCCCAGTAAAGTTTCCCGTTTTCCGCCGTGATCTTGAAGATCCGGTGGAAGAGGCGGAGGATATCCTCATCCGAGCTGAATCCCAGGGCGCGCAGGAAGACCGTGGCCAGGAATTTTTTCTTCCGGTCCAGCCTGACGAACAGGTTGTTTTTCGCGTCGTATTCGAATTCGACCCAGGCGCCGCGATAGGGGATGATCTTGGCGATGAAAAAGCCCTTGACCTCGCCCTGCCGGAAGAAGACGCCGGGGGAGCGCTGAAGCTGGCTGACGACGACCCGTTCGATGCCGTTGAAAATGAACGTGCCCTTTTCCGACATCAGGGGGATATCGCCGAAATAGACTTCCTGCTCCTTGATATGTTTGAGCCGCTTGGCTTTGGTCACGGCGTCCTTTTCCCAGGAAATCAACCGCACCTTGAGCCGCAGCGGCACGGAGTAGGTATATCCCTTCTGCAAGCACTCGTTCGTGGTGAACTTCATTTTCAGGCCGACCCGGTCTCCGCAGTGATCGCACTGCGGGACCTCGATCTTCCGGGACGCGCCGCAATAAGGGCAGACCTCCTTCGCCGTGAGCTCGACGTCGGCCGGGAGCAACGTTCCGCAACCGTTGCATTTCGCCCGGGAATTTTCCACTCCCTTCAGCCGACCGCACTTGCATTCCCAGTTCCCGATCGCATAATTGATGAAGTCGAGCTGCGTGGTTTCCTTGAAATCGGAGATGGGAAAAACATCCTTGAAGGCAGCCTGGAGGCCCGTGTCCTTCCGCTCTTCCGGCAGCAGGTTCATCTGGAGAAACTCCGCGTAGGCCGCCGTCTGAATGGCGAGAAGGTCGGGCATCGGAAAGACTTGCTTGATTTTAGAAAAATCATGTCTTTCGCGGTAAATATTTTGGGATTCTTTATTCATGGACGCTCTCTAAAATAAAATGGGAACCCCGTTCCGGATGGACGGACTCCGGTACGCGGACCCGAAAAACAGGCGCACGAAAAGGGCCCGCGCGCCGGATTTCCGAATCCGGCAGGTGTGCCCCGCATTTCAATGACGTTCGTCAGGGGACGTCCTTTCTCGACGATAACGTTACTGCAGCTCGACTTGGGCCCCGACTTCCTCGAATTTCTTTTTCATCGTTTCGGCGTCCGCCTTGGATAGCCCTTCTTTGACCGGCTTGGGCGCGCCGTCGACGAGGTCCTTGGCTTCTTTCAAGCCGAGACTCGTGATCTCCCGAACGATCTTAATGACATTGATCTTCTTTTCGCCGGCGCTCTTCAGAACCAGCGTGAATTCGGACTTCACCTCTTCGGCCTTGGCTTCGGCCTGAGGGGCCGCTCCGCCGGCCGCGGCCACGGGGAAGGCCGCCGCCGCGCTGATGCCGTAGCGGGTCTCGAATTCCTTGATGTAGTCCGCAAGTTCCAAAACCGTCAGGTTGTCCAGGTGTTCGAAAAATTCTTCCTTGGTCAGTTTTGACACGTTCATTGTCTCCTTTCCTATCGCGGTCAAACCGATTGTGGTTTTTTATCTTTTAATTGACTCAACAATAGGCCCGTGTTCATCAGCGGGGCCTGCAGAGTCCTTAAAAGTCTCGTCAGAGGATAAGCCATCATGAAGCCGATCTTGCCCAAAAGCGCGTCGCGGGAGGCGAGCTTGGTGATCTCGTCGAACCGTTCCGCAGGAAAATACTGGCCTTGCACGACTCCGCCCTTCATCACCAGGATCTTATTCTGGGTCGCAAAATCCTTGAGGGCTTTGGCCAGAATGATCGGGTCGGCCGCCGTGAAGGCCAAGGCGGTCGGCTTGCGGAAGGCCTCCTTGAGAACGTCCGGAAATTCCGTCTTGAGGGCCCGCAGGGCCAGACGGTTCTTGACGATCTTGAGCGCCGCACCCTGTTTGCGCAGGGTCTTCCGCAATGTGACCGACTGGGCCACGGTCATCTTGTTGTAATCGAACAGAAAGAAAGTGTCGTTCGATTTGAGGATATCGGCGAGCTCGCCGACGCGTTGTTCCTTGTGTTCCCGTTTCATCCGCTTCTCCTATTTCTCCAGGACGTCTTCGGCGATCTTGAAGGACGGCCCCATCGTCGTGCTGAGGAACATGCTCCGGACGAATTTGCCCTTGGCCGTCGACGGCCGGGCGTGGAGCACGGCCGCGAGGAAGGCCTGGACGTTTTCCACGAGCTTCGCTTCGGGGAACGAGACCTTGCCCACCATGGAATGGATGATGCTGGTCTTGTCGATCCGGAATTCCACTTTGCCGGCCTTGGTCTCTTCGATGGCCTTCTTGATGTCGAAGGTCACCGTGCCCGATTTCGGGTTGGGCATGAGGCCCTTCGTTCCAAGGATGCGGCCCAGCTTGCCCACGCTGCGCATGATATCCGGCGTGGCGATGACGATGTCGAAATCGATCCAGCCTCCGCTGATCTTCTCGATCAGCTCCTCGGCGCCGGCGTAATCCGCGCCCGCTTCTTCGGCCTCCTTCACTTTCTCGCCCGTGGCCAGCACGCAGATCTTCTTGGTTTTGCCGGTGCCGTGGGGCAAGACGACCGTCCCGCGGACCATCTGGTCCGACTGCTTGGGATTCACGCCCAAACGCATGGCGATGTCGACGGATTCGTCGAATTTCACGTAATGGCCCTTTTTGAGCAGGGCCACCGCGTTCTCGAGCGAATACTCGGGTTTGTCCTTCAGCTCTCTGGCCTTTAGATATTTTTTTCCTCGATTAGCCACTGATGATCTCCAATCCCATGTTTTTGGCGGTCCCTTCGATGATCTTCGCGGCCGCCTCAAGATCGTTCGCGTTGAGGTCCGGAAGCTTGAACTTGGCGATGTCCTCGATCTGCTTCCGCGTCACCTTTCCGACCTTGTCTTTATTCGGGGCCCCCGATCCCTTGGCGATGCCCGCCGCCTTTTTGAGAAGATAGGACGCCGGGGGCGTCTTGAGGACGAAATTGAACGATTTGTCCTTGAAGACCGTGATGATCACGGGGATGACCATGCCTTCTTCCAGTTTGCCCGTCTTTTCGTTGAACTCGCGGACGAACTGCATGATATTGACACCGTGCTGTCCCAGCGCCGGCCCCACCGGAGGAGCGGGACTTGCCTGTCCGGCCACGATCTGCAGCTTGATCCTTGCCACAACCTCTTTGGACATGAATGCCTCCTAAATTTTCTCGACCTGTAAGAATTCCAGCTCCACGGGCGTCGATCGGCCGAAGATCGTGACCAGCACCTTCAGCGTGCTGCGTTCATGGTTGACGTCTTCGACGATGCCGTTGAAGTTGAAGAACGGCCCGTCGATGATGCGGACGGCTTCCCCTTTCTCGAAGGAGTGCTTCGGCTTGGGTTTCTCCGACGTCGTCTCCATGTGTTCGACGATCTGGCTGACTTCGTCCTTGCTCAGCGGCGAAGGCTTTTTCCCCGAGCCGACGAACCCCGTCACCTTCGGTGTCTCGCGGATGATGAGCCAATTCTCGTCCGTCATTTCCATTTCGATCAGGATGTAGCCCGGGTAGGACCTCTTGGTCGAAACGACCTTCTTCCCCATTTTGATCTCGATGACGTCCTCGGTGGGGATGATGATCTGGCCGATCTGGTCCTGGATGTTCATCTCGAGCGCGCGCTGATGGATGGATTCCGCCACGAACTTTTCAAATCCCGAATACGTATGAACGACAAACCAATTTTTCGCCATGATCATCCTTGTCTAAAAGACCGCCCGGATTTGGAGGATGGCCCAGGAGAAGAGGATGTCCATGAAGTACAGGAAGAATCCGAAGAAGACGGTGGCGATGATGACGACGAGCGTCGTGCTGTAAACCTCGTTGCGCGAAGGCCAGGTCACCTTCTTGAGTTCCGCGCGCGCCTCCCTGAGGAACGTCCAGAAACGCTTGTACCATCGTTCTTTTTCGCTCATGGTTTCCTTATCCTTCCGACCGAAATTGGCAATCTCTTCGGAGCGATCCTTTATGTTGTTTTCATCGGGCAGGTGAGGCAGGACTCGAACCCGCAACCTGCGGTTTTGGAGACCGCTGCTCTAGCCAGTTGAGCTACTCACCTGTCTCGTCAGATCCTTTCTCCAAATCCCTTACTTGACTTCCTTGTGAAGCGTGTGCTTCCGGCAGAACGGGCAGAACTTCTTGATTTCCAGCCGTTCGGTCTGTTTTTTCTTGTTCCGCGTGTTGGAGTAGTTTCTCCGCTTGCACGCCGAACAGCTTAACGTGATGATGTCTCTCATTCGCGTCTCTTTCTATCGGGCCCGCCGGCAGCAGGTACGGAGCGAACAGCCGCTCGACCCGCCATCCGCGGACCCTCAATGGTCTACTCGATGATGTCCGTGACGGTGCCGGCGCCGACCGTTCGTCCGCCCTCCCGGATCGCGAACCGCAGCCCCTTCTCCATCGCCACGTCCGTGATCAGCGAGATCTCCAGGTTCACGTTGT
>Ga0187886_1002358_pt1 | contig 15314 bp, 14 predicted proteins | sample June2016WEW_20_1_FD_133001 | JGI IMG/M metagenome (GOLD analysis project Ga0187886, IMG submission 133001) | Peatland microbial communities from SPRUCE experiment site at the Marcell Experimental Forest, Minnesota, USA - June2016WEW_20_150 | ecosystem: Environmental > Terrestrial > Soil >... | reverse complement strand
TTTCAAGACCCCTGGTTAGCGGGTGGTTTGGCGGCTTTAGGTATCGCAATCGGCTACTTCGCAAGATTGGTAGCGGCGAGGCGTCTTCACTCATCTTTAGAACGGAAGGCGGAGCGAGAGCTTGAAGCGGCGAAATCGCAATCAAAAGAAATAATTCTTAATGCCCGGACCCAAGCGGCTTCCGTTTTGGTGGAAGTGCAAAAAGAAGAAAAGGAGCGCAAGCAGGAATTGCGGCGGTTGGAAGAACGTCTCATAAAAAAAGAAGATTCTTTGGATCAGTCGTCCAAAGACCTGGAAGGCCAGAACCGCCGGATAAGCGAGAGAGAGAACGACCTGAAGAAAAAAGAAGAAGAAGCGAAAGGGCTTCACGAAAAATCCCTGCGCGAAATAGAGCGAGTGGCCGGCCTCTCAAGAGAAGAAGCGAAGAAAGCCATCTTCAATGAGATTGAAACCGAGGGGCGGCAGGAAATCGCGAATGACATCGCCCGACTGGAAAAAGAACGTAGAGACGACATAGAAAAAAAGAGTTTGGAAATAATCACGGGAGCCATCCAGCGCTATGCCCGGAATTCAATCGCGGACGTGACGACGAGCGTCGTAAATCTTCCGGATGAGGATATTAAAGCGAAAATCATCGGCCGGGAAGGACGCAATATCCGCACGTTTGAACGCCTGACCGGCGTGGAGCTTATCGTGGATGAAACCCCCGAAAGCGTCGTGATATCCTCTTTTGACCCGATGCGGCGCGAGTTGGCTAAAATGGCGCTTGAAAAACTGCTGAAAGACGGTCGCATCCAACCAGCAAAGATCGAAGAGAAGGTGGAAGAAGCCCGTCAGCAACTGGAAGACCGGATACATAAAATCGGCGAAGAAGCGGCCTACGAAGTCGGGATTATGGATTTGCCGAAAGAAATCCTTTATCTTCTCGGGCGGCTTAATTTCCGAACCAGCTACGGGCAGAACGTTCTACTCCACTCCATTGAAATGTCTCACATCGCCGGAATGATGGCGGGCGAACTGCACCTGAACGTGGACGTCACGAAAAAAGGCGCCCTGCTTCACGATATCGGCAAGGCCATAGACCACGAAGTGGAAGGAACGCATGTGGAAATCGGGCGAAAATTGCTCAAAAAATACAATATGCCCGACGTAATAATCCAAGCCATGGAATCCCATCATGATGAATATCCGTATTCAACGCCGGAATCGTATATTGTGGCCGCCGCGGACGCTATATCGGCTGCTCGGCCGGGCGCACGCCGCGACACCCTGGAAAAATACGTGAAACGGCTTGAGGAGATAGAAAAGGTGGTAAACGGCTTTGACGGCGTGAAACAATCTTATGCGGTCTCCGCCGGACGCGAAGTTAGGGTTTTCGTGGTGCCGGAAAAAATCGACGACTTCGGCGCCCTGGAACTCGCCAAGAAAATCGCAAGCAAAATCCAGTCCGACGTCCAATACCCGGGTGAAATAAAAGTGACGGTTGTCCGCGAAGTGAAGGCGGTTGAATACGCCCGGTAGCCTGGCAGGGGTAAAACCCCTTGAAACCTAGCTAAATCTGCCATATCTGCTATAATGGAATCAATTAGAAAAGGTCGGGGAGAAATCTAAGAATTCAGTATACTTTATGAAAAAAATAGAACTCGTGGAAGCAGTAATGAAACAGACCGGTCTTGAAACTAAAAAACAGGCTGAAATGGTAGTGGAAGCGGTTTTTGACACAATCGTGAAAACTCTAGCCCGCGGCGAAGAAGTCGCAATCACCGGTTTCGGCAGCTTTCGGGTGGCAAAACGGGCGGCTCGTATGGGTGTAAACCCGAAAACCGGCGAAAAAATTCAAATCGCCGCTTCAATCAAACCGAAATTCCGCGCCGGCAAACTCTTAAAAGAAGCTGTTAAATAACTTTAACTCTAAAAACAAAAACTCCCTTTCAAGGGGAGTTTTTGTTTATCTAACTGTTATTTCAGCAACTTCCTCACTAAATTGCTGATATCAATAAATCCCTGATAGGCCTCCTTTATTTTCAAAAGAGAGGACCCTACCAAGTCCTTGATTGATACAATGGGAGATTGGTCCTTAAGCGCCGAAGAAGACGCCGTGGAAGAAGAATTATCCAAAACAACGGAAGAAATTTCTTCGGTTGAGGTTGCTACGGTTAAAGTTGAGGTCGCGGCGGTTGAAGTGCTGACATAAAGATCAATGAAGAGTTTGGTTGCCTGATTGTTAAGTTCGTCCGCTTTATTTATGGATTCGGTTGAATTGGCCAAAAGGCCGTTGATCTTGTCGGCGGACGAAAAAATGGCGCGCTTTATGCTCTTTAAATCATTGTTGATTTTCTGAAGCCGCGACTGGGCGGTCTGGACCGACTTTGCTTCCTGCTTAATCAGCATGAAATCCTGAATTTGACCAGTGAGCGGCAGGTAATTTTCATCCCGCCAAGATTTGAAATCCTGGGCAATCTGTTTTATCTGTCCCAATGAAACATCTTTCCCGTCGCTCACCGCCTGCTTCTGGGAATCAAAATAAACAAGCGCTTCCGTAAGCCCGTTCATTGCCTGTTTTTTCCACGCCTCAAAAACGTCTTCTTTGGTTACCGTTAGCAATTTAAATTCCAGGTCTTTGGCCTCGGCGGAAGACAGATCCAGCACCTGCCGGAAGGTTTCAACGCGCAAGCCGACGTCGTCCACCGAATTGTCGTCCTTGGCCGTCACTAGATCGTCCAGATACTGCTTGGCGTTATCCAGCGCTTTTTGCACCGTCTGATTTTCTTCTGCGCGCGCCGGAAGGGAAGTTAAACCAAAAACCATGATAACCGCCGGTATAAGAATGAATATTTTTTTCATGTCTAAAAAATAACTTTATTCAGAAGATCATCAACTTGCGAAGTTGAGGTTGAACTGTTCAAATTCAGGTTATCGCTCTCGGTCTCCAGAACGTTTTTATTTAAATGCTTTACCCGGTTATCGGAGATCTCCGACAAAGCCAAGGAGACGGTCTGGTCCACGTTCTGATGGTAATCTATCGCCTTAAGCTCCACGTTTATATTCAGACCCGTGAATTCCCGATTCAGCGCCTCCGGACTGGCAAGCGCCGTAGTGGCGCTCGGACCCGAAAACATAAATACGGCCGCTGCCACCATTGCCACGGCTCCGGCCATTGCTCCCGCCATCCGTAAATTCAGCCAGGCAAAAACCGGCTCCTCTTTTCTAAGGGCCAAAATCGTCCGCCTGCTCCCCGCGACAAAAAGCGGGTTCGGTTCAATCGCCTTAAGCTGTTTTAATTGTCTGAATATTTTGTCTTCCATTTTCTTCTAAATGTTTTTTTAATTGTTTAATGGCTCGGTGTTGGATGACTCTCACGGCTCCTTCGGTTTTTTCGAGCGCTGCCGCAATTTCCTTATTGGAAAGTTCTTCCACGAATTTCATTATCAAAACGTCCTGATAACTGGGTTCTAATTTTTTCAAGCACAGCTGGATTTTTTCCAAATCCAACCGCTCATCAAATTTTTCCCCGAGTGAAGCGGTTCTGGCGAACACGTCTTCCGGTACGGTTTCTATATCAACGTTCACCTTTTTCGTCCGGTAATAATCGATGACCGCATTCCCGGCGATCCGGTAAAGCCAACTTGAGAAGGGATATCCCTGAAAGCGGAAGTTCTTAATATTTTGCCAGGCATTCATAAAAACCTCGTGGCAAATATCTTCGGCCTGGGCCTTTTGTCCTCCAACCTTCAGAAAAATGAAACGATAAATGGCCGGCATGTACTTATCGTAAAGCTGGCCAAAGGCCTCTTCTTTGCCTTCTTTAGCGCTTAAAATGAGCTTTCTTTCCTCTTCCATAAGTTAAACGATGTTTTGGTTAATTTGTTTCTAATGACCTTAATTTGAGTGTAACACCGGTGTAACATTACACCACTCTTCTTAGGTAAGGGTTATAATAGCAGAAAAAAGACCCTTTTCAAGGGTTAGAGATTTCAAATCAAAATCGTGCAGAAAACTGGCTTTTAAAAACTTTTTTGGAGATTTTGCAGTTCGGATAAAACCAGCGGGAATTCCGTAAACCCATCCTCTGCCGTAATATGGCCGGCTTCGTGCAGGGTTATTATTTTGGACCCGAGTTCGCTGAACTTATTTTTATTCTCTTCAAAGCATCCGAATGGGTCATTATCCGAAATAATTAAAGTTGATTTTGGGAGCACCGCTTTTACCTTCCCTAAATTAATCGGGTTCTCCAGCCATGGCTTCGCGATTTCTTCTGTTTCCTTATCCTCTAGATTTTTAAGATTGAACCAACCCGCAACAAAAATCGCTCCGCCTACTGTTTCAAGTGACTTAAATATACGTGCATCCAGATAACGCATAATTGTCTGGCACCCCATACTATGACCTATAAAATAAGTTTCTTTGTTTGGCTCATTCTCACCTATCACTTCCGCAAGACGACCTACCCATTTTTCCATGACTGGATAATCAGCGTCGGGCATTTCTGGCGCCAAAACCTCATAACCCTTTTTTATTAGTTCCGCTTTGAGCCAGAGCAACCAATCTTTCCCCGGACTACCCGACCACCTATGAACAATAATTACTCTTTTCATTTATTTAAATTCATCAAAGTTAAATCCGGAAGGTTTTTTGGTGCGGGATAGGAGAAGTGGGACTCGTCGCTCACATTCGTTCGCTCCCTGACACCTTGCGGTTTCAGTACTTCCACCACGGGGGAACTCCCGTTTCCCCGACCCCCTTCCCAGAGTTCGATTCTCTCAAGTATAAAACAAAATATCCCGAGTATAAAACTCGGAATATTTTTGTTTTGTGCGGGATAGGAGAATCGAACTCCTATCTTCAGTTTGGAAAACTGACATTCTACCACTAAACTAATCCCGCCTACGCCAGCTATTGCTGGCTTCGGCGGGCAAGCCCGCAAAGACAACAAAGCTGTTTCCATTCTTAATATTGTGATAATTACATAAAACTTGGATAGAATCAAAACCCTGTGTTATTATTCTATGATATTCATGGAAAAGGTTATGTTAAGAAAAGTTGTGGCTATAACCCTACCGATTTTAATAATGATCGGCCTTTTGATGTATTTATTCAGCTCATTTCAGACGGATGCCATCCCGGCCGATTTCACGGCCGCCCGCGAGAAAGCCGCGGCAGTGAGCCAAAATATCATAGAGCTCACAAATGAAACCGCGAAAAAAATAGAGTTGGTGAATCAAGCCGAAGTAAAAGGCAACGCGCAGGAGATTATGTCTTTCATAAACGAAGCTAGGGTCTCAAACGCCACGGCTTATCAGAAGGCCTTTGAGCTTTCGGGCGCGCTCCAACAAATGGCCGGTTCGCTCACCACCGTCCGCAACCCCCGCCAGCAAGCGGGCTACGAAGCTGTCGCGCTTGAACTTTCACTCACGAGCGAATTTATTTCTTACACCGACACTCTGAATAATTTTCTGAACGCGCTCATTAATTCTTTCTTGGAAAAAAATCCATCCAATCAGAAGGTATTGGAAAATGCCCTCAAAAATGTTAACGATAAGATCAAGCTTATTAACGATCTGAATAAAAGTTTTAATGGAAAAATGACTATTTTTGACCAAACATCATGAAATTCCTCGGCCGTCTCATATTTCACGTTTTTTCAAATGCCGTTGCGATTCTCATCACGGCCAATCTGGTCGTCGGCTTCGTGTTTAACGGGGATTTGTACGCTCTCGTCATCGCTTCTGCCGTCCTGACCGCCGTAAACGCCTTCGTGAGGCCGGTTATAAAACTCATGCTCGGCCCGCTTATTGTCCTCACTTTAGGTCTGTTCGCCATCGTAATAAACGCTGTCTCGTTATTTTTCGTTCCTTATCTCCTCGCCGCTCTCGGTTTCGGTTCACCTATAACCATAGCGGGTTATTTGCCTTTAATTCTGGCTACTCTTATAATTAGCGCCGTAAACATAATCATCGGTTTCTTCGCAAAAATGGGGTTTAAATCATAATGTTAGCCATAGGACAAATAATAATTTCTCTGATTCTGATAGGCCTTATCCTTATTCAGGAACGCTCAAGTGGGCTTTCCGGGGTTTTCGGTGGCCAGGGCGCCACGCCCTATCAGACCCGCCGGGGTCTGGAAAAATTCGTTTACTGGAGCACTATCGGCGCCGCCGTTATTTTCGCGGTTCTCGCTGTCCTGAATCTTCTTCGGTAATCTCCGGCGTCTCTTCCGTATAAATATGTTCTTATTGAGAAAAATATTTTCTGAGTTTTCGCCAATTGAAAAAAAATGGTTTTTTGGAGCTCTTGCGGCCTTGTTTCTCGCGCTGGTCTCGGGAGCGACCCTTGGTATAAAAGAAAAAGGGGTGATAATTCCCATTGCCGGCGGTTCGTATAGGGAGGGTTTTATCGGCCAGCCGATAGCCTTAAACCCGATAACTTCCAATAACCCAATAGATCAGGAAATGTCCTCCGTTGTTTTCGGCCGGCTCTCGGAATTTATCGCGGCCTACGAAGCGAGCCCCGATGGCCTCACCTACAGCATAAAACTCAAAGAGAAACTAAAATGGAGCGACGGCCAGCCCCTTACCTCGGACGATGTCATCTTCACCATCAGAACCGCCCAGAATCAGCAGATAAATTCCCCGTATCTAAAAAGCTGGCAGGGCATCGGAGCCGAACGAGGCAGCGAAATCCAAATAAAACTGACTCTCCCTACCCCCTATGCCTTCTTCGGTAAAAACATAGAAAATCTTCCGGTTATTCCCAAACATATTTTCGGCTCAATCCCGATAGAAAATTTCCGCCTCTCGGATTATAACCTTGAACCGGTTGGAAGCGGCCCATATCAATACAGCGATTTTACAAAAAGGAAAGATGGCTTCATTACGCAGTTTCACTTTATTCCGAATCCGAATTATATCGGCAGCAAGCCCTATATAAAGAATATCTATTTCATTTTCTTTGAAAATGCCAATGATCTCGTACAAGCGATGGAACTCCATAAAGTAAACGGTTTCGGAAGCGCGGTGCCCCTTGGTTTTGACGTCTCCGGCCTCAAGGGATTCAAAACTGATAAGGTGCCGATGTCCGACTACTATGCGGTCTTTTTCAACCAGAACAGCAATCCCCTTTTAAAAGATGCCGGCATTCGCTCCGCGCTTATCGCCTCCATAGATAAAAACGAAATTATTGAAAAAGCGCTGGGCGGCGACGGCGTACCGGTTGATAACCCCGGGTTTATTTCTTACGACCCCGCTTCTTTCGGGGATAATTCCAGTTTTAACAAAGATTCGGCCGTACAAACCATTGCCGCATTCAAGGCAAGAAATAAAAATGAGGCTATAAACATCGCGCTTACGGTGCCGGATGCGGATTTCCTGAAGAAGACCGCGGAAATCATAAAAAACGACTGGCTTGCCGCCGGCGTTGATCAGGTAAATATAATTACCTTTAATCCCAGCGAATCGACGGACGCCACCATAAAATCCCGGGATTATGAGATGCTTATTTTCGGAAATATCCTGGAAAATCCGACGGATATTTTTCCTTTCTGGCATTCTTCCCAGAAAATTTATCCCGGATTTAATCTGGCGCTTTACCAAAACTCCAAAACCGACGGCATAATTGAATCTGTCAGGCAGACAGAGGAAGAGGCGAAACAAAAAGACCTGCTCAGCCAGGCCCAAAAGATAATCGCGAACGACGCGCCAGCCGCCTTCCTTTTTTCCCTGCCTTACACTTATATCCACTCAAATGACTTGGGCGGCTTAACCGAAAATTTCCTTACCAATCCGGCCAACCGGTTCATGAATATCAGCGACTGGTACGTGGCGACCGTGAAGGTTATAAAATAAGAAATGGCCTCATACGAAGAAAATCTCACCGGATTTAAAAACCAGCTTTCTTTCAAGGGTCTTTCCGCGTTAAACCTGAAAACTCTTTCCGAAGTGAAACCCAACGGAATAGTGGTTTTCGGAATGGGCGGCTCCGGCATCCCCGGAATAATTCTTGAAAAATTGGCCGATGAAATGAAAATTCCGGTGCCTGTCGTGGCGGTAAGAGACGATAAACTCCCCCGCCTATTCTTTAAAAAACCTCTTTTTATCGCCGTGTCTTTTTCCGGCGAAACGGCAGAAACCCTGAAAATATTGAACGCCGTCCTGAAAATCAAAAACGCCTCTGTCGCAGCCATAACCGGCGGAGGCAAGCTTAAGAAACTGGCCAAGCGGGAAAAACTACCGTCCGTGTTTTTCCGGAAGGGGGGTTTGACGCCCCGGGAAAGTTCGGCTAAAATGTTCTACGGAATAGTCAGAGTACTCAATCGGGTTTTCCCCATTAAAGTTTTAAACTCTCCCAAGCTCGCGAATCAGAGTCAACTCAAAAACCTGGGCAAAAAACTGGCCCGGGCCGCCAATAACAGAGATGTTTTAATTTACACCGCCTCCGAATTCTCGCATCTGGGCCAAGTATGGGAAACTAACTTGGATGAGACGGCAAAAACGCCGGCTTTCGCGAACGTTTTTCCCGAGTTGAGCCATAATGAAATCGCCGGGTTTAAAAAGAAAAGCGGCAATTGGATAATCTTCTGGCTTAAAGACAAAAGTACCGATGATAAAAAAATAAAAAATATTGAAAAAATTCTCGGCGGCGAGGGAATAAAAAGCGTTGAAATACCGCTCACTGGCGGGAATAAACAAGAAAAAACATGGAATAGTATTTTATTGTCGCACTGGACAGCCCTAGAACTCGCGAAACTGAATAAAATTAATCCGAGAAAAACCGAGATTATCGATAAACTGAAAAAATAGTGGGGGCAGGTGGCGAAATTGGCAGACGCACAGGCTTCAGGAGTCTGCGGGAGCAATCCCTTGGGGGTTCAAGTCCCCCCCTGCCCACAAGGTCGTAAATAAAAAAAATCTAGTAAAAATAAATAAAAGAAAATATGACTTTAAGAAAACCAACAAGAACAACGAGTCGCGGGATGAGAATCCCTGAAAAAGAACACTCTATTAGGAAAACTTCCGGTGACGATACCGTGCGCTTTGCCGCGCTCGGCGGCTTGGAAGAAATCGGCCGCAATATGATGTTCTTTGAACATAAGGACGAGATTGTCATTATAGATGCCGGCCTTCAGTTCCCGGAAGCGGAAACACCGGGCATTGATTATATAATTCCGAACGTTTCCTATCTTGAGGAAAGAAAGAAAAATATAAAAGGCCTGATTATCACCCACGGCCACTATGACCACATAGGCGCCATCCCCTACATCTTGGACAAACTGGGTAATCCTCCGATTTACACGACGGAGATATCCAAGGAGATTATCATGAAACGCCAGGAGGATTTCCCGAATTCACCCAAACCGCGTTTCGTATTGGTGAAAGGCGGCGAGACCCAGCCCTTCGGACAGTATTTTACGGCTGAATTTTTTGACGTCGTCCATAACATTCCCGAGGGAGTCGGAATAATCCTCCATACGCCGGTCGGGAAAATCGTCCACCCCGGCGAGTTTAAGTTTGATTATGACAACGAAGGGAAGCCACGCGGTTTGGACAGATGGAAATGGGTCGGCGATCAAGGCATTCACCTTCTGATGCTGGACTCAACCGGCGCCGAAAGGCCGGGCTGGTCGTTATCCGAAAGGATCGTCGAGAGAGAATTGGAAAAATTATTCAAAGCGGCGGAGGGAAGAATATTGATCGCCACGTTCGCCTCATTGCTTGACCGGCTGGCCGAAATCATAAAAATTGCGGAAAAATTGGGACGGAAAGTGGCCTTAAGCGGCTATTCCATGAAGAGCAACATCCAAATCGCCCAAAACCTCGGCTATATGAAAATACAGAAAGGAACGCTTATACCGCTTGAGGAGATCAGCAAGCATCGCGACGACAAGTTGATGATCATTTGCACCGGCGCCCAAGGGGAACCCAACGCAACCCTGATGCGCGTCGCAAACCGGGAACACCGTTACATCAAGCTCAAAACCACCGATACTCTTATCCTCTCTTCTTCCATCGTGCCGGGAAACGAACGGAGCGTTCAGTTGCTAAAGGACAATCTCGCGCGGCAGGGGCCGACCATTTATCACTTCACCATGCTTGATATCCATTCTTCCGGCCACGCCCCGCAAGAAGAATTGAAAACGGTGATGAAACTAATCAAACCGAAATTCTTCCTGCCGATTCACGGCTACTACTTTATGAGAATGCGGAACGCCAAGCACGCCCAGGAAGTCCTCGGTTTAAAGCCGGAAGAAACCATCATCGCCGATAACGGCCAGATCGTTGAGATAACGAAGAATTCCGTGAAGGTCACCGAGGAAGAGGTGCCCGCCAATTACATAATGGTTGACGGCTTGGGCGTCGGCGACGTGGGCGAAGTGGTGCTCCGCGACCGGCTGATGCTCGCGGAAGAAGGAATGTTCGTGATCATTACGACGCTGGACCGAAAGACCGGCCGCGTGCTCAAAAATCCCGACATCATTTCCCGTGGTTTCATATATCTCAAGGAGAATCAGACCATGCTGGAAGAGATAAGGCGAAAGTTGCGCGGCATTATCGGCCGGATGCCTCACGGCCAGGAAGTTGACGCGGACTACCTAAAAGCCATTATCCGCGACCAGATCGGCCAATACCTTTTCACTAAAACAAAAAGGAGACCTATGATTCTCCCCGTAGTCATAGAAGTATAGGCCGACCTGCCCCGTTAGACGCGAAGCTGTCTAATGGGGTGATTCTCCCCGTAGTCATAGAAGTTTAAATAAAACCCGCCTTTCTAAAAGGCGGGTTTTTATTTTATACTAGTCTATATGAAACCTATCCTCATATCCGGCATTCAGCCGACGGGAAAGCTCCATATCGGGAATTATTTGGGAGCTTTGAAAAACTTCGTGGCGCTCCAAAATTCCGGCAGATACCAATGCTACTTTTTTGTGGCGGACCTGCATTCGCTCACGGAAGATTACAATCCCAAGGAAAAACCGGCGCAGGTGAAAGACGTGGTTCTGGATATGCTCGCCGCGGGCATTAACCCGAAGAAATCTGTTATCTTTATCCAGTCCTCTATCCCCGCCCACAGCGAGCTGGCTTGGATTTTGGATACAGTCACCCCAATGGGAGAACTGAACCGAATGACGCAATTTAAAGATAAGACGACTCAATCCGCATTACAAAATGTGTCAGGTAGGGTAATTTCTGGCACCATGACGTCGGAAGAAATGACTGGAAATTATGTAGAACATACCAAAAAAGTGGTAAGTGAAGAAATTAATAAATATATAAACGTTGGACTTCTTAACTATCCTGTCCTTATGGCTGCGGATATTATTCTTTATAATGCGAGGTTCGTGCCAGTAGGCGACGACCAACTTCAGCACCTGGAATTTACCCGCGCCACCGCCCGAAGATTCAACTCCAGATATGGCAACACTTTCATTGAACCCCAACCGATTCTGACTGAGGCCTCGCGCATAATGAGCTTGGATGAACCAAAAAAGAAAATGTCTAAGTCCCGTCCGGCCGGTTGTCTTTTCCTGGACGATGCGCCGGAAGTAATCCGCAAGAAAATAATGAGCGCGGTCACGGACTCCGGGAGCGGGGTTAGAGCCGACATAGAGGGCAAGGAAGGCATCGGGAATCTGATTCTTCTCTATTCCGCCCTGAGCGGCGAATCCGCGAGAGCGATTGAAAAAAAATACGCCGGCAAGGGTTATGGCCAATTCAAACGCGACTTGGCGGAAATTGCGGTAAACACACTTGTACCGTTCCAGAAAAAGAAAGAAAGATTAAAAACTCAAAGCTCAAAGCTCAAAGCTATCTTGGCGGCAGGCAATAAAAAAGCCAACTTAGTGGCCTCTAAAAAACTCATTGAAGCGAAGAAAAAAACCGGACTTGTTTAATATGAACCGATTTGAAGACCGTCTAGTCAGGAATATTGACGTTAACCGTTTTTATGAAGAAGCGGAACGTGAAATAAACGCGAAAAGATTCCATTTGGACGACTTTAAAGACCACTATGGCGAGGAGGCAGTAGAAAAAGATAAAAATTACGTTGACGAAAACAGGGAAAGATTGGGGCTCACCGAGTTTCCCGAAAAATTAGAAGCTTGGAAAAATGCCACAGTTTTTGAAGCTTCCATGGACAGATGCATTGAAAAAGCCGGTTGGTTAGGCCCCGACAACACCGCGTTAAAATCTTCGGACTTTGACGATATAAAGAACGGAATAGATACAATTGTTGAATCCAAGGAAGGAAAATCATCCGCTTCCTATCTCGGTCTCGCGATTGACGTTACAACAAACGCCGAAGCGGGCAAGAAATTTGACCGGATAAAGGATGAAATAGACAACGGGAAAATGCCTGAAGTTAAATATTTCCGTTCGGAACACATGAACATACGCGGCACGTTGGAAAAAATACCAAGGGTTGTTGTTTGGGCTGACCCGAAAACAATCGAGGAAATAGCCGAATTGTCGTTTTCAAAAAATTACGGCGAATTAAGCAACCACCCGGCCCAAATCCAAATATTGGAAGAGGTACTCATACAACTGAAAACTTTCGGAGAATACGCGGCATCTATCGGCGAAAAAGACCTTGCAAAAATTTACGAAAAGGCCCGGGAAAAGATAGAAAGTATCTATAAAAACAAGAAAGTCAGTATCCCACATGACGAAAAATATGACAGCGTTGCCGACGCGATCTACATGAACATCCATAAATTCAAAATAAAAGAAAAGTATCATATATCGGAAGAAAAGAAAGCCGCGGCGAGAGAACACGCCAAAAATTTCAAAAAATAGGGCTTATTTCTTTATTCCTACCCAGACCGGCATTTCTTCAATTTTGGTCTCAATTTCCGATTCAAATCTGGACGGCTTACCGACATTAACGGTTTTCGCTTTCACTTCTTTCCTTAGAAATTCCGCGTTCTTGGAAACGATAAATTTTATTTCTTCCGCGCCGTCAACGAAGAGTTCAATAATATCTTGCGGCTTCAGCTTGGCGTCCTGCCGCAAATCCTGGATGGTTCGGACAAGTTCCCTTAATATTCCCTCTTCCTTGAGTTCGTGAGTGATGTTCGCGTCCAATTCAAACTCCGCGCTGAGTTTGGCGTCAAATTTTATTTCTTTCACATTCACCTCATCTTTCAAAATGTTCAGTAATTCCTTGTCAGCTTTTAGCTTTGAGTTTTTAGCTTTTAGTTTCAGCAACGCGAGCGGCTGGCGAACCTTGATGCCCGACTCCGCCCGCTTCGCCAAAACCGCGCTCGCGATATTTCGCGCTTCTTCCATCGCCGCGGATAATTTCTTATCGATCATTTTTTTGTCCGCCCTGGGCCAACTAGCCAAATGAACGGATTCTTCGCTGCTTAGCGATTTATAAAGCGCCTCACCGAAGAACGGCGCAAGGGGCGCAATAAGCTTGCTTGTTTCAATAAGAACGTGCCTTAAAATACCGGAGGCGTTTTCAAAATCTTTTTTGTCCTCCATCTTTTGAAATCGCCTCCGGGAACGGCGGATGTACCAGCGCGAGAGGTCACCGACGAAATTCTCCATTGCCCGACCGGCCTCGCCGATATCGTAGGCATTTAGTTTTTTGGTCGCAAAATCAATTGTCTCGTTCAGCCGGCTCAATATCCATTTATCTAGCACATTAGTGAACTTTAAACTTTTGACTTTTGACTTTGAATTTTTTAATCCGTATGTATCAAAGAAAACGAATGAATTATATAAGAGCGAGAAAAATTGACGGGAGGTCTTTATAAGTTCAAGTTCATCAAACTTCTTCGGCTCACCTGGCGGGTTTACGGTAAAGAAATACCAGCGGATGGTATCCACGCCGTGCTTACTCATCATATCCCATGGATCCACGACATTTCCTTTGGATTTTGACATCTTCTGCCCGTTTTTATCCAATATGAGCCCCAGACAAATAACGTTCAGGAAAGGGCTTTTTTTGCCCATTAAAACGCCTATGGCGAGCAGGGTATAGAACCAGCCGCGGGTCTGGTCCATCGCTTCGGAAATGTAATCGGCTGGATAATCAATTTTCCCGTTGAATGGCCAGTGCGATTGCGCGAATGGCATCGCTCCCGAGTCCAGCCAGACATCCACCACTTCTTTCACCCGCTCCATTTTCCCGCCCTGGGTCAAGCCGCATTTTTCACAATCGGGTTTTATTTGGTCTATATACGGCTTATGCAAGTCCGTTTCGCCGCTTTCATTTCTCGGTAAGTTATGAAAAAAGCATTCTTCGGCTCCGGCAGTCGGGACGAAATCCCCGCCCCGCCGGTGTTTTTCTTCTACCGCTTCCCGGTTGCCCCAACCGTTCAATATGCTCGCGAGTATCCAGATGGGATATTCGTGGCTCACGACCAAAATCGTCTTTCCGGAAAATTCTTTCTCTTTTTCTTTTACGAAATCAAAAAGACGGCTCCTTAATTCCGTTAAGTTCTCGCCGTTCGGCGGACGCTTCACGAATTTTTCCATGTCGTCCCTGAAAAGTTTGTGATAGCTTTCTGCCGACTGGCCGTTAATATCGCCCATATTAACCTCCCTCAATCTCGGGTCAAAGTGGACCTTCTTGAAACCCAAGGCGGATTTCAAAATTTCGGCTGTTTCTTTTATGCGCGGAAAATCAGAAGCGAAAGCAACGTCAATTTTTTTGTTTTTCAGTTTCTTCGCCAGTTCTTCAACCTGCGTTCTTCCTTTAAGAGTCAGTCGGGATTCAGATTTACTGACATCGTGGTCAATCAGGTTTTTTACGTTGTTTTCCGCTTCGCCGTGGCGGACGAAAATATATTTATTTCCGCTCTTCTTCCCCAATTCTTCCAAATCCTCCATGCTCCCGACAATCTTCTGATGCCCGCACTTGTCGCAAATCCAAATCGGAAGCGGGGTCCCCCAGTAGCGCTCACGGGAAATCGCCCAGTCCTTTACTTCTTTTAACCATCCACCGAAGCGGCCCTCTTTAATATTCTCGGGCACCCAATTGATTTTTTCGTTGGCCGAAACAAGCTTGGCGCGGAGCTTACTCATCGCGATGAACCACGAATCGCGGGCGTAGTAGATGAGCGGGGTACCACAACGCCAGCAGAAGGGATATTCGTGTTTATAACTTTCAACTCTTAATAAATAACCTTTAACTTTTAAGTAATTTAGAATTGCTTCTGTTGTTTTCTTCTCCGTTTCAGCGTCTTTTGACTTTACAACCATTCCTTCAAGACCTTTCACGCCGTTTACGAACCTGCCTTGTTCATCCACCGTGTGCGCCTGCGGTAGGCCGACTTCCTTACCGAGGTTATAGTCGTCCTCGCCGTACATCACGGCC
>Ga0187886_1002357_pt1 | contig 15319 bp, 16 predicted proteins | sample June2016WEW_20_1_FD_133001 | JGI IMG/M metagenome (GOLD analysis project Ga0187886, IMG submission 133001) | Peatland microbial communities from SPRUCE experiment site at the Marcell Experimental Forest, Minnesota, USA - June2016WEW_20_150 | ecosystem: Environmental > Terrestrial > Soil >... | reverse complement strand
TATACTCGGACGGGATTGCCGAAGTGGCGGAACAGGCAGACGCGCACGACTCAAAATCGTGTCCCGCTCGGCGGGATGAGGGTTCGATTCCCTCCTTCGGCACAGGAAAGCTTTTCCCTTGTCGGTACCTCTGGGGCGCTGCGATGAGTAACTTCCATGCGGCGCCCCGCAGCCTTTCTTGCGAGGCGGGATGAACCGGTTTCTATTATTGGGTCTCGGCACCATCGCTGGCGTGATCCTCGGCGCTTGGTATGGCTGGTCGGTTAGTCCCATCACGTACACCGAAACTTCGCCGGACGAACTGCGCCCCGAGTTTCGCGCCGATTACGTCCTGATGGTGGCCGAAACCTATTCCTCCGACCACGACCTGGGGCAGGCGGCTGTAAAGCTCTCGCGCCTGGGACAGGACGACCTGGCCGGATTGGTGCGGCAAGTGGCGCAGGCCTATGCGGCGGCCGGATACCCGCAGGAGGACCGTGACCGGCTCAACGCACTGGCTGACAACCTGGCCCGTTATTCGACGCTTCCCTCGGCGGCGCCATGAAAAAACTCCTCCCGTACCTCTGGACGGTGGTGGGGCTGCTGCTCGGCTTTGCGCTGGGGCTGGGATATGCCTGGGTGATCCAGCCCGCGAAATTCCGTGGCGCGGAGCCCACCTCCCTGCAGCCCGTCTATCGCGGCGAATACATCCTGCTGATCGCCTCGGCCTACCAGGCGACCGGAAATTTGGAATACGCGCGCACGCGACTGGCGCTCTTCCCGGAACTCGGACCGGACACGCTTAGCTCGCTGGCCCAGCAGGTGGTGGCCGCGGGAGGTCCGCAGGACGCGGCGCGCGGTCTGGCGCGACTGTCGGTGGTTTTGCGCGAACAAACCCCTTCACCATCAGTGGAGCTTGCGCTTGCCACTTCGAGAGCCACTCCCACGATCCGGACGACCATCACCCCGGAGTCGACCCTGGCATTGACGATTCCCTTCCTGCCGACCGCCACACGCAGTCCCACGATCATATTCTCCCCGACGACGAATCCGGAATTCGTGCTTGTCTCGAAGCAGCAGGTATGCAACCCGCTGATCGTTCCGCCGATGATCCAGGTGATCGTGAAAACGGCTGACGGCCGGGGAGTCCCCGGAGTGCAGCTCCGGGCGCAATGGGAGGGCGGCGACGGAGGATTTGTTACCGGAATGAAGCCCGAGCTCAGCCCGGGGTACGCGGATTACACCATCGAGCCGGGAAAGGTTTACCAGATTACAATCGGAAACGGTCTGACCGTCGTCCGCGATCTGACCGCGCCGACCTGCCCGGCGGCCACGGCCATCCTCGGGGGACGGACGCCGGTGACCGGCACAGGCGCGGGCGGTCCTTTTACTGGTTCGTGGAGGCTGGAATTCGAGATGCGGTAGGAGAGATGAGTGTGTTCTTCTTTCTTATTCCCCTCATCATCGGTTTTACTTTCAATATGTTGAGTGCCTTCACTGCCGCCTTTTCTCGAAAATGGGGTAACCGGCGGGGTTCTCTGGTGACGGTTTTATTCCGGGATATCCTGGGCATTCCGGTATGGGTGATCGGTTTTTGTTTAGCGTCCTTAGCACCCTCTCCATATCTCTTCGGTCGCGCGTCGGGAGTTGAAATCGCAGGCTGGTGCCTGATCGCCGCAGGCGGGTTAATCATTGTCGTCGCAGTGATCAGTATCCGGTTGCGATCGTTGGCTCCAACCATAAAGGATTCTCTGGCTCGCAGTGGGTTATACGCCAATATCCGCCACCCCATCCATTCGGGGACGATTCTGGAATTCCTGGGACTGTTTCTCGTCCGGCCAAGCGCAACCATCGGAGCAGCATGCGCCCTGGGGGTTATCTGGGTGTTTGTGCAGACAATGTTCGAAGAGCAGGATTTACTGCAACGAATTCCGGAATACCGGGAGTATATAGATCGGGTGCCACGGTTCTTCCCCCGAATCGGATAAAATTGTCCAGGGTTTGAAATATAAATCGCCGGGGGAATGTTATTTCGAAGTCGACCCCCAAAAGTGGAGGAATGATCTCCCATGCGCTTACGAATGTTCCGGGTGGATGCGTTTACCGACCAGGTGTTCCATGGCAATCCCGCCGCCGTCATCCCGTTGAGACAATGGCTCGATGATGACCTTTTGCAAAAGATCGCCGCCGAGAATTATTTTTCGGAAACAGCGTTTTTCATACCGATCCAATCGGGGTTTCATTTGCGGTGGTTTACCCCCGTTGCGGAAGTTCCACTCTGCGGCCACGCCACGTTGGCGACGGCGTTCGTAATTTTCAACTTCCTTACACCGACAAAAAAGCTCATCCATTTCCATACGCTCGGCGGCGACCTGCATGTAAGCCGGAAAGGTGACCTGCTGATGTTGGATTTCCCCCGGTATGTACCGCACCGTTGTGATGCGCCGGCTCTCCTGACGGAGGGATTGGGCCTCCCGCCGAAGGAAGTGTGGAATACCCGGGAAGATAAAAATTATTATGCGATCTTTGAAACCGCCCGAGAAATCCGTTCGATGGCTCCCAAAATGAATATCCTGGAAAAATTACATCCCTACCAGGTGGCGGTCACCGCCCCGGACGACACTGTGGATTTCGTCTCGCGCTTCTTCGCCCCGTCGATTGGCATTCCCGAGGATCCGGTCACCGGGTCAATGCATTGCGCGCTGATCCCTTATTGGGCGAACCGTCTGGGGAAAACGATCTTGCAAGCCCGGCAGGTTTCCAGCCGCGGCGGCGATCTATATTGCGAGGACCATCCGGCCGAGGGCCGGGTACGTATTTCCGGGCGTGCCGTGCTCTCGCTGCGCGGATATATTCCCATTTAAGAAGGTCCGTTGGGGAAAAACATAGCGCCGCTGCCCCTCTCCCTCCCGGGCCGGTGTACAATGGATCAATGTGAATTCAAAAATCCAGGGACAAATAATTCTCGGCATATCCTCCTTTATCTCTCTTATGTCGCTCAAGTCTGAGGTTGCTTCACCCCCGGCGGGTTTCTACCGGCACTTTGGAAAACGGCTGCTGGATATCATCCTTTCCATCCTCGCCACTGTCGTACTGTTTCCATTCTTCTTGATCATCGCCATCGCCATCCGATTGGAAACTCCGGGGCCGATCTTCTACGTCCAGGACCGGCTGGGGCTGCGCGGGAAGATTTTCCACGCGATTAAATTCCGCACGATGACCCACGCCGAGCGGATACCGGATCACGAAATACTTTCGAACGATCCGGACGTGACGCGCGTGGGGGCATTCCTGCGCCGGTATAAACTGGATGAGCTCATCCAACTGGTGAACGTGTTGAAAGGGGAGATGTCCGTCGTCGGACCCAGGCCCGCGCTGCCCCGCCAGCTTTCCGAGTACGACGAGAACGGGCGCAAACGGCTACTGGTTAAACCCGGCCTTTCGGGGCTGGCGCAAATCAACGGCAACATCTACCTCTCCTGGCCGGAACGGTGGCAATATGACGCACGCTACGTCGACAATTGCTCGCTGGCACTTGATTTGTGGATCATCTGGCGTACAATCGCTGTCATGATCGTGGGCGAAGAAAAATTCCTCCAATCCCCGACGGGCAAAAAGGTATAAGGTTCCTCCCATGCCGGAAACTGCCGGACCGGCGATTATCCTGGCCGGAAGTGTCAACAGTTCCTACCGGACGCTGCAGGCGCTCGTCCGAAACCGGATGAACGTAGTCGGCGTCCTCGGCCTGAGTCCGCTGCGCTCCGCAAACGTCAGCGGATACACGCGGATGGACTCGCTCGCGCAGGCCGCCAATCTACCGTTCCTCGAATTTGAGGATCTCAATGCGCCCCGGATCGTTGACGCGGTGCGGAAGTGGGCTCCGGACGTATTTTTCATCGTCGGCATTTCGCAACTGGCGAAGGATGAGCTGCTTTCCATCCCGCGTCTTGGCTGCGTGGGGTTTCATCCCACCCGCTTGCCCGAAGGGCGCGGCCGTGCGCCCGTTTCCTGGATGACGCTCGAGGGGCGGCCGGGAGCGGCCAGCTTTTTTCAGATGACCGCAGGCGCCGACGCGGGTCCGATCCTGGTGCAGGAGCCATTCGCAGTGGACGCGACGGATTACGCCTCGGATGTGACGGAAAAACTCGAAGCGGCGATCGACGCCGCACTGGACCGGTGGCTTCCGCGGCTGAAACGGGGTGAGTGGAAAGCCGCACCGCAGCCGGAAGATCGGGCGACCTTTTACGGCAAACGGAATCCCGAGGACGGGCTGATCGATTGGAATTGGCCAGCGAAGAGAATTCACGCGCTTATCCGGGCCACCTCGCACCCGTATCCCGGCGCCTATACCTTCGTCGATAACCGGAAATGCATCGTCTGGCGCGCGGAACTGGAATCCAAACGCCCGTACCGCGGCGTGACGGGAAGGATTGTGCATTTCGAGGAAACCAAGGGCCCGCTGGTGCAGACCGGCGACGGGCTGCTGTGGCTAACCGAAACGGAGTTCGAATCCTCCGAGGGCGGAGAGAAGCAACCGAAACTGAGACTCGGCGCGCTGCTGGGATATCAACCCGGCAACGAAATCCAACTCCTGAAGAAGCGCCTGTCCGATCTGGAAAGCCGCGTGGAGAAACTGGACCACGCGCATGGGGCCTCCCGGAAGAAACCATGAAAATTCTTGTGATCGCAACGCATCCCGACGATGAGGTGCTCGGTTGCGGCGGAGCAATCGCCCGCCACATCGCGCGCGGCGACCGGGTGGAGGTGGTGATCGTCACCCGCGGCGCACCGGAGCTGTATTCCGAGGGCCAGGTGAACATCCTGCGCCAGGAATTGCACGCGGCCCATTCCATCCTGGGCGTATCCGTCGCACATTTTTTGGATTTTCCGGCGCCCAAGCTGGACACGGTTCCGCAGCATGAGCTGGCGGACTCCATCGGCGCGCGGATCCGGGAGTATCAACCGGAGACGGTGTACTTTCCCCACCGGGGCGATCTGCATTCGGATCATCGCGCGGTGTTCCAATCCACCCTGGTGGCGGCCCGGCCGATCGGACCTCAATCCGTCCGGCGGCTGCTTTCGTACGAGACGCTTTCCGAAACGGAATGGGCCGCCCCGATCGGCGAAGAGGCCTTTCTGCCAAACGTGTTTATCGACATCGCGGAATTTCTGGAAAAGAAGAAGCAGGCGATGGCCGCGTACCGAAGCCAGTTGAAGGAGTTTCCGCACCCGCGCTCGCTGCAGTCGATGGAATCCCAGGCGCGTTTGCGCGGTGGAACGGCGGGTTTCCAGGCGGCCGAGGCGTTTCAATTAATTCGGGAACTCATTCCGTAAAATTTCTCCCCCCCCAACGCCGACTTGATATCATGCCCGCGGAATCCCGCCCCGGCGGGGGGTGCCGAGCATATCTGCCGACCTTATCCTATTAAAAAGAATGGATTCTAGGGACCGGTAAATATCGGCGCGCGCGGAGGATTACCGGTGCGATACCAGGAAATATTCAAGGCGGGGCCGGGGTCCGTATTATTGTTGATCCGGTAATGGCCGACGACGAGATCCAGAGGAATTCCCCAGCGGGCGCGGATATCGTTCACCAGGAGGACGAGCGCTTGGAGTTGCGCATCGGGATAATCCTCCCAATACCGGTATCCGAAAGACGTGAGATAGTCCTCGTAGATCAAACCCTTATACGCGGTCGTATCGACCAATTGGCCGTCGTTCACCAATTCAATACCAACCGATTGCAGGTACGGTTGGAGGAAGGCTCCATCCGGCCGTTCACAAAGCGGGCACGAAGGAATGCACCCCGACCGGCTGTCGCCGCAGCTGGCATGAAAGGCGCCCAGACCTTCGGGAACCATCTGGTAAATCTGTCCATCGCGGTCGATGATGTAGTGGGCGCTGGTTGCATTCGGCTGCTGGAATTCGCCGATTGTCGCAACGAGGGTTCCGCGCGTGGCGTGCAGCACGATTCCGCGCGGGACGTTCCCGGCGATGACGTTGCAGGAGGGCTTGAAAATGACCGGCTTGGAGAGTTTCGATTGCGTCTGCGCGCTAATATCTGTGGAAAGAGGTAAATTCGCCAGCGCGTGAAGCCTGTCCTGTGCATTCACCATCTGATTGATCTTCGTGCAGAATTGGATATAGGATTGGGGTTCCGTCGCGGATGCCTGCGGCGTGACGGTTCCCGTGGGCGATTCTTGCGGGGTTGCGGTGGCGACGTATTGGGCGGCGCTGTCACTCGAAATCAATTGATCGAAAGTTTTTCCGGACGTGCCGTAAATCACCGGATAAATTTTTGGATTGGAATACGGGTAAACCCGGGGAAGAAAATAACGATCGGCGTCGCCGAGGTGCACCGAACGGTCGGCGCGCGTATTTCCGGCAAGGGCGAACTGATATCCGATGGATTTAATGACCTGGGCGGCGCCGTTATTAAAAGAATCGTAGGGAAAGGCAAACCCGATCGGCGTGCGCCCCATTTTTTCGGTGATAATCTGCCGGGCGGTCCCGGCGTCCTCGCGTTGCTGGGCGGCGGTGATCGTGACGTAATCCGGATGATAGACTCCGTGGCTTTCCACCGAGATCAGTCCCTGGCTGGACCAATCCTTGAGTTCTTCCCAACAAACTTTATTCTTCACCCCGCACGCGTCGTTGATCATATTGGTCACGACGAAGAACAGGGCATGAAAGTGATATTGCTTCAGGACGGGGATGATGTTGTTGGAAAAATCGTCGTGTTCAGCGGTGCCAATGTCGAACGTCAATACGACGGATTTGGCGGGAGTGTTTTTTCCTTCGAGAAACGCAGAGAGCTGCTCGGCGCTGAGGGTGGTATAGCCGTTAACCGCCAGCCATCGTATTTGGGATTGGAACCATTCGGTGGTCATGCTCACATCGTCGCTGAAATGGTAGGTCGTATAGTGATATTCGAGTATGGGAATCTGCCGGGCGTAGGATTCCGGCGTGGGCGAGGGCGTCGTAGATGGGGTTAGGGTGGCGGTGTCGGTTGAGGTGGCGGTGGGCGACGGGTGAAAAATGGTCGGTGTCGGAATTTGCGTGGGGGAAGGCTGACTCCCGCAGGATGCGCACAGGATCAGAAGACAGATGATCGCCGCTCCGGCCGAGCGGGATCGGGGGCGATTGTTCTTCCGCGACGGGCCGGGCATTCGACCCGCAGAGAGCCGGGCGGATGGTCGCGCGGAGGTAAGCGAAGGATCGGAATTAGAGGGAGAGTTTCGGAGCATAGGAAAAAGAGAAACGCAAAAGGATTATACCTGATCGATGCGTCCCCAAGAGACGAAGTTCGATTAAGGACCGGAGTTTTTTGGAAACGCCGCGGGGAGGGGCCGGCGATCGGATAGGGGAAGCGATTCCTTCTTGCATTCTGACGCCGCGGTGGTAGACTAGTTCTCAAAATTGCCGGAGTTCCGCCGAGACCGTCTCGGGAGGATGGATGGCCCCAGCGCGTATTTTGTGCATAGACGACGAAAAGGAAATTGTCGATCTGATCCGGCTCATTCTCGCCCGGAAAGGATACGATGTGGCCGGGGCAATCAGCGGCGAGGAAGGGCTGGCGAAGGCGCGCTCCTGGAAACCCGATCTGGTCCTGTTGGACCTGATGATGCCGGATATGGACGGCTGGGAGGTCTTTCACCGCATTCGCGCGGACGAGTCCCTGGCGGGGATTCCAGTGATCGTCGTGACGGCGCGGGCCCAAAGCATCGACCGGGTGTTGGGGCTGCACGTGGCCCGCGTGAACGATTACATTTCCAAACCGTTCACCCCGCAGGATTTGATCGAAAGCGTCGAACGGGTGCTGGCTCGGAAGGCGGCCGGAGCCGAAACCGCAAAGTAATTTGACGGCCGATTTGCAGGGAGTTAAGCGCGCCGGAAACGGCGCGCTTTGGTTGATAATCCATGCCGGAAGCAGAACTTACCCGATCGTTGCGGCGGATGGCCGCTGTACGGATCGTTCCGGGAGGCGTTGAGCTTGCCCGGCGCGTCCGCATTTGCCGCGGAGAAGGCGGAAAATTCCTCGGCCTGATGTTCCGGTCGCGCCTTGGTCGAGACGAAGGCGCCGTGCTGATTTACACCCGGCCTTCCCGGACGATGACGTCCATCCATATGTTCTTCGTCCCATTCCCGCTGGGCGTGTTCTGGCTGGATTCCCATGGGACGATTGTCGACCGGGTGCGGGCGCTCCCCTGGCGCCCGTATTATGCTTCTTCCGCTCCCGCCTGTTACGTTCTGGAATTGCATCCGGCGACACTGGACCTCCTGCAGATTGGATATCGAGTAGAGTTTTATGAAACGAATCCTCGCCCTTAGCTGGATTGTGCTGTTGGCGCTGTCGCCGGCCTCTCTCACCCGCGCCCAGGCGGGCGGCCCGGTCTACGTCGTGCAGGCGGGGGATTCCTACTGGGGGATTGCGGACACTTTCAAAGTGACGCTGGCCGATCTGCTGGCCGCCAACGGACTTCAATCCGATCACGTGCTTAATCCGGGAGACCGGTTGATCATCCCCGGATACGATGGGATCCAGGGAATCCTCTCCACCCGGACGGTGCAACTGGGCGAGACACTTCCTATCCTGGCGCTGCGTTTCGGCATCCCGGAAGATACCCTGCTGCGGTTGAACCGGCTGGTCAACCCGGAACGGCTCTACGCGGGTCAGCCACTAATCGTCGTCGAGCCGGAGGGGGGCGCGGCCGGGCCGGCGCTGCGCGAAACCGGCCAGACCCTTTCGTTGTCGGCCGGAACGCCGCTCCTGGCGGTGGCGGCCGCCGAAGGAAAAAATCCCTGGGAGCTGGCCGCAACCAACGGTCTTTCCTCGACGGCCGACCAATTCTCCGGACAGACGCTGCTGGACCTCGGCGGCGCCCCACCGCTGCGCGCATGGCCCGCTCCGCTTACCGACGTCTCCTTTAGCTCCCTGCCGTTGGTTCAGGGAACGACGGAAGAGATCACCCTCGCCTTGCCGCAGGACTCTCTAGTGGAGGGGACTCTCGGTGATTGGACGCTGATGTTCCGCCCTTTGAACGACGGGCTGGCGGCATTGCAGGGGATCTACGTCGAATCCAAACCGAAAACCTATCCCCTGATTTTAAAGATGACCCTGAAGGACGGCCGGGTGATTTATTTTCAACAGGACGTCCTCCTGGTGAGCGGCGATTACATTACGGAAGCCGTCTACTTGACGGTTCCGCCCGAGACGCTGGATCTTGCGACGATCCAATCCGAATCCGACCTCATGCAATCCATTGTCGCCCCCTTCACCGAGGTGCGATATTGGCAAGGGGTATTTTTACGCCCCCTCACCGGGGGGATTTCATCGCTTTTTGGCAACTGGCGCGCCTATAACGGCGGGGTTTACGCGACCTTCCATGGCGGAGTGGATTTTTACGCCCAAGAGAAGACACCAATCCATGCCCCCGCGCCTGGGCGGGTTGTCTTTGCCGAGCATCAGATCATCTGCGGAAATACCACCATTATCGATCATGGCTGGGGGGTCTACACTCGATACTGCCACCAGAGTAAGATCGAGGTGCAGGTTGGGGATATGGTCCAAGCCGGCCAGGTCATCGGGCTGGTAGGGCACACCGGAAGGGCGGACGGTCCGCACCTGCATTGGGAAGTTTGGGTGGGCGGGGTGCAGGTGAATCCGCTGGAGTGGCTGGCCCAGACTTTTCCATAATCGAACGCTTGCCGACTTCCGGAAGTCCCGTATACGTTATTCCCTCTCCGATAGAAAAATACTCCCGCTGACAGAAGAAGCGGGAGGTTTTTTTATCCGCGATGGATTGCCAACGGAAGGATTACTTTTTCTTGGTGATTTTTTTAACCCGGCGCGAGGGCAGGCGGGTAGGAGTGTTCGGGGCCGAAGACCGATATCCCTTTTCGAATCCCGCCGCCCGGGGGAGTTCCTCTCCTTTGAGGATTTTTTCCACGCGTTCCGCCGACGCTTCCGGCACCATGACACTGACTTTGCTGGCAACTCCCATGTACATTCCCAGCGTGCTGCTGGTGTTCGGGCCGATCAGCACGGCGGAAATGCCTTGAGCCTCTAGGCGGCAGCGAAAAATATCCGCTTCGGCCCAGGCGTCGAACTTTGCAACTTCCACATAGGATGGTTTCATGCAATCTTCCTCCGGCAGGGTGCCGTTCGGGCGCATTGTACAATAGCCCGGTGTTTTGGAATATCCCTGGCGGGAAACCGGGTATAAAGGAAGAATGGAACAGTGCTCCCTGCCGTTGTCTACCGAGCAGTTGTACTCCGAAGGAGATCCGATTGAAAAAGTACCGCCTCCTTTTCATCGGTTTTGGCACCATCGGTCGTGCGTTGGCTCGGCAGATACTGGAGAAGGAGTCCGCGATCCGCGAAAGGTACGGCGCGGCGTTCCAAACGACGGCGGTCTTTACCCGCAGGCACGGCGTGGCATTGGATCCCGGCGGGTTGAATATGATCGAGGTTCTCCGTCTCGCGGAATCCGGTTCGAGGATCGGGAACTTGACGCCGGAACAGTTGCCGCTCGAGGAGATTTTCCGCACATCGAAGGCGGATATTCTCCTTGAGAATACGCCCACCGACCGCCAGTCCGGCGAACCGGCGGTGACGCATGTCCGCGCCGCTCTACGCAATGGTTTGCACGCAGTAACGGCGAATAAGGGACCGGCGGCGTTTGCCTACCGCGAACTGCGCGACCTGGCCTGCTCGCAGGACCGGCGGTTTCTATTTGAGGCTGCCGTCATGGACGGCACGCCGGTGTTCTCGCTTTTCCGCGAGGCGCTCCCGGCCTTGCGGGTGAACGGTTTCCGCGCCATCTTAAATTCGACGACGAACTAACTTCTCACCCGGATGGAGGAAGGATTGGATTTCGAGGAAGCGGTGCAGGCAGCGCAGACAGTCGGCATCGCCGAAACCGACCCGATGTCGGATGTGGATGGGTGGGACGCCACGCTTAAGACCGCCATCCTAGCCAATGTGCTGATAGGTCTTCCCCTCCGGCCGCTAGAGATTGCGCGCGAAGGGATCGGCGGACTCGACCCGCGGGTTGTCCGCCGGGCGCGCGCAGAGGGCCGGCCGGTCAAACTAATTTGCCGCGCGGAACGGACTGCGGCGGGGCTTTCGGCGTCAGTGCGGCCGGAACAAATCTCCCCGGATGATCCGCTGGCTTCCGTGCGGGGCACGGCGACAATGCTTTGCCTGGCGACAGATACGCTGACGGGATTGATCGTCGGGGGAACGGAACCCAGCCCGCGAACGACTGCCTATGGGTTGCTGTCGGACCTGCTGCAGATCGTGCGCGATGATTCCGGCGAAGCAAAAGATTGATTCGTTCCGGTATAATCCGATTTCACCCCGGAAGAATGCGGAATGACCGGGAGCTGGCTTTTGGTGGAGGCATCCATGTATAAAACGATTCGTTGCGGCGAAGTGCGCACCGAAGATGTCGGCAAGGAAGTCACCCTGGCGGGTTGGGTCGACCGTTGGCGCGATCACGGCGGGGTGATCTTTCTGGATGTACGCGACCGCTGGGGAGTTGTCCAGGTGACGGCTAATCCGGCGCTGTCGGCGCAGGCCCACAAAGCCGCTTCGGAAGCGCGCAACGAATTCGTGATCCAGATCCGCGGATTCGTCCGCCGCCGACCGGCGGGGATGGAAAACCCGAACCTCGAAACCGGCGAGGTGGAAGTGGAGGCACGCGAGGTGGTCATCCTCAACCCCTCGCTCACGCCGCCTTTCAATATCAACGAGGATGCGCCCGTCGACGAGAACGTACGCTTGAAATATCGCTACCTCGATCTGCGGCGCCAGCGCCTACAGCGCAACCTGGTCCTGCGCTACAAGGTCACCAAATTCATGCGTGATTATCTCGATGCACGCGGGTTCATCGAGGTGGAAACGCCGATCCTTTTCAAAACCACGCCCGAAGGAGCGCGCGATTATCTGGTGCCGTCGCGCGTTCACCCCGGATGCTTCTACGCTCTCCCGCAAAGCCCGCAGCAGCTCAAGCAACTGCTGATGGTGGCGGGCGTTGAACGGTATTTTCAGATCGCGCGCTGCTTCCGCGACGAGGACCAGCGCGGCGACCGGCAGCCGGAATTCACCCAGCTCGATTTGGAAATGTCGTTCATTCACCGCGACGACGTGCTGGACACGGTGGAGGGACTCTTCACCGAGCTGATCCCGGCCGTCGCACCATGGAAGAAAATCTTCCAACAGCCCTTCCCACGGCTTTCCTGGACGGAGGCGATGGAGCGTTACGGGGTGGATAAACCCGACCTGCGTTTCGGGATGGAACTGCGAGATGCCGGCGCCGTATTTGCCAAGAGCGAGTTTAAAGTGTTCCAGGATGCATTGAAGAGCGGCGGCGTGATCAAATGCATCGTGGCGCCCGGCTGCGCGGCCTACAGCCGCAAGGACGTGGACGACCTGACGGCATTTGCCCGCGAGCAGGGGGCCAAGGGTCTCGCAACGGTGGCATACACCGGCGAGGGCGTTAAAGGATCGGTCTCCAAGTTTGTTTCCGCGGACGAGGCCGAAGCGCTGCGGAAGATCACCGGCGCCGCTGAGGGGGATCTGGTCCTGCTGGTGGCCGACAAAAAGACGATCGCCAATCAAACCCTCGGCGCGTTGCGGCTGCTGTTCCGCGACCGCCTGAACCTTGCGGCGAAGGATGTGATCGCTTTCGCCTGGGTGCTCGATTTTCCGATGTTCCACTGGAACGAGGAGGAGAAGCGCTGGGAGGCGGAACACCATCCGTTTACCATGCCCAAGGAGGCCGACCTTCCCAAGATTGATTCCGATCCGGGCGCGGTCCTCTCCGACGCCTACGATCTGGTGTGCAACGGGTTCGAACTGGCGTCGGGTTCGATCCGTATCCACCGGCGCGACATCCAACATAAGGTATTCGAGCGGTTGGGATTAAGCGAGGCGGACATCCAGGGGCGGTTCGGGCACCTGCTGGCGGCATTCGAATACGGCGCTCCGCCGCACGGAGGGATCGCGCCGGGCATCGACCGGCTGGTAATGGTCCTGGCCGACGAACCCAACATCCGCGAGGTGATCGCCTTCCCGAAGAACCAGCAGGCGATCGACGTCATGGCGGATGCGCCCTCTCCGGCCGAACCGCGCCAATTGAAGGAGCTGCACATCCGGCTGGCGGATGATTGATCCAAAGAGAATTTTCCCTTCGAAAAGATGCCGGGTAATTGCGGCTTGCGGGCAATGGTGGTATAAGAACCGCGCCCTACCGTGTTCGTGATGTTGCACCACGATTTTGAGCCAACACTTTGTAAAGGGGAGCTTGTTCTCACGAGGGCGAAGCGATAGGCTTCGGCCAAGGCTGGACCCGACGGCCGGTTCCCACCTGCGAAAGCAGGTTCAAAATCCCGCAGCACACGGCATGGCGGGGTTCTTTTAACGAAAAAATCGCCGGATATTATTCCGGCGATTTTTTTACAGGTTGTTGGATAGATCTCTGTACACGGATTACACGGATAGAAGAACACGGAATACACGGATAAAACAAAAAACCAAATAAAAAATTTCTACTTGGAATTATTCCTTCGTTGTCACAGAAAAGACATTGAGAGTTGAAAATATTTCGTGTTCTCCGTGCCCTCCGTGGAAAAAGGGTTTTTCTTCCAATCGGAAAATTTTTACTTGACGTTCCCCTGCAAGCTCCACGCCGAGGTGCGGGTGATTTCAACCGGGGCGAGTTGCGCCGTCCAATTGCGGGATGCATCGTCGAAGAAGACCGGCCGGTTGGTGCGCGTTCGACCGTACCAACGGTCTTTGTGTTTTCCTTCAACCAGTACTTCCAGGGTTTCTCCGAGCAGCGCGGCATTCTTCTCGGCGGCGATCCGTTCCTGCAAATCCTCGAGCGCCCGAAAGCGGTGCATCTTTTCCTCCGGCGGCACGTCGTCGGGATAATTGCGCGTGGCAAAGGTATCCGGCCGCGGGGAATAGCGCGCCAAATGGGCGGTGTCGAGCTGCAGTTCGGCGAGCAAGTCGGATGTTTGTTGGAATTGCGCTCCCGTCTCGCCCGGGAACCCGACGATGACGTCAGTGGCGATCGACGCATGCGGAAGGTACGACCGGATGCGGCCGATCAATTGGCGATATTCTTCCGCAGTGTAACCGCGCTTCATCCGCGCCAGCACTTCGTCGTCGCCAGCCTGAACCGGTACTTCGATGTGCTCGCACACTTTGGGGAGCGCCGCAGCTGTTTCCAGCAACTCGTCGCTCATCCAATTCGGATGCGAGGTGAGGAAGCGGATGCGTTCCAACCCATCGACGGCATGCACCTTTCGCAGCAGCGCGGGCAGGCCAGGCCTGCCCGTATCCTTCCCGTAGCGGTCGACGATCTGCCCCAGCAGTGTCACCTCGCGCGCGCCGGATTGAACCAATGCGCGCACTTCCGCCAGGATATCCTCCTCCGGCAGCGATCGTTCGCCTCCACGCCGGTAGGGAATGATGCAGTAGGTGCAGGCGTGCGAGCAACCCAGTACAATCGGAACTAGAGCTGCCGCCTGTAACCCGTTTTCACTGCGCAGTGGGAAGAGAGGGAAACGCGGTGTGGCGTGCGCCGGACTGGAAGGGGACACGCTTTGCAGCAAGGAAAGCATCTCCTCCGAAGCCTGGGCGCCGCGTTCAGACACAAGATATTCGATGAGTGGGCGCGGATCGGAGGGTGGGGAGAAGACGTCCACATACGGAAAACGCTTGCGCAAGCCGTTCGGTTCGCGCAGACCGACCAGGCAGCCCATCAGGTTGATCACCAGGTTGGGATTCTGTTCCTTAAGCGGGCGGAGCGAGGTGAGGCGGCCGTAGGCCTTATCTTCCGCGCTCTGGCGCACCACGCAGGTGTTGAGTACGATCACGTCCGCGTCTTCCGGGCGCGCGGCGGACTGGTACCCCAGCGCCTCGAGTGTTCCGGCGAGGCGCCGGGAATCCCCCACGTTCATCTGACAACCTTCGGTCCAGAGATAGTAAAACATAACTCCGCTGACCTAACCCCCTATCCCCGACCCCTTTTCCCCTTCCCATTATAGGAAGGGGAAAAAGGGAAAAGGGGTAAGGGGTTTAGGTCTTCCCTTTCACCTTTTCCATAAACCGGGCCTGGTCGACGATCACGCGTACATGCCGGCCTTCGCCCACTTTTTCTTTTTCATCGAATACTTCCGCCGAGAACACAATCCGCCGTCCTTCGATCTCCTCGATCCGCACCCGGGCGGTCACTTTCATCCCCAGCGGCGTGGGCGCCAGGTGCCGGATGAAAATCTCCGCACCAACCGTTGTCTGACCCTCGGGAAGATGCTCCTGAGCCAACAT